>Ga0183260_10000045_pt1 | contig 78275 bp, 83 predicted proteins | sample AntDrymUQ4972206_2_FD_129768 | JGI IMG/M metagenome (GOLD analysis project Ga0183260, IMG submission 129768) | Polar desert sand microbial communities from Dry Valleys, Antarctica - metaG UQ497 (22.06) (version 2) (version 2) | ecosystem: Environmental > Terrestrial > Soil > Desert | place...
CCGGCGCCACCGCCACCCCGCCCGACGCAACCGCCACCCCGCCCGACGCAACCGCCACCCGGCCCGGGGACGACGATCCGCCCCCCGAGTCCACCGGCGAAGCCAGGGCGGATGTGAAACCGCCCGACGCAACCGCCACCCCGCCAGACGCTGCCGCCACTCCGCCAGACGCAACCGCCACCCCGCCCGGGGACGACGATCCGCCCCCCGAGTCCACCGGCGAAGCCAGGGCGGACGTGGCGCCGACGATGACTTCGCCCGAGGGCGGGGGGCCGGCGCCAGAGGAGATCGCAAGCCTGCGCGAAACCCCCGGCCCCAACGTCGAGGTGCCCCACGAGACCCCTCAGCCCACCGCGCTGACGCCGACCGAGGACCCCGACGAGGTCTACGCCCAGGTGTTGAAGGAGCAGCAGGCAAAGGGCTCTTCGCCCCAGGTGGCGGAGGCGAGGGCCAAGGTGGCGCGCGTCAAGGCCGAGCGCGGCATCGCCCGTGGCCCGGCGCCGTCCCCGGGTGAAGAGGAGGGTGGCTGACGGTGGCGGCGCTGGCTCAAGAGATGATCTTCTGGGCGGTGGCGGCGATGATGGGAATCGCCTCGATCGGGGTCGTGACCTCCCGCAACGTCGTGCACGCGGCCCTCTACCTCGTCGGCACGCTCATGGGGGCGGCGGCTCTCTACATTCTGCTCCTCGCAGAGTTCGTCGCATGGGTTCAGGTTCTGGTCTACGTTGGTGCAATCGTGGTCCTGATGCTCTTCGGACTGATGCTGACGCGGGCCCCCATCGGCAAGGCGAACTTCGACAACGATCAGCGGCTGTTGTCGGCGCTGACCGCGCTGGCGGTGTTCGGGGTGACCAGTTACATCATGGTGCGGGCATTCGAAGGACAGACGATCGATCTGTCCCGCGAGACCGGGACGTTGACCGCGAGCATCGGAGAGGTCATCTTCTCCACCTATGTCCTGCCCTTCGAGGTGGTCTCGGTGCTTCTCCTGGCCGCCCTCGTCGGGGCCGTCGTCATCGCGAGGCGTGACTAATGCACCCTTGCGGTGAGGTGAGGGTCTGATGCCCGTCTCCTACTTCCTCGTACTGTCCGCCTTGTTGTTCTCGGTGGGCGTCTACGGGGTGCTCGCCCGTCAGAACGCCGTGCTGGTGCTCCTGTCGGTCGAGCTGATGCTCAATGCCACCAACATCAACCTGGTTGCCTTCTCTGCGTTTTTTCAGGAGGCAGGAGTTGCCGGACAGGTATTCGCCCTTTTCGTGATTGCGGTGGCTGCCGCCGAGGTCGGCATCGGACTCGCAATCGTGATCCTGATCTTCAGGAATCGTCAAAGCGTCGACGTCGACGAGATGTCGCTGATGAAGTGGTGATGGCGTGATCTTCGCCCTGGCCGAGGAGGCCACCCCGGGGACGGTTGCGGGCTTTGCGACGGAGTACATGTGGGCCGTGCCCCTTCTGCCGTTCCTAGCGGCAGTGATCATCGGCTTCTTCGGACGGAAGATGGGCGGCAAGGAACACTACGTCGGTATCTTCGCAGTGGGCGCCGGCCTGGTGATGTCGTTGATCGCATTTGCTCAGCTCGCCGGCGGAAACGCCGCAGTCGAGGCGTCTTATACGTGGTTCAGATTGGACGACAGCCTCGAGCTCGAGTTCGGAATGAACTACGACTTCCTGACCGGCGTCATGTTCGTGGTGGTGACCACCATCTCGCTCCTCGTGCACATCTATTCGACCGGCTACATGCACGGGGACAAGCGCTACACGTGGTTCTATGCTGCGCTTTCCCTCTTCACCGGAAGCATGTTGTTCCTGGTCATCGCGAACAACCTCATGCAGATGTTCGTTGGGTGGGAGCTGGTCGGCGTTTGCTCGTACTTCCTCATCGGTCACTACTGGGAGGAGTCACCAAACTCCTCGGCAGCGATCAAAGCGTTCATAACCACTCGTATCGGAGATGTTGGCTTCTTGTTCGGCATCTTCGTCCTGTTCGTGGCCACGGGAACCTTTGACATCATCGAGATCAACCACCTCGCCGAGGAGGGCGAGTTGGGCGGCTCGATCGCCACCATCGGCGCACTGTTGTTGTTCTGCGGAGCGGTCGGCAAGTCCGCCCAGGTGCCCCTCCACGTCTGGCTGCCGGACGCCATGGCGGGGCCGACGCCGGTCTCGGCGCTCATCCACGCGGCGACGATGGTGGTCGCCGGCGTCTATCTCGTGGCCCGAATGTTCATCTTGTTCGAACATGCGGGTGCGGCTCTGAACGTCGTGGCAATCGTGGCCTCGATCACGATGCTTATTGCGGCGGCGCTCGCGCTGGTTCAGGACGATATCAAGCGGGTGCTTGCCTATTCGACGGTGTCACAGCTCGCCTACATGATGGCCGCCCTCGGAGTGGGCGCCTATACCGCCGGCGTGTTTCACCTCTTCACCCATGCGTTCTTCAAGGCACTGCTGTTCCTCGGGGCGGGGTCCCTCATCCACGCTGTGCATTCGAACAACATGAGCGACATGGGCGGGCTCCGCAAGTACATGCCCCACACGTTCAAGACCTTCATCATCGGTTCACTGGCTCTCGCCGGCATCTTTCCTCTGGCCGGCTTCTTCTCGAAAGACGAGATCGTCGGCGAAGCCTTCCGTGCCGCCAGCGAGGAAACCCAGATCACCGCCATTATCGTCTTCGCATCGGCGATCATCACCGCCTTCCTCACGGCTCTCTATATGACGCGTGCCTGCATCAAGACTTTCTTCGGCGAGTACAGGGGCCACGGGACTCCCCACGAAAGCCCGCCCTCCATGGTCGTGCCCCTGTGGATCCTTGCAGGGGCGTCGCTGTCGGTGGGGTTGCTGGGCCTCCCCGTAGTCGGGCCGTTCGCCGATTGGATCAACGTCCCGGGCGAGACCCGGCACGGGTTCGATACCCTCTACAACATCGTGCTGCCTCTGGCGTCCGTCGGCATTGCCGTGGCGGCGATCTGGCTCGGGTGGGTGCTCTTCTATAAAGAGCGCAGGCAGGTTGACATACTGTCGACCCGCTTTGCGTGGGTTTACCGGCTGCTCGAGAACAAGTACTACCTCGATGACATCTATATGGGCGGGATCGTGAGGCCCGTCCAGTATCCGCTCGCGGCGTTCGCCTATTGGACCAATCAGCACATCCTCGATGGGATCGTCAACGGGACGGCACACGCAACCGTGGGCGCCGGCCAGGGCGTCTACGGTGTCATCGACCAGCAGGTGGTGGACGCAGGAGTCAACGGCGCGGCCGGTCTCACAGGTTTCTCAGGCGGTCTGCTGCGATACATACAGACCGGAAATGTGCAGCGCTACGCAGCATTTTTGTTCATTGCGATCGCTGCTTTCGTCGCGCTCTTTGGATTGACCTAGAAGGGAGCTAGCACACTTATGGAATGGCTTGATACCTGGGGACTGAGCCTGGCGGTGTTTCTCCCGATGGTGGGCGTCGTGGTCCTGCTCTTCGTTCCCGGATCGATGGACGGAGTCGCAAAGGCCGTAGGGCTTCTGTTCACCGGAGCGGCGCTGCTAGTCGGGGTCGCCGTTGGACTGCGCTTCGATTACGGCAGCGCAGGCGCCATCAAGCTCGAGGTGAACGAACGGTGGATCCCGCAGATCGACGCCCGTTACCACGTCGGCATTGACGGGATCGCTCTGCCGCTGTTCGAGCTGTCTCTGCTGGTGTCGTTCCTCTGCATCGTCTATCTGCTGTGGCACGTACCTTCACCCGGGAAGACCAAGGCCCTGATCGCCCTCACTCTTCTGCTCGAGACCGGCATGACCGGGACATTCATCGCGCTCGACCTCATCTTGTTCTTCATTTTCTGGGAGGTCGTCCTGGTCCCCATGTACTTCATGATCGGCATCTGGGGCGGCCCACGGCGTGAATACGCGGCGGTCAAGTTCTTTCTCTACACCCTGTTCGGCTCGATCTTCATGTTGCTTGGCTTCCTTGCTCTTTATTTCCAGGGCAACACCTTCGACATGATCGCTTTGAGAGAGCAGGGCAATCTCGGGTCGACCCTCGTCCAGAATCTGACCTTCGCGGGATTGTTCCTGGGTTTCGCCATCAAGGTACCGATGTGGCCGTTCCACACGTGGCTGCCCGATGCCCACACCGAGGCGCCGACCATCGGCTCGGTGCTGCTTGCAGCTGTGATGCTCAAGATGGGCACCTACGGTTTCATCCGCATCGCCTATCCCATCCTGCCGGATGCGGCCGTGTACTTCGCCCCCGTCATCGGTATTCTCGCGGTGATAGCGATCATCTACGGCGCCCTCTGCTGCTTCGCGCAGTCCGATCTGAAACGGCTAATCGCCTTCTCGTCGGTGGGCCATATGGGATTTGTCATGCTGGGGATAGCAACCGTGAGCGACCGGGGTATAAACGGCGCGATCTTCGGCATGGTCGCCCACGGGCTGATCACCGGAATGCTGTTCTTCCTCGCCGGCTCCATACACGAACGCTTTCACACCCGCGAGATCTCGTCTTTGGGAGGAGTCCTCCAGCAGATGCCGAGGTTCGGGTCCGTGCTGGTGTACGCAGGGATAGCGTCACTCGGTTTGCCGGGCCTTGCCGGTTTCTGGGGCGAGATGTTGGCGCTGCTCGGCTCCTACCAGCCCGGTGCGGGGCTGGATGAGGGACTGTTCCGAATCCTCATGGTCGGCGGCGGGATCGGCACCGTGCTCACCGCGGGTTACCTGCTGTGGACGATCCAGCGGGTCGCGATGGGCGCCGTCCCCGAAAAGTTCGCCGATGGCCGCGGCCTCTTTGACGTCCACCCTCTCGAGTGGACCGCGTGGGCGCCCCTTCTCGCCCTCATCCTCGCTGCCGGAATCTACCCCCGCATGGTGCTGGGAGTTACCGACGGAGCCGTGCAGAACCTTCTCAAGTCGTTCGGTGGTTAATTAGGTGGAGCTAGCGCAAGGTGCTCTGACGTCGCCGGTCGATTGGCACGCAATCGCGCCCGAGCTCGTTCTGACGGCTTTTGCCTGCTTGGTCCTGGTAGTCGATCTGTTCCTTGCCGAACGTTCCAAGTGGCTGGCGATGCCGCTGTCGGCCATCGGGATCCTGGCCACCGGAGCGGCCACGTTGTCACTCGTCGGGTCGGACCGGACGACGTTGTCGGGGTCTTACGAGATCGACGCGTTCGCGCTACTGCTCAAAGGATTGTTTTGCGTGATCGGTTTCATCGTTCTGGCGATCTCGTTCGACTACTTCCGCTCCGGTGTCCGCTATCAGGGTGAGTATTACTTTCTGCTGCTGTGCTCGCTTCTGGGCGGCCTGGTCATGTCCAGCGCCCGCGATCTTGTGACCATCTTCATCGCCATCGAGCTGATCAGCGTCCCAGGCTTCATCATGACCGGATTGCGCAAAGGCGATCCCAAGTCCAATGAGGCGTCCCTCAAGTTCTTCTTGTTCGGAGTGCTTTCGACCGCCGTGATGCTGTACGGGATGTCGCTGATCTACGGTGTCAGCGGCGGCGCCACCCGCCTCGATCAGATTCGCGAGGCGATAGACGGATCGGGCAACGAGCCGCTCGTGATGCTCAGCGTCTTCTTCGTCGTGGTGGGCTTCGGCTTCAAGATCTCGGCGGTTCCATTCCACTTCTGGGCGCCCGACACTTACGAGGGCGCCCCTTCGCCGGTAGCGGCGTTCCTGTCGACCGCTTCCAAGATCGGCGGGTTCGTAGGTCTGCTCGTGCTGATGTTCAAGGCCTTTCCCGAAGTCGCCGACATCTGGCGCCCGGTGTTTGCCGTCCTGGCGACGCTGACGATGACCGTTGGCAACCTCATCGCCCTGAGGCAGCGTCACATCATTCGTCTGCTTGCCTATTCCGGCATTGCACAGTCCGGCTACATCCTGGTTGCCCTTGCGCTCATCGACCCAAGCTCGCCGGGAGTGAGTCGTCAGGCGCTCGAGTCTGCGCTCGTCTACATCGCGATCTACGGCGTGATGGACCTCGGAGCCTTCGCCGCCGCAGTCGCGTATGCCCGGCGCGGCGGGTCCTACTTCATCGACGACTACGCGGGACTGTGGCAGCGCAGCCCGGTGTTGGCGACGCTGCTTACCGGTTTTCTGCTGTCGCTTGCCGGCGCGCCGCCCATGGCCGGGGCGTGGGCCAAGTTGTTCGTCTTCCTTGCCGCCATCAATGCGCAGGTGTACTGGCTTGCGGTGGTTATGGGCGTGAACGCCGTCATCGCGGCGTGGTACTACCTTGCGGTCGTCAAGCGAATGTTCTTCGAGGCGCCTGAGCTCGAAGGGCCTGTGGAGGTGCCGTATCTTCTACGCGCGGTGATGGGGGTAGCAGCCCTGGCCCTGTTGGTGGTGTTCATCTATCCACCTGTGATCACCGAGCTGGCGGAGCGTTCGGTCCTCTAACCGGCCCGGAAGAGCGGGCCGCCGCGGGCCCACACCGTTTTCTCGGCAACGGCCCCCGAAGGCACCTCCTCACCCGGCCACACGACCGCATCCGCCACCCGGGCGCCGGACTGGACGGTGGCCCCCGCGAGCAGAATCGCCCCGGACCCGAGTGTTCCCGGCGCCGCCGTCGCACCGGGGCCGAGGTAGCAGCTGCCCGTCGCGATGTCGCAGATGACGCCGGGATGCGGAACCGGAGGCTGGGGGGCCGTTCCCCCGAGGAGGTCGCCGCTCGCCTGCAGGTAACGCTCCGCCGTGCCGACGTCGAGCGCATAGCCACGGTGCCGGTGGACGGCAACCTCACCGCGGGCGACCAACGGCCCGATGAGGGCCTCGGCCAGGCCGAGAGGTCGCGTGGGCGGGAGGAGGTCGATCACGGCACGGTCGAACACCGCAACTCCCATGTACCCGGCCCCCGCGGCCGCGGGGCGCGAGCGCCGGTCGATGAAGGCCGATGCAGCGTCTCCGGAGAGCTCGAGATCGGCGCCCGCTTCGTCGGGGATCACGGCGAGGGTGGCAGGCGCGCCGAGCCGTTCATGGGTGGCCAGGAGGTCGCAGGGTTGGAGATCGGTGAGCTCGTCCGCGTTCCAGGTCAATACGGGGCCCCCGTGGGCCCCCGGGAGCGCCGCGAGCGTGCCCGCCGTTCCGTAGGGACGGGGCTCTTCGATCACGAACCGGGTGCCTCCGGCGAAGGGCTCGAGCCCCGCGGCGACCTGGGCCGCTCGATAGGCGGTGTTGACGACGATGGAGCCGGCGCCGAGGGACCCCAGCGCCCCGAGACCCCAGGCACCCAGTGGGACGTCGAGCAGGGGCAGGCACGGCTTGGGGACGTCGTCGGTAAGAGGCCTGAGACGGTCCCCGCGTCCCGCCGCAAACAGGACGCAGGTTGGATCTGCCGGCATCGTCGAACCCTAAGGGTCACGCGTCCGGCGGTATCCTTGTCGGCGCTGCTGCAAGGCGGGATGCCCGAGCGGCCAAAGGGAGCGGTCTGTAAAATCGCCGGCTAATGCCTTCAGAGGTTCGAATCCTCTTCCCGCCACGATCGCGGTGCCCACGGGGGCGTGGAGGTGTCCGGTCAGACCAGGGCGGCTACAGATGCCAGGGTCCGGCTGATCGGGCCTCTGAGAACGGCATGTGCTCTTCCGTCGTAGCGCGTGGGCTCCGCGTTGACGATCACCAGCCTGGCGCCGACCTGCAGCGCTCGCTGCGGCAGGTATGCCGCGGGGAACACCGAAAGCGACGTCCCGATCGCAAGCATGACATCGCACGCCGAGGCCGCCATCTGCGCCCGCTCGAGGACCTCGGAGACGAGCGGCTGCCCGAACGAGATGGTCGCCGACTTCAACACGCCTCCACATGCGGTGCAGGGAGGGTCATCCTCGCCTGCCCGCACCCTCTCAAGGGCTGCTTCCATAGGCCCCCGTCCCCCACAGCCCATGCAGACGACGTCCCGCAGACTGCCGTGGATCTCGATGATCCTGCTCGCCGTGCTGCCGGCCCTCTGATGCAGGCTGTCGATGTTCTGGGTGATGAGGGTGTGGAGCCTCCCCTTGCGTTCCAGCTCGGCGAGCGCGACATGGCCCTCATTGGGGCCGGCCGTCCGGGACGGGTGCTCGGCACGCAAACGCCACGCGTCCACGCGGGCTTTTCTGCTGGCCATGTAGTGCTGAAGAGTGGCGCGTTGCTGTGCGGCGGGATCCTTGGTCCATAAGCCGTTAGGACCTCGAAAGTCGGGAATGCCCGATTCGGTCGAGATACCTGCGCCGGTCAGTGCGGTGACGTGGCGGGCTTGCCCGAGCCATAGCGCAACGGCGGCGAGCTCGTCAGTCTCTGTCTTCATATTCGTCTCCGACGCCATATTCTCTTCGAGGCCCCGTTGGGGGTCGTTTGACCCACTCCTAGACTAAACGTCATGGGGTACCCCTTCAGATGATCACCACCATGGTGGTTTTGCCTTCCCTTACCTTTCCGGTGAAGGAGTTGCGCAAGATCGTAGCCATCCAACACTACGAGGAGCGCATGCTCTGTTGGTTGCTCGAGCTCTCCGATCCCGATGTGCAGGTCATCTATGTGAGCTCGGTCCGCATAAACCCGGCCATCATCGACTACTACCTGGGGTTCCTCGATGACCCGGTCAACGCCGCTGAGCGGTTACACCTCGTGTCGGTGGACGACGTTGAGCCCAGACCGTTGTCGGCCAAGCTGCTCGAACGTCCGGAGGTGCTTGCGGACATTCGCGGGCTGGTCTTTGGAACGTCGGCTGCGTGTGTGTTGCCGTTCAATGTCACGGCCTTGGAAGCTGAGGTGGCGCGCATCATCGAGGTTCCCTTGTACGGCCCTCGTCCGGATCTGATCCCGCTCGGATCGAAGAGCGGTTCCCGCACCATCGCCCGCGAGGCCGGAGTACCGATTCTGCCGGGCGCGGAGGACCTCACCTCGGTGGAGGAAGTAGAGAGAGCACTATTCCGGTTGAAAGAAGATCTCCCCGCCGGCGTGAGCGCGGTCATAAAGTTGAACAACGGGTTCTCAGGGCAGGGCAATGCCATTGTCGAGCTGGATGACCTGACTACTCCTTTGACCGGCTCGAGCGTGACCTTTTGTGCGCGCGAGGAAACATGGGCAAGCTTCAAGGACACGATCATCCGTGAAGGTGCGGTTGTCGAGGAGCTCGTCCGTTCACCCGGGGTGCTCTCTCCCAGTGTGCAGATGAAGATAACCTCCGACCACAGACTCGAGATGCTCTCCACGCACGATCAGATCCTGGGCGGTCTCGAAGATCAGGTCTATCTCGGCTGCCGGTTCCCGGCGAGCCGGCCTTATCGAACCGCGATACAAGACCACGCCCGCCGCATGGGCGAAGCGCTGGCGAGCAGAGGTGTGATCGGCTCTTTCGGCATCGACTTCATCGTCGTGCCCGGCGGCGCCGAGCTGCGCATCTATGTTTCGGAGATCAATCTACGGTTGGGCGGCACGTCTCACCCTTTCTACACGGTCTCCAGATTGACCGGCGGACGATATGACGTCGGTTCAGGTGAGTTGACCGCAGGGGGGCGCCCCAAATTGTATATTGCAACCGACAACCTCCAGTCCCGGAAGCTGATCGGTCTGTCGGCATCAGAGGCCATCGGCGCCCTCGAGCGCCGGGGTCTCGGCTACGACCAAACGAGCCGTTCCGGCGTCGTGCTGCACCTTCTCGGCGCACTCGAACGCTACGGCAAGGCCGGCGCTACCTGCATCGGAGACTCCGCCGAGGAAGCCGACGCTATGTATGCAGGGATGGTTTGTGCGCTCGAAGACGCGGTGGTCTGATCACGGGTCCTCCGGCGATGGTGCCCTGTTACCACGGTGCAAGGCGAAGGCGGACAGAGCTTCAAGGACGACCCGGTGCGCCACCGTCGCGGTGATGCTGGCGGGATCGTATGGGGGTGAGACCTCGACGACCTCCATTCCGGCCAAGCCCCGTGCCAGCACAAGACTTCGGACTGCGCCCAACAATTCGCGAGATGTCATCCCTCCGGGTTCGGGAGTGCCGGTGCCCGGTGCGAACGCCGGATCAAGCGCGTCGACATCAACCGAGAGGAAAAGGCGTGTGTCATCGGGGATCTCCTCGAGCACACGTCCGACAACCGAGTGGATGCCCCCATCTGCAATCTCTTGCATGCGGTGCCAGCGGACTCCCTTCGAGCGCATCCAGTCGAACTCCTCCGGCAGCGGCCAGTGGCCACGCAGTCCGATCTGGATCAATCGGTCACCTTGCAGGATGTTCTCGTCGACCAGATGCCGGAATGGGCTTCCGTGCGAGTACTTCACTCCCCATATCTCGGTTGCAGTGTCCGCGTGTGTGTCGAACTGCACAACCGTCAGCTCGCCCGCCCCGTAGTTGGCTGCGACTGCCGAGATGTCGGGATAGGCGATCGAGTGGTCTCCGCCCAGTACGATCGGGACTGCACCGGCCGCGACGATCCTTGTTACTGCTTCGTGGATGCCCCTGTGGCTCGCGGCTGCGTTGCCGGGCACCACCGACGCGTCTCCATGATCGACGACGGTGAGCTCGGCAAAAGGGTCGACGCCAAGATCTATGTTGTAGGCCTCGGGCGGGCCGCCGCCGTCCCACGCGAGCCGAATGGCACGCGGTCCAAAGCGAGTCCCCGGCCGGTTGCTGACGAGGTCGTCCATCGGCGCGCCGAGTATCGCGACGTCCGCTCCCTCTAGCTCTGAGGCATCGAGCGCAAGCGGCAGCTTCTGAAAGGTGGCGCCGCCCGCATAGGCGGGCTCATCGGGGCGATTGACTTGCATCTTCTTCCTCCATGACTTGGTGGGGACACGCTACCGCTTCGGGGGCAGGGTGCCGGAGGACTGGGGCCGCTGGACCTCCGGTGGCCCAGCGTTGGGTATCCTGGCCCGGATCTCCAGGATCAGACGAGCGCCCCCTTAGCTCAGACGGCAGAGCGTCTCCATGGTAAGGAGAAGGTCCACGGTTCGATTCCGTGAGGGGGCTCCAGCAAACCGCACTAGAGTCGTCTCGTGCCGGCCATCGTGACCACGGGACTGACCAAGGACTATGGTAACGGAAGAGGGTTGTTCGACCTCGACCTCGAGGTAAGGGAGGGAGAGGTCTTCGGCTTCCTCGGTCCCAATGGGGCGGGTAAATCCACAACGATTCGGCTGCTGATGGACATGATCCGGCCCACCCGTGGGAGTGCGCGGCTGCTTGGGCTGGACGCGCACGACGATTCGGTCGCGCTCAAGAAATGCGTTGGTTACCTCCCGGGCGAGCTGCCGGATTTCGGCCGCATGCGCTGTGCCGAGATCATCGGCTACGCCATGGGCATGCGGCGGATTGATGCGACCGACAGGGTCGCCGAACTCTGTGACCGCTTTGCGATCGACCTCTCGCCTCGGTTCCAGGAACTGTCGCGCGGCAACAAGCAAAAGATGGGCCTGCTGTTGTCGTTTGCGCACCAGCCCCGCCTCTTGATCCTCGACGAGCCCACCGGCGGGCTTGACCCCCTCATGCAGCAGCAGTTCTACGAGCTCGTTCGAGAGACGCGCGCGCTCGGCGGGACGGTCTTCTTGTCGTCCCACGTGCTGTCGGAGATCGAGCAGATCTGCGAACGAGCTGCGATCGTGCGCGAGGGTCGCCTTGCGCAGGTCATCGAGCTTACCGACCTCGACGAGATCCGGCTTCGTCACGTCGTGATCGTGTTCGCGCTGCCACCCGACGAGCATCGCCTTCGGCAGGTGCCGGGCATCGAGGACGTTGTGATCGACCGAACCCTCACCCGCTGTGTCCTTCGTGGTTCGTTCGAGCCGCTGGCAGATGCGCTCGCGGGCATGGGAGTCCTCGACCTCACGAGCCATGAGCCGACTCTGGAGGAGACGTTTCTCGATGTCTACCGCTCCGAGCGCGGCCGATGAGTGGCGTCCGATTCTTCCTTCAGACGCACCGCCGAATGATGATCGGAGTGTTTGTGGCGCTGGTCGCGCTCGGCGCCGCGCAGACGAGCGGCTACACAACGGTCGCAGGAGACACCGCAGCGGAACGAGCCGCGCTCGCGAACGAGTCAAGATTGCTGGCTCGCCGGCTCGCATACCTCGCGCCCATCCCGATTGAATTGACGACGCTTGGCGGCTACGTGAGCTGGCGGGTCTTCGGAGCGCTGCCTTTGCTGCTCGGGACGGGCACAGTGTGGCTTGCCGTTTCGATGCTGCGAGGCGGCGAAGACGCGAACCGTATCGACATGCTTCTCGGCGCCGGAATCAGCCGAACGATCGTGGTAAGAGAGGCCGTCGCGGCGTTCACGTTGTCGGCGGTAGGCGCGAGCTTCGGATTGTGCCTGTCGCTGTGGGCGACGTCCTCTGGCGAGCTCGAGCCATCGGCGCTGGCTCCGCAGGCCGTGGCGCTTGTCGCCCTCTTGCTGTTCGTGTTCGGCCTCGGCACGATATCTGCGCAGCTGGGTGGCTCCCGTCGCTCGGCCTTCGCCATCGGCGCCGCAATACTCTTCGTCCTCAATCTGCTCAACGGAGTGGGATCCGCCTCCGACAGACTGAGTGGCTACCGCCGGCTCTCTCCTATGTCGTGGTATTCGGCGTCGAACCCGTTGGCACGCGGAGGAGACTTTTCCGTCGCCGGCACCGGTGCGCTCGTCGTCGTCGCACTGAGCCTTGTTGCGCTCGCGGCGCTCGCGTTCGAACGGCGTGACCTCGGCGAGCCGCTGGTGGCGGCGCACTGGGGCGGGAGGCGCCGTGTGGTCGGGCCACGCGGTGTGGGTTGGTATCGGATCCGTCTCTTGGGGCCGCTGTACGAGCAGCGCGTCGGGTTCGGGTGGTGGGTCATCGGGGTGCTCGTGGTCGTCGTGTTCTTCGTCACCGTGGCCCCCGGGATGGTGGCGGCGCTCGAGCAGGTGCCGCAACTGCACGATTACCTGGCGACCATCACGAACGGTGACATCGCGCGCGGACTGGTGGGGCTGGTCCTCATCGGGGCGATTCAGCTTCTTCTCGCGCTGTTTGCGATCATGGCCGTCGCCGGATGGGCGCATGACGATGCTTCAGGGCGACTGGAGCTGGAGCTGTCACTGCCGATTTCACGCGCGCAGGTCGTGGTCCGCCGCGCCGCATCTCTGGCCGTATCCGCTGTCGGCATCGGATTTGCTGCGCTGCTCTTCATGTTCGTCCTTGCCGGGAGCCGCGGAATCGAGTTCGAGTTGGGACGCGTCCTGCTTGCCGCCGTTCTGCTCGTGCCCTTCACGGTCGCGCTGGGGGCGGTCGGCGCGCTGTGGATCTCGTGGCGGCCTCAGGGGGCGGTTCCCATCCTCACCGCGGTGACGGTTGTGAGCTACTTCGTTCAGGAGGTGACGCCCCTCTACGGGTGGCCGGCCTGGCTGCTCGACCTCTCGTTCTTCCACCTGTATGGGAACCCGTTGGTGGCGGATCCTGTCTGGTGGCGGATCGGGTTACTGCTCGCAGTCTGCACGGCCGGCTTTGCGGGAGCCGGGCTCCTGTTACGAACAAGGGACGTGGGCCGGTAGGGGCGATCTCGATCCACGGCGAGGCGGGGGAGGCGATGCCCTCAAGCACCGAAGCGTCTGGCCGCCCCTTTGAGCTCATCCGAGAGATCTACCGGCTTCTTGAGACGCCCGGCGTCCTCGCGTAGCTCGCTGTGTTTGTGAAGCACATCCTTCGCCGCAGACTGCGCGGATCCGGTTTCTCTCCCGACAAGGGCACCCAACTCGGTCCCTTCATCGTCGAGAATCTTCAACACCATCTGGTACTTCAAGACTCCTCCTCTCGAGCCGAGCGTTACCTGTCCATTGGGGTGAGGTGGGAGCCGGAGGCAGACGGGCCGGATGCTCTACCGGTTGCTGATGACCGGGAGGAGGCGGGAAGGTGGTCCGGCAAATCTGGATGGCCACGGGCGGTTGTCCTTCTGGTCGAGTGCCAACTCAAACGAACAACGCCGACCAGACTTCCCGGCACACCGGTGGAGACTCTACAGCATCTAGCTATGAGCCAATGCGCCGGTGCACGTCGCCACCTGCGTCATGGCTCTTCCCGGGAATGCAGCGCTGTAGACAAGCTCATCTCCGCGATCCTCGTAGCCTTCGGCAAGGCTTGATCCGATCGCCAGGTTGTCTGCAATGGTGTATCTCGACAACCACGAAGAGATGGCCTCAGGCGACACGCCGTTGACCTTCATCTCGGCCTTGTTGGTGAACAAGACATTTGCAGAGCTGCTCTGCATGATGGTGGCGCCGTCTTCCACGTGGTCGAAGCGGCTCTCGATATCTTGGAAGAGCTCGTTCTGACTGATCGGCCATCCGCCGGCCTGCAGAGGTGTCTGGCCGTGGTCCGCCGTTACGACGAGCACGTAGCCGTTGCGGCCTATCGCGTGATTCAACCAGTCCACCAGCTTCCCTATGCCTGCGTCGACCGACCGCAGGACATCGCCCATCTCGGGAGCAATCATGTTCCACTGGTGCCCGGCGTGATCGGGTGACTTGTAGTGGACGTAGAAGAGGTCGGTGACGTCGTCCCTTCCGTATTTCTCTCGCCGCAAGACGTTCAAGGCCAGGTCCGTTTCCCAGGGACCGAGCACCGGGCTCCCGGCGGCAGTGAGCTCATCCAGGGTGTGCCCCTGCCACAACCCGTCCGCTCGTCCGTCGCTGTGGTCGAGCGTGTCTTCGTAGCTTGGAAGGGGGTCTCCGTCCTCGTTGATGTATCTCGGAAGTGAGTAGTACTTTCGGTCCGTGGTGAAGCGGCCGCGCGCCGCGAGCAATGCGGCGAGGTCTCTATCGCCTCCGTGCAAGGCGGCCCCGTGACCGAGCATCCCCAGGGGGTAGTTGCCCGCTGCGATCAGCCCGGCCTTGGGACGGTTGCCCATCGCCTTGTCCCAAAGGTCCGCCACCGTTGGCGCGCGCAGGTTTCTGTTGGGATCGAGCGGTATGACCCGATCGTTGTCGAAGTCACGGAATGCCCCGGTGACCTCACCACCGTCCGAACGAAGGACGATCGCAGGGACCCCGTGGCGACGGGGCCAGGTACCGGTGGAGATGTTGGCGTGAATCGGAGGGGTAACCGACGGCGACGATCCCACCCTGACTCCCTGGAGGCTGGTCCCTTTGGACATGAGGGCCTTCAAGTGGGGCCAGGCGCCGGGCCACCGATTCAGGACGTTCCAACCTCCGCCATCGATCGATACCGTGACGATCAGCTTGGGGGGCGTCGTGGCCTTCGGAGCGAGGATCCCGGAGACGGGCGAGCCCGTTGCCGTGGGCATCTCCAGTCCGAGCAACCGGGCGATGGTGGGTGCAACGTCTGTCAACGTGACTCTTTCGGACGGTCTGAAATCCCCCATGCTTTTGACGTAGCCGGGCCCGTAGAAGACGAGCGGGACCTTTTGCAGGTAGCCATAGGGGCCGGCGTGGCTGGTCGTGGACCAGGTGCCCATGTAGTTGCGAGGGGTCGGGATGGTGATCAGATCGGTTGATCTCGACCACCCCGGGCGCCACCCCCGATAGGTCTCCAGAGCCCACCTCCACGGCAGCTCACACGCCGCTTTCATGTAGGGCGCCCGGGGTCTGAACCGCCGATCAGTCCGTTCCCGGGATGACTTCGCCGGCTTGGGCGCAGGGGGCAGGTAGTCACCTCCGTGATCCCCCGGGAGCGGCGCACCGGTTGGGGCTCGGCCGGGGCTCGACACACCGGAGCCCTGCCCGGCCTCTGGCGCCACGGCCAGCCACAGCCCGCCGGCCGCCACTGTGAGGAGGACCGCCAGCCTCAGCATCCGAGCCTTCTCTGCCATCACAACGGCACCCTTCGACGGTCGCCATCCTCGGGCCACTACAGCAAGCAATGTATAGGCTACGCTCCGCGTCCGCCAGCATCGGGACGGACCGGGCGCCTGCCGGCCTCTGCAGGCTGAACCGGAGAACCTCGATATCATGAAGCCGAGGAGGCTCCTGTGAAAGTCGGAGGGCCCCCAGGGAAAGACCCTCGATGTGCCCGAGGCGGCGTAGCTCAGGGGCAGAGCAGGCGGCTCATAATCGCCGAGTCGGTGGTTCGAGTCCACCCGCCGCTACCACACCGACGGTCCTTCAGCGTGGGTGACCGTCATCCTCCTGCTCAACCACCGGCGTCCACCCGCCGAATAGGTGGCATGACCATTCGCCATTGCCCCCGCTGCTCGGCCGAGGTGGACACCACCGACGGGTTCTGCCGGTTGGGCCACTCGGTCAAGCTCGCCGGCCCCGTCGTGTCCCCGGGCGCCTTCCGGGACGAGCTGGGACCTATCGACGGGGGCCCGGACGCGCCAGGCGTCGCACTACCACCGCCACCACCGCCCCCCGATCGCCTTGGCGCCGCCCCGCTCGGCCGCTTCGGCGCCCTGTGGGAGGAGGCGAAGGCCGAGCACCTCGGCGCGGATCCGATCGCCTCGTTCGCCCCTTACCCGCGCATGGATTGGGGCCCTCGGTGGCCGTGGCGGCGATCGTTGTCCAGGCGCCGCTCGGACTGAGGTCGCCCGTCACTCGTCGCTATACTGACCTTTCCGCTACCGACTGAAATCTGGGAGAAAGAGCTTGGCGAGTGACCGGCGCGTCCACGTGACGCTCGAGTGCAGCGACTGCAAGAGGCGCAACTACATCACCGAAAAGAACCGCCAGAACAACCGCGACCGCATCGAGCTCAAGAAGTACTGTCGCTGGTGCCGGGGACACAGGTCCCACAAGGAGACGCGCTAGCGCCCGACGGGCCGTTGTCCTATTCGAGGGATGGGCTAAGGGATGCGAGATCTCGGAGCAGGGGTTCGAAAGGCTGCCCATGCCGTGGGGGCATTGCTCGAGGATCCCGCTCAGGGACTCGACTGGTTCCGCAACGGGTTCGAGATCGTCAGGGGTCTCCCCGGCGGGCGGGGCGAGGGTCTGTACCGTCCGACTGAAGGGGCGCAGAGGCGGCTGCACGAGCTTCTCGGCGCCTCCTGGCCGTGTGAGTTCCAGGACGAGTTCGATGCCCTCTGGATCTCGGTGGTGACCTCTCTCGAGGCCCAGGGCTCCGGGTTCGGCGTGCGCTACGACTCCGACGTGACCCTGGCGCAGACCAACTGGTGCTGTGTGCGCCACCTCCGCCCCGAGCGCGTGGTCGAAACCGGCGTTGCCAGGGGAGTGAACAGCCGCGTCATCCTCGAGGCCCTCGAGCGCAACCGGAGGGGGCATCTGTGGAGCATCGACCTGCCTCCGGTGCCCGAAGGCTGGCGCACGCAGTCCGGGGCCGCCGTCACGCAGAGCTTGAGGGGGCGCTGGACCTTCCTGGAGGGGTCGAGCAGGCGCCACCTCGCGCTGCTGTTGGCCGATCTCGGGTCGGTCGACATCTTCATCCACGACAGCCTTCATTCCGCCGCCAACATGCGCTTCGAGATGTCGACCGCATGGCCGCATGTTCGGCGCGGCGGCGTCATGCTCGCCGACGATATCGAGTCAAATCCTGCATTTGCCCTGTTCACCTGGTCGCTGCCGTCTCCGGTGGTGGTGGCGCGCCAGGACGCGATGAAAAAGGGCTTCTTCGGTGTGGTGGTCAAAGCCTGACGCGAGGAAAGCCCCCGGGGATTTCCCGGGGGCTTCCTGCAAAGTCCGATTCGATGCGGGAGGTACTCCCTAGAAGTCCATGTCCCCGCCGCCCGGCATGGCCGGTGCGCCTTCCTTCTCGGGCTTGTCCGCGATGATCGCCTCGGTCGTCAGGAACAGACCTGCAATCGAAGCGGCGTTCTGGAGCGCAGACCGGGTCACCTTGGCCGCATCCACGACCCCGGCCTTGAACAGGTCCTGGTATTCGCCGGTTGCGGCGTTGAGACCTTCACCCGGTCCCAGTGTCCGGACCTTCTCCGTCACGACGCCGCCTTCGAGGCCGGCGTTGCGGGCTATCACCTTGAGGGGCTCCTCGAGGGCTCGGCTGACGATACGGCCGCCGGTCGCCTCGTCACCGTCCAGCTCGAGCTTCTGGAGCGCCTCCTGACCGTGCAGGAGCGTGACGCCTCCTCCGGCCACCAGGCCCTCCTCGACCGCAGCCTTGGTGGTCTGGACTGCGTCCTCGATTCGGTGCTTCTTCTCCTTGAGCTCGACCTCGGTCGCAGCACCGACTTTGATGACTCCGACGCCTCCAGCCAGCTTGGCGAGGCGCTCCTGGAGCTTCTCACGGTCGTAGTCCGAGTCGCTGCGGTCGATTTCGGCCCTGATCTGACCGACCCGGCCCGAGATGTCGTCCGCAGATCCGCCGCCCTCGACCACCGTGGTGTCGTCCTTGGTGACCACGATCTTGCGAGCGGTCCCCAGCATGTCGAGGGTGACCGACTCGAGCTTCAGGCCGATCTCCTCGGAGATAACCTGTCCGCCGGTCAGGATTGCGATGTCCTGCAGCATGGCCTTGCGGCGGTCGCCGAAGCCGGGGGCCTTCACCGCGGCTGCCTTGAAGGTGCCGCGTATCTTGTTCACGACGATGGTTGCGAGAGCCTCACCCTCGAGGTCCTCGGCCACGATCAAAAGCGGCTTGCCGGACTGCATCACCTTCTCGAGGATCGGGAGCAGATCCCTGACCGCCGAGATCTTCTGGTTTGCGATAAGCACGTAGGGCTCGTCCATGACCGCCTCCATGCGCTCGGGGTCGGTCACGAAGTAAGGCGAGACGTACCCCTTGTCGAAGCGCATTCCTTCGACGAGCTCGAGCTCGAGGCCGAAGGTGTTGGACTCCTCGACCGTGATCACTCCGTCCTTGCCGACCTTGTCCATCGCCTCGGCGATCGCTTCACCGATCTCAGGGTCGTTGTTCGCCGAGATCGACGCCACCTGGGAGATCTGGTCGCGGCCCTCGACCTCGCGGGCGGAGGACTTGATGTAGTCGACCAGGGCCGTGACGGCCTTGTCGATCCCCCGCTTGAGGGCGATGGGGTTCGATCCGGCCGCGACGTTCCGGAGTCCCTCATGCACCATCGCCTGGGCGAGCACGGTTGCCGTCGTGGTCCCGTCGCCGGCGACGTCATCGGTCTTCTTCGCCACCTCTTTGACGAGCTCCGCCCCCACGCTTTCGTACGGATCCTCGAGCTCGATCTCTTTTGCAATCGAGACGCCGTCGTTGGTGATGGTCGGCGCACCCCACTTCTTTTCGAGTACCACGTTACGGCCCTTGGGGCCGAGCGTGATCTTGACTGCGTCTGCAAGCTGGTTCATTCCGCGCTCGAGAGCCCGTCGGGCCTCTTCGTGGAATTCGAGAGTCTTTGCCACTTGTACCTCCTATGGGAAAGCTGTGTCTGTTAGCACTCTAACCTTCTGAGTGCTAAGAGTAGCCCACCTTCCCCCTCCCCTGCAAGTGGGGATGCACCCGTGCCCCGACCCCGGCGGGTTCATTGCATCTCCAAGCCCGAAAAGCGGGCTCCGGAGTGCAACGGAGCGTCATCGGGGGTCGGCGGCGTCTCCCGGAAAGGGAGCCGGGGGGTGGGGCCGAGGCCGGGGGCCGAGGGCCGGGGGCGGGGGCCAGGCCCCGGCCTACAGGCCCGACACCAGGGCGGCTCCCGTCACCGCCGTCAGTGCTGCGGAGTTCAGGAGCCTGGGAGAGCGCCCCAGGGCGAGGTCCTCGAGGTGGGCGACGGTCGTGCCGGGGTCGCAGGTGGGTCCGCGGTTGGCCCATGCCACCGCTACGCCCCGTCCGAGGCCGAAGGGAGCGCACAGGGCGGCGCCCACGAGGGGATCGCCGCCGAGGACGGCCGCCGCCGCCACCGCCACGAAGGTCCCGAAGCTCAGGTAGGTGCCGAAGCCGACCCCGAGCGCCAACCCGTAGAGAAGGGCTGCCACCGGAGGTGAGAAGAAGCTGCGCCACCACGAGGGAACCTGGCGGCGGCGGGCCGGAAGCGGGACCGGCGCACCGGCCGATTCACGCACTGCATAGAGGGCGGCGACCGCGGCGAGCGCAATCAGTCCCGGCGCGCCCCAGGGCGCCCCGGTGAGCGCTCCGATCAGGCCCAGCATCCCTCCGAGGGCGGCCGCCGCCGTCGTCGCCCCGAGAACGTGGAGAGCCAGCGCCCCCCGGTAGACCCTCCGCCGCTCCCCGTGGACCACGGGGGTGATGGTCTCCACCATCGAGAGGCCTCAGGGGCCGAAGAGCGTCGAGAGGCCGGCGACGAGGGAGGCGACCACGATGACGCCCATGAGGGGGGCGTTCAACACGGGAGGTTGGTGTCCCGGTAGGTGATGCAGAAGACCCTGCGGCCCCCGAAGCAGTATCCGATGAGCGACCCGTCGCCGTTGATGCGCGTGCCCGAATAGGAACAGCAGTCGACGATCCGGCGGATCTGCCCGTGGCAGCAGCGGCTCCACCCGCCCTGGAGCACCGCGTGCCCGGTCTTGGGGAATCTCCTGCGCACGACCTGCTCGCAGATCTTCCGCCGCCGCTGATCCCGAGAGGTGTAGATGCGCCCGTGGTCGTCGACCGGGTACCCGTACTTCGGGTGCACCGGGTAGCCGGCCCGATCGATGCGGGTGTGAGGCGCAAACGGGTGGGGGCACGAGCCGGTGGTGTAGGTGTGCCCGCAGATGTGATGCGCCTCCGCCCTGGAGGGGTCCAGCGCCACCGCCACGAACGGCCCGCCCACGAGCGCGACCACCCCGGCGCCGAGGCGTCCGAGGAACGATCTGCGACCTGTGGTCCCGGCCAGCCGTACCGACGCGCCGCGCACTGCGCCGTCAAGCATCCAACACCGAGCCGTCCGCCCGGGCGTTGCGGCCGGCCGCGAGGCGGCGGGCGGCGGTGTCGATCAGGCCCTCCATCTGCTCGAGGTTGTTGACGGTTCCCTTGGCCACGGCCGCTCCGGTGGGGTCGAGGACCACGACGTAGGGGGTGCCCGGCACCCCGAAGGCTCGGGCGATCTCGAGACCCGGAACGACCGGCGCGCCGAGCCCGGCGTCGCCGAAGGCGGACAAGGTCTCCTCACGGTCGGCGTCGGTCACGACATAGGGGACGAGGCGCCCCGCCCGCGCAGCGGCCCCCAGCGACGGGAGAACCGCCTGGCAGAGACGGCATCCGGGGGAGACGAAGAGCAGCAGCTGCGCCTCACCGGGGCCACCCAGGACAACCGGGTGGCCGGTGGCGTCCACGGTCTCGGTGGGCTGGGTGGCCTCTTCGAGCGGCGGTCCCTCATCGTCCAGCTCGAGCGCGCCCCGGGACTCGAACCTCAAGAGCAGCGTCCCGATCTGGCGTGCAAGCGCGACCACCACCAGGCACAGGACGACGACGAGGATCCACAGGACGACATACGAGGCGGCCCACCAACCTTCCAACCGACGTCTCCCCTCTCGTTTGTGGATCGTCACCCTCGCAGGAAAGGCTGGGGGCCGGGTGCGTCCACCCTCTTGGATCGGTCGCCCACGTAAGATACGGCTTCCGATGCTCGCCACTTTAGCCTTCGTCGCCGCCGTCTCCCTGGCCGGCATGTTTGCGTGGGCGGCCGCTGCGAAAGCCATCTGGCCGGCCGGCTGGCGCGGAGCCGTCGGCGGTTTCGGTATCGGGCGGCGCTCCGAGCCTTTCGTCTCGATTACAGTGCCGGTCGTCGAGCTGGCCGTTGCCGTGACGATCCTGTGGGGGGACGCCCGGGCCGGCGCTGCCCTGGCCCTGGCGTTGCTGGCGGCGTTCTCTGCGGCGGTGGCCCGCGCCCGCTCACTCCAGGGTGACCGGCTTCCGTGCGGGTGCTTCGGACGGGCGACGGTGCGGGACTACCGGACGATGCTGGCGCGCAATGCCCTCGGCGGCGGCCTGGCCGGTGTTGTGCTCCTTGCCGGACCGCGCAACGGCATCTTCGAGGCCCCCGGGGCGCCATCCGGGCCCGAGCTTGTCCCCGCGGCCCTCACCTGCCTCGGCACGGTGCTGGTGGGGTGGGCCCTGTGGCGCGCCGGCGGACTGCTCGGGAGCGGCAGACGGTGAGAACGGGGGTTCGGGGGGTAGCCGGCCGCACCGGCGGACCCCCGAGAAGAGCGGCGGCGGCAATCGCCGCAGCGGTTGCCGTTCTGACCCTCCTGGGGCCGGCCGCACTGGCCCGGCCGGCCGAGCTGACCGATCCCCGTGACACCCGTGGCCCGCTCGACATCAGACGGGTCGAGCTGCGGGGAACCAAAGAGGCTCATTTCAAGGTAACGACCGGAACGCGCTGGACGGCTCGGCGCATGCAGGATCGCGGCTTCTTCCTGATCCATCTCGACACCTTCGGCACTCCCCGCTTCGACCACTTCGCCCTGGTGCGCTCCGACGGCCGGAGGGTGCAGGGCTCGCTGTGGCGGTCCCGTCGAGGCCACGACGCCCGCCGGCTGCGGGGCATCCCGGGGCGCCACTCCGGCGCCCGCACGGCGACTGTGGTCGTTCCCCTGCGCGCCGTGACGCTCCGCCGCTCCCATTTCCGGTGGCGGGCCCAAACACTGTGGGGCGGATGGCCGTGTGACCGGACATGCTTCGACCGCGCCCCCCGCCGTGGAGGGGTGCTCCGGCCCCTCGGCCGCCCCTAGAGGTCGTGGCGCCGCGACTGGTCGTCCTCGGCTGGGACTCGGCCACCTGGGATGTGGCCGATCCACTCGTCGCGGAGGGCCGCCTGCCCGTCCTCGGCGACCTGATCGAGCGCGGCTTCCGGGCGCCTCTGCGGTCGGTCTGGCCCCCGATGACCGACTGCGCATGGACTTCGGCCTTCACCGGCGCCAATCCCGGGCGGCACGGGATCTTCGGCTCCTGGTACCGGGCGCCCGGGGCCTACGCGTGCCGCTACTTCTCGTCCCGGGACCGCAAGGTTCCCGGACTGTGGGAGATGGGCGAGCAGGACCTCCGCTGGCTCGTCTGGAACGTCCCCATGTCCTTTCCCCCCACTCCCGTAACCGGGGCGATGGTCGCCGGGTACGGCGCGCCGCCCGGGGCCGGCATCACCTGGCCCCCGGAGCTTGCCGCCTCCCTCGGGCAGCGCTTCCGGCTCGACGATCTGCTCGACCGAGCCCCCCACGGGTCCCTGGAGCGGTTCCTGGACGAGCTGCTGCGGGGACTCGAGGTGCAGGCCGAGGCCCTGCCGTGGGCGGCCGAGAGCACGGGGGCCGACTGCGTCGTGGCTGTGTGGCCCCACATCGACCGGGCCCAGCACTTTTTCTGGCGCTTCCGCGGCACCGATCATCCGCTCGCCGACGCGGTCGAGCGCGTCTACGCGGCGATGGACCGCGCCACCGGCGGCATCCTCGATGCGTGGCCCGGCGCCGACGTGGTCGTGGTCAGCGACCACGGGGCGGGGCCGCTGCACTCGGATGTCAACCTCGGCTCCTGGCTGGCAGGTCAGGGGTACGCGTCCTACGGACGGGCGCCGGGACGGTCCCTGCTGGACCTGGCCTGGGCGTTGCCCCCGCCCGCCCGGCGGATGGGCAAGCGGCTGGTCCCCGGGCTGGCGCGCCGGGCGGTCGGCGCGACGCTCACCGGCCAGCTGGGATCGTTCGACTGGGCCGACACGCAGGCGTTCGTGGGCGTCCACGGAGATCTGTGGCTGAACCTCGTCGGACGTGAGCCGCTGGGGTGCGTCGCGGCACGGGACGCGCCGGAGCTGCTCGGTGAGCTGCGCGCCCGGATCGGCGGGCTCGCCGATCCCGGCACCGGCGAGCGGTTGTTCGCGGGGGTGCATCCCCGCGACGAGATCTATTCAGGCCCCCAGAGCGCGAACGCCCCGGATCTGATGGTGGACGGCTGGTCCACCGGCTACCGGGTCGCTCCCGGACGGGAGGCGTCCGAGGACGTCCTGGTTGCGCCGGTCCCGCTGTCCGGCGTCAGGGAGGCGTGGTCGGCCGATCACCGGCCGCTGGGCATCCTCGCCGCGGCAGGCCCGAGAATCGCCCGGGGCGTCGCCCCGGAGCTGGCCCTGCTCGACGTCTGTCCTACCGCTCTGGCCCTCCTCGAGCAGCCGGTGCCCGGCGGTCTCGACGGGCGGGTGGCAACCGAGCTGATCGATGCCGGTTGGCTCCGGGGCCATCCGGTGACGGCAGGTGCGCCGGTGACCGCCCGGGATGCGGCCGGGGGCTACTCGGCCGAAGAGGCGGATTCCGTGGCCGCCCATCTCAAGGACCTGGGCTACATCGAGTAGGGCGTCAGCGCCGCTGCGCGGCGCGCGCTCTGCGCTTGATCCGGTGCACCATGATCCGCGAGACGACTATCCACGCAGACGAGACCACGATGAGCAGGACGCACGCGACCGTGAGGGTAGGGTCGCGGAGGAACTCCTCGAGGGAGGTCTGCCGAATCGGAGCCAGTGCAAAGGCGGACAGGGCAACCATGGATCTCACACTTACCACTCGGTCTCGGGGGCCTCACCCATGAGGGGCGATCTCGCGACCAAGGGTAGCCTGCTGCGGGACCTGCTGGCGGGTCTCGGCGACGTCGTCGTCGCTTATTCCGGCGGGGTCGACTCGGCCCTGGTCGCGGCGACCGCCCACGAGGCCCTGGGTGAACGGTCGCTGGCGCTCACCGCCGTCTCTCCCTCCCTCGCCCGGCGCGAGCTCGACGCGGCCCGCGCCCTTGCCCGCGCCAACGGGTGGAACCACTCGGTCGTGGCGACGCGGGAGGTGGCGCGCGAGGAATACGCACAGAACAATCCGGACCGCTGCTACTGGTGCAAGACCGAGCTGTTCGAGGTACTCGAGCCCATAGCCGAGCAGCGCGGCGCCACGATCCTGGTAGGGACCAATCTCGACGATCTGGGCGACCACCGACCGGGGCTCGAGGCGGCCCGCGAGCACGATGTCCGCGCTCCGCTGGTCGACGCCGGGCTCACCAAGGCCGAGGTGCGGGCGCTCTCGGCCGAGCGCGGACTCCCCACCGCCGAGAAGCCGGCATCTCCCTGCCTGGCCTCGCGCTTCGCCTACGGGGTTCGGGTGACGCCCGAGGGGCTGCGCCGGATCGACCGGGCGGAAGAGCTGGTCCGGTCGTTTGGATTCGAGGTCCTGCGGGTGCGAGACCACGGCGATCTCGCCCGCATCGAGCTTCCGCCGGAGGACATCGCCCGCGCCGCCGGGCTCGGCTCTGCCATTTCAGAGGGGCTTCGGGGGCTGGGATTCAGCTACGTCGCCCTCGATTTAGGGGGTTTTCGTTCGGGTTCGATGAATGCGGTGCTCGACGCGCCGAAGATCGGCGCGCCGGATCCCCCCGCACTCCGCAGTCAACGAGTTAGAGGCTCACCACCGGACAGGTGAGCGTACGGGTGACCCCTTCGATCGTTTGTATCTTGGCGACGACCATCCGCCCGAGGCTGTCCATACTGTCTGCGCTCGCCCTCACGATCACGTCGTAGGGCCCCGAGACATCGTCTGCCGCCTCGATGCCGTCGAGCGCGCGGATGTCCCGGGCGACTTGTGCGACATTGACCGCAGTCTGAATCAATATGTATGCCTTCACTTCGCCGGTCACCGGCCCTCCCAGAGTCGTGGGATTTCTGTTTGACGGAGCGAGCTTTCAATGGAGTGTAGAGGAAACCTGCAATTCCGAGTCTGCCGCCGTCACGGCCCAGGAACGCGCAATGAAGTAGATTAACTGTGGCGGGGGCCGAGGCTGGTTGGTGACGACATGCAGGCGGTACATGCAGCTGGCGGGATGCTCCTCTTGGGAGTTACCGCCGCCTTTGCGCTTGCAGGCCTCGGTCTCACTCTCCTCGGCGGCACCCAGCCGTGGTTGGAATGGGCCCGGCGAATCCTCACCGGCTTGCTCGTGATACAGGTGTTCGTGGGCGCGCTCCTCTACGCAACGGGCGACCGCCCCGCCGAGGCCATCCACATGCTGTACGGCGTACTGGTCGCCGGGGTGTTGCCGCTGGCCAACGTCTTTTCCTCCGAGGCACCCGCCAAAGCGCGCTCCGGCGTGCTTGCCGTCGCCGGTGTCGTCACCCTCGGTCTGCTCTGGCGTCTTGTTCGCACGGGAGGCGGCTGATGCACCGGGTGGTGTGCGCTTGCCCGCGACGCTCGATCCTTTCCTCGGCGATTCTCGTCGTTGCCGTCGTCTTCGCCGGCTCGATGTTCGCTTCTCCTGCCTGGGGACAGAGTGCACCGCGCGAGTACACGCAATCGGAGGTCGAGGCGGGCCGGAGATTGTTCGAAGCCGGATGCGCCTCCTGCCACGGAGACGAGGGCGAGGGCGGACTTGGCCCCGACATCACCGAAGCCGGAGCCGCTGCGGCGCACTTCCAGCTCACCACCGGCCGCATGCCGCTGGCGGACCCGGGCGCGCAGGCGATGCGCAAGGAGCCCGCTTATTCGGAGACCCAGATCGACCAGCTCATTGCCTACGTTGCGTCGTTGGGCGACGGCCCGGCGATCCCGGCCGTGGATCTGTCCGGCACGAACCTTTCGACCGGAGCCGAGCTGTTCATCGCCAACTGCTCGCCCTGCCACGGCGCGACCGGGAACGGCGGCGCCACCGGCCGCGGCTCACTGGCCCCCAGCCTGCATCCGTCCGAGCCGGTGATCGTCGCCGAAGCCATGATCACCGGTCCCGGTCAGATGCCCAACTTCGGCTTCGATGCAGCCACCCGCAACGAGATCATTCGATACGTGCGGTTTCTGCAGTCCAGGCCCAACCCCGGGGGCGCCGACCTCGGCGGCATCGGCCCGGTGCCCGAGGGCTTCGCCGGACTGGCGATCGGCATGGGCGCTCTCGTGTTGATTGCATTGTTCATCGGCAAGCAACGGTCCCATGCGCGCGGCGGAGTCGAGTCGTGAAGACGCCGGGATCCATCACCGCTTCCTTCGTCGTCTCGATGGCCGCTTCAGTGGGTCTTGTGGCGCTCTATGTGCTCGGCGGAGGGCCGCAACTGGAGGGAGTCCTGCTGGGCTTTGCGCTCGGAGGTCTCGGCTTGGGCCTTGCCATCTGGGCCACCTCTTACATGAACGTCCCCGAGGAGGTCGAAGAGCGCCAACTCATGAGCGAACCGAAGCCCGGCGCCGAGGAGGACGACACGAGTCCGCTTCCCGGTATGGAGGATCTCTCGCGTCGCAAGGTCCTGTTGCGCCTCCTCGCCGGTGCGGGTGGAACGCTTGCCGGCGCCCTTGCCATCCCGGCCTTCTCGTTGGGCCCAAACCCCGGCGACGACCTCTTCCGTTCGGGTTGGGCGGCCGGCGACCGCCTCGTGAACCTCGAGGGCCGACCGGTCAGGCCGGCCGATATCCCGGTCGAGGGGATCGAGACGGTGTTTCCCGAGGACAAGGTCGGCCTGTCCGATGCTCAGACGGTCTTGATCAGGGTCGACCCGGACATCTTGAGGCTTCCTGAGGGGCGGGGAGACTGGGCGCACGAGGGATGCCTTGCCTACTCGAAGATATGCACCCACGTCGGCTGCTCGGTGGGCCTCTACAGATCTGCGGCGCAGCAACTCCTGTGTCCCTGCCACCAGTCGACCTTCGACGTCCTCACCGGGGCGACACCGATTTTCGGGCCCGCGGCGCGCCCGCTCCCGCAGCTTCCGCTGGACATCGACGACGAGGGCTACCTGATAGCGACCGGGGAGTTCTCCGCGCCGGTCGGGCCCGCTTTCTGGAATGTGGACCGAGGATCATGACGAAGGTGGCGAGACGATGATCAAGTGGGTTGAAAGCCGCCTACGCGTCGGTGGCTGGGCGCGCAAGGGACTCAACAAGATATTCCCCGACCACTGGTCCTTCTTGCTCGGGGAGATATCGCTGTTCACGTTTATCATTCTGGTCGCGACGGGCATCTTCCTCACTCTTTTCTACCGGCCTGACGCAACGCCTGTGATCTACGACGGCCCCTATCTGCCGCTCAAGGGCCAGGAGGTTTCGGCGGCTTACGAATCGGTCATGCGTTTGAGCTTCGAGGTCAGGGCGGGGCTGGTCATGCGCCAAATCCACCACTGGACCGCCATCGTCTTCGTTGCTGCAGTCGTGGTCCACATGCTCAGGGTGTTCTTCACCGGTGCTTTCCGGCGGCCTCGTGAGCCCAACTGGCTGATCGGGGTGGGACTGTTGATTTTTGCAATCGGCATGGGATTCACCGGATACTCGCTTCCCGACGACCTCCTTTCGGGCAACGGGCTGCGGATCGCCTATTCGGTGATGTTGTCCATCCCATTCGCAGGGCCCTACCTCGCGTCGTTGATCTTCGGCGGGGAGTTCCCGGCCGAAGCGATCATCTCCCGTCTGTTCGTCATGCACATCATGTTGCTGCCGGCTCTCATCATCGGTCTCATCAGCGTGCACCTGGCAATTCTCGTTCGGCAGAAGCATGCTCAGTTCCGGGGGCCGGGAAGGTCCGAGCGCAATGTCGTCGGTAAGCCGCTGTGGCCCTCGCAAACGTTCAAGTCCCTTGCGCTGCTGTTCTTGACCGCGTCGATCATGGCCTTTATGGGGGGCCTGTTGCAGATCAACCCGGTGTGGAACTACGGGCCGTTCAAGCCATACATAACAAGCGCCCCTTCCCAGCCGGACTGGTACGTGGGCTGGCTTGACGGCGGCCTGCGGCTCTTTCCCGGCTGGGACCTCAATGTCTTCGGGATCACGATCGCGGCCCCCTTCATTCCGGGTGTGCTGGTTCCGGGTCTGTTGTTCACCGTCCTCGCGCTGTGGCCCTTCATCGAGGCACGAATGACGGGCGACCGCGCCGAACATCAACTGCTGGACCACCCGCGTGACATGCCGCTTCGCACCGCCATCGGCGTTGCGGGGATCGTTTTCTTCACGGTGCTCACGCTCGAAGGCGGCGGTGACGTGCTTTCGATCACATTCAACATCCCGGTCGAGGCGATCACCAACTTCTTCAGAGCCGCGTTGTTCGTGATTCCGGCCGCAGCAGGAATGTTGACCTACCGGATCTGTACGAACCTGCGGGGAACCGAGTTCCACCCGTTTCGGCGTGCCCCGGGCGTGCGCTTGCGGCGCACTCCTGATGGCGGGTTCGAGGAGGTCTGAGCCTCTCAGGCGGTCAGCTGGGTGAGCCAGCCCCAGGTGGACGATGCTCCAAGCGCGAGGCCGGGGATCCACAACCACGGCCCGAAGACCAGCCCGAGCCCGAGCAGCAAAGCCGCCAGCGCGGCCGCGAGAGGCCAGATGCTCGACTCGGGAAAGCCCTCTTCCTCGAGCGCCAGTGGCGCCGCGGCCGGCTCTCCTCCCATGTCGTGCTCCCCATCGAAGGCGAAGTAGCGGCCGAGCACGCCGGCCATTCGCCTCAACCCGGTCCGGGGGGGCCTGGGCACGAGGTCCTCGGGGACCTTCGGCTGGAACGAGACCCGGGCCGCCACGACGAAGAATCCCGTGCCGACCGCTCCGAACAGCAGCAGTACGGTGCCGGCAACCTCATAGGAGACGAACCAGTAGATCGTGCCGATCACCACGAGGTAGACGGCGATTCGGAGAAAGAACCGAAGCTCCTCAACCACTGCGCCGCCCGCCCGGCTTGCCGTCCGCTCCGGCCCGCGGCCGTCCGCCCCGGTCGTCGAAGACCGGCCGCTCGGAATGAACCGGCGGGATCCGGTGGAAGTTGTGGGGAGGGGGCGGTGAGGTCGTTGCCCACTCCAACGAATAGCCTCCCCAGGGGTCGTCCCCCGCCGGCTCACCCTTTTTCATGGAGACGAAGAAGTTGATCAGGAAGACCGTGACGGCAGCCGCGAGAATCCCGGCCCCCGCGGTTGCAAGGATGTTCAAGGGCTGCCAGCCGGACGCGGCAGAATAGTCGGAGATCCTCCGGTTCATGCCGTTGAGGCCCAGCACGTGCATGGGAAAGAACGTCATGTTGAAACCGATGATCAGCAGCCAGAAGTGGAGCTTGCCGAGCCCTTCGTTCATCAGACGTCCGCTGATCTTGGGGATCCAGTAATAGAAGGCGGCGAAGATCGCAAAGACCGAACCGCCGAACAGGACGTAATGGAAGTGCGCCACGACGTAGTAGGTGTCGTGCACGTGATAGTCGATCGGCGGGGAGGCCAGGAACACCCCGGTGATTCCACCGATGAGAAACATGAACAGGAACCCGACCGAGAAGAGCATCGGCGTCTGCAACGAGATCCTGCCCCGCCACATGGTGGCGATCCAGTTGAAGAATTTCACTCCCGTGGGCACGGCGATGATCATCGAGGTTGCGGCAAAGAACGGATTGTTGACGGCGCCGGTGGTGAACATGTGGTGCGCCCACACCGACAGGCTGTAGCCACCGATCAGAAGGGTCGCGAACACGAAGCCCGAATATCCGAACACGGGTTTGCGGCTGAACACCGGGATGATCTCGGTCACCACACCGAAGAACGGAAGGATCATGATGTAGACCTCCGGGTGCCCGAAGAACCAGAACAGGTGCTGCCACAGGATCGGGTCGCCGCCGGCGCCGGGATCGAAGAAGAAGCCTCCTATCTGACGGTCGATGTAGAGCATGGCGAAGGCAGCAGACAGAACCGGGAAGGTGAACAGGATCAATCCCGAGGTCACGAGTATGTTCCAACAAAAGATGGGTATCCGGAACATCGTCATGCCGGGCACACGCATGCCGAAGATGGTGGCTATGAAATTCACCGCGCCGAGGATCCCGGAGACCCCACTCACCAGGAGCCCCACGATCCACAGGTCCACGCCGGCGCCGGGCGAGAAGGTGTTCAACGAAAGTGGTGCATAGCCCGTCCAACCAACCGCCGCTGCGCCGCCTGCGGTCAGGAAGCCGGAAAAGGTAATCAGCCCGCCGGCGATGTAGAGCCAGTAGGTGAACGCATTGAGGCGCGGGTAGGCAACGTCGGGCGCGCCGATCTGCAGCGGTACGAAGTAATTCCCGAGCCCGATGGCGGTCGGAACGACGAAGAAGAAGACCATCCCGGTGCCGTGCATCGTGAACAGCTCGTTGTATTCCTGATGTCCCACGATCTGAAGGCCGGGTGCAGCCAACTCGGCCCGAATGACGAGGGACAGCAGTCCGGAAAGCACGAAGAATCCGACGGCGCTGACCAGATAGAGGATTCCGATCTTCTTGTGATCGGTGGTCGTGAGCCAGTCGACGACTCCGCCCCTGGGGACATCGTGCTGTGGCGCAACGGCGGTGCTGCGTTCTCTGCTGTCAACCGTTGCCATCGATCGTCCTTTGCTCGTCGAGCCAACCTTCGAACTGTGAGGGAGAAACCGCGCGGAGCACGAAGTTCATCTTCGAGTGCAGAAGGCCGCAGAACTCCGTGCATACTCCGCGATAGACGCCGGCTTCGGAGATAGTCAGGCTGAGAGAATTCTGCTGCCCCGGCACCATGTCTCTTTTGATGAGAAACCTCGGGACCCAGAAGGAATGCACGACATCGGCGGATTCAAGGTTGAAGGTTAGTGGCTGCCCTACGGGAAGCACGATCTCGGGCCGCTCGGTGGCGTCGCCGATCACCACGACGCCACTGCCTTCGTAGATGAACCGCCATCCCCATTGAAAACCCTCTACGCCGACCGTCACCGAGGGGTTTGTGCTCTCTGCGTTGACCTCGCCCAACACTTGGGCGGACAGCACGAACAAGACGACAACCGTGGCGAGTGGGATTGCGAACCAAGTCAGCTCCAGCTTCAGGTTCCTGTCGAACTGCTTGGGAAGCTCATCTCCCGGCTTGGCCCGGTAGCGAACGAGGCTCCATGTGATCAATCCTGCCACCAGCACAAAGACGACTGCTGCGACGATAAAGAAGAAGTTATAGAGGCGTTCGACGCTCTCGCCCTGGACGTCGGCCGGCTCCGGCACACAGGCCGAGAGCGTCGCCGCGACGCATGCTGCGGCGAGAATCGGGCGCTGCTTCGTGCTCACGCATGCACCCTACCTGGGCCGCCCCTACCGGTAGTTCGTGAACTGCAGCGGAATCCCGAAATCGTGCTCTTTGAGATCGGTGATGACGTCCTGGAGCACGTCTTTGGACTTCGAGGACACCCGCACTTGATCTCCTTGAACCGAGACCTGCGCCTTGACCTTGCTCGCCTTGATGTGCTTCACGATCTCGCGAGCCTTGTCGGTCGATATTCCCTGGGAGATCGAGATCTCCTGCTTGGCGGTTCCACCGGCTGCAGGGGTGATGTCGCCCCGTTGCAGGGACTTCAATGGGACCCGGCGTTTGACCAGCTTCTCTTCGAGCACCCGGACCGAATCCTTCACCTTCTGGTCGGTGTTGGACCTCGCTTCGATGATCCAGCGCTCGCCTTCCTGCTTCAACTCGATATTCGACCCCGTTCCTTTGAAGTCGAAGCGCTGAGAGATCTCACGGCGCGCCTGGTCGAGTGCATTTCGGACCTCTTGAAGGTCCACCTCCGAGACGACGTCGAACGATGCTTCCTTTGCCATGTCTTTTACCTACCGGTCCTCGAGGGGCTTTTCCGGGAACAGTGTCGCGGCTTCTTCGGCGCTCAACTGCGGGGCGTCCGGAAGCGGGTCCGTGATGTACGGCCCCACCCACCTTGCATACCAGTCCAAGAAGAGGTCCTTGGACCTCGCCCGCGCCAACAATCGGTCGCCGAAGTCGGCTGCGGAAGACGCCCCCGGTGCGAACACCGCGCCGTAGCCTTGGGTGTTGAGGTGGTCTCCGGTGATCTCGAGCCCCTCCGTCTTGCTCACCACACCCATCAGAGCCAGGTCGGAGGCGGTGCCGGCGGCAACCTCGCCCCTTTTGACGGAGCGTGCGCAGTCGGCCACCGTGGCCGTCTCGACGACCTCGATGCTCGGGACGATCTCGTCCAGAGGGACCTCGGTGGGGGCGAGCACCGAGCAAACCTTCTTGCCGGCGAGGTCATAGACATCCCGTACCGGGGAACCCTGCGCCACGAGCAGACGCTGGTGCCCCATGTAGTAGGGGTTGGTGAAGGTGATCTCGGGCAGGACCGCGCTTGTGATCGGCGTTGCCGGGAAGGCGATGTCTGCGCGCCCATCCTCGACCATCGCCACCAACTCGTCCTCCGGCGCCGGGACGAAGCTCGCCTCCACGCCGAGACCCTCGGCGATCCATCGCCCCACTTCGACGGCGAGGCCCCGTGGCGCCCCGTCGCGGCCCGTGAAGCTCAACGGCGGTGCGCCGGCCGGGATGGCGACAATCAGCTCGCCCTCCTCCTGAATGGCGCCCAGAAGAGAATCCTCAGCGAAGGTGGGCACACGGTCGGCGGGCGCTTCGGGCGCCGGCACGCATCCTCCCAGCAGCACAGCCGTCGCCACCCCCAGGGCGGTCGTGCGCCAGAGCCCCATACCGCCGAAGATGTCTACAGGTAGCCCAGAGAGCCCAGACGCTGACGGATCGCCTCGATCTCGTCGGGCGACAGGGGTTCGATGTCGGCGGGAGACTCCACGGCCCCCGGCGCCACCTGCTTGGCCACCGGTTCGGGCCGGCCACCGCCTCCGTGGTGGTGGGAGGCAAGGTCGCGCAGGACGTAGACGGCGAACTCCGTCACCGAGTGAAATCCAGATCCCTGGATCACCTGCTTGAGGCGCTCGTACAGGGGGCGAGGGATCTTGAGCGTGACATAGCTGTCCGGAGCGGCGTCGCGCGGCATTACACTCTTATAACACTCCGGCCCTTGCAACGGGTTTGCGCCGGGCGGTCAAGCTGGGGTGATCGCGGCCGACACAAGACCTTGAAAAGACGAGATCGAACCGTCGAGGCGAGAGGTGGGGATAGGTCGATATGCAGATCCGCCGGATCATTCGGCGCGCCCGAACGGCGCCCTGGAGGCCACTCCCGGCCGCCGTCATCGTGTGCGTCGTCGGGTCCGCGACGAGCCCGGCCGCCTCCGCAGCGCCGCCGGTTGTCACCTCCCGAAAACCCTCCATCCGGGCACCGCAGACGCGCGCCGCCACCCTGCGTCCTGCGGCCGGACGCCGGACCGAGCTCACGTGGCCCGCCACCCACGTTGGCTTCACCTGGACCGGGAGCGAAGGTTCCCGGCTGCTGTATCGCAGCTGGAACGAGGCCGGGGACGCCTCGCCGTGGAGGCGGGTGCCGGAGTCCCACGACATGGAGCAGGCGGACAGGCACTACAGCGCCTTGCTCTCCGTGCCCAGGCCGGACTCGGTCGAGTGGCGCGCAGCGGGGCCTGAAGCCGTGGGCCAAGTGGCGCTGCACTACCTGAATACCGTCGACGGGCGCCGCCGGGAGGCCGGGACCGGTGCGGCCGGACGGACCGGGCCGGCCACCCCCGACATCATCACGCGCTCCGAGTGGGGAGCGGACGAGTCGATCAAGAGGACCACCGGAGAGTGCGACAGGAGCTTTTGGCCCGTGCAGCAGCTGTTCGTGCATCACACGGCGGGTACCAACAACGACCCCCACCCCAAGGCGACCATGAGGGCGATCTACCATTACCACACGGTCACGCGCGGGTGGTGCGACATCGGCTACAACTTCGTGATCGCCCCCGACGGCCGCCTCTTCGAGGGCCGGTGGGCGCGCCGGTACGCGCCGTGGGAGCTCCACACCGGCGAGACCATCGGTGGCAGGGGGGTGGCCGGGGCCCACGTGGCCGACTTCAATTCGGGAAGCGTCGGCGTCAGCCTCATGGGCAACCTCTCCACGACCACGCTCGGCCGTGCGGCGCGCCGGACGCTGGTTCGCCTGCTCGCCTGGGAGGCCGACAGACGCAATCTCCGCCCGCGCGGGATTCACACCTATCGAAACCCAGACACGGGATTGACGCAGCGGCTGCGACTCATTTCGGGCCACCGGGATGCAGGCCAGACCGAGTGCCCCGGGAACCACCTCTACGACCTCTTGCCGAGGCTCCGTCGCAAGGTTGCGGCCGTCATCGGCGACGGCAGGCGGACCACCGCGTTGTCGCTGGATTCCCCGGCCCGAATCGTTTTCGGGGAAGACGTTCAGTTCACCGGCCGCCTTGCCGTCCGTGGTGGACGGGGCCTCGCTGGCCAGAGCGTGGCGGTGCACAGACGGAATCCCGGGGTGCAGTGGGCCCATGGCCCGAGCATGAGAACGGGGGAGAGGGGCAACCTGGGATTTCGGCTGTCACCGGCCACGAACCTGTCCGTCCGTGCCGTCTACGAGGGCGGCCCCCGGACGTGGGGGTCCCAGAGCAGAACCGGACGGGTCCTCGTCGAGCCCCGGGTGACCCTGGCGGTGGCCGGGGGCCGAACCGGCGCCGACGGTGTGCGGCACTTTCCCGCGGGGACCTCGAGCGTCGGCGTGAGCGGTGCGGTGAGGCCGGCCCACCCGAAGCGCAGGGTCGTGGTCTCGATCGAGAGGATTCAGCCCGACGGCCGCCGGCGCGAGGTCGGCCCGAGGCTCACTTCGGCAAGCCGCTACTCGGCAACCGTGGCGATTGCGCGACCGGGAAAGTTCCGGGTCGTAACCCGGAGGGCCGCCGACACCGACAACGCCGCGGGGCGCAGTCCGGGCCGGATCTTCGTGGTCGACGGAAGCTAGTTGTGGGAACTAACGGGACGGCTCCCGCCACCGCCGTCCGTCACGTCGCACGAGGTCGTCCGCCGAGGGTGGCCCCCACGTGCCCGGCCGATAGACGCCCGGCCGTCCGCCCTGTGCCCAATAGGACTGAATGGGGTCGATGATCTCCCACGCCTGCTCGATCTCGTCCGCTCTGGTGAACAGGGTTGCATCGCCCAGCATGCAATCGAGAAGCAGCCGCTCGTAGGCTTCGGGGGATCCCGATCCCAACTCGGTCTCGACGTCGAAGTCCATCTCGACCGAGCGGACGGTGACTTCGGGCCCGGGTACCTTGGTGCCGAACGTGAGCGAGATGCCCTCGTCGGGCTGCACGCGAATGACCAGTATGTTCGGCTCCAGCTCCTCCACGGCCGTCTTGGCGAAAAGCAGATGAGGGACCCTTTGAAACTCGATTGCGATCTCGGTCGCCTTCGAAGGAAGCATCTTGCCCGTGCGGAGGTAGAACGGCACACCGGCCCAGCGCCAGTCGTCGATCAGCAACTTCAGTGCGACGAAGGTTTCCGTAGAGGTTCGGGAATCGACGTCGGGCTCGTCGCGATAACCCTCGTACTGGCCGCGCGAGGCAACGGATCCGGCTTCGTTGGTCGACCACCGTCTTACGCCGCGTAGCACCTGCACTTTTTCGTCCCGGATCGCATTGGCGTCCCACGCGACCGGGGGTTCCATGGCCACCAGAGCAAGAAGTTGGAGCAGGTGGTTCTGCGCCACGTCCCGCAGCGCGCCGGTCTCTTCGTAGAAGCTGCCCCGGCTCCCCACGCCCAGGGTTTCTGCAACCGTTATCTGGACGGCGTTGACGTAGCGCCGGTTCCAGATCGGCTCGAAGATCGCGTTGGCGAAGCGGAAGACGAGCAGGTTCTGGACTGTTTCTTTCCCGAGGTAGTGGTCGATCCGGTAGATCTGGTCCTCGGAGTAATTGGAGCTCAGCAGGCCGTTGAGCTCACACGCCGAAGCGAGATCGCGACCGAAAGGCTTTTCCACCACGAGCCGCTGCCATCCGCCGGTGTCGAGCAATCCGGCCTTGGCAATCTGTTGAGCAATCGTTGCAAAGAACTGCGGCAACGTCGCCATGTACCAGACTCGGTTCCCTTTGGTGTTGCGTTCCTCGTCGATGGCATCCAGTTGTCTGCCCAGGTCGCGGAACAGTCCTTCGTCGTTGATGTCACCGGGCACGTAGTAGATGTCACGTTCGATCTGTTCCCACGTGGCTTCGGTGGGAGCGATTCGCGAGTGCTCCTCGACCCCCTCTCGCATCATCGAGATGAACTCTTCATTCGAGTATTTGCTGCGCGATGTCCCGACTATTGAGGTCTCGTCCGGAATCAGGCCCTCGGCCTGCAGATTGTGGAGGGCGGGAAGCAGCTTGCGCTTGGCCAGATCCCCAGAGGCGCCAAAGATGACGACGACACAGGGGTCGGGGCGATTGGTTTGATAATGGCTCATGTCAGCACCTCTTCGTGGATTGTGTCGTACCTGAGCTTGTCATCACACCCTTATCGAACGCACGGCAGGATGGCCGGCGTTGTCTTCCATCAGGCGGACTGTTCCCTGCCTGGCCGCTTCGGCTATCCCGGACTCGTCATGACGACGCATGGCGTTGCTCCCATGAGTTTTGACCTCGGTGAGCCCCGGACGAATGACCAGAGTGGGGATGCCTCTGTCCTTCGCCTGTCCCAAGGAGCGCCGGAGCGATCGTGCAAAGAGGCTGCGTACAGCCAACGCGGGCCATAGCTTCGGATCCCGCGGGCTGGTCATGCCGTCGAAACGATACCCCAGGGGAGCGATACACAGGATGGTGTCGCACCCCAGCTCGACCGCAACGTCCAGTGAGGTCGTGCTGACGACGCCCGCGTCGACGTACGGGCGATCTCCTATCTGCACGGGCGGGAAGAAGCCGGGAATGGCGATCGCGGCTAGAACTGCATCGGCGAAGAGCGCGTTCTCGGGCGAGCGTTTGTCGAAGACGACTCGCCGGCCCCCATCGAGGTCGACCGTACAGATATGGAGCCCGTCACGGGGCCAGGCTCGAGGAAGGTCGGCCTCGAGCCGCGCCCGGGTTGCTTCGAGTGAATACATCCCGGGTGGGAACAAACCCCTGACCTTGTCGCCGGAAAGGTGGCCGCGCAGGCCGGGCGGCGGGAGGCCGCGCGCAGCGGCAACCGCCAGCAACGACCCAACCGCCCGTCGGGCGTGCTCGTCCACCGAGGTCCAGAGTGGGTCGAATCGGCGCAGTGAAGCGGCCTCGGCCTCGGCCGGCGACCTCGAAGGATGGCGGCCCAAGGAGTACTCGTAGAAATCGGCCGCCGCCCAGCCGGAGGCGAGGTAAGCGGCGACCAGGGCGCCGGCGCTGGTGCCCACTATGACATCGGAGCCCTTGACATCCACCCCGCAGTCGTCCAGCGCCTTCAGCACCCCAGCGTGGTAGCTGATGCCTACTAGTCCGCCGCCTCCAAGAACCAGCCCTCTCTTCATGCCACCGGCAAGCGTAGCCGCATGGTGTCGGCGCCATGGTGAGGTACTCGGTCGCGGGCACTATCCTTGTTCCTCCAAGGGCGTCGACGGCGTCCTGATCGAGCGATAACAGAGAGGCAGGCGGGTCGGTGTCTTCTTGGTACCTCTATGTGGGCTTTCTGGTCTTCGTTGTTGCAATGCTCCTGGTCGACCTCAAGTTCTTCGACGCTGAGAACGAAGAGACCCGGACCAGGCAGGCGGCGATCTGGGTGGGAGTGTGGATATCCTTCGCGGTGATCTTCGGGGGCATCATTTTGCTGTGGCAGGGGACCCAGACCGGTGCCGAGTACTTCGCCGGTTATCTCATCGAGTACTCGCTGTCGGTCGACAACATGTTCGTGTTCGTGGTGATCTTTTCGTTCTTCCAGGTGCCACAGGAGTACCGGCACGAGGTCCTCTTCTATGGAATCCTCGGCGCCCTGATCTCGCGCGGCATATTCATTGCACTCGGGGCATCGCTGGTGAACAACTTCGAATGGATCATCTACATCTTTGGGGCCTTTCTCATCTACACCGCCTTCAAGATCGCTCGCGGCGCAGCCGAAGACATTCATCCCGATGAGAACCCCGTTCTGAATTGGTTCAAGAAGCACTTCCCTACAACCACCAAGTACGACAACGGCAACTTCTTTACGGTGGAGGATGGAAAGCGCGTTGCCACCCCTCTGCTCGTTACCTTGATTTCAATCGAAACCACCGACATTCTGTTTGCGGTCGACTCGATTCCGGCGATCTTCGGTATCACCAAGGACCCTTTCATCGTATTGACTTCAAACGTCTTTGCGATCCTTGGGCTGAGATCCCTTTACTTCGTGCTTGCGGGCGCGATGGAACGACTTCATCTGCTGCGCTACGGCCTCGGGGCAATCCTGGGCTTCGTCGGTGTGAAGATGCTCATCGAGTACTTCCACATCGAGATCCCCATTTGGCTGTCGCTGCTGGTCATCGTGGGTGCGCTCGCGATCACCGCTATCTTGTCGCTGAAGATCTCGCCTCCGAAGGACAAGAAGTCCGAGGAGGATTCCAGCGCCGAAGACGACCCGGCGGAGGACGAGCAGCAACCGGCCGATCGCACCAAATAGGGCAATCGCCACCCGCTCATTCCAAACGGGCGACGTTGGTCGCAGAGACTTGATCGACGGGGCGGATGACTATCTCGTCGATGTCGACGTGGCGAGGACGAGTCACGGCCCACGCCACGCAGTCGGCGACATCGTCCGGGGTCAGCGGCGTCATCCCTTTGTAGACCTCCGCCGCCTTGTCGGCGTCTCCTCGGAAACGCACGGTCGAGAACTCGGTAGCCACCAACCCGGGCGCCACCTCGGTAACCCGAATCGGCTTCCCCAGTGATTCGATACGCAGGGTCCTGGTGATGGCGCGCACGGCGTGTTTTGCGGCGGTGTAGCCGGCGCCCCCCGGATAGGTCTCGAAACCTGCAATCGAGCCGATGTTTACGACGTGCCCGTTCCCCGAGGCTTCGAGCAGAGGAAGCAGGGAACGAGTCATTCGCAGTAGCCCGCCTACATTGGTGGCCCACATGGCGGCGATGTCGTCATCGGAGATCTCGGCTATCGGTTCCATGCCCACGGCGCCTCCGGCATTGTTGACCAGGACATCGGCGCGGTCGAGCTCCGATACGAAGCGCTCGACCGATCTGGCGTCGGTGACATCCAGGGCCAGGGCGCGCCCGCCCGAGCGCCCGGCGACCTCCTCCAGACGGCCGATGCGGCGCCCCCCCATCACGACGTCGAAGCCCTCTTGGGCCAGACGTTCGGCCGTGGAGGCGCCGATTCCGCTGGACGCCCCGGTGATCACTGCCGTCTTCTTCAGTGAGGTGCTCATGGGTTGCCATCTTGGCATGTGCGGCCGGCGGCACGCTCGCTTAGTCTGCTTCCATGCATCGACGTCCGATTTCGTTGCTCGGCGCTCCCCTCGACCTCGGACAAGCACGGCGGGGGGTCGACATGGGCCCGAGCGCTCTGCGCTACGCCGAGCTCGAAGAGCATCTGGTCCGTTTGGGACACGACGTGACCGACCTCGGCAACGTCGGTGCGGAGCTCCCCGAGGTTGCATCGGTGCGCGACGAAAAGGCCCGTTACCTTCCGGCGATTCTCAGTTCCTGCTCGCAGATCGGCCAACGCGTCGAGGCCATTGCGTCCGACGAACGGATGCCGATCGTTTTGGGAGGCGATCATTCCATCGCCATGGGTACGCTCGCCGGCCTGAACGGAGCCTATGGAACCGGGGGGCTGTTGTGGATCGATGCACACGGTGATCTCAACCGTCCCGAGACATCGCCGTCGGGAAACGTGCACGGGATGCCGCTGGCCGCCGCTCTCGGCCGGTGTGGATTCTCGCTGGAAGGGCTTGGCGGCCCTCCGTGGGTGGACCCTCGCAGAGTCGCGCTGGTGGGGGTGAGAATGCTCGACCAGGGCGAGAAGGACCTCATCCGCGAGCTCGAGCTGTGCGCCCTGACGATGGCCGATGTCGACCGGCGGGGCATGAGCTCGATCATAGAGCAGGCCCTGGATGTGGTCTGTGGACCGGGATACGTGCACATGTCGTTGGACCTCGACGTCTGCGACCCGGAGATCGCTCCGGGGGTCGGTACGCCCGTGAGGGGTGGGCTCGGATACCGAGAGACTCACCTGGCCATGGAGCTGCTGGCAGAGGCGGGTGTGCTCACCTCGATGGAGCTGGTCGAGGTCAACCCGGTCCTGGACACCGCCAACCTGACCGGCGAGCTCGCCGTCGAGATGGCCGGAAGCGCCCTGGGCGCGACGATCCTCTAAAGCTTCTTCAAGGCCCCCGGATTGCGCAGGACCCGCCCCTCCATTCCCCCCGCCACGGTCACCACCTCGCCGGTGATGTGGCCCGACACCTCGTCCGAGGCGAGCATCACCACCGCCCGCGCAACGTCCTCGGCGCGCCCGAGCTTGTCGAGCGACATCGTGCGGGTTATGCGGGCCTCGAGCCCGGGGTCGGCGAGCGCCTCCCGGGCCATCTCGGTGCGTGTCCACCCGGGGCAGACGGTGTTGACGCGCCCCTGCGGCGCAATGCGAACGATCTCGTTCTTCAGGCTCTTGAGCAGACCTCCCGCGAGAGCCGACTTCGCCGCGGCGTAATCGGAATGACCGGCCTCACCGAAAATCCCGGCGGTCGAGCTCACCAGCACGATGTTTCCCGCTCCGATCTGCTCGACGTGTCGTAGAAAGGCGCGGCAGCACAAGAAGACGCTGTCGAGATCGACTGTGATCGTCTCGCGCCAACGTTCGAGAGACATGTTCCATACCGGCACATCGTCAGAGGGCCACATTCCGGCGTTTGCAACCAGCACATCGAGCGAGCCGAGCGCACCGTATGCGGCCGGCGCCAGCGCGTCGACCTGAGCCTCCTGGGTGAGGTCCGCGTGGAGGGCGACTCCCCCGAGCTCGTCTGCGAGGCGCTGCGCCCGATTCCCGCTTGTCCGGTAGTGGACCGCAACCCGTGCACCCTCGGCGGCGAAGGCGCGGCTTATCGCGCTGCCGATCCCGCCTGCTCCTCCCGTGACCAACACACCCTTGTCCGCCAGTCCGGTATCCATGGCGGCGACGTTACCTCGATACTCTGGCCCCACATGAAGAGCGTCGGCATCATCGGGATGCCCTACTCGGGAAAGACGACACTGTTCACCGCGTTGACGAAGTCGGGGAGCGCGGGTGGGCGTTCGAACCAGGCCGTGGTCGAGGTGCCCGATGAGCGGATCGACACCCTGGCCCGCATCGAGGGCTCAAAGAAGCGGGTCGCGGCCAAGGTGAGGTTCGTCGATGTGCCGGGCGGGCTCACGGCCCAGGGAATCGCCGAGTTCCGCAACATGGATGCGTTGTGCATCGTGGCGCGCTGCTTCGGCACGGGCGCCGATCCGGGAGGCGAACTGGCGTCGATCGAGGCCGAGTTGGTGCTGGCCGATCTCGCCAGCCTCGAGAACGGTCTCGCCAAGGCGCAGAAGAGGGCCAGGGGGAGCGCCGAGGGCAAAGCCGAGGCGGCCGTCCTGACCAGGGCGTACGCGTGGCTCGACGGCGAGCGCCCCCTCCGGGAGGCGGATCTCGACGACGACGACCTCAAGGTGCTCCGCGGGTACGGCCCCCTGACGCTGAAGCCGTGGATCCTGGTCGCCAACGTCGCCGAGGACGCCATGGGATCCGACGCGCCGGGGGGTCTCCCGCCCGCCGCCATCTCCATCAACGCGTCGCTCGAGGCCGAGGTGGCCGGTCTGGACGACTCCGATGCGGCCGAGCTGCTCGAGGGCTTCGGGGTTGCGGAGCCGGGGCTGAAGAGGGTCATCGCCGCGTGCTACCGCGCCCTCGACCTCATCACCTTCCTCACCACGGGAACCGACGAGACGCGTGCATGGGAGGTTCGGCGCGGCGCACGAGCGCCCGAGGCCGCCGGGGCCATCCACAGCGACCTCGAACGAGGCTTCATCCGCGCCGAGGCGATCGCCTACGACGACCTCGTCCTGGCGGGTTCGTGGGACGAGGCGAAGGCGCGCGGACGCCTGCGCGTCGAGGGCAAGGGCTACACCGTCCAGGAGGGTGACGTGCTCAACATCCGCTTCGCGGTGTGACTGGCGCCTTTCATTTGCATGGTGAACCCGGGAACCGGGCGCAGCGTGCATTGAAGGATCTCAGCGGGTTGGTTTCGGGGTTAGATCAGGGCGCTTGCCCCCGAGCGGCGCGGGTCGTGGGCCGCGTCGACGGCCCCGTGCTCGGTCACCGAGGCGGCCTGGACCGCCCCGAAGTACATATGGCGGTCGTCGTAGGGCCGCTGGAGATAGTCGAGAGCGTCGCCCGGGAGGCCGGGCTCGTAGGACAAGGTGGGGCCCTCCGGCCGGGTGGGGTCGAGGTGGGCGCGCGGCCCCCCGACTGCCTCGGTGAGAGGCTCGTCATCCATCGCCAACCGCATGAGCGTCTGCGCGATGGCCCCCACTATGCGGCTGGCTCCCGGCGAGCCCAGCCCGACCGTACGGTCCGGGCCGGATGCGACCGTGGGGGTCATGTTCGAGTGGATGCGCGCACCCGGAGGGCTCCGGTGGACTCCAAGCGGATGGAGCTCCTCTTCTCCCAACGAGTTGTTGAGCGGGATTCCGTGCACGACGAGCCCCGATCCGTAGCCGATGGATTCCGTGATGGAGCACACGTAGCCGTCGGCGTCGGCCGCCGACATGTGGGTTGTCGAGGGGGAGCGCATGGCGCCCTTGGCTTCGGCCCAGGCGGTGGCGACATCGGCCGGATCGCGGTAGCGCTCGCTGCGGTAGTCGAGGGCCGTCCGTTCGCTGCTCACCAGTGAGCGCAGCCGCTCCACGGCATCGCCGGGCGGCGCTCCGCTCATGAGCCCCAGCATGTGGGATAGAACGACTCCGCCGACTGCGGGGGGCGGGTTGGTGGCCACTCGCCAACCCCATGCCCGGGCGGTGATGGGGGCGCGAACCTGCGCCCGATACCGAGCCAGGTCGGCCGCCCCCAGAAACCCTCCGCCGTCCGCCACCGCAGTTTCGATCGCGCGGGCGAGGCCGTCGCGGTAGAAGACATCCGGGCCTTCCTTGGCCACCTGCTCGAGAGCTTCGGCGAGCTCCGCCTGGACGAACGGCTGCCCCTCGCGCAGGGGCTCGAAGGTTCCGCCGGGGGCCGTTTCCGGGCCGAACAACCTGCGGGCGCCTGGATGGAGGGACCAGATCCGGCGCCACGTCACCGAAAGGTAGTAGGCGGACGTCCTCGGAAAGGGAAGGCCCGAGCGCGCCGCCTCGATCGCCCTCTCGAACAGCGCCGCCCATTCGATTCGCCCGTGGCGCGTCCACGCTTCGTGCACCGCGGCGAGCACTCCGGGCACGCCCACCGACCCTGCCCCCACGCCCATGTGGATGCCGTCGGCATAGTCCGGCAGGTATATCCGCCTGATTCCCTGCCCCCGCTCCCGGGGAGGCTGCAGCGGCATCGCAGCGTTTCCGTCGATGATCTCGGCGGCGCCCGTGGGGGTGCGCACCGCGATGAAACCGGTGCCGCCCATCGACGCGAAGAAGGGCTCGGACACCCACGCCATCACCGCTGCCGCCAGGCATGCGTCGACTGCGTTGCCCCCGGCCGAGGTGACCTCGGAAGCGGCGTCCACCGCCAGGGGGCTTCCTGCTGCTATTCCGAGGCGCGGGGGCATGGCCGAAGGTTAGCCTCCCCCCTCTAGACTTCGGGCAATGTCTTCCACCGAGCCCATGATCGTCGGCGCCCACGTGCCGTCGGAGGATCCTCTCGAAGCGGCCTCGATCCTGGGGACCGGGTGCATTCAGATGTTCGTGGGTGACCCCCAGTCGTGGAAGAAGCCACCTCCGAGAGCGGACGCCGAGGAGCTGCGGGCCTCGGACGTGAACATCTACGTCCATGCCCCCTATCTCATCAACGTCGCGTCGCCCAACAACCGTGTCCGGATCCCGTCCCGCAAGATCCTCGCCGGCGCGCTCGAGAGCGCCGAGACCATCGGGGCGGCTGCCGTCATCGTTCACGCCGGGCACGCCGAAGATGGGATCAGCCGCGGCTTCCGGCGATGGAGGAAGGTGTTCGAAGAGCTCGAGAGCCCGGTCCCAATCTTCATCGAGAACACCGCCGGGGGGACGAACGCGATGGGGCGCAGCATCGACGTCCTTGCGGAGCTGTGGGGCCACCTCGAGGACTTCGAGGTCGGCTTCTGCTTCGACACCTGTCATGCCCACGCCGCCGGCGAAGACCTGGGCGACGCGGTCGAGCGGGCGCGCTGGGCAACCGGACGGATCGATCTCATGCATGCGAACAGTTCCAGGGATGCACCCGGCACGGGGGCAGACCGCCATGCCAACTTCGCCGACGGGACCATGGATCCCGATCAGATCGCCGCGATGGTGGCCGCCTCCGGTGCGCCGGCGGTCATCTGCGAGACCCCCTGGCCATCCATTGCAAGCGACGTCGAGTTCCTGAGAGGCAAGCTCAGCAGGCGAGACTGATCGAAGAAAGCCTTCTGGGGCACTCAACCACATGATGGTGGTCCCCGGCCCCAGAGTCGTTTCTCGGCCCCTAACCACACCGAGGGCCGGCCCACGCTCCATCCCTGCGGGCCCGAACCTCAGGCGTGGATGAACCAGGTGGCTCTCGTCGGAACCATCAGCAGAGCAACAAACGGAGTCAGCCTGCTGCTTCGAGGAGCATTTCCTGGAGCCACCCGAGCCAGTGAAGGGTCACAAGCGCGGGCGCGTTCTTGTCTTGTGGGTCCACGTCTGCAGACATCAGCTCTTCGGTGACCTCCAGCCGGGCGCCGATGGCTAGCCGCAGGTCGGTCAGCACCGACAGCCATGCGTCAACTTCGGCCTCCCGCAAGGTGGTGTCGAGCCGGCCGTCGCTGGCGAGGCTCGCGGACACCGTCTCCAGAGCCGAGCGCTTGGCGGCGCTGAGGTCGTCCTCGGTCAGCGCTCTGAAGTCTGCAGCCTCCTCGGAGGAGACGTGGGCGTCGGGGAACAGGCGCTGGATGACCGGATCCTGGGAGATGTGCACCTCCAGCATCGTTCGCATCTCGGCCACGAGTCTCCGCAGCAGCTCGGCCTCGTCTTCGGCGAGCCGCACCCGGACCCCGTTGCCCCGGGCCCGCTTGAATCGAACCACTGCTAATCGCTCTTCGAGATGGTGGCCCACAAACCGTAGGCGTGGAGCCGGTAACAGTCCATCTCGGCCTTCTCCCGGGCGCCGCTCGACACCACCGCACGGCCTCGATGGTGCACATCGAGCATCAGCTTGGTCGCCTTGGCCTCCGAGTAACCGAAGAGCTTCTTGAACACCCAGGTCACATAGGACATGAGATTGACCGGATCGTTCCACACGATAACGAGCCACGGTTTGTCCAGCCGATCACCGATGCGGGTCTCTTCGGTGCGCTCTGGGGCTTCGGTCGGCGACGCCATGGGTACATGCTGCCATGAGGGCGGCACCGGGATCCTAGGATCAATCTGCTTACCGGTAGGTAAGTTAATCGGTTCAGACAAAGTTCAGAAACTTGCCTCACCGGCGTAACGCGACACCGCCCTCTGGAGTCTGTAAGGACACCGGCCCCCTCGAGGGGGCCGTTCCAGGCACAAGGGGAGGTTGGCGTCGGCAATGGAGGTGAGCGTTATTTCGGTTGACCTGCTTGCCGACGCGACCGACGAGGAATTGGCCGCACTTGTCACAGAGGATTTCGACGCGTTCGCGGAGTTGTACGGCCGCTACCTCTGCCCCGTTTACCGCTTCGTCCGATCGCAGACTCCCGACGACAGCACCGCAGAGGACATCACCGCCCACGTCTTCTTCAAGGCGATCACCTCCGCAGGCACATTTCGGGCCGACGGCACCTACAAATCGTGGATCTTTCGAATCGCCCATAACGAGATCCACTCCTGGCGCAGTGGGAAAGCGCGCTCGGTCGTCGCCCTCGAGGAGCTGCCCGAAAGTGTCGACCCCACTCCTTCGCCTGTTGCCCAGGCGATCACACAGGAGGACAGGGGGATGGTGTGGCGCAAAGTGGCCGAGCTGCCCCCTGCGCAGCGAGAGGTCGTTGCCCTGAGATATCTGCAGGATCTCGATGTCGAGGAGATCTCCGGCATCACGGGAAGGAGCCGGGGAGCGGTGCGCATCCTGTTGCACAGAGCGCGCCTGAAGCTTCGGCACAGCATGGAAGGAGATGTGGGATAGATGGAAGTATACGAGACAAGGGTGCAGGAGGCCTTGGCCCGGCCGGTCCCCCGGCCGGCGTTCTTCGACGAGTTGCTCGTGGTGCTTCGCGAGATGTGGGAGATCCCCATTCTCCCCGAAGCGAGTGGTGAGCGGGCCCACAGTGGGCTTCTCGTGGCCGGCTCGGTCGCCGCCGCGGCCGCCGGCGTGGGCGCAGCCGGCGCGTGGTACGGGTTCAGGAAGCGGCACCGGCGCGGGAGCGTGGCATGAGGGCGGGCTTGTGGCCCGGGCAGGGGATCCCGGCCCGCACCGTTCTGGAGGGCCTCCCCGCCGGCCACAGCTTGATCCGGGGGGCGAGGGAAATTCTCGGCTACGACCTGAGACGCAAGGTCGAGATCGCCGGGCGGCGCAAGGGCGCCCTGCTCCCGACCGTCCTGGCGCAGCCCGCAATCTTCATCGCCGGGCTCATCTCCTGGGATGAGCGCGCCGCAGGTGACGACTGCGCCTTCCTGGCCGGCCACAGCGTGGGCGAATACGCGGCGCTCGTGGCAGGAAAGTCTTTGACCGTCGAGGACGGGTTGCGGATCGTCAAGGTAAGGGCAGAGGCCATGGAGGCGGCGAGCAGGTCGGCCGGCACCGGCATGGCCGCCGTGCTCGGGCTCAGCCTCGACCGCGTGTCCGAGATCGCCGGCCGGGCCGGGGTGTCGGTGGCCAACGACAACGCCCCCGGCCAGGTGGTGGTCGCCGGCGGTGAGGCCGCCCTGACCGGGGCGGCAACCCTGGTCCGCGCCGCCGGGGGACGCTCGATATTGCTCGAGACCGCCGGCGCCTTCCATACCGAGGTGATGGCTTCGGCCGAGGCGCCTCTAAGGCGAGCGCTGGCGGACGCCCACATCCAGACACCGGCCATCCCGGTGATCTCGAACCTGACGGCGCGTCCCTATGCCGACGTCGAGGCGATCCGGGATCTGCTCGGCCGCCAGCCGACCTCCCGGGTGCGCTTCCGGGAGTCGCTCGAATGGATGTGGGCGGAGGGAGTTCGTGAGTTCAAGGACTTCGGCCCGGGGAAGGTTGCGGCCGGGATGGCCGCTCGTACGTTCGAACAGCTAGAGAGCTCGGAGGTTGTAAATGCTTGATTCCGCCGTCGCCGCACATGAAACCGTGTTCGCCGTGCCCGAGACCACGACCATGCTGGAGCGGGTCGTCGTGGCGCCTTGCTCGGGCCGTTTCACGCCGTTGTCTCCCGAGGACTTCTCGACCGAGGGCGAGTGGGTCGAGGCCGGCCAAGCACTCGCAGAGATCATCAGGGGCGGCAAGCGCGAGCCCGTTTACTCGCCCTTCCGTGGCTGGGTCATGGGAATGCTGGCACTCCCGGGCCAGCCGGTTCATCAAGGAGAGGCCCTTTTCTGGGTTTCGGGCCGGTGACGGGCGCCGCCATCACCGGATCGGGGATGGCGCTCCCGCCCTCGGAGCTCTCCAACGCCGACCTCGCGGCGCGCCTCGGGGTCGATGAGGACGGCATCTTCACCCGCACCGGTATTCGCACCCGGCGTGTGGCCGCTGAAGGAGAAACGACCGCTTCTCTTGGAACCGATGCCGCTCAGGAGGCGCTGAAGACGTCGGGAGTCTCGGCCGAGGACCTCGATATGGTCATCGTCGCCACTTCGACCCCGGACTACCAGATGCCGTCTGCGGCATCACTCGTGCAGACTCGGTTGAACGCGGGGAGGGCCGGGGCCTACGACATCAACGCGGCCTGTTCCGGGTTTCTCTACGCGCTGGCGCAGGGGACCGCTCTGGTCGAGGCGGGGATGGCCGAGCGGGTGCTGGTGATCGGGGCCGACACATTGACGCGGGTTACCGACGCCACCGACCCGAAGACGAGCATCATCTTCGGCGACGGCGCCGGCGCCGTAGTGGTCGAAAGGATCGACGAGCCCACCAGGCTGGGGCCTTTCAAGCTGCTGTCCGACGGCTCGCTGGCGCCGCTTCTCTATATCCCGCCCGAAGAGGGCGTGATGAGGATGCGGGGCCGGGAGGTCTACCGCCACGCCGTCGAGGGGATGGCGCAGGCCGTGTGCGACATTCTCGAGACGGCCGGCTTCACCATCGAAGATGTCGACGCCCTCGTCGCACATCAGGCGAATGCCCGCATTCTCGAGGCCGTGGCGACACGGTTGGGACTCAAAGAGGAGCGGGTGCTGTCCAATATCGGGCGCGTGGGCAATACCTCTGCCGCCTCGATCCCGATCGAGCTTGCGCTTGCCTCCGAAGGGGGGCTTCTAGCCGACGATGATGTCGTGATCGTGACCGCTTTCGGCGCCGGATTCGCATGGGGGGCCGGTGTGGTCAGGTGGGGGTCCGGCCACCCGGGTGCTCCTGCGGCCTCCGGGGAGGGGACCGATGTCTGATCCGGTCGCCCTCGTCACCGGAGGCTCCCGCGGCATCGGCCGCGCCATCGCGATCGTCCTCGCCGAGGGCGGGCGAAGTGTGGCGATCAACTATCGTTCGGGCGCGGACGAGGCCAAGGAGACACTGCGGCTCGTGCAGGCTGCGGGGGGCGATGGGGTTTGCGTGCAGGGAGACGTTGGCCACTCCGCTGATGTCGACCGCTGCTTCAAGGAGGCCGAAGATGCGTTGGGGCGGGTGGGGGTGCTCGTGAACAACGCCGGCGTCAGGATGGACGGCCTTGCCTTGAGCATGTCCGACGATGCATGGGAGACGGTCGTTCGCACGAACCTGTTCGGCACGTTCGCGTGCTGCAGGCGAGCGCTCAGGCCGATGGTCAGGGCACGCTGGGGGCGGATCGTCAACATCACCTCGATCACCGGGCTGCGCGGGAGTCCCGGACAGGCCAACTATTCGGCCGCGAAGGCGGGAGTGATCGGGTTGACCAGAACCCTGGCGCGTGAGGTCGCCGGAAAAGGAATTACGGTTAATGCGGTTGCGCCGGGTCTGATCGAGTCCGATCTGACTTCCGGTCTGCCGGCAGAGCGATTCGAGGCCCTGGTGTCCGAGACGCCCCTGAAGAGGGCCGGGGTGCCCGAGGATGTCGCCGGTTTGGTGGCTTATCTCTGCTCTGACGGGGCCAGCTATGTGACGGGAAGCACATTCGTCGCCGATGGAGGACTTACGGCGTAAACGAGGTAGCACACCAGATCAATGCGGAGACTGTAGATCCACAGTCTCGAACTCAAATGAGAGGGAGAAAGAGCATGGCCAACAGAGACGACATATTCGGTGCACTGAAAGAGGGGCTGCTGGAGCGTGGCATCGAGGAGGACAAGATCACTTACGAGGCCGACCTCGTACGGGATCTCGGTCTCGACTCTCTCGACACGGTCGAGGTGACGATGGGGCTCGAAGAGCGCTTCGGGGTCGAGATCCCCGACACCGAGCTCGAGGATGTGGCGACCGTATCGGATGCGGTCGGACTGGTCGAAAAGAAGATGGCGGTTGGTGCATGACGGATGTCGTAGTGACCGGTCTCGGGGTCGTGACTCCCATCGGCACCGGGACAGAGACGTTCTGGGAGGGCCTCATGGCCCGCCGTTCGGGTGTGAGGCTGATAAAGAGCTTCGACACCGAGGGACTGGTCGTGCGCATAGGCGCGGAGGTCATCGACTTCAACCCCGCCGACCACATGCCGACGCGTGAGGTTGGGCGGTCGGACCGCTACACGCAGATGGCGATTGCCGCCTCCGACTTGGCCTGGGCCGATTCCCACAGCGAAGGGGCGCATGACCCGGAACGCTGTGGAGTGATCATCGGTTCGGGCATCGGCGGACTAGCGACTATCGAAAAAGAGCACGCCGCCTTCCTGAAGGGGGGGCCGAGGCGGGTCAGCCCGTTGACCGTGCCGAAGATGATGGCCAACGCCGCGTCGGGGGCGGTCGCAATGAAGCTGGGCGTCTTCGGCCCGAACTACTCGCCGGTGTCGGCCTGCGCGACCGCCGGGCACGCGATCGGCGAGGCCTACCGCGCCATCAAGTACGGATCGGCCGACGTCATGCTCGCGGGTGGAAGCGAGGCCGCGCTCACCCCCTTTGCCCTTGCTGCGTTCACCCGGATGCAAGCGTTGTCCAAACGCAACGACGAGCCCGATCGAGCCAGCCGTCCCTTCGACGCCGATCGCGAAGGCTTTGTTTTCGGTGAGGGCGCCGGTGTCATCGTGCTGGAAAGCCGTGACTCGGCCGAGCGCAGGGGAGCAGAGATAATGGCCGAGCTGGTCGGCTACGGCGCCTCGGCGGACGCCTATCACGTCACCCATCCCGATCCCAAGGGCCTCGGCGCCGAGCGCGCCATGCGGGCCGCGCTGGCCGACGCGGGGGCCGTCCCCGAGGACGTGGCCTATATCAACGCCCACGGGACCGGCACGCCCTTGAACGACAGGATCGAGACGTTGGCGATCAAGAACGCGTTCGGGACCGAAGCCAAGCGCATACCCATCTCCTCCACGAAGTCGCAGACGGGTCATCTTCTGGGAGCTGCCGGAGCGATCGAGGCTGCGGCGGTCGTGCTGGCGCTGCAGAAGGGGATCGTCCCGGGGACGAACAACCTCGACAAACCGGATCCCGAGTGCGACCTCGACTATGTGCCCGAAGGGCCGCGGGAGGTCAAGCCCGGCCTGGCTCTGAGCAACAGCTTCGGCTTCGGCGGACAGAACTCGTGTCTGGCATTCAGGCCGGCATAAGGTGCTGGGCGTCGATGTCGTCGATGTCGCGCGCCTGAGCTCCAGCCTCGAGCGCTTCCCGGTGCTCGAGGAGCGGCTGTTCAGCGAGCAGGAGAGGACCTACTGCCGCTCGTTCCCGGAGCCGGCGGCGCATTTCGCCGGGACGCTCGCAGCCAAGGAGGCCGTGATCAAGGCTCTGGGCCTCGGCCCGCTGGTTGCCTGGGCGCGCCGTATCGAGGTGAGCCGCAACGAGCACGGCGCACCGAGTGTGGAGGTTCACGGGGTTGGCTCAGCGCGCCGGGTCGAGATCTCCATCTCCCACGACGGTCCCGTTGCGGTGGCCGTGGCCCTCGAGCTCGGGGGCTCCTGATCCTTCTTCTTCTTCTCTAACGGTCCATGGCCGCGTGCACCGGATGCCCCCCGAACTCGTTGCGGAGGGCGGCCAACAGCTTGTTCGAGAACGACTCATCCTGACGGGACGAGAAGCGCCTGAAGAGCGACAGGGCAATGGTCGGAGCCGGTACCGCGTTCTCGAGCGCGGTCTCGATCGTCCAGCGTCCCTCGCCGGAGTCCTCGACGTAGTCGTCCAGGCTGGAAAGGTCGGGGTCCTTGGTGAGAGCCGAGGCGGCGAGGTCGAGCAACCACGACTGTACGACGCTGCCGTGACGCCACACTTCGGCGATCTGTCCCAGATCGAGCTGGAAATGCGCGCTCGAGCGCAACAGCTCGAAGCCCTCGCCGTAGGCTTGCATCATTGCGTACTCGATGCCGTTGTGCATCATCTTGACGAAGTGGCCCGCTCCCGGGGGGCCGACGTGCGCGTACCCATCATCGGGTGCGAGCGTGGCGAAGACGGGCTCGAGGCGCTTGAAGGTATCCTCCTCGGCCCCCACCATGATGCAGTAACCATTCTTGAGACCCCAGATCCCGCCCGAGGTCCCGGCATCTGCAAATCCAACGTCCTTCTTCGCGAGGTTGGCGGCGTGCTCCATGCTCTGGGTGTAACGGGAGTTGCCTCCGTCGATCAGAGCATCACCCGGTTCGAGAATCGGCGCCAGCGCGTCTATCGTCTCTGTGGTGATGGTTCCCGCCGGAACCATTACCCACACCGCTCTTGGCGCACGGAGCTTGCCGGCGAGGTCTGCCAGCGAGTCCGCTCCGGTCGCCCCCTCTGCGACGGACTTCTCGACTGCTTCGGGATTCACGTCATAGACCACAACCTCGTGATCACCGCCGAGCAGGCGTGTAGTCATGTTGGCGCCCATCCGGCCCAGCCCCACCATCCCGATTTGCAAGATGACCTCCTTGTGGTCGTATGACCTGTTGCACAGTGTGACGGACAGGCTAGATGCTCTGCACCTCGGTTGCGGTTAGCAGGGCGCTCTGGCGTTCAAGCTCGGCGTTGAGCTCGCCTCCGATGAGGATCGCAAGCGCGCTCAGGTAGAGCCACAGGATCAACACGACAACTCCACCAAGCTCCCCGTAGGTCTTGGCGTAGTTGCCCAGGCCCCCAACGTAGACAGACAGTCCGATGGCGGCGGCCAGCCAGATGAAGGCGCCCACGAGGCCCCCGGGGCTCACCCATTTCCAATGGGGCGACTCACGCATCGGGCCGATGGCGTAGAAGATGGAAAACATCAGGATCAACGCGATCACGGTCACAGCCCAACCGAGGGCGTTGAAGAAAATCGAATCTCCGAACGAGAAGAACGGCGTTGGGACGGCCCCCAGTACGCCGGTGACGATGATCAGAGCGAAGGCAACCAGCCGCTTCATCACGAACTTTCTGTCTTCAGGTATGTCGTAAGCGATGTTCATCCCCGATTGCAACGCAACCATGCCGGAAGAAGCACTCCACAACGCGACTGCGATTCCAAAGACGGCGGCGATCAGAGACGCCCCCTCCGGACCATTCTGCGCATCGTTGAGCGCGTTCGTAAGGATCGCGCCGGCACTTCCGGGAAGCGTCGATGAGATCGACGAGGTGACTTCCTCGAGGAAGGCGTCGCTCACATCGATCAGCCCGAAGATGCCCACCGCCGCGATCAATCCAGGGAAGATCGCCAGGAAGAAGTAGTAGGCCATTCCCGCGGCGATAAGCGTCACTCGGTCACCCTTGATCTCTTTGACGGTACGCACGATCGTTTCGCGCCAATCGGGTGCAGGGAGATCCAAAGGCGAGTCCGGTCCCGGCGGGCCCCGATGTTGCGATGGGATGGGGCCCTCCGGCAGATCGTCGACGGTGGGCTCCCGGCCGCCCCCCGGAGAGGCTTGCGTCTCCTTCGTCGGGGGGTCCTCTGCGACCGTGCCGGAAGTGGCCGCCGGCCCTTTCGACCGCAGCGACGAGATAATCGCTCTGGCGACGATCAGTCTGGCTACCAGTCTTCCGACGATGATCATGACCCTCCGAACGACGTGCCCCCGGACGCACGGCGACGATTCTAAGGGGCGAGGTCCCGGCCGTGGGCTGCATTCCGGGCCTCTGCCAGCTTGGCCCCGGTCTCGTCGGCCGCAATGCGCGCCACTTCGGCCTCCTTCCTCGCCCGGTGCGCCTTCTCGTCGGCGGCGGTCAGCTCCGCCCGAGCCCGATCTGCCTCAGCTTCCGACCGGCGGGCGGCGTCCTCGAGCTCCACCGCCGACTGCTCCGCGGCGGCCGCCTCCTCACGCAGCATCTCGAGCCCCTTGTCGATCTCGTCCGGAGCGTCCGGTCCTTCGTCTGTCGCCGGCAACAGACCGAAGGCGGAGTCGAGGCTGGGAGAACCGAGCTCACTCACCAGCCGTCCCTGCAGCAGAAGCTCGCGATCCTGCTCGTCGCCGCCTGCGTAGAGTGTCTGTGACACCTTCTGCAAAGTAGTCTGAGACGGCGTCGCACCGCTGCCTGCAAGGCTGTCTGAAAGAATGTCTCTGGCGGCGTCCACGAGCTCGGTGACGAGCCGTCTTCTCGTTTCGGCCACCGACCGTACGTTCTCGGCGCTGCCGGCAGTCCCGGCGCCGCCGTAGGTGTCGACGAGCAGCCGGACCGTTTCCTTGTGGCGGCGCGACAGCTGATTCAAGGTCCACGCGACGACGCTGGGTTTGCGGAGCGACTTTATGGCGCGCGCTTCGGCCTTGTCCCCACCGGCACCAACGCGGGCGGCGAGGTCATTACGGGACGAGGTGAACTCGGCGAGTGGTAATCCGAACAGGTCATCGGCGTTGTCGGCCATTCCTCGACCTTACGACCACGCCGCCTCGATCGGCCACCCCGCATCGTCACGTATCCTGATCCGGACGAAGTCAAGTGGCTCTAGCCAAGGGGAGAGGCGGACCGACGGCTCGATGCATCCTCGAAAGACGCTCGTACTCTTGCTATCTGTCTCTGTAGCCTTTGCGTTGACCGGATGTGCCGCCCCGGTGACCTCGTTGACGGAGCACACATCTGAGGGGCGCCGGACATCTGGGTGGGTAGCGGCGGATCTCGACATCTATGGGGGACTTGGCACCTGGATCGATGTGTACGGACCGTGGAAGCACATTCGCAGTCACGTTCGGAAGATGCAGAGCAACGGAGTCCGGACTCTGTATCTCGAGACGTCGAGCTACAAGCAACCGCGCGCGATTCTCCATCCGGACGCAGTGGGGCGTTACATCGAGGCCGCCCATGCTGCCGGAATCGAGGTGGTGGCCTGGTACAACCCGTCCTTCCGGCGCCTTCAAAGGGACTGGCGCAGAGTGCAGCGGGCGATCTTGTTCAGGAGTCCCCAGGGCCAGCGTTTTGACTCCTTCGCTCTGGACATCGAGGCGACCGTCGTGCCGGACATCGACCGCCGGAACCGCAGGATGCTCAGACTGTCGGACTGGATCCGGGGCCTCGTGGGCCCCTCTTACACGCTCGGCGCCATCATTCCCGATCCAACGGGATCCACCTACTGGCTCGGATTCCCCTACAAGCGCGTGGACCGTCGGTATGACGTGTGGCTGCCGATGAGCTACTTCACTTATCGGGCGAAGGGTTACCACGGTGTGTACCGATTTGTGAGCGCCAACATCCGAGCGATAAGGAGAGTGACGGGTGACCCCCGGGCCCCGATACATGTCATCGGCGGCATTGCGGGGGTGGGAAGCACTCGGGAGGTGCGGGCCTTCTTACGGGCGACGGGCCGGGCCGAGGCCTTCGGCGCCAGCCTTTACGACTTCCCTCTCACCACCAAGACCGAGTGGATGAGCCTGAAGTCAATGGTCGCCGGCATCACATCCCGGTGAACAGCAGGGCGGCTATCTGAAGAAGAGCGTTCTCTCAGCCCCGGTCCGAGGGAGGAGTCAGAAGCTTTTCCAGGCGGGCCTCCTGACGCGCGCTCGTCATGCCCACAACCCTGATCGAGAGCAGTGCGGCAACGGCGCTCAACCCACTGGCGAGGGTGGCAATCAACAGGTGTGCCTCCGCTTGGTGTGCCCTTCCCGAGATGATGCCGAGGGATCGCAGGATCGAGGAATCAAACAGAGACGCAAGCGGTCCCAGAGCCAGGAGCTTGCTTCCCACGAGCGCACACCACCACAGCAGGAAGATGCCGGGAACCGCCTTTCCCCTCCACAACGCCGACTCATGAGGTGAACGGTTCGGATCACTTGCCCTCCAGATGTCGTTGATGATCTGTTTGGGCCGCCACAGGTTTACGACCGGAATCACCCAGGACGTCAAGGCCCACACTCTCGAGAATCGCAAATTGGCGATCCCCAGGTGGGGAAGGTTTGCGTAGGCGCGGTAGAGCCATACGACGAACATCAACGCAACTATCAAGAAGACAACGACTTGAAGTCCGGTGATCCAACCCGGATCGATCGCAGCCCGTGCCGCCACCCTGGGGCGCGTGCTGCCCGCGATCGAGATGAATGCCGCGCCGCTGATTATCGCTACTGCTGCATCGAGTGCGGCGCTCCCGAGCAGCCACCTTTGCAACTGCTTGGATCTAGCGGCCAGTGATTGAAACCCGATCAGGTAGCGGGGGGGTGTGAATGTTGCCTCGGACCGGCGCGCCGAATCCTCGGTCGATGAACGGGCAAGCCGTTCGACGGCGTGGTCCTTGACCTTGTTGAAGAGCGCTCGACCCGCTGAGCCGGTCGGAAGGTGAACGGGTGCAGGCCGCGGGGGAGGCGTCGCCGGCGCCCTCGGGCGGGCCGAGGGAGTGTCCGCATCGTGCAATGCCGAATCTGTGGCGACGATGAGCTCTCTGCAGGTGGCATAGCGATCTTCTGGCCTGCGGGCCAGTGCCCTGCCGATCACTTTGTCGAGGTGAGAGGGCAGCGCCGGGACAACGTCTTTGACGGAAGGGGGATCCTTGAAGAGGTGGGCGTACATGATCGCGGTGGCGCTGGCGCCCGCAAAAGGCACCTCGCCGGTTAGGCACTCGTAGAAGACGCATCCGAGACCATAGATGTCGGTCCGGGCGTCGACCTGTGCGCCTTCGATCTGCTCCGGGGCGGCGTATTCGATGGTGCCCATGAAAGCGCCTGAGTCGGTCATCGACGCCTCGGACGATGCTGGTTTGGTGAGTCCGAAATCGGTCAGATAGACGTGCTCGGTCTCCTGGTGCTCCTCGGGCGGCACCACGAGGACGTTGCCGGGCTTGACGTCCCGATGCACGAGCCCGCGTGCGTGGGCCGCTTCGAGGGCCCTGCCCAGTTGGGTGAGGACGGCAACCGAACGGTTCAGGCCAAGCGTGCCCTCCCGCCGGAGCACGGTTTTCAGATCCGCTCCCTCCACATAGCGCATGACGATGTAGAGCAAACCGTCGTGGTCGCCGGCCCTGTAGATCGGAACGATGTTGGGATGGTCGATGGAGGATGCGAGGCGCGATTCACGTATGAAGCGCTTGCGGAAGCCGTCGTCCTGGGCCAGCTCCGGCGGCAGGATCTTGAGCGCTACGGCACGGTCGAGCTCGACATCCCTTGCCCGATAGACGACCCCCATTCCTCCTCGCCCGATGCGGCCCTCTATCCGGAAGCCGGCGACCTCCGTCCCGAGGTTCGGATCAGGAGCGTGCCGGCGCCCGTACCTTCCACTTCGCTGTTCGGCCATTACCGGTCAGCTTAAGTGCCTGTGGCTGGTGGCTGGAGGCTGCGTGCTCCCTAACGGGCCGCCTGCCTCATCCGCTGCCATACTTACCACTCTGATAGACGAAGACGCCTTATCGAGGAGGGGCAGCATGCCAGACATCGAGGTTCGTCAACAGGAAGAGCAACGGCTGGAGATCTCGATCCGGGATCACCGTCTCTCAGTCGCTGCTCCGACGCAATCAAGCGATGGAGATGTTTCCCCCATGGAGCTGTTGGTGGCGAGCCTGGGCGCATGCATGGAATTGAAAGCAGCCCACTTTCTGCGGAGAAGCGGCATAACCGGAGCGGTGACGGTGATCTGCGAGTTCTCGATGAGCGAAGAATATCCGGATCACATCGAGAGCTTGCATTTCGTGGTGAAGGTACCCGAGGGGATCCCTACGGGGCGCAGAGAGGCGGTCGTAAGGGTTGTCAGGACCTGTGCGGTCCATAATCCATTGCACCTTACCCATCACGCGAGCGTAAGCGTGCGCGATGACGAAGGCGGCGAGCATTCCGAAGACATGCGGGACAAGCTGCTGGCGTCCAGTCACGATTGATTCAAGGAGGGGCGGAGTGTTCAAGACGATTTTGCTTGCAGTGGATGGTTCTGAGCATTCGGACAAAGCCGTCGGGGCAGCCCGAGACATCGCTCGGCAATTCGCCAGCGATCTGCTGGTTCTTCATGTCCGGGAGCGACTGGTGACCCGGCGAGGCATCAGCGAAACAGAGATCGAAGAGATCGGAGTCGCAGTGAACCTGGCGGAGGCATTGAGGGAGGAGGGCATAAACGCCCGTGCGGAGGAACCGCTTGTTCCCCACGGGCACATTGCCAAAGAGATCGCCCGTGTGGCCGAGACCCTGGAGCCAGATGTGATTGCGATGGGCTCCCGGGGCCTTTCAGACGTTGGTGGAATGTTCCTGGGAAGCGTGACCCACAAAGTGCTCCACCTGGTCCGCTGCCCCGTCCTCGTGGTGCGCTGACCTGGGAATCACAACAGATGAGCAGACCGGGCAGAATTCGGGCTCGGCCTCCATGAGATAGCCCGACCGATTGCACGTCATGCAGAACACGGGGGTGGCCATCCAGCTCCTTTCCTCGGGCGGCGATGTGCAGCAGGGGGGTCCCTTCACCGCTGCTGTCGAATGTTTGTATAGGGTACCTCCATGGCGGATCGATGGCGCGTCCCGAAGCTATGCAAATTGGCGCGCAGGGGGTCTGATATCTGGGTTATGGCGCATTGAGGGCGGAGTGATGTGATGACCGACGACGGGCTCAGGCTCAAGGTAAACGAGGTCGCCGCCCTCATCGGGGTTTCCGTGTCGACGATCAGGTCGTGGGAGAAGCGTTACGGGTGGCCCACTCCACCCCGGACCGAGGGGGGCCATCGACGCTACGGTCACGCTGAGGTCGAGCAGCTTCGCGCGCTGCGCGATGAAATCTCAAAGGGCAGGTCGGCCCAGCGGTCGGTCGTTCTCCTGCAACAGTTGGCGCTTCGGCGCCGCTCTCGATATGTGGAGCGGATAGTTCGGGCGGCCATAGCCACAGATCAGGACGCTGTCATAGACGCCCTGGCGGAGGCGGAGGCGGCCCTGAACGTTGAGGAAGCGGTTGAGGGGGTAGTGATACCGGCGCTGCGGGAGATAGGTCGGGAGTGGGAGCATGGTCGATGCAGCGTTGCCGGGGAGCACCTGACCACAGGACACATACAACGGTGGTTGGGGACGCTTCTCGAGCGTCATCGTCCGCACGCGCCCAAGGGCGACATCCTGCTGTGCACCGGTCCGGCCGACTATCACTCTCTGGCGTTGGAGGCTTTCTCGCTGCTTCTGGCGCGCCGGGCCTGGAACCCCTTGGTTCTCGGGGCTCTGACTCCGGTAGCGTCCTTGGTCGATGCGGCCCGCACCCTCGAGCCGCGCGCCGTGGTCGTCGTTTCCCACATGGCGGCCACCAGGCGGCCGTCGGTTGACTCGCTCAAGGCCGTGGCCTCGCTCGAGGGACCCAGCATTTTCTATGCCGGGAACGCGTTTGCTCCCATCCGGAGCCGGCGTGGGGTGCCGGGCGCATACCTCGGAGCGGACATGACCGCAGCAGCAGGCCTCATCGATCGCAAGGCAGCCGGTCAGCCGGCGTTCATATGAGGCATAGGCGCCCGATGCCCTACGAGCGTTAGTGCCACGGCGATGAGAAGCAACGGCAACACGATTCCGAACGCGCCGGCGATTCCGGCGAGATCGGCGAGCGCCCCGAGCAAAAAGGGGGCGACGAGGATTGCTCCCGCGGTCCCAAGCGCCAATCTGGCCGTGGCCGTCTCGAGCCGCCCGGGGGCGGACGACACCGCAACCGAGATACCCAGCGGGTAGACGCTTCCCACGCCCAGTCCGGTGATCGAGAGCCCGGCCAGGCCGCCCACCGGCCCGGCCGCCAGCCATAGAAGCGGGAAACCTGAGAGGGCAACAGACAGGCTCCCGGCCAGCAGGGTCGCACCGGGCAGGACCCGCGCCAGTCGGCTGCCGGCAACCCGTCCCGCCAGCATGGCGACGAAGAAGGTCGTCAGCCCGGCTGCAGCTCCCGAACGTCCCATTCCCACTGCATTCTCGAGGAAGTCGGCGCCCCAATAGGCGATGCACCACTCCACCGACACGCCCAGAACCAGCACTCCCCAATAGATCCAGAATCTTCTCGGCAGTCCCGAAGAAGGCCTTCGCCGCGCCGACTCATCCCGGCGGGTTCCCGGTAGAGACTCACGTCGAAAAAACCCCGCGAGGGCAATCAGCGCCACCAACGGCGGTATGAACGCCGAACGCCAGCCTAGACCGGTGGCGGCAAAGAAGCCGACGGCGAGAGACGCCAGGATTGCACAAGCGCTGGCGGCGACGTTGGATTCGGTGATTGCTACGACGCTTGCCGTTCCATGGCGGTCGCTCAGGACCGCCTGCGTCGTGATCAGGAGGAGCGAGCCGAAGAAGCCCATCACTAGTGCGCCTGCGACCGTCCCGGGCACCGCCGGGGCGAGGGTCAACAGCAGGGCTCCGGCAGCCATGCCCGCCGCTCCGCCCCACAGAGTCGCAGTTCGGCCCCAACGCCCCTCGACCCGCTCTCCGATGAGGCCGACGAGCACTCCACCCATGGCAAATGCGCTGAAGTGGAGGCTCGCGACGGTGTAGCTGAGCCCCTGCTCCGCGCGCAGAAAGGGCATCAATGGCCCCAGGACCGTTTCCAGGTAGGCGAAGTAGCCGACCAGCCCATAGGTCGCCCACGTGACGCGGTAGCGGGTGAAGGCTTTCGGCCGCGCCACTGCGTTCACTTCCACGGGCGGAAGACGAGGTTGTTTACGGCCATCGGGGATCGATCATCTCCGGGTCTGCTCTTAGGATCAGATCTTGGATACCAGCCTCACGCTCCTTATCGATGCCTCCAGCCTGATCTACAGGGCCTTCTTCTCGAATCCGGACACCATCCGCGCCCGGGACGGTACTCCGATGAATGCAGCCTATGGGTTCCTGCGCATGCTGAGCCGCCTCGTAACAGATTGGAATCCGGACTTCGTCTGTTGCGCCACCGACGAGGATTGGAGGCCCGATTGGCGTGTGCGGCTCATCGACACCTACAAGACGTCGCGCGCTGAGCCCGGGAGCGCGCAAGACCAGACAGAGCGCCAGCTTGCCGGTCAAATGCCTGTCCTGTATCAAATCTTGGCGTTCTGCGGTGTGCCGGTCGCAGGCCATCGTGGCTATGAGGCCGAGGATGTCATAGGGACACTGGCAGCCCGCGCCCCCGGGCGCGTTGCCATCGTCTCGGGCGACCGTGACTTGTTTCAGCTCGTGCACGACCCGGCCGTTTTCGTCTTGTATCCCAAGCGTGGAGTGAGCCTCGTGGACCGGGTGGATGAGAGCTACATCCAAACGCGCTTTGGAATTCCCGGGCGGGCGTACCGGGACTACGCGGTCCTGCGCGGCGATCCTTCGGATGGCCTGCCCGGGGTGCGCGGGATAGGTGAGAAGCTGGCCAGCTCTCTGATTGCCCGCTACGGGAGCCTGGAATCCGTCATGTCGGCGGCTGCCGACTCGCGCGGAAACGTCGCGCTGGGTAAGGTGTACAGCTCTCTCGACTACATCGAGAGAGTTCTGCAGGTGGTAACGATCCCGACCGATCTACCTATGCCGGAGTTGGATCTGACGAGGCCTCGAGGGCAACCGATTCAGACCGTTCATGCTTTGGCCGAGAACAACGGCCTCACCGATGCGGTGCTCAGCCTGACGACGGCGCTGATGAAGGTTCGAAGAGGTGTCACCGAGGGCCCGGCGTAGTGTTGTGCGGGCCCCTACGGCGTTGCAGGCGGGCGCAAAGTCCGCCACGGCAGTGGGTTACCTGCTCGCCCTCGGAGGGCCGGTCCCGGTTGGCAAGGGCTCCGCGCGGATCAAGGCTTGTCGGGTATCAGAGTTACCGGGATTCGCACGACATCCTGCTGGCTGCCGTCCTCCGGGGACTCCCAGAAGACCTGGATCGTGCCCTCTTGCTGCTCTGCGACCTCGAAACGGACATCCTCGGAGTAGTTTCCCCGGCAGCCGGTCCCACAAGTCGCAGTCGTGAAGCTTTCTTGGATCACAGCACCCGAGGCATCGCGAATGCGGATTGACACCGTCGCCTCGAACACGTCGGCTTCCCCCGCTATCCTGACCGGGCTCGTAACCGACGCTCCGGGTATCGGATCGGAGACGGCGATGGCGGAAAGCTCGTCCTCGGGCTCGTTCGTCTGAGTCTTAGCCTCTCCAGTAGTTCTTTGGGGGCTTGCATACGACGCGCAGGAGGTGATGGACAGGCAAGAGCTTGCAAACAAGACTGTGAAGAGAACGATAGTTGGTCGACAAGCCATTCAGTTGCCTCACTCGTGGGCCCTCAACCATTGAACCGCACATTGTCCATGGTTCAAGGATCCGGTCTCCTATGCAGCTCTGGAGCACTCTACCGGTCCGGCCCCACCGGCGATGCAGGGTCGTCCTGAGGCAAAATAAACTCATACTTGACAGCCCGGTTCGGTTGCGCGTTTCTAGTTCGTAGCTGTCACGAACCGGGAAAGTCTGCAAGGTTGTCGGTCAGGAAGGGGCGATTTCGGGTGCCGGGCAAAGGGAACGACTCCGAGCATTACTACTATGCCGATGGCGAAAGGGTGCCGCTGACGCCCTCACGCCGCTACGTGGCGATCAGAGCAGACCGCTCCGACGCGAGGCGGATGGGCGCCCAGGAGGTGGCCGAGTCCGTGCCCTTCGCAGCGAGCCCGGACCGGGTCATCGAGCTGCCCGAGCACGACCTGGTGGTCTTCGAAGTGGCCGATGCCGAGCAGGCTCGCACTTCGCTGGCTCGGCGCAAGCGAACCGGGCGCCGCTCGGACGGGCCGGAGAGCTTGGAGGATCTGCCTCCGGGGCCGACGGTCTACGAGTTTCCCGACCTGAGCACGAAGGAAGGGTTGCTCGTGACGGGGGAACTTCTCGTGAAGTTCCGAGGTGGGTCCGACGACGCCTCTCGACTGACCCTGCTCGGGCGCAACCAACTCGAGATCAAGCAGGAGGATTATCCGGAGCCCGGCACTTACCTCGTGACCACCACCGGGAACCAGGACGCGCTCGAGGTGGCCAACGCACTCCATGAGAACGACCTGGTCGACTCGGCCCAGCCCAATTTCACTCGCCTCATGCCGCACGTGAACGTTCCGGAGGGGCCCCAGGTGATCGAAGCGACCGAGTCCGGTTCGTCCATGGCGGTCGATGTTACCGACGCGGAGACATTGGAGCTCGGAGTATCCGATGTCGCTGCTCCTGCCGTTCCCCCCACCGACCCTGGTTTCTCATCGCAGTGGGGCTTAGGCAAGATCAGGGCAGCGGAGGCGTGGGACATCTCGCTCGGGGACCCGGCGATCACGATCGCGGTGATCGACGAGGGCTGCAACGTCGCCCACGAGGACCTCGCCTACAAGCTTCCGGGTTATGACGCACTGACCCAGAGCGACGATCAGGAGCCGCAGCCCGCCGACGGCCATGGGACGAGCTGCGCGGGCATCGTTGCAGCCAAGGCAAACAACGCCAGGGGCGGCGCCGGTGTCGCCCCCGGCTGCCTTGTGATTCCCGTTCGCATCGCGCGCGGCGCTCCCAACGGCGGGTGGGTGACGACCGACGCTCAGATCGCCGACGGGATAAGGAAAGCCGTGGATCGGGGAGCAGACGTACTGTCGAACTCCTGGGGAGGCGGGGCCCGGAGCACGTTCATCACCAACGCCCTCTCCTACGCGCGCACCGCCGGGCGGGGGGGAAGGGGCTGCCCGACGGCAATCGCCACGGGCAACGAGGATGTGCGAGGCGTTTCCTATCCGGCCAAGCTGTCGCCCGCCGTCCCCGGTCTCCTTGCGGTGGGGGCAAGCAACGAATGGGATGAGCGCAAGTCGAAGACAAGCCGCGACGGCGAGACCTGGTGGGGTTCCAACTTCGGGCCCGAGGTCGACGTTCTCGCGCCGGGAGTCCATATCTACACAACCGACATCATGGGCGGAGCAGGCTATGGAGGCGGTAACTACGTTCCCAACTTCAATGGAACTTCTTCCGCCACGCCTCACGTCGCCGGCTTGATGGCCCTGATCCTTTCGGTTGATCCCGATCTTCGATCCTGGGAGGTCGAAGACATTATTAAGCTGAGCGCCCAAGAGCTGGGTGCAGCGGGCCGAGACGAGCACTACGGTTTCGGCCGGATAGATGCGCGCCGGGCGCTGATTGCTGCTTCGAAGCTGTGGTACCGGATCCGAGTGGTCCCGGAGTTCCTGGGCATGGGGAAGGATTGCTACCTACGCGCCAACGTGCGCGTCCACAACCAGGGGATCAATTCTGTGCGGCTCGACACCCTTACTCTGAGCTCTCACACCGCGGACTGGACGGCGGAGGTCGATCGCTTCGAGTTTTCCGGCAATCCGGGGGGCATCATGGCTTCGCGTTCGGGCAACGATATCAAGCTGAGCAACATTCTGCTGAAGGCAAATGGCGTCGAATCTTCCTGGAGCCACCGATGGAGCTTGTCCTGGACCTACACGTTCTGGCGACCCAGTTCGTCTGTGTTCCCTCAGAGTGGGGCGACGAACGCAGTGGAGGGTCAGGGCCGCAAGGGAAGAGGTGGACCAATCAAGGGTGGCAACGGGACCCTCGGCAACGACACCGCAGAAGGCAGGCTCGCCACGGCGACGGCCCCCCCGTCGGCGAAGGAGTGGCGGCGCGATTCGAGTGAGAGCGCGCTGAACCGAAGCAAGGAGATAACGATAACGATTCGCTGAGGCTTTCGACACCGGAAAAGGCATCGCGACTAGTGCGACTAGTGCGCCTGCGCCACTCGCAGGATGGCCTCGACTGAACGGTCCACGTCGCCGGCAGTTGTTTGCCAGTTCGACACCGAGATCCTCATTACCGCCATCCCATGCCACTCGCTGCCCGACAGCCAGCAAGTGCCTTCGTCCTGGACGCCCTTCACGATCGCTCTAGTTCGGGCATCGTGATCACCATCGGGCGCGAGGAAGCGAACGAGTACCTGATTCAGAACCACGTCGTTCAGCACCTCCACTCGAGGAGCGGCCGAGAGGTGTTCTTTGAAACGGCGTGCGCAGGCACCACAGCGCTCGACGATCTCCACGATCCCACTGCGCCCGAGAGCGCGCATCGCAGCGTAGAGGGCAAAGCCCCTTGCTCGGCGTGAGAACTCGGGATTCCAGTCCATCGAGTCTCGCTCGTTCGTATCGCTGTGGATCAGGTAAGCAGCGCGTACCCCCATGGCAGCTTGATGGGACTCGGGATGTGCGCAAAAAACGATCCCGGAATCATAGGAGACATTAAGCAACTTGTGCGCATCTGCCGCCCACGAATCGGCGAGCTCGAGGCCGTCGGTCGAATGTCGAAATTCCTCGCTCGCGGCAACCCAGAGCCCGATCGCTCCATCAACGTGAACCCACGCGTTCTGCCGGCGACTGATCTCACAGATTGGCCGCAACGGATCAAACGAACCTGTGTTGACGTTTCCAGCTTGCGCACACACGATCGTCGGACCGTCATACTCGCCGAGCGCGGCCTCCAGGAGATCCACTCGCATCCGCCCTTGCTCATCGGCTTCGAGAAGACGCAAGTTCTCGGTGCCGAGTCCCAAGAAACGCAAGGAGCGGTCGATGGTCGAATGCCGTTCGGCTCCGACGATCACGCGCACGACCGGGGCGCCCTGCAGGCCCCTCGTCTCCACGTCCCAACCTGCTCGAGCGAGCACGTGATGGCGCGCCGCTGCAAGACCCGTGAAGTTCGCCATCTGTCCACCACTAACGAGACCGAACGAACTGTTCGAGGGCAATCCCAGCATGTCGACCAGCCATTTGCCCGCGACCTCTTCGACAACCGACGCTGCAGGGCCGCCGACGAAGAGACCTGCGTTCTGATCCCACAGCGACGTCAGCCAGTCGGCGGCGAGGGAGCTCGGGGTGCTGCCTCCAATGACGAATCCGAAATAGCGTGGGCTCGTGGTTCCGACAATACCGGCGTCCGCCGCCTTGATCAGCCTTCGGATCACCTCTGCGGGCGGCTGGGGGTCTTCCGGAAGGGGGCCGCCCAAGGCGGCGCGCAGCTCTTCGACCCCGGCGGTCCATCCAACCGGCCTCTCCGGGAGCTCCGCGAGGAACTGCGACGCGTAGCGGAGGACCTCGTCCAACTCTTCTCGAGCCATCGTGACATTGTCCGTCAAGAGCTTGTGTGTGTGTGTCGATGCGGCTGCGTCACTGAATGCAACGTCGCTGGAAGCACGTGGTGTGCACGCGTGAACGCACAATGCAGTCAACGATCGTTCTGGGAACGCCTCGTCGGAGAAAGTCGTACATTTTCTCACTCAGATTCGGGTTTCGGCGCCTTCCTGGACGCGTCACAATCAGTGCTTGCAGGAGGGGTGTCGCGTTTCGGTGGCATCCTGATAGGGAACCTGCAGTGCAGGTGCTCGAGGGCGAATGCCGAACATTACCGGCGTTGACGTCGCCGTTGTGATTGTGTGGCCTTCCCCCATCTCTCGAGTAGACTGCCCACGAAAATCTATCATGCCGAGGCACCGCCTCTACTGCGTGGAAGAGGCGATCACCGATTCGGCGAACGAGATCCGAACCCCTCTATTAGCTCAGAGTAGGTATCGGCGACGCCCCGGTCGACGTCGATTTGGGCCTCCCACCCGAGCCTTTCTCGCGCCAGACGCGGATCCATGCAGCTATGTTCCAACTCTCCCGGCCGCAGGGGGTTGAGCTCCGGGTCGAGTTCCATTCCCGAGGCTTTCCGAACTATCTCGAAAATGCGCATGACGGATGTTTCTGTTCCCGTCGCGACATTGAAAGTACCCCTGATTCCCGCCGCCCGCTTCATAGCGGATACAACGTCTGCGACGTGCACATAGTCTCGAGTGGGGCACCCGTGACCGAACAGCGTCGGGCGCTTTCCCTGCCACAGCATGTGGCTGAAGATGGCCACTACGCCGGCCTCGCCATAGGGGCTTTGTCGTGGACCGAAGACGTTGCCGAGCCGGCAAATGGCATGGGGGATACCCGTTGATTCCGCCCACGTGTTGATGTACGCCTCTGCAGCCCATTTGGATGCGCCATACGGCGCCACGGGGCCGGGATGCTGCTTTCAGGAGTCGGCCGGGGAGCCGAATTCCCATACAGAGCTCCGCCGGTCGAGGCAAATACGACCGGTGTTCCAAGTCGCCTGCTCGACTCCAGGACGTTCAGAGTGCCTCGAACGTTTACCTGGCAGTCGCGCCCTGGATCCTGGACCGAGACCGTCACGCTTGATTGGGCGGCGAGATGGAAGATCGCCGAAGGTTTCGCCGACCCGATTACCCGATCCAGAGCCTGAGCATCGGTAATGTCGAGTTGCTCGAAGCGAAGCTCCGAAGACAAGCGGGCCGGGTCTCCGCTGGAGAGATCGTCGATGACCACGGGGGACAAACCCTCGTCCACCAAGGACTCCACAAGGTGGCTGCCGATGAAACCGGCTCCGCCGGTGACAACCACAGAAGACTCGCTCATATAACCTCCGCAGTGGAGTTTGAGGGATGCAATGACTTGGACGTCATGATACTTGCCGCAGGCCGAGGGACCCGGTTGGGACCCCTTGGCCGCGGCACTCCCAAGGCCTCGTCGACATCGGAGGCGAGCCGCTGCTGGCCCGTCATCTCCGTTATCTCACCGATCAAGGGCTGAACCGAGTGGTGATCAACACCCATCATCTCGCCGACGCCATCGACGACTTCATACGCAACTATCCTGGCCCGGCGCAGGTAGAAGTGGTGAGGGAAGTTCTCTCCTGGGAACAGCCGGCGGGGTAAGGAACGCCCTCGGTCTCCTGAGATCCTCTGCCTTCGTCGTGCTCTACGGGGATGTGCTGATCGATGCGCCCCTGGACGGCTTGATCTCGACCCACAGGGACAGCGGCGCGGCCGCCACCATTGCTGTCTTCGCCTCCACCGAAACGGAGGGAAAGGGGCTTGTCGAGCTCTCGCCGGATGGAAGCGTGCGATCGTTCGTGGAAAAGGGTGAACGGACGACGGGCCTCACCGCCTGGGTCAACGCAGGGATTTACGTGCTCGAGCACTCGTTGGTGCAGGAGATGACGACTGCAGGCCGGGCCGCCGATTTCGGACCGAGGCTCGTCGGGCACGTGCTGCCTGACCCCGTGACGGACGTGGGCACTCCCGGGGTTTGCAGCTTGCCCGGCGACGGACGCGAAAACAAGGGTAAAGACCAGATCGCTCCGGGGGAACGTGGCTCAGAGTGCCGACCGGTCGGCGTACAGGATGCCTGGGTCCAGATACACGATCTGGGTGCCTCGCAGTGAAAACTTCACGGGGAACTTCCCGCAGACCTTTCATGACTTGGCGGATGCTCGCATGATGTTTACGGGAGCGAGAATCAGCAGGAATCCTCCGCCACCCGCTCCCAGAAGCTTTCCGCCTGAAACTCCGTTGGCACGCGCCGCCGCGTAGAGCCTGTCGACCTCCGCATTCGAAATCCCCTCTGCCAGGGAGCGCTTCAGCTCCCAGCCGCGGTGCATGATGTCACCTACTTGCAGGTCCTCTCCCGACGTCAATGCATCCCGAAGCTCGTACGCAAGGTCTCGCAGGGCAACCAGCGGCTCCACTGCGCGCCCGTCGAGGATGGCGGCTCTCTGTGCGGTCAGCACCGAGGGCGCGGATCGTTGCTTACCTGTAAAGAAGAGCAACATCGACGAGTGCAGCCTTCTGAGCGTGCCGGGCGGGCAAACCAGAGGCTCGGTCCGCACGCCTCCCCCAGGCAGGAACTCCATGAAGTTGAAGCCTCCCAGAGCAGCTGCATAGTGGTCCTGCCTGCCGATAGGCTTCCCCAACGCGGAGATTTCGATCTTCGGGCCTCTTCGGCGAGCTGGACGGGTGCTTTGTAGACACCCTGGTACTCATAGAGGGCGTTCAGCGAGTCCTAAGGCGCTCCTTTGACAGGGGACGGCGCTGGCCCTTGAGGTCGGCGCCGTTTCAAGCGCAACCCCTCGCAAATCAACATTTCCCTAGACGTTGTCGTTGATCCAAGCCGAGCACGTCGTCGGTCGCTTGGCTTACGAGACCGGGGGGCTGCCAAGTGCGGTCTTGGGGGCCAGGTCGTGAGATTGTCAAGCTGACGGTCTTCGGGCGCGGTTGAGGTCCTCTTCGATCCCCGATGTCGCAGTCAGCGACCTCGAGCGGAGCCGGCTTGGCGAGCTTGAGGCAGCGGAAGGCTTACGCGTACCACCGTCTCGTCTGGTCGTTGGTGGATTCTGATCTCGCCTCCGTGCCGCTCGACGATGATCCGACGCGAGATATCGAGGCCCAAACCCGTGCCTTTTCCTACATCCTTGGTGGTGTAGAAGGGTTCGAAAGCGCGAGCCTGCACTTCCTGGGGCATCCCCGGACCGGTGTCGCCGATCTCCACGACCACACTAGTCTCATTGACGCTGGTCGACACCCGAAGCGTGCCGGTCCCGCCCATCGCGTCGACTGCATTGTCGATGAGGTTCGTCCACACCTGATTCAGCTCTCCAGCGATCGCTTCGATTGGAGGTACATCGTTGCTGTAATCACGTACGACGGTTACGCCGCCCTTGAGCTTGTGGCCGAGCATCACGAGGGTGCTCTCGAGGCCTTCGGTTAGGTCCATCCGTTGCACTGATGCTCGGTCGAGTTGCGAGTAGGATTTAACTGCGGCGACTAGATCCGATATGCGCCGGGTTGAGTCCTTCACCTCCGACAGCAGGGACACCGTCGACAAAGAACTCGTGACCCACTCCAGCCCCGCCTCGAGTGCAGCGCCGTTCAGCACCGCCGCTACCCGATCACACCAGGTGGTGTCGAGGCCGGCAGCGGCTAACGGCGGCGCAATAAGCCAGTCCTCCTTGACGCCGTGCTCAACGAGCCAGTCCGAGAGGGCATCCTCTCTATCCGCCACGGCCAACGGATCAATGTCCGGGGACTGCGGTTCGATCTCCCGACGTAACTTGTCGAGCGCAACGAACTGAGCCGCCGAGATCGAGCATTCTGCGAGCCGTCCGAGTGAGGACAGCAGGGCCTCGCAGGTGCCCTCAAGCGCGTCCACGGAGCGCGTCGCCGCCGACGCCGGATTATTCATCTCGTGCGCCAGCCCGGCCGCGAGGGTGCCGAGGGCGACGAGCGCCTCGCGCTGACGCGCCACGGCTTCGATGTTTCGCACTGAAAGGATCAGTCCCAGGATCAAGTGAACGCCGAAGGGAAACCAGGCATTCGCCCGGTCTCGCAGGAATTCAGCAGGCACCCGCAGGACTCGTCCTCGCACGGCGCCTCGACCCGTGGCCAGGTAGACGCCGTGGGCGTCCCAGGCTCGGAACCCGCCGGCCCACTGCCCGGGTGAGTCCATGACCGTCAACACCGTCTCCTCGTGACCAACTCGGCGCACCAGACTGATGGCGCCTTCCAGCAGCACCCACCAATCGTCGGCTGGTTGAGCCTCGCGAAACAGCTCCTCACGCGGGTTGAAGCGCAGCTCTTCACCGCCCGTCATCAGCTCGCGCAATTGACCGTCGTTGAGTCCGTCGAACAGGGCTATGGCGCGCAGGTCCTCGAAGCCCATCAGATGGTCGCGAGGTAGCGGTGGACCAGGTACACGGCCATCGCGCCCTCACCAACGGCTGATGCGACACGCTTCATGGAATCCAAGCGAACGTCGCCGGCTGCGAATACGCCGGGCACGCTGGTTTCGAGCGCGAACGGTGCACGGGACAACGGCCACGGTGGCGCTTGCCTAGAGGACAGCAGGTCCTGTCCCGTGATGACGAACCCTTTGTCGTCGCGCGCCACGTCGGTCCCGAGCCAGTCGGTTCGTGGCGATGCGCCGACGAACACGAAGAGCCAACTGGTCGGTACCTCCTCTTCGGTGCCCGATGCTCGGTCGGCCACTGTGAGCGCCTCGAGGTGGCCATCGCCGTGAGCTGCGACCACCTCGCTGCGCAGCCGCACCTCGATATTGTCCACGCCGCGTATCCGCCCTACGAGGTACCGCGACATGGCGTCCTCGAGCCTGTTCGCCCGAACCACCATGACCACCCGCTTAGCATAGCGCGCGAGATTCAGAGCCGCTTGACCGGCCGAATTGGCCGCACCGACGACGTAGACATCCTCGCCCTGGCACTGGCTCGCTTCACTCGCACTGGCCCCGTAGTACGCGCCCTGGACGCCCAGCTGCTCGAGCCCCGGTGCATCCAGTTGCCGGTACGACACGCCGGTTGAGATGAGCAGCGCACGCGACTCAACTTCACCAGCGCCATCGAAGCGGACTGCTCTGACGGGCCCCCTTACCTCGAATCCCACCACATCGCGCGCGAGCACCATCTCGGCACCGAAGCGGGCGGCCTGAGCTACCGCCCGGTGGGTAAGATCGGCCCCAGACAGGCCCTTCGGAAAACCGAGGTAGTTTTCGATCGACGCGCTTTGCCCTGCTTGGCCCCCCGGAGCGTCCCTTTCCACAACCACGGTCCGCAGTCCTTCGGAGGCCGCATATACAGCGGCCGCAAGACCTGCCGGACCGCCCCCGACAATGCACAGGTCGTACAACGGCTGCTCGGCTCGGGTTCGCAGGCCGAGTGCATCGGCCAGTTCGAGCGTCGACGGAGTCCGGAGCGTCTCCCCGTCGGGCACGAGCACGAGCGGAAGGTCGCCCGGCCCTCCCTGCGCCAGCTCGAGTAACCGCTGCGCTTCATCTTCGTGTTCGATGTCAAGCCAGCGGTAGGGTACGTGATTGCGCGCGAGAAAGGTCTTGATCTCATGGCTTCGGTCCGACCAGCGGTGTCCAACCACCCGCACTTCGGTGGTGTCAACGGGATGCTCCCGGGCCCAGTCGCTCAACAGGTCATCGATAACCGGAAACAGCTGCTCTTCGGGCGGATCCCACGGTTTGAGCATGTAGTAGTCGAGCCCGATGTCGTTGATCGCCTTGATTGCGACATCGGTGTCCGCATACGCCGTGAGCAGGAGGAGCTTCGTGTCGGGTGCCTGGCGACGAACCTCCGCGAGCACCTCGATGCCCGTCATCTCAGGCATCCGTTGGTCGGATGCGACCAGGGCTACCGAGCGGTCGCGGAGGATCATATCGCCCAACACATCGAGAGCTTGGGCACCAGACGTCGCTCGGATGATCCTGTAGTCGGCGCCGTACCGGGCGCGCAAGTCCCGGGTAACCGCTCGTGAAACAGCGGGGTCGTCGTCCACGGCCAAGATCGTCGGTTTTGTCTTCAAGTCGAATTCCTGACGGCCTTTCCCCTTTCGTAGAACGACTTGCCTACTGTATCTCTCGTAGTTGACCGCTCCGTAGCCGTGGCCGGATCAGCCACCGGTCCGTGCCTCCTCGCTCAGGCTTTCGCCGGGAGCACTGGTTTGGCCATTTGCCTAAGGCTCGTCCAACGACCATGCGTTTTGCGAGCGATGGGAGCGAGGCGAGGTCGCTAGCCCCCGGCAATAACTGAACTCTGGTGCTTTCTACTCCGCGAGTGTGCCGGCCTGAGCGGGCCGCAGTGACCTCCTATGAAGCCGTGCCGCCGGTGATCCAGCACACGTATGGCGAAAGCCTATGGCGAGGCGGCCTTTCCGACGCCGCCCTTCGCCTCTAGGTCGTTTGCGGCTGGCTGATGTTGACCATCCAAGCGATGCCGAACTGATCCACACACATGCCGAACTCATCGCCCCACATCTGCTTTTCCAGGGGGAGCGACACGGCGCCGCCGTCGGACAGTTTGTCCCAGTAGCCGCGCAACTCGCTCGCGTCGTCCCCGCTCAAGCTCACCGCGATGTTGTCTCCAGGATTGTGTTCCATCCCAGGCGGGGTGTCTGCGCCCATGAGCGTGAACCCGTTGTCGGTCTCGAGTTGGCCGTGCATGATCTGGTCGGCGTTGGGAGAATCGGGAGGGCCGTATTCACCGAAGGTGCTCAGCGCCAAGTTACCTCCAAAAACCCCCTTGTAGAACTCCATGGCCTGGCGGGCGTTGCCGCTGAAGCTGATGTACGGGTTGAGACGAGAGGACATCAAATCTCCTTAGATCGGGCAAAGCTCATTTTCTTGCAGATTAGCGAACTCCAGACGGTCTGCGAGTCGCACTCCGTCGGCGCGACGCCCAACGGCCGTACTGTCACTCGAAAATGGACCTGCGAAAAGTTGTAGCAGAAGTTTGGGAAAGCCTTGAATAGCATGGTGTGGTACGGCCCTAAAGTGTCAGGATCTTCGTGTCGTCCATGACGTCCCAGTCGAGGCAGAAGATCCTCATTCCAACGTTCTTTCCTGAAGTCGAGGCCGTGTTCCAGCACCAGTCGAAGTTATTCCAGGGGACAAAAGTGTTGTAAGGACCCGCCCAAGTGTGGCCGAAATCATCCTCCGCGTAGTACATCCAGCAGTCTCCCCCTACCCAGCCCGACCACACCTTGACTGTGGAGGCCGGGGCGATCTGATACCAACCCTTCTTTGCCCAATCAACTCCGCCCTCGCAGCCCGGGCGTTCGTACCCATAAATCACCCAGACTGGTGACACCGTGGCGTTCTTGAAGTAGAGGCCCAATTAGCCTTCCCTCAGTGAGTAGGGGCGTCGAACGGGGGAGGTTTGAACTCTGGTCGTGTGTCGCGCGCAGGATCCGAGCTTGGCCGTTCCTCGGTGCCGGCCTTCTCTTCCGTCCCGCTGGCTCGTTTCCCGGAAGCCAAGGGTTTACGGTCAACGGTGCGTGCTTCTTCAAGAGCCTCATGGGCGTCGTGGGGTAACTCATCTTGGGACAGATCTCGCGACAGGCCGTACTGATCGGACATTTTATCAGCCCCCTTCTTTCGATGAGTCTCCTACGTTCGGCAGGGAAGCGCAAGGGCCGAGTTGACTCATTAGAAATGTCCTCGAAATCCGGACTGAAACTCACCTAAGGATGTCCTCGAAAACGCCACCCTATGCCCACGGCTTGTGGGCGCAGGGAGGAGGGCGGCCAGCTGGCGGGCGTTGCTCTCGCTCTTACGGACAATGGAGGCGATCTCCTCATAGCCGTAGTCGAATACGTCGCGCAACAAGAGCACCGCGCGCTCTTCGGGGGACAAGCTCTCGAGCAGAACGAGGAATGCGAGCGAGAGCGAATCGGCTATCTCGGCCCGGTCCGCGGGATCGCCGGTAGCATCTGCCACGAGCGGCTCCGGCAGCCATTCACCAACGTAGGACTCCCGACGCACCCGCGCGGAGCGCAGCTCGTCGATCGCGAGTCGCGTTGCCACTGTCGCCATGAAAGCGCGCGGGGACTCGATTCGCTCTCCGTCCTCGAGCGCGCGGTGGACCCGCACCAGCGCCTCTTGAGCGATGTCTTCGGCCTCGGCGACGCTTCCAAGCATCCGGTAAGCGATCGCGAACGCCCGGGGTCGGAGCTCCTCGAGCAGTTGATCCTCCGACACGCTCATATCGTCCCCATCGTCTTCAGCGCCGCGTGCTGAGTGGCTACCTCCACGAATCCCTCACGCCAACTCCGATGACTCGGGCGCCAGCCCAACTCGCGCTTCGCCTTTGCGTTCGAGGCCCCCCGGACCTCGGTCATCATGACAACAGCTGCCTCTCCAGCAAGCAACCGGCCCCAGCCACCGGGGCACCCCTGGCGGGGGTGCGGCACCCAAGGCGCTGGCTAGTGCAGGAAGCCACTCGGCGACCGCAGCGGGCTCCTCATCGACGATGTTGTAGATGCCCCTGTCTCCGCGCTCGACTGCGGCGACGGTCGCCTCGGCCGCGTCCTCAATATGGACAAAGGACCAGACGCCGGCCCCGCTGCCAACCAACGGGAACTTGCGCTTGCCGATCATTTCGAAGTGTTCACCGTCCGGGGCCATCGAGGTGCTGGGGCCGTAGAAGTTTCCGTAGCGCAGCACGAGACCTTCGGTCCACCCCGCGCCCGTGACCGCGTCCTCCACATGTCGGATCGCGCCGAGCATCTCTCGCAGCTTATCTGGAAGGCCGAGATCGAACGTGTCCTCCTCGGTCATGACGCGTCCACCACGTCGGGCAAACCGCCACCCCGCGTAGCTCTGGGCACGAAGCGGCTCACCCCCAGTGCCCTGCCCGCCGCCAACAGGTGGTCGGTCCCCTCCGTGCGCAGGCGGTCTGTTAGCGCAAAGGCGCGATCAGGATGGTGCACGTCGGTGAGCGAGCCAGCCAGCGCAGTCAGCTGATGAACGATCACTTCAGGCTCAACCTCGGCAACCGCACGGGCAACCTCCTCGGATTCCAATGCATCGGCAACCACCGGGCTCGCTCCGAGACCGCGAACAGCCTCAACAACCGAGTCACTTAGCGTCATCCCAGCGACGTCGTGACCACCCGCGACCAGCCGCGGGACGAGTTGCTCCCCCAGCGCCCCCGAGGCTCCTGCGACCAGGATCTTCATGACAACTCCTTCGTCTCCTCTGGCTACTTTTCGAAACAGGAGACGAGGTAGCCGGTCATCCTGTGACGGCAGAGAAAAGAGATCGCAGACGATCATCCGGGGGTGCACCGTCGCGTTGGATCTGTTGAATCCTCATGCGCGTAGGATTGTTGGATTTCGGTCGCGTGTGACTCCAACTCGCGCAAGGTTTCGTTCGCATGATGGATTGTCGTTGGATTTCGCGCCGCGATGGACATGGAAGCGGACGCTGAGGCCTTCCGTCAGGACTTCTTGGCGCGGCTCCGTGAAACGCGCGGCGGCTCGTTCAGCTGCTTCGGATAAACCGGTGGCCACGGCGCATCCATGAGTCCGTTCGCGCGGTCGCGTTCATGCATCGCGAGAAAGGGCTCGAGTGATTGCGGGTTCTCGTTCATCTTCAGCCACGGATCGCCGCCGGCTTCGATCCGTGCCGGTAGCGAAGCGATCGTCAGCTCGTCTGGGTTGATCACGTCGATCTCGTCCCAGTAGATGGGAGTAGATACTTGAGCTCCCGAGCGAGCGCGTACGCACCACGCGCCGAACACCGTCTTGTGCGGCGCCGTCTGGTTGAAGTCGACGAACACCCGCTCGCCCCGATCCTCCTTCCACCACTGGGCGGTCAGGATGTCGGGTCGACGGCGCTCCAGCTCTCGAGCCACAGCCACGGCTGCGGATCGAACCTGATACGAGTCCCATCGGGACTCGAGTCGGACGTACACGTGCAGTCCTTTGTTGCCGGTCGTCTTCGGATAACCGACGATCTTCAACTCGTCGAGAAGACCTTTCAGTTCGTGCGCCGCCTGGCGGACGTGGGTGAAGGCCGTGCCCGGCTGCGGATCAAGATCCAGCCGCAGTTCGTCGGTGAACTCCGGAGTGGCGGCGAGATACGGCCACACGTGGAAGCCGAGGCATCCCAGGTTGACCGCCCACGCGATGTGTGTGACGTCGGCCGCAACGAGCGCACGCGACTCGGTTCCGTTCGGCGTCGTGACCATCGTCGTCTTCAGCCACGGAGGTGCCGTTTCCGGGATCCGCTTCTGATAGAAGGACGATCCCATCGCGCCGTTCGGGAAGCGCTGCAGGAGCAGGGGCCTGCCCCCCATGGTTCGCATCACCGGCTCGGCGAAGTGCAGATAGTGCTTAACGAGGTCGAGCTTGGTCTCTCCCCGCTCCGGGAAGAAGACTTTGTCGGGATTGCTGATCCGGACCTCGCGATCATCGATCGCGAGGATCTTTTCGCTACCGGCCATCCAGCGACCTCATCAAGGCTCGTTCAGGACCTCGCGCAGCTTTGCTGCGAAGCCGTCCGGGTCTCCTTTCCAGCCGAAACTTCCGTCCAGGAAACCGCCGTGGTGGCTGGGGAAGATGACGGGTTCCTGCCCCAGGTGCTCGGCGACGGCGAGCGCGGCGCGGTGTGCCATCTCGCCTTCGGATTCGACCCCGGCACCGATCACGAGGCGAGTAGACGCCGCCCGCAACGCGTCGAAGTCATGCTGGTGGTGCGTAACGGCAACCATGTTCTGTCCGAACATCGGATCGTCGCGCGAGCCGTCATCCTCGGTCGGCAGCCCGAAAGCGGCGGGGTCCGGAAGCGGTTGGTCGAAGAGATTGGCCGGGATTGGGCCCTTCAGACTCGTGAGGGCCATGAATCTGGCCATCGCAGGTCCGATGCCTTCGCGCTGGTACGTGTCGCATATGTCGTTGACGGCCGCCAGTGCCTCCTCTCGGTCGGGGAGCACCTCGGTGGCGGGCGGTTCGTGTGCGACGAGGGTACGGACCTGCTCCGGATGCTTTGCCACCAGTGCGAGCCCGTTGACCGCTCCACCGCTGCTGGCGAGGATCTCGACGGGCCCGGCGCCCAGTGCGGAGATTAACTTGTTCAGGTCCTCGGCGTGCAGCTCCGGCGTCGATTCCCAGGAAGGATCGGTCCGTTCGCTACGCGCGACCCCGCGCGGGTCGTAGGTCACCACCGTCCGGTCCCCGAAATGTCCTGCCAGGGCGGTGAACCCATCGGCGGCCATCGGGAGACCGATCATCAGGAGCGTGGGCGCGCCGTCGCCTATCTCCGGGTCTCGGATGTCGTAGCGCAGCTTGGCCCCCGGCACCTCCAGCGTCTGGGTCTTTGGCTCGGTCATGGCGTCCCCTTTCTCGATGTCTGTCAAATGGACGAGTCAGACCAGGAAAACCAATCGGTCCAACGCCACCTATCCGCGCTCGAAGACGATGCTCCCCCCCGAACACCGAAGGAGGCTCGGGCTGAAACTCGCGGGCCTTTTTTAGGAATTCGTTGAACCGCGGATCCTGGTCGTGCTCCGAATGCTCGGCCATGCCCGGCACCTCGGCATAGATCAGGTAAAGGAGGACGTCATCGCGCTCCTCGGTCCCGTACTCGATACGGGCGAGCCGCGCCTTGGGAAACTTCCCTGAGGCGCTGTATTCGTCCCAGAGAGGAAGCTCCTCCGCTTCGAACAACTGCTCGAAATCCTCGGCAGCGTCGGCCCTGATTCGGAGGACGATCGCATTCGCTTGCGCCATGGCACCTCCCGACTCGGTATTGCCCGCAAACGGCACTAACTTTCGCCCGTGGATCTGAATGACCTGGAACGCACTGTTTGGCGAGGCATGAGCCCGCGAGGTTCGCCACGCCGGCCCCCTCGGCAGCGCGGCCCGACCGCGGCCAGGGGTGGGTCCGATCGCGCTGGGGCCATCCGGCAGGGGTGAAGTAGACGAGGTGCACACGATCTTCATCGGGTGTTCTTTTGAGATGGCATGGGGTCGGCTCAGGTCGGTCCGTCAAGGCCGACGAGGTCGGCGCTGAGCTGCCAGAGGCGGGCCGCAACCTGTGGGTGCCGAAAACTCGATCAACCGCTATGACTAGGCCTTTCGCGTCGACCTGAGTGCTCAGACTCGTGTGGGATGCCGTAGCTTCCGTCCATGAAGCCCAAGGCCCATCAGCTCGC
>Ga0183260_10000046_pt1 | contig 78124 bp, 69 predicted proteins | sample AntDrymUQ4972206_2_FD_129768 | JGI IMG/M metagenome (GOLD analysis project Ga0183260, IMG submission 129768) | Polar desert sand microbial communities from Dry Valleys, Antarctica - metaG UQ497 (22.06) (version 2) (version 2) | ecosystem: Environmental > Terrestrial > Soil > Desert | place...
CTACCCGGCGACAAATCGCGAGCCTCTCACCAGGACAAACGCGCTGGTCAGAGGCTTCTTTGGAAGAAAGTTCCCAACGGCTCAAAGATCAGCTCATCGGGATAGCCAGGAAACTCCCGCTAGGTGGAACCTGAGGGAGTGCTCTCGCCCGTCCGGGCCCAGGCTCACCGGTGCCGGCGGTTCGGGCACCTCCGGGTACCCCGTGAAGCGGGCGACGCGGCGATTCAGCGCACCGGTCACATGACCAATCACCGTTCAGCTAATCCGTGCGCCCGGCACACCGCACTGCTAGCACGCTCCCCTGACCATGACATCGAAACTACGGCGCGAGGCTCCCTGGGGCCAGGGCGGACACACGAGCCCGCAGACTCCCTGCACATCGCTCCCGGATGTCTTGATCGAGGGCCCGTCAGGGCCCTGATCTCCTATCCCCCTGGAGAGACGACAGGATACGAACCCGCAACCCTCCGGGAGTGACCGGAATTCCTCAGTGAGCTACTGAGCAGGGCTTCATCGGTGCAGAGACACGCAGGTGCGCAACTTGTGGTTTGCCAGGCACGGCTGTGGTTTGCAGGATGTTTGCAAGCGTTGACGCCCTGGTGGCTGAGTTTCGTATTACACTCCGAGGGTGCCGCTTCGGGTTCACCGATCAGCCCTCAAACACGGCTGTTGCATCGAAGACATCTCACATGCGATTGACATGGCGCTGTACGAGGGCGAGATCGACCCCGACAACGACCCGCCGAAGATCCTCTTCATCGGGCCAGACGGCACCGGCAATCTCTTGGAGGTGATCGGCGGAGAACTGGCCGGTGACGTGCTCCTCATCTGGCACGCCGACCGTTGCCGACCCAAGTACCTCGAGCTGCTCCCGAAGGCGGGAGGCTGACCATGTCCGACTCGTCTGGCGATAACACGACGAAGGAGGGCCGGGTCCTTACGGACGCCGAGCTTGACGCTCTCGCCGCCGAGGCCGAACGCGGTTACGACGTCGAACAGGTCACCCGGCGACCGGGCCGCCCTCGCCTTGGTTCTGCTCCTGCGATCGCTGTGCCCGTCCGTCTCCACGCCGACCTCCTGACGGCGGTCAAGGCGCACGCCGACGCCGAGCAGACCTCGGTCAGCGATCTTGTGAGGCGGGCGCTCGCCGTCTACCTGCGAACGGAGCCGGCCGTTGTTCAAGACGTCACTCGTACCGGCCACGCTCTCGGTGCGGCGGACATTCAGGCGCTGGTCTCGGAAGCCGAGACTGGCTACGAGATCGCCTCGATTCGAACCCGCACGAGCGCTCGAGCGCAAGTAGTACCCGTAAGGCTTCCACCTGAGCTCAAAGCAGCGGTCGAGCGCCGCGCCGAGTTGGAATCAACCTCCGTCAGCGAGATCATCAGAAGCGCCGTGCGCGCTTACCTCGACGATCGCGAGCCCGATCCGCCAGCAGCGAGGCGGGGCCCCAGCAAGAAGGCTGGTCCCCTGGAGAGCGACACGTGTCGCGACGTCGTGCTGCCCAAGCTGAGAGAAGCGGGTTGGGGCGACGACCAGATCCAGGAGCAATTCCCGATAACCGACGGCCGAATCATCACCGTTGGAAAGAAGCACCGCCGTGGCGAGGCGCTGAGGGCCGACTACGTCCTGGAGTACACGCCCGGGCTGCCAGTCGCCGTCGTCGAGGCCAAGCGGGCGTATGCGATCCCCGGCAAGGGACTCCAGCAGGCGAAGAACTACGCCCAACTGCTCGACTTGCCATTCGCCTACTCGACCAACGGCAAGGGGATCGTCGAGGACGACCGAGGCATGGGACACGAGTCGGACAAGCTGACCGGGTTCCCTTCTCCGGACGCGCTGTGGACCCGGTATCGCACGTGGAAGGGCATAGTCGAGGACTCGGTCGCCGAGGGTCTGCTCCTGCCGTTCAACCGATCGCTCCGCAACGCCGACGGCACCGTGAAGGAGCCTCGCTATTACCAGCGGACCGCCATCAACCGCTCGGTCGAGGCGATTCTGCGCGGCGACAAGCGCCTCCTGCTCACCTTGGCCACGGGTACGGGCAAGACGTTCGTGTCGATGCAGATCGTCTGGAAGCTGTGGAAGAGCGGATGGAAGCCCGGTCGCAACCCGCGGATCCTCTACCTCGTCGACCGCAACATCCTCGTCGACCAGCCCATCGAGCGCGAATTCAAGCCAGCGTTCGGGACTGGGGACAACACACCGATCTGGAAGCTGCAGGGCGAAGCCAAGGCCGGACGGGAGATCTACTTCGGGCTGTACCAGCAGCTGGCGGACAGCGGCGAGGAGGGAAGCGGCATGTTCCACGACTTCGCACCTGACTTCTTCGACCTCGTGATCGTGGACGAGTGCCACCGCGGCAGCGCCAAGGCCGAGTCGTCATGGCATGCGATCTTGGACCACTTCTCGCCGGCCACGCAGCTCGGCATGACTGCGACGCCGAAGCGAGATGAGACGGCCGACAGCTACGAGTACTTCAATGATCCCCTGTTCCAGTACTCGCTGGCACAGGGCATCGAGGACGGGTTCCTCGCCCCCTACCGGGTCCGCCGGGTCGTGCTCAGCCCCGACGCCCACGGCTGGGCGCCCAACCAGGGCCAGCTCGACCTGTTCGGCAACGAGATCCCGGACGGCCTGTACACGACGAAGGACTTCGAGCGGGTGGTCTCGCTGCTTACCCGCACCGAGGCGGCAGCCAAGCACCTGACCGAGTACCTCCGTCGCACCGACCGGTGGGCCAAGACGATCGTGTTCTGCGTCAACCAGGAGCACGCCGATCAGATGCGCCGGGCGCTGCACAACGCCAATGCCGACCTGACCAAACAACACCCGAACTACGTGGTGCGCATCGTGAGCGACGAGGGGGAGATCGGCAAGGGTCACCTCAGCGCCTTCGCCGACACCGAGAAGGATGTTCCGGTGATCGCCACGACCTCGGAGATGCTGTCGACCGGCGTCGACCTGCCCACCGTTCGCAACATTGTCCTGTTCCGCCCTGTCGGTTCGATGGCCATGTTCAAGCAGATGATCGGCCGCGGCACTCGATTGTTCCCCGACGAGGACAAGCTCTCGTTCGACATCATCGACTACTCGGGCGCGACGACGCTCTTCAGCGACCCCGAGTTCGACGGGCCACCCGAGCGGGTCGACGAGGAGGAGATCGACGACGAAGGCAAGGTGGTCGACGACACCGTGGTCGAGGAGCCCGAGCCCATCTTCGATCCGGGCGAAGGCAGTGACCCAGGCGGGGATGGGATCGGCGCAATCGACCCGGATGATCTCGACGACGAGCCGACGGCGAAGTTCTACGTGGACGGCACCGAGGTTTGGGTCACGGCCGAGGCGACCTACCACCTCGATTCCGAGACTCAGCGCCTGCGCCTCGTCGAGTACCGGGACTTCGTGACCGAGACCGTCCGGGCGTTGTTCCCTGATCCGAACCAACTGCGGACCAGGTGGTCCAGCCGGGTCGGACGCCAGGACGTCCTCGACGCCCTCGAGGCCCATGGCATCGACGCCACCGACCTCGTCGAACGCACCGGACTCGCCGACGCCGACCTGATCGATGTGATCGTCCACCTGGCCTGGAACCAGCCTTTGGCCACCCGTACCGACCGGGCCCGGCGGGTGCGCAAAGAGCACGCCGACTTCTTCGCCGCCTTCCAGCCGGCCGCCCGGGAAGTGCTGGCCTACCTGCTGGAGAAGTACGCCGAGCACGGCATCGGCCAACTCGACGACCTCGCCGTCCTGCAGGTGCCGCCCCTGTCGTCGCTCGGTTCTCCCACCGAGCTCGCCGCTCGCTTCGGTTCCGCCGACGCGCTGAAGGACGCCGTCACGAAACTTGGGGAGCTCGTCTATGTAGCCTGAACGTCAACGATAACTTGAGTTCTATTGACTAGTTCGCCTTGTGTATCAAGTTTTCGTATAGGATCTGGCCATGCCTGCCGACCGGCGTGACCTGCGACGAGGGCTGTTCAGCCTGGCCGCCGAGCAGGGCGGCTACTTCGCTGCGGCCCAAGCCAAGAAGATCGGCTACTCCTACCAGGCCCAAGCCCACCACGTCGGGGCCGGCAACTGGCTGCGCATCGACCGCGGGCTGTTCCGGCTCGCCGAGTGGGTGCCCGACATACACGACGACCTCGCCCGCTGGACGCTGTGGTCCAGGGGCCGCGGCATCGTCTCCCACGAGACGGCGCTCGCGGTGCACGGCATCGGCGAGTTCGAATCGGCCCAGGTTCACCTCACAGTGCCTCCCGGATTCACCATGGACGACGACGCGGTCGCGCTTCACTACGCACAGCTGCCCGACACGGATGTCGCCAAGCGAACCGGCTTTCGCGTCACCAGCCCGGTTCGCTCGATTATCGACGTCGCCGCCCTTTCGCCCGACGAGGATCAACTGGCCCGTGCCATCGCCGAGGGCCGCCAGGGCGGGCTCCTGAGCGTCCGCAGCCTCAGGGCCCGGAGTGAAGCGATCGACGCGCGGGCGGCACTGCACATCGAGCGGGCCGTCCAGCGGGTCGAAGCGTTGTGACCTACGACACGCCGCAGGCACTTCGGATGGCGCTCGAACAGAGGCTCCTGCTCCGCTCGACCGAGACCGGGATCGGCCTCGACCGGCTTCGCAGGCGCGTCCTCGTCGAGCGCATCGTGAGCCGCCTGCAGGGAGCCGAGCCGGGCCAGTGGGTGCTGAAGGGTGGCATGGCGCTCGAAGTCCGCCTCCGGGACGACGCCCGGCTGACCAAGGACATCGACCTCGGTCTGCGCGACGACGTCGTCAACGCCGACGAGCTGCACCAGCGTCTCGTCGACGCCCTGGCGGCAGATCCCGACGGCGACGGCTTCGTGCTCACGGCGGGGGCGCCGGCATCGCTACGAGAGGATGGCGGTGGCCACCTCACGTGGCGATTGAAGGTCGCGGCTGCGCTTGCCGGGAGGCCATTCGGGGGCATCCAGCTCGACGTCTCTCCCCGGGCTCACGAGCTCGTCGCCACCGAGCGCGTGGTGCTGCCGAACTCGCTCGACTTTGCAGGCATCCCGGCACCGGTAATCGAGATCGTCGACGTCCACCGCCACGCCGCCGAGAAGCTTCACGCCATGCTCCGCGACTTCGGCGAGCGCGAGAACTCGAGGGTGCGCGATCTCGTCGACGTCGTCATTCTGATCGAACACGATCTGCTCGCCCCCGCCACCGTGGCGACCGCGACGAGGCAGGTCTGGGCCGAGCGAGACGGCATCGCACCGCCGAAAGCCTTTCCGCCACTGCCCGAGTCCTGGCCCCACCGCTACGAGCGGCTCGCCGCCGACCACCACCTGGACACCCAATCTTTCCCCGCCGCCGCCGCCCGCGTAGGTCGTTTGTGGGACGAGATGTTCACGACCGAGGAGGCCTGAACGCGATGGCTCGAGCCAAGAAGGCGACCGCGCCCACCTCACCCCAGGCCAAGCTGGCCGCCGTCATCAAGTCGGCACGCGACGTCATGCGCAAGGACGCCGGCCTCAACGGCGACCTCGACCGCATCCCCCAGTTGGCCTGGATGCTGTTCCTCAAGGCCTTCGACGGCCTCGAGCAGAATCGCGAGGTCACCGAGCGCGACTTCCGCCCCGCCATCGCTGCGCCGTACCGGTGGCGCGACTGGGCCGCCGACCCCAACGGCCCGACCGGCGAGGCACTGCTCGGCTTCGTTAACGCCGAGCTGCTGCCCTACCTGCGGAGCTTGACCGGCACCGGAAGCCACGACCCCCGCGATGTGCTCGCTGCCGTATTCAAGGAGACCAACAACCGGATGCTGTCCGGCTACCTCCTGCGCGACGTCGTCAACAAGGTGAATGAGATCAACTTCGCTTCGTCCGACGACATCCACACCATGGCGCGCATGTACGAATCAATGCTGCGCGAGATGCGCGACGCGGCGGGTGACTCCGGCGAGTTCTACACACCGAGGCCGGTCATCCGCTTCATCGTCCAGCAGGTCGACCCTCAGCTCGGTGAGATCATCCTCGACCCTGCATGTGGCACGGGTGGCTTCCTAGTCGAGGCGCTCGAACATGTGGCGCCCGAGGTCAAGACCGCCCAGCACCGACGGACCCTGCACGCCAACCTCCGGGGCATCGAGAAGAAGCCGCTGCCATACCTGCTCGGGATGATGAACCTCGTCCTGCACGAGGTGGGCGAGCCCAACATCATCCGCGGGAACGCACTGGCCCGGCCGATCACCCAGATCAGTAGGGGCGAGCGGGTGGACGTCGTCATGACCAACCCGCCCTTCGGCGGAGAGGAGGAGAAGAGCATCCAGTCGAACTTCCCCGCCGACAAGCAGACGGCCGAGACGGCGTGGCTGTTCCTCCAGCTCGTGATCCGTCAGCTCAAGGACGGTGGGCGCTGCGGCATGGTCGTGCCCAACGGCGTGCTCTTCGGCGATGGCGTCGGTGCCCGGATCAAGAAGGAGCTCCTGACCGAGTGCGGCCTGCACACGGTGGTGCGCCTGCCCGATGGGGTGTTCGCGCCCTACACCGACATTCCGTCCAACCTGCTGTTCTTCGAGAAGACAGGCCGGACGAAGGAGGTGTGGTTCTACGAGATCCCGCCGCCCGAAGGCCGCAAGAAGTATTCCAAGACCAAGCCCATGCGCTTCGAGGAGTTCGCCGGCTGCCAGGCGTGGTGGCATGACCGTGATGAGAACGAGCGGGCCTGGCGGGTCCCGATCGCCGATCTCGAAGCCAACGGCTACCACCTCGACCTACGCAACCCGAACCGCCCGGACGACCTGGCTCACCGCCCCCCGACAGAGCTGCTCGCCGAGCTGATCGAGACCGAGCACGAGATCCTCGGCCTGCTGGAGCAGCTGCAGGGCGAGATCGCGGCCGAACTATGACCGGGAAGCGGGTGCGCGTCGGTGAGGTACTAGCTCTGCAACGACGCGAAGTCATCATCGATCCGATGAGCAAGTACCGGCTCATCGGCGTCTATTCGTTCGGCAAAGGAATCTTTCACAGGGAGCCGCAAACCGGTGCCGAGCTCCGTGATTACCGATTCTTCGCGATCGAGCCGGGTGATCTGGTCCTCAGCAACATCCAGGCATGGGAGGCCGCCATCGGGTTCGCTACGGAGCTGGACGAGGGGACAATCGGTACTCATCGCTTCCTAAGTTACGTTCCGACCTCCAACCGCATCGACACCAATTGGGCGCGCTGGTTCTTCCTAAGCGAGCCTGGCATGGACTTGATCCGCCAAGCCGCTCCCGGCACGACAATCAGAAACCGCACGCTAGCCATCGACCGCTTCGAGGCACTGGAGATCCCCCTTCCCCCGATCGACAAGCAGCGCCACGTTGCTGATCGGCTCGACCGACTGCAGGCTGCTGCAACCGAACTGGCGCGCCGCTCGTCCCATGCCTCCGACCTGAGCAGCGCGCTGGCGGTCTCTGCCTCAACGAGGCCGGACCTCGATGACCACGCGAAGACGTTGGCGGGCTGGCGGCGAGTCGCTCTCGGGCAGGTCCTGGAGACGTCCCTGAACCAGGTGCAGGTCGAGCCCACTGATCATTACCCGATCGCGGGCATCTACAGCTTCGGCCGAGGGCTCATTGATCGGGGAGCAATTGTAGGAGCAGAGACCTCGTACAAGACGCTAACGATCCTCGGCGAGGGGGACGTGGTGGTGAGCAAGCTCAACGGATGGGAGGGCGCTGTTGCAGTGGTCGATGCACGCTGTGACGGATTCTGCGTGTCGTCGGAGTACCCCACTTTCAGGGCCGACTCCCGCAGCCTTGTGCCCATGTTCTTCCAAGGAATCGCTCGGTCTCCCCGGTTCTGGGACACGCTGAACTCGAATGCCCGCGGCAGCATGGTTCGGCGCCGCCGGATCAACAGCAATGAGTTCCTTGCCACCTACATCTGGCTCCCGCCGCTGGACATCCAAGCCCAGGTAGCAGAATCGCTGCAACTGGTCGACCGAACGGCAGAGACCCGTGAGCTCGGCCGAACGCGACTGAAAGCCCTAGTCCCTGCCGCGATCAACGAGGCCTTTGCCGCTCTCAATTGACCGCTTGCCACCCGCGGCCGGCGACGATCACGTGGCCGAGAAACCGCAGGCCCACCACCGTCGCTGCGGCTTTGACGTCCTCGGTGGCCCGGCGGTCGGCGTCGCTGGGTTCGGGATCGCCGCCGGGGTGGTTGTGGGCGAGAGCGAAGGACCGGCCATCGTGGCGGAGTACGGCGTTGAAGATCTCCCGTACCGGTACCAACGAGCGGTCGATCGAACCCTCGGATACGACAACGCTTCTCCGGAGACGGTTGGCGCCGTCGCACACCAGGACGACCACCCGCTCGCGGCGCGCGCCGTCAAGCTCACGGCGAGCAACGCGGGCCACGTCGTCAGGGCTTCGCAGCACGATCGGCTCATCGCGAGGATCGTCGGCTCGCCGAGCGAGCTGGAAGGCGGCCACCAGCGCCGCCGCCTTCGCCGAGCCGATGCCCCTTCGCGCCGCGAGTTCCTCGGGCCGGGCGGTAGCGAGCACGCTGAGGTTGCCGTACTCGGCCAGAAGCTCGGCCGCGAGATCGAGCGCGCTCATGCCCCGCGTGCCGTTCCGCAGGACGAGGGCGAGAAGCTCGCTCTCGGTCAGCGCTTGGGCACCCCGGGCCAGCAGGCGCTCTCTGGGTCGTTCGTGTGGCGGAACCGCCGCCATGAGCACCGTCATTCATGACCTCCACCGCCGATCCTACGAACGGGGTGTGACTGTCAACACTGATCACGCTCCCGAGGGGCGCTGCGCAGGTGGGTGACCCCCACCCCAGAGACACGGACGAACTCGAAGCCCACTTCAACAGCCAAGGTCGCGCCCAGGCAACAACGCGCTTTCGGCGTGATGGGCGAGCACCTTCGTGTTGCACTAGCGCCATTCGTCGAGCGCGGATCCAACCCTGATCAAAGAAGCAGTCGCCGCTCGGCCTCGATCAGCCGCTGAACTTGGCTCTGCCTGCCGTCGTGAGGTCCGAGCGCGCCATCCGAACCGGGCGTTCCCCTCACGTACTCACAGTATTTCGTAACCAGCGACGCTCGGATCGCCGATCACTTGTCGACCGCATTCGTAGTTGTCGTCGTGCTGTTCGGTTTCGGTGGTGACATTGGTCTGTCGTCCAGGTTGCGGGCCACGAGCAAACCTCCGGCTGCGACGACAACAGCAACCGCTGTCATGCTCCATCGCATCCAGAGAAGCCGGATTCGGAGATGCTCCCGCCAGGTAGAGAAGGCGTCCAATGAGTCAGAAGCGAGCTCCTGGCCTCGGCTGGAGATGAGCCCCTGAAACGCGTCAAGGCGGTCCTTGAGATCCCTCTTTGCCATGGCGAGCTGCACGGTCGCCGTAAACAAGACGTAGGCGGCAACAAGCAGACTCCCGAAGAGAATGAAGCTCGGAGATTTCTGCTTGCTCGCAGCAGCGGCAGCTCCGATGGCGACGAGCCCTGCAGCACCCCGGAGCAATGTCTGGTCCAGAGTCTCCACGAGGTGTGCCCTGACGGTGGTGAACTCGGCGTCCATCGACCGAAAGCTCCGTTCGAGTTCGAGCTGGGTGAGGAGCGCTGCCTGCACCAACGAGTCCACCGTTTGCCGGTACGCGATGTCTGCAGCCTCCAGGACCGACTGGTCATGCCCAGCGAAAGGGTCCACCAACCGTACGGCCGCGATGGTGCGAGCTATCTGCAGACGGGTGATCGACAACTCCTGAGAAACCCATCGCGCAAGAGAGACAACGGCGGGCACGCCGTCAGGTCCCGTACCAGGAAGGTTCCAGGTCGTCGTTGAGTTACGGTCAGGCCGAAGCTGATCTCCCTCATGCTCCTCAGCGATCAGCAAAGCCGCCGACCATCCCACGGCACGTGCCAAGCGCGGCCGCAGTTCACCAGGAGCGTTCTCGATGTCGATAAGAACGGAGCGGCGCTGCCATGGCTCGCTCTCTTCCGGCCAGGGAGCCTCTGTGGGCAACGCCGCCGCTCGGTGGTCCAAGTTCCCAAAGCTGAGATTCGGACCGAGTTCGACAGCGGCGCCCGGCCAGTCGGCAAGCAGAACCAATGCGGCGTGCTCGGCAAGGATGACCCCGAGCGTCGAGTCAGGTGGCCGTTCCGTCAACCACCGTTCGAAACCCTGCTGCGTGGAACCTACCCAGACCGTTCGCCCGGTCTCGGCCGAGATGGATGCGCTCCAGGGCGACTTATCCAAGACGATCTCGACGACCGCTCGGGTCACAAGGTTCGTCGAGCGCCAGTGTCGAACCAAGAACGTCTTGTCGATTTCGTCGACATCTTGTTCGTTCGGCCACCCGATCTCGTCGAGGTCGCCGCTGACCTCCCAGAGGCCGACACCGGTTCTTGACGTCCGCATCTGGACGTGCCCGTTGCTCGTGTCGAGCGACATGACGAGGTCCGCCCCTGCCTGGGTGAGACTGTCCGCCGAGGCGATCGCCGGCTCGACCGCTACGCCATCGAGCCGGTACCGACAGAGCGAGGTGGAGTCCTCCGCAAGCGACGTTCGAGGATCCACTCCGGCTGCGCGAACGAATGCCTCGATCGAGGCAAAAACCTCACTGAGTTCCGTCGTCGCCCTGCCCTGCCTCGCCCGTCGCATCGCGCTTTCGACTTCTGGGGGTGGTCCGCTTGATCTCTTGCTTGACCTCGGGTCGTCGGGTCGAATCAAGCTCGGTTACCCAACCGTCGACGCCGGTCGCTGCCCGAATGCGATACCGACCAGCTAGGGCGCGTGCCGGTCCTCTCACCGTCACCTCTTCGTCGAGCGTGATGATTATCTCTGCCCGTGATAGCGCTTCGGGGGTGACCTCCAAGTGAGGGCCCATCAGGCCGGGCTCCTTCTGAGTCATCTTCTGCCATACGTCGTTTTCGTCGACCTCGGCATTCTTGGCGACCTCCGCGGAGAAGTCCTTGACGGAAACGGGGGCGGTTCCTGCAGACTTGGCAGAGAGAGCCTCGGCGATTGCGTCATCAGCCTGGTGCTCGGAGCTCAGCTGGGAAACGACCGAGCGAACCGTCGTTATTGCCAGCCTGGCCAGGCCTGGCTCCTTGGGGCGCGCAGTGAGGCCAAGCCACTTCAACCAGTAGTCCGCCGCCTCGTGAAGCTGTTCATCCAGCACCCGAGCGTCGGCAGCGGCGTCGGGGTGTGGAAGGAGAGCGCCCTTCTTGACCTCGGAGGGCTTCGGCAGAACGTTCGAGATGAGTGCCTCGACTATCGGATCGTCGCCTGTGGCCTCGTCGTCGAAGCGCGCCAGCTGCTGATCGGAAAGGAGGAGCTTAAGAATGGCCAGTGACGGGCTCCCGTTGTCCTCGGCACGGGCGAGCACGATCACTCCGCTCCGGGCGTTGGGGTGCACGACGTTCGCCAGACCCTCGACCCCCTCATTGGCACGGGCCTCGAAGTCGTCAAGGGGGTCGGCCATGAGTCCGCGGAGCATCTCTGGCTCAGCGTGGGTCCACCAGGCCGACTGTGCGGCACCCCCGCTCTCGTTTCTGCCGGCCAGATTCGAGATGTACTCATCGATCCGCTTGGCGAGTACGCCGTCAGCACTCGGCTTCTTCACCGTCAGTCGGTGTTCGGCGCGCGGCTTGTCGTCCTTCGACATGAGAAGGCGATGAAAGCTGACGGCGACAATCGTGGCGATCCTAAACGTTGGCACGCGGCGCAGGCGTACCCGCGGATGCCCACCAGGTAGCAGTCGGCGTACGGCTTCGACCGGAGCCGTGCGCGGAACGGTCGCGTGCTGGCTCGGGTCCAAGTCGATGAGTCCTCGCCTGCGGGCAGGTTCGAGGGCAGTCCTCCGGTGACTCGGCGCAGTTCCGCCTCGCCGCCGAGCGGGTGGCGGCCCCGAATGTTGTCGAGGCCGCCCGGTCCAAGTTCGCCCGATCGGGGCTGCAACCTTTGCCACCGAGGGTTTGGGTCACAGTTGAGGTTGCCACGCAGGTTGCCATGACAACCCCGAGGTTGCCACCGAGGTTGCCACTGCCCTGACCACCGGCTCTGGGCCCTCTCTCCGCCCTGGCCCGGAGGCGCGTTACGGATCAAGCGCGGTGAGCAGCTGCAGACCGGGCGCCCCGACGAAGATTCGGTCGTGAGCCACGAGGGCCGCCTGGCGACGCAGGGCCGTGGCCGCCACCCACCGATCGCCCTCGTGGGGCTTCGCCCCAAGCCCGTGCCCGGCCTGTTCGCAGGCGTGGCGCAGCTCTGCGCACACGCTCACCAGCGCGTCGTCAGGCTGGATGACGGTCAACTGGCCAAGGCTGCGCTCCAGCCGCCGCCGACGCAGCTCTCCCCAGCCGGCGTGCAGCGCTCCGTAGCGCAGCTCCATCACGCTCTGGAAGGCCACGGGGACGCGTCTGTCGTCGATGAGGCTGCGGTAGCGATCACGCAGGGGATTGGGGCGCTGGTCGAACAGCCAGCTCAACAAGTTGGTGTCGACGACCACACCGTCGCTCACGTGTCGGCAATGGCAGCCTGGAAGGCCTCCCAGTCGTCATCTGGCACGTCCTCGATGACCAGCCGATCGTGGGCCGGCAGCGGGCGAGCCCGCTCCAGGGCCTCGTCGGGCGGGTAGAAGCGCACACCCGGCTCCTCGGGCTGGTCGACGACCGACATGGCTTCAAGTCTACGACGCTGGGCCCGATCCGGACCCGCCCACGAGCTCCCAGAGCCACTCAGCCTCGAAGCGCACTCAGGCGACCGACGTCCACGCCAACCGTCGATGTCCACCAGAACGAGCCCGTCCTCATGGACACGCACCCGAGCCCCTGACGTCGTCACCACCTCGCCAGAATCGACCACATCGGAGTAAGGAACCCGAGGTTGCCACGCACTGATGACAGGGAGACACACTTGTAGGTTCCGCTTTGGCGGAACCTACAAGTCATTCCGTGTGATTTGGTTCAAGCACCCGAGATCGACAGCGCTACCCGCCACGGGCACCAGGATGGGGTGCTGTCGAAGAGGCTGGCACGGGATCGACTGCCTGGACGAACGGGCGGGCGGCTGCACGGGACGGGCGCGGCCGGGGAGAACCAATGGCGACCGGTACCCGGAGCGAGGGTGTGGCCGTTCACGGTGGCGACGCATGTTGTACATGGACCCAAGCCTGGGGCCCCCATCTTCTTGAGCCGGCCGAGGTGGATCAGCTCCGTCGCCGCCATAGGCGCCGACACGACGCCCAAGCTCAGCGTTGGCAACCTCAGTGGCAACCTCGCCGCCAATTTTTTTCTTGGTGGCAACCTCGGTGGCAACCTCAGTGGCAACCTCGTTGCCGCAATCTCGCCACCATGAGCGATGCAGCCAACCTCCTCCGGGGGTTCATATCCGGTCGGCAACGGGAAAATGGAGCCGGCGGGCACAGAGGTGGTGCGCCAATGGGCGCTGGATGCCCCGGAACTGGCCGGCCTCCCCAGCCCACATGAGGTGGCCCAGTGTTGCCGCGACCCACCGGCCCCCACGGAGCCTTGGCGTCGTTCGCTGCGGTGCTGGTGTGGTCGGGCCGCGACCGGTCGACAGCACGGACCCTGCCGGACACCGTGCCTTGGCCACCCTGTCGCGAGCGCGAGTCTTCGTGATGGCGGCGCCGGCGTGTGGCTGGGGACGGACGAGCTGGACCAGGAGAACCTGTGGCCAGACGACTGGACGAGCCTCCACCGGGTGTAGCTGCTCGACCAGCAGCGGTGCCCAGGCCAGGCGCGGAGGCGCTAAGGGTACGGCATCATGCCCTCAGCAGCGCATGATGTCGACTACTGACAACTCCCGGCCCGGGGTCACGATCGAGGACCAGATCGAAGCGGCTGTCGAGCGCGCCCTTCAACGGATGCTCGGCCCCTACCTGGCCAAGCTGTGCGCGCCCGAACCTGCCGTCTACACGGTCGCTCACACCGCGGTGGTCATGCAGGTCTCCGAGGACACCGTCGCCCGACTCGTGAAGCGCGGCGTGCTGCCACGAGTACCGCACCTCGACGGCAAGATCCTGATCCCTCGCGCCGCCGTTCAGAAGCTGGTCACCGGCGAAGGTGAGTGATTGACCGTCATGTGGCTGGACGCGCCGGCACGGCGTCGCCGGCGAGCATTCGGTCCATCAGCTCGGCGGCATCCCGGTCGGAGCCAGGAATGAAGTGCCGGTAGGTCCGGAGGATGTTCACCTCGGTGCAGCCGAGCCGCTCGGCGACGATTGATATGGCCACGCCGGCCATCAGCATCTGGCTTGCCGCCGTGTGTCTGAGGTCATGCAGACGCACACCCGTCACCCCGACCTTCCGTGCGTACTTCTGCCACGCGTGGGATGGCCAGGAGAGACTCCAGTGCGTAGAACCTCCGTCGTCGGAGAAGACGAACGATTCCGCCGTGAAGGGGATGCCGGTACTCAGCGCCCTCTCGATGGCCCGCTTGCGGTGCTCGACCAACACCTGGGCCGTCGCTGCGCCGAGGGTGACGGCGTAGGGGCGGTCGGCTTTGGTTCCCTTCTCCACCAGGCCCTCGGCCGATTCGGCGATCGCCCGGGAGAACGTCGCCCGCCGGCCCTCCAAGTCGACGCTTCCCCACCGCAGCGCTATGAGCGTCCCACGACGGGCCCCGACCGTTGCCGCCAGCTGCACGTAGGCGGCGAAGTCGGGGGTAGCCGCCTCCTGCACCGCCCGCACCTCTCCCATCGTCGGCACCCTTAGCCCGGCCGACTTGATCTTCGGAGGATCGGCGGCGAGCGCCGGGTTGGCCGTCACCAGCTTCTTGCGAAGGGCCCAGCTGAACATGGCCCGGACCTGGCTGTGGCAGCGGGCAACGACGGACGGGGAGAGCTGGCGCTCATCCTCCAGCATCACGTACAGGCCGTCGAGCTCCAGGCCGGTGAGGCGAGCCGCTTCCCGGGCGCCGATGGCCGGGAGGATGTAGGCACGGAAGTTGTCGGCGTGGGTCTTGGCCGTCTTGGGTGACCAGCCGATCCAGTCGCCGGTCCGCTCGTGGTGGCGGGGCCGGTGGGCCTGCTGCCAGCGTTCGGCGACCTCCCTCACCGTCAGCCCGCCGCCGGCCGGCCGGCGCTCGACATCGCGGCCTGACTCGACAGCGGCGATGAGCTCGGCCAAGCGGGCGTCGGCCACCTTGGCACCGGCCCGGTTGTTCGGAGCGTGGATCGTCTCGTAGATGTTCTGGCGCTTGCCGGCCAAAGGCTCTCGCCCCGCTGCGACGACCAACCTCCAGGCTCCGGCCCGGTACCGCTTGTGGCCCTTCATGCCATCTAGGTTGGCAGATCGGTTGGCACAACTGATGGTTAAGCGAGCCCGGTAACCCGGAAAGGCCCCTGACCTGGGCCTTCGTGGAGCGGACGACGGGATTCGAACCCGCGACCCTCACCTTGGCAAGGTGATGCTCTACCAGCTGAGCCACGTCCGCAGTGCCCTCACTGTAGCAAGCGAACCCCGGCGTGGCGACCACTGGGCCCGCCTGTCAGGCTCCGTGGATGCGGGTCGTGGGGATCGATGTCGGTACGAGGCAGCTGCACGCGGTTGCCCTCGACGAGCACGCCCGGGTAGTCGGCGTGGCCGTTCTCGATGCCACCCGGCCGGACGCGGTGGTCGGGTGGACCGCAGCGGCGGACGCGGTGGCCGTTGACGCGCCGGACCGATGGAGCACCGCGCCCCACGCTACCGACGACGATCTCAGCCCGAAGTTCCGGACCGCCCGCTGTGGTGAGATCGCCCTGGCCCGTGAGCACCGCGTCTGGGTGCCGTGGGTGACGCCCACCCGGCCGGTCGAAGGATGGATCCGGGTCGGCATCGACCTGTTCGCCGCGCTCCGAGCCGCCGGCCACGAACCCGTGGAGGTCTACCCCCACGCCGTCTTCTGTGCCCTCGGCGGGCGGCGGCCGCCTCCCAAGCAGCAGCTCGCCGGGGCCGAAGCCCGTATCCGGCTGCTCGAATCGGCGGGCCTGACGGCGACGTCGCTCCCGATGTGGTCGCACGACGCCCTCGACGCGGCGGCGGCCGCCCTCGTCGCCCTCCACCATGCCAACGGCGTAGCCCGGCCCGCGACCTGCGGCCACGACGGGTCGGCCATCTGGCTGCCCGCCCTCCCCGACAACGGCAACCATGCCGGCGACGGCAACACCGGCCCCGGCGGCTCAGCGACCGGTGTGGCCGAACCCGCCCCGTCCCCGCTCGGACCCGGGTAACTCGACGACCAGCTCGAAGGCGGCCCGCTCGACCCGCTGGATCACCAGCTGGGCGATGCGGTCGCCGCGGTGGACCTCGTACGGCTGCACCGGGTCGGTGTTGGCCAGGAGCACCAGCAACTCGTCGCGGTACCCCGAGTCGATCAACCCCGGGGCGTTCAGGCACGTGATGCCGTGGCGCAGCGCCAGGCCGCTCCGCGGCAGGACGAAGCCCGCCCAACCGTCGGGGATGGCGACGGCGACACCCGTCGGCAGGACCGCCCGGCCGCCGCCGGGCGACAGCACGACACCCTCGCGGGCGACCAGATCGGCGCCGGCGTCGCCGGCCCGGGCGTACGCCGGGAGCGCCAGATCCGGGTCGAGTCGGACGATCGGTACGTGCACCACGGCGGCGGAGCCTACGATCGCCAGCCGTGCTCGTGTGGATGGACCTCGAGATGACCGGGCTCGACCCGGCGACCAACGTCATCGTGGAGATCGCCACGATGGTCACCGACGACGAGCTGGAGATCGTGGCCGAAGGCCCCGACCTCGTCGTCCACCAGCCCCCCGAAGCGCTGGCCGCCATGGAGGAGCTCGTGCGCCAGATGCACACCCGCAGCGGCCTCATCCCGGCGATCGAGGGCTCTACCCTGTCGCTGGCCGAGGCGGGCCGGGCCACGCTCGAGTTCATCAAGGCCCACGCCCCCGAGGCCGGCACCGTCCCGCTGTGCGGAAACTCGATCGGCACCGACCGTCGCTTCCTGGCCGCCTACCTTCCCGACGTGGACCAGTGGCTCCACTACCGCTCGATCGACGTGTCGACGGTGAAGGAGCTCTGCCGGCGATGGTACCCCGAGGGCTACGCCAAGGCGCCTCGCAAGCAGAGCGCCCACCGAGCCGCCGACGACATCCGCGAGAGCATCGCCGAGCTCCGCTACTACCGGGAGACCGTCTTCCGCCAGCCGGCTCCCGTCACGCCACCGGCCGGCGGTTGAGGCTTCGCCGAATGGCCCCCACCACCTGGCCGTTCCTCGCCTCCCCCGTACCCATCGCCTTTGCCCACCGGGGCGGCGCCGGCGACTGGCCCGAGAACACGATGGCCGCCTTCGAGCAGGCCATCGCCCTCGGCTACCAGTACCTCGAGACCGACGTGCACGTGACCGCCGACGGCACCGCCGTGGCCTTCCACGACGATGTCCTCGACCGGGTCACCGACCGCCGGGGACGGATCGACTCCCTTCCGTGGTCGGAGGTGAGCCAGGCGCGGGTTGACGGGCACGCCATCCCGCGGCTCGAGGACCTGCTCGGGACCTGGCCCGAGGCGCGGGTCAACATCGACCCGAAACACGACGCGTCGGTCGAGCCTCTGGTCGACGTCGTCGATCGAACGGGGGCCCACGACCGGGTGTGCGTGACCTCGTTCTCCGACCGGCGACTGGCCCGGTTCCGCACGCTGACCGGCGGACGGGTCTGCACCGGCACCGGTCCGCTCGACATCGCCCGCCTGCGCGCCGCCGGGTGGCGGGTGCCCTCCGGTCGGGTCAGCGGGGCCTGCGCCCAGGTGCCCGTCCGCTACAAGGGAATCCCGGTGGTCGATCCCCGCTTCCTCGCCGCCGCCCACCGGCGGGGGCTGCCGGTACACGTTTGGACCGTCGACGACCCGGCAGAGATCGAGCGCCTGCTCGATCTGGGCGTCGACGGCATCATGACCGACCGTCCTGGCGTCCTGAAGGAGGTCCTGAAGCGTCGGCGGGAATGGGTCGACTGAGCGGGGCGCCGGCCGTCACACCCCCTCGGTAGCCTCGGGTGGGTGCCGGAGCTGACCCTCACTCACGAGCAGCGGGCGGTGGTCGATCACGAGGGCGGCCTGCTCCGGATCTCCGGCGGGGCGGGAACGGGTCGCACGACGGCGTTGGTGGCCAGGTACCTGCGCCTGGTCGGGGATGTCCCGGCATCGTCGGTCGTCGTGCTCTGCCCCACCCGGGCGGCCGCCGACCGCTTCCTCGCCGCCGTGCTCCCCCACCTCGCAGGCGGCTTCGACGCGCTGCCGGTCACGACGATCTGGGGTCTGGCCCACAGCCTGGTCTCGCGCCACGGCGACCCACCCACGTTGCTCGTCGGGGCCGAGCAGCGCGAGGAGGTGGCTCGGCTGCTGGCAGCCGACGGGCCCGTCCGCTGGCCGTCGTCGCCCCAGCTCCTCGGCCGGCGGGCGTTCACCGACGAGGTGGCCGGCGCAGTGGACGGCCTGCAGGCGTCGCCGCTCGCCGACCACGAGGTCCTCGCCCGGGCCGAGGCCCGCGGTCCCGAGGAGAGGTCCCGCTGGGCCGACCTCCTGCGGTTCACGGCCCGCTACCGCTCGGCGCTGCGCGACCGGAACCTGATCGACGCCGCCGGGCTGCTGGCTGGCGCCCGGCGCCTCCTCGAACGACCGGGCCAGGCGGCGGACCATGCCGCCCGAATCACCCACGTCCTCGTCGACGACGCCGATGGCTTCGACCCCGCCGCCGCGCACCTGGTTGCCGGGTTGGTGGCGGTCGGCGCCGGGGTCGCCGTCTCGATCTCCGCGGGGGCCGACGGGGCCGACGCCGCACAATGGGCGCCGGTCGAGCAAGGACCGGTCGCCGACATCCGCCTCACCCGCGCATTCCGTTCCCCACCGGCACCGTCGCTCGTCACCTGCACCCATCCGGCGGTCGAGCCCGAGGCGGTGGTCGGTGAGCTGCTGGCTGCTTCCGACGACGGGGTGCCGTGGTCTCACATGGCTGTGCTCGTCCGACACCCGGGCGGTTACCGGGCACGAGCCGTCGCCCGCGCCCTGGCCCGCCACGGCATCCCGACCACCCCCCTCCCCGGCGACGCCGGCCCGGGCGACGAACCGGTGGCCCGAGCCGTGCTCGACGTGCTCCGGTGGGTCGACGGCGACGGCGACGCGCTCGACCGGGTCGTTGCCTCGCCCGTCGCCGGTCTCGACCCGGCCCAGGTGCGTCGCGTCCGCCGGGAGACCATCACCGCCGGCGTCCCCCTCGAGGCCCATCCCCAGCTCTCGGCCCTGGCCGACCTGCGCCACGACCTGGTGGCACGAGCAGCGCGGTCGACGCCGGCCGAGCTGGCGTTCGAGGTGTGGCGCCGGGCCCTCGGCCATCTCGCCGACCCGACCGCGGGCGACGACCCACTCGGCACCGGGGAGGCCGACCGGGCGCTCGATGCCCTCGTCGGCTTCCTCGACGGCCTGGCCCGGCGGGCCGAACGCCGCCCCTCCGAGCGCCTGAGCAGCTTCCTCGCCGCCTACGACGACGGAGGCGGCGCGCCTGCGATCGACCGCTGGCGGGCCGACGCCGCAACGGCCCGATCCGTGGGAGACGCCGTCACCGTCACCTCGATCGCCCGGGCCCGCGGTCGTGAATGGCACACCGTGGTCGTCGCCGGCTGCGTGGAGGGCGAGCTCCCGCGCATCCGCGCCCGGCCCCGGCTGTTCGACCGCGCCCTGCTCGACAGCGACGAGCCGCCGACCGCGCCCGAGCGCCGACGGCAGGCGCTGGCCGACGAGCGGGCCCTGTTCGACCTCGCCTGCACCCGGGCCACGGGCCGGCTGCTGGCCACCGCCGCCCCCGAGCCCGGCGTACTGCTGAGCCGCTTCGTCGAGGGCTGGCCGGCGGCCGGTGTGCACCTCCCCCTCACGCCCGGCCCGGTCGGCGCGCCCCGCCGGCCGACGATCAGCGACGTGCCCCCGTCTCCCGACGGGCGCCTCCGCCTGTCGGCGAGCCAGCTCGCCACCTACGACGACTGCCCGCTGCGCTACTACTACGAGTACGTCGTGGGGGCGCGCACCGACGCGGGCCCGCACGCCGCGCTCGGTTCGGTCGTCCACGAGGTGCTGGCCACCTTCCTCGACCCGGCGCCCGACGACTCGGATGACGCCGGTGGCGCTACCTCTCGGCTGCGTACCAAGGACCGCCTGCTGGCGCTGGCCGAGGAGCGCTGGCGCGACGACATCGCCCCATTCCGTCCGCAGGTCGAGGAGGCGCGGCGCGACTACTTCGCCATGCTCAATGCGTGGTGGGACGCCGAGGGCGCCGACTGCCCCGAGGTCCTGGCTGTCGAGCGGGGGTTCGAGGTCGACGTCGGCCCCCATCACCTCACCGGTTTCATCGATCGCATCGACAGGGCCGACACAGTCGACGCGCTCGACGGGAAGATCGACGGCATCCGCATCGTCGACTACAAGACGGGCAAGAAAGAGCCGGCAGCCGACGCCGTCAACGACGACCTGCAGCTGGCCGTGTACCACCTGGCGGCCACCCGCGACCCCGAGCTGGCCGCTCTCGGGCCCCCCACCCAGCTACGGCTGCTCTACGTGCGCAGGATGCACCGCTTCGACCAGGAGGTGCGGCCCGACCACGAGGCCACCACCGAGGCGCGCGTGCTGGCCACCGCCGACCGCATCCTGGCCGAGGAGTTCGAACCGTCGGTCGATGCCAACTGCCGGCTGTGCTCCTTCCAACGCGTGTGCCCGCTCCAGCCCGAGGGGCGTACGACCGGGCCCGAAGCACGGTGACCTCGGCCACGGTAAACACCCCCGCTCCGTTCGTGCCGACACCCGAGCAGACCCGGGCCATCGAGGCGCCGCTTCGGCCGCTGCTCCTGGTGGCCGGGGCCGGGGCCGGCAAGACGACGGTGATGGCCCTTCGCATCCTGCACGTCGTCTCGTCGGGCACAGCCCGAGCCGACCAGGTGCTGGGCCTCACCTTCACGAACAAGGCCGCCCGTCACCTCAAGGAACGGGTTCGTGCCACGCTCGGCGCCAACGCCGACGTCACGGTGGCCACGTACCACTCCTTCGGAGCGTCGCTCGTGGCCGATCACCACCTGGAGCTCGACCTCGCTCCGCGAACGCAGGTGCTGAACCGTGCGCAGTCGTGGCAGTTGCTGTTCGCCGTCTTCGACGAGTTCCGCTTCGAGCGCCGGGGCACGCTCTCGCCGCAACTGCTGCTCGACGACGCCCTCGTTCTGGCGTCGCGCTGCGCCGACCACCTCGTGCCGATCGACGACGTGGTGGCCGACTGCCACGAGGTGATGGCGAACGGGCGCTGGAAGGACATGCGCGAACAGGCGGCCAAGCGCCTCGAGCTCTGCCAGGTCGTGGCGGCCTACGAACGGCGAAAGCGAGAGCGCAACCTGATCGACTTCGGCGACCAGGTGGCGCTCGCCGTCCGGTTGCTCGTCGACCATCCCGACACGGCCGAGGCCTACCGCCAACAGCACCCGGTCGTGCTCCTCGACGAGTACCAGGACACCAACTACGCCCAGCGCCGCCTGCTCCAACTCCTCTACCCGGCCGCAACCGGCACCGGCCCCGAGGGCACGGGCGCCGCTCGTCCGGCGGTCACCGCGGTGGGCGACGACATGCAGTCGATCTACGGCTTCCGCGGGGCTCACCTGGCCAACATCCTCCAGTTCCCCCGGCACTTCCCGCCGGCCGACGCCATGCCGCTGCAAACCACGTTTCGCTTCGGGCCGGCGCTGGTCGAGCTGGCCAACCGCATCCAGGCCAAGGTCGGCGAGGCGCTCCAGAAGGAGCTGGCGCCCGCCGACGACACGCCCGACACCACCATCGAGTGCTTCCTCGCCGCCGACGACATCGAGGAGGCGGCCACCATCGCCGACGACCTCCTCGCCCGGGGTGTGCCCTGGAACGGCGCCTCCGTGCTCTGCCGCAAGCGCCGCCTGATCGGACCGATCGTCGAGGCTCTCGAGGACCGCGGCGTGCCCGTCGAGGTCGTCGGTGCCAGTGGTCTGCTCGACCGCCCCGAGATCGTCGACCTGGTTGCGTGGCTCGAAGTGCTGGCCGATCTCTCGTCGCCGGTCGCCCTGCTCCGTATCCTCCAGGGCCCCCGGTACGCCGTCGGCCGGCGCGATCTCGCCGCCCTCGCCCGTCACGCCCGCGAGCTTCGGGGCGCGGCGGCCGACCAGGGCGGGCATCGCCCCGCCGGCTCGCTGGCCGACGCCCTCGCCGACCTCGATGGTGTCGCCGACCTCTCCTCCGAGGCCCGGGCCCGGCTCACTGAGTTCTGCGCCGAGCGCAACCACCTGGCCCGGACTGCCCAGCACCTCCCCGTGCTCGACCTGGCCGAGACGATCCTGCTGCGCTCCGGGCTGTGGCGGGCCACCAGCGACAGGGGCCGCGAGAACCTCCTGCGCTTCGGAGACCTCGCAGCGCGCTTCGCCCCGATCGAGGGTGGCCCCGGCCTTCCCGCCTTCGTCGAGTACCTCCGTCTGCTCGACGAGTCGGAGGAAGACCTGGCCGAGGCCCACCAGACCGACACCGATGCGGTCACGGTGATGACCGTCCACCAAGCCAAGGGCCTGGAGTTCGACGTGGTCTACGTTCCCGGTCTCGCCGGCGGCGGCAGCTCCCGGATCTTCCCCGACGCCCGCGCCGGAGAGAACGCCCTCACCAACTCATCCGCCCTGCCGTGGTGGCTTCGCGACGACGACGGCATCCCCTCCCCCGCCACCGCGACGCGCGCCGAGATCGAGACGTGCATCCGCGATCGGCGCCTCGACGAGGAGTGGCGGCTCTTGTACGTGGCCGCCACCCGGGCCCGCCGCCACCTCGTCCTGTCCGCCGCCCACTGGTACCGGGGGCCGGCGGAACCCCAGGGGCCGTCGGACTTCTACGACTTCGTCGCCGAGCAGTCCGATCTCGTCACCGAGCGCTTCCGTCACGACGCCGCCACAGTCGACCCCGAGGTCGCCGCCAAGACCAGGCACCAGGCGGTGGCTGACGCTCGGTACGGTGGTCCCGTGGCGCCCGAACCGGCCCAGCTCCGGCTCGACGACCTCGGTCCGGCGGCGGTCCCCGACCCTGCCGGCACCGCGCCCGGTCGCCGGTCCCCGTCGACGCTGTCGGTGAGCGGGCTCGTCACCTACGCCCGCTGCCCCAAGCAGTTCTTCTGGAGCGTGGTTCGCCCGCTCCCCCGACGGTCGTCGGCCGCAGCCCGGCTGGGTACCCAGGTCCACCGCTGGATCCAGCAACGCGACGATCGCCAGCTCTCCCTGATGGAGCCCGACGACGACCCCGACGACGAGCCCGACCTCGTCCGCAACGCCCTGCCACACCAGGCCGGCCTGGCCGAACGGCTGAAGACGTCGTTCCTCGCCAGCCCGTGGTCGGAGCTCGACCCGGTGCGGGTCGAAGCCCCGTTCGTCCTGAGCGTCGGGGCGCACCTCGTGCGAGGGCGCATCGACGCCGTCTACGAGCGCGACGACCATCTTGAGCTGGTCGACTTCAAGACCGGGCGCCGATCGGCCGGAGGCGACCTCTCGGCGGGGGTGCAGCTCGACCTCTACGGCCTCGCCGCCGTCGACACCTGGCGCGCCGATCCGGCGCGGCTGCGCACGACCTACTGCTGGCTCCAGGCCGACGGACCGCCGGTCGTCGAGAGCCTCGACTGGTCACCCGCCACCGTCGAGCGGGTCAGGACCGGCCTCGGCGCCACTCTCGACCGGATGGCCGCCGGCCGCTACGCGCCGACAGCCGGGCCGTGGTGCGGCGGCTGCGACTTTCTATCGGTGTGCCCGGCCGGCCGGGAGCGCCTCGCCGACCAGTAGTCGCCGCCCGCCTTTTCTTTCGGCCGATGGCGGCGTCGTCGCGTCAACCGGTACGGCCCACAGCACCGTAGAAGGGGTGACAACGCGACCGCAGCCCAGGAGCTCGACATGCGTCTTCCCACACTGGTCCTCCCCGCCGCACCCTTCATCCTCGGGCTCCTGGGCTCGCTCGTGGTCGCCGCCCTCCGGTCCACGCTTCGGTCCGTCCCCATCCCCGTGCGGGTACGGTCGTCGGCCCCCCTGCGCCGCCAGAGCTGATGGCCTGCCGTTCCGACGAGCTCGGCCCGGCGGCCGAAGCACCCCGGCCGGCGCTGTTCGCCAGCCTCGCTGCCGACGGTCGTTTCCGCCGTGACACCCGCTTCGGCCGGGTGCTGCACCCAGGGACGTTGTCGTACCGCGAGGCCCGGGCCACCGACAGCGTCCATGTCGTCGTCGACGGCCACCGGGTCTCGGTCCACCTCGACCGCATGTCACCTCTCGCCGTCGACAACCGGCGCGGCATCCGGCGTTACGCACCCGTTCGCGTGCTCGCCCACGCGGTGGTCGACCTGGCTGGTGAATCCCTCAGCCTGCTTCGGGGTCACGAGCACCACCGCCACGAGCTCACCTGCGAGCGGGTCTGGGTCGACGACGGCGAGCTCCACTGCGCGACCGGCACCCTGACGGCGGACAACGCCGAGGCCGAGCACGGAAGTGACGAGGACGACGATCTTCTCGAGGTGCCGTTCAACGTCGCCGACGAGGCGGTGCACCTCCTCGACTCGGACATCGAGCCGTGGAGCATCCACCTCGAGGTCCGGTTCGAGGGCCGCCTCGACGACGAACGGCTGCGGATGGCGGTCATCGCCGCCGTCGGCCGCCATCCCCTGGCCCGTGCGCGCAAGGGCCCGTGGCAGCGGCGCGATCACCAGCACCGGTGGCTCATCGAGCCCCGGGCCGGCGCCGACCCGCTCGAGGTGGTCGACTGCCCCGACGACGACAGCGTGGCCGCCGTCCGGGCCGAGTTGCAGAGCCACTCGGTGCCCCTCGACCAGGCGCCGCCGCTGCGGCTCCGCCTGGCCCACACCTCGACGGGCGACGTGCTGATGCTCAATGCGAACCATGCCGCCACCGACGGCTTCGGTGCCCTGCGATTCCTCCGCTCGGTGGGCCGGGCCTACGCCGACCGACCTGACCCCGTCCCCGACCTCGACCTCCTGGGCGCCCGCAACCTCACCGCCGGTCTGGCCCCGTCCGATCTCGCGACCCGTGTCCGGCGCCAGGCCGCCGTGCTGGAGAAGCTCCGCGACCTCGTCACCACACCCGCCCGGCTGGCGCCCGCCGGTGGCACCGACCGTCCCGGCTACGGCTTCCACCTCGAGTCGCTGTCGGAGACCGAGACGCGGGTCCTCGGCCAGCTCGACCACCCCACCACGACTGACGACGTCCTGCTGGCCGCTCTCAACCTGGCGGTCGCCGGCTGGAACAAGGAGAGGGGCCGGGAATGTCGGCGGGTGAGCGTGCTCGCGCCCGCCAACCTGCGTCCTCGCGCCTGGCGCGACGAGATGGTCGGCAACTTCACCCTCATGGCCCGGGTCTCCACCAGCCCGCGCCACCGGCGGACGCCGGCGTCAACTCTGCGGACCATCACCACCCAGACCCGCCGCAAGAGGCGCACGGGCATGGGCACCGCCCTCCTCGAGCTCCTGGGCGCCTCGCCGCTCCTCCCCCTGTGGGTCAAGAACCGGTTGTCGCCACTCCTGGCGGCGACCGGCAACCGTCTGGTCGACACCGCGATCCTGGCGAACCTCGGCCAGGTGGAAACGCTCGACTTCGGTGAGGCCGGCCCGGCGACCGCGCTGCATTTCAGTGCTCCCGGCCGCATGCCGTGTGGGCTCTCCATCGGCGCCGTGACCTCCGACAGCCGCCTTCACCTCGCCTTCCGCTTCCGCCACCCCCAGTTCGACGACGACGCCGCCCGTCGCTTCGCCGAGCGCTTCCTCACCGACCTGCGCCGCCTGGCGGCAGAGACGTACGGGGCGAGCGTGGCGGACGCGCCTGCGCCGGCCGTCGCTTCACGCTGAGGCGACGGCCGGCTCGAACCGTGGAGCCGGCTATTCCGGTCCAGATTGAGGGGGGCATACCCAGCCCCCGCCCTTTGAACCCGGGGTCGTCAGGTCACAGCGACTGGCGGACGACCTCGGTGGCGTACTCCGCGGCGCGCTTGCGCAGTGGCCGCTTGCGCCAGGTGTCGAGTTCGATCTCCTTCGACGCTTCCAGGTCCTCCAGGAACTGACCGCTCAACTCCTCGACGAGGCCCGGGTCGAGGAGGGCGACGTTGAGCTCGATGTCGAGGTCGAACGAACGGCTGTCGAAGTTGCCCGAGCCCACGTTGGCCCAGCCCCCGTCGACCAGGAGCACCTTGGCGTGCAGCATGGTCTTGTCGTACTCGAACACCCTCACGCCCGCTCCGAGCAGCTCGCCGTACGAGCGGTGGCCGGCCTGACGGGCGACCTCCTTGTCAACCTCCTGACCGTTGACGAGGATGCGCACGTCGACACCCCGCCGTGCGGTATCGCAGAGGACCTGCTCGAAGGTCCGGTCGGGGGCGAAGTAGGCGGTCGTGAGCCACAACCGCTCCCGTGCCCCGGCGATGGCGCAGTAGAAGAGCTGGGTTTGGCCCGTGGCCGCGCCGGTGGGTGTACTCCTCGTCACCTGCACGGCGACTCCGTCTTCGAAGCTCTCGGGATCGGCGATGTGGGTTCCTGTCAGAAGGCCTCCTGTGGCCTCGGTCCAGTTCTCGACGAAGGCGCCGAAGAGATCGAGCACCGCAGGACCCTCGACGCGCAGGTGGGTCTCCCGCCAGTGCTCAGGGTCCTCGGCGTCGCCGGTCCAGACGTCGGCGATACCCACACCTCCGGCGAACGCGATCGCGCCATCGACCACCAGGATGCGGCGGTGCATGCGGTTGTTCAGCTTCTTTAGGGTGTACCAACGCGGGGGCCGGAAGAAGCAGACGTGCACCCCCGATCGCTCCAGACGCCCGACGTGGTCGGTGTCGAGCTTGGCTGAGCCGTACCCGTCGAGGAGAAGGTTCACTTCGACACCGGCGCGGGCCCGCTCGACGAGTGCTTCGGTGAACCGTTCGGCGATCTCGCCCGGCCAATAGATGTACGAGGAGAGGTCGATCGTCACCTTCGCCGCAGAGATGGTCTCCAGCATGGAGTCGAGGGTGGTGCCGTTGCGCATGATCTGCACCCGGTTGCCGGGGCGCAACGGCCCGCCGCTCACGGCCGAGACAGACGAGTGAACTCGGCGGTACCGGGACCAGGCCCCTCCGTCATCTCGAAGCGTCGCCGCGTCCCTCGCTTGTACCGGGTGACCTGGTACGCCAGCAGCCCCGACGTGACGAGGCCTGCGCCGACAGCACCACGACGGAGACTGGTGGAGGACACACTGAGCCCTTTCTCCGAAGCGCTCGGATAGGAAAGGCGTGCGGGCCGGTCGTGCCGGAACGGTACTTGACAGCCAGGCCCGATCTGGGTGCACCCCGGATCTCGTACCGGCGGTGGATATGTGGGCCGGGGCGCACTTTTCCACCGCCGGTACGGAGGTTCAGTAGCGGACTCGGCGGGTGCGCGAACGGGGGCGCCCGGCGGAGCGGGGAGCGTGGCCGGTACGGGTCGACGGTCCGCGGCGGCCGGGGCCGGATCCGGCCGGCGCGTGGGCCGCGGAACCCGATCCGTCGGGCGAGTCGACCCGCTCGGGAAGGCCCAGCTCCCGCTGCATCCCCCACACCGACCGACGCTGGTCGCCGGCGACGAGCGAGACGACGGTGCCGGTGGCACCGGCCCGGCCGGTGCGGCCGGAACGGTGGACGTAGTCCTTGACGTCGGCCGGTGGGTCGAAGTGGATCACGCACGGCACCTGGTCGACGTGGATACCGCGGGCGACGACGTCGGTGGCGACGAGGGCCCGGGCCTTGCCCGCCGTGAACTGGGCGAGGGCCCGGTCACGCTGGCCCTGGGAGCGATTGCCGTGGATGGCCACCGCCCCGATGCCCTTGGCCGACAGCTGCTTGGCCAGCCGGTCGGCGCCGTGCTTGGTGCGGCAGAAGACGATGACGCGGCGGTGACGCTCGACGAGCCCGGCGGTGAGCTGCACCCTCGCCGTCGACTCGGCCTGCCAGAAGACGTGCTCGACGTCGGTCGTCTGTTGCTCGGTGGCGACGACCTCGTGGCGTTTGGGGTCGCTCTGGTACCGCCGGGCCAGCCCGTCGACCACGCCGTCGAGGGTGGCCGAGAAGAGCAGCATCTGGCGGCCGGGGCGGGTGACGTCGAGAATGCGGCGCACCGCTGGCAGGAAGCCCATGTCGGCCATGCGGTCGGCCTCGTCGACCACCACCATGTCGACGTCCTGGAGGCGGGCGTCGCCCTGGGCCATCAGGTCCTCGAGGCGGCCGGGGCAGGCGACGAGGATGTCGACGCCGCGGCGCAGGGCCCTGCGCTGGGTCTCGTAGCCGGTGCCGCCGTAGACGGTGGCGACGGTGCGCCGGCGAGCGGCGGCGAGGGGGGCCAGCTCCCGCTGCACCTGGGCGGCCAGCTCACGGGTCGGCACGAGGACGAGGCCGCGCGGCCGGCGCGGGGTCGCCTTCTCGACACGCATCGCCATGGCCAGGCCGAACGCCAGGGTCTTGCCGGAACCGGTCGGTGCCCGACCGCAGAGGTCGTGGCCGGCCAGGGCGTCGGGCAGCGTGGCCGCCTGGATGGGGAAGGGCTCGGTGATGCCGCCCTTGGCCAGCAACGCGACGAGATCGGGGGGCACACCGCAGGCGGCAAAGGTGGGCTCGGAAAGGACTGAGGTCAAGAAAGCTCCGTTCGACCGGAAAGGCAGGCCGACGCGAGCGAGTTCTCGGGGCCCCACCGGCGCGAAGCCGGCACATCGGCGAATGCCGACGTCCTTCATGGTAGCCGATGGCGCCTCGGTCGCCCGAGCGGGAGGGACCAAGGTCTTCGATCGGACGAAATCGGCCTATCGTGGTAGTGAGCGTCCAGGCCGAGTGCCGGCGCTCTCGACGTGAAAGTGAGTTTCCGCTGCAGATCATCTCAGGAACGGTGCAGAGCAGAACCGGCGTAACGGGATCCTTGTTCTCGGACCGCGACGTATGAGCGGCCGGCGGACCAGCTTCGGCAAGCTCGAGCGGGAGCGGGCCAAGAAGGCCAAGGCTGCTGCCAAGCGCGAGACCCGTCACTCCCGGCCGGAGACGCCCGAGGAGGGCGACGAGGTCGAGGCGGTGGAAGTCGCGCCCCCGATCTCGGACAGTGCGACGTCGGAGCTGCTGGCCAAGGTCGAGAAGCTGCATCTCCGGTTCGACGCCGGCGACATGTCGTTCGAGGACTTCGAGGAGCAGAAGACCGAGCTGATGAGCCGCCTCAGCTCGGACTGAGGCGGCCGGACCGGCGTCACACCCCGTCGGGTACCTCGTCGGCGTAGGTCCAGTCCGGGCGCTTGAGGCGGTGGCGCTCGTCGTAGACCACCCGGCCCTCGGCCAGGTCGACGATCTTGGGGACGATCAGGTCGTCGCGCCGCCGCGGGCAGTCGCCCTCGAGATGGGCGGCGAACTCCTCGGGGAACGCCCGCAGGATGCTCGATACCACCAGCTGCTCCTCGACGGGCAGGTAGCAGCGGTTGCCGTCGGTCACCTGCGGCAGGCGGGCACCGATCGCCGCGATGTCGGCATCGGTCCCCCGGCACGACGCGATGGCGGCCAGACGGTCGGTGATCTCGCCGGTCCCCAGCTTGCAGGCCTGGCACTGGCCGCACGATTCCACCGACAGGAACCGGGAGTACTGGTACGCCACCTCCACCATGCAGGCCGTCTCGTCGTACACGGCGAAGCCGGCCGCCCCCATGCCGCTTCCCACCTCGGCCAGGCCCTCGTAGCTCACCGGCGCGTCGAGGTGAACGGCTGTGATCACCGCATTGGCCACCCCGGAGAACACCGCCTTCACGCTGTGCCCGGAACGGACGCCACCCCCGACAGAGTCGATCACCTGCCGTAACGGCGTGCCCAGCTCGATCTCGGCCACGCCCGGCCGCAACACGTCAGCGACCACCGTCGCCACCACGTTGCCCGGCGACCCGCCGGTGCCCATGCCCCGGTACCACTCAGCGCCACGGGCGAGGATGTGGGGGACATTGCACAGCGTCTCCACGTTGTTCACGAGCGTGGGGTTGGACAGCTCCTCGTGGCGGTGGCCGGGCTCGGACTCAGAGGACTCCCAGCCGCTCTGGGGAGCGGTGGCGAACAGGCCGTGCTGGAAGGGTGGGAACAGCCGGGGCTGGGGCTCGCGGCCTTCGACCACCTCGAGCAGGGCCTTCTCCTCGCCGAACAGGTACTCGTCGGGGCCGGGGACGATCGTTATGGGCACGTCGCCGGCCAACCCGGCGACCGCCATCTCCTCGACTGCTCGCGTCAACGCGTCGATCTCCCGCTCGAAGCGGGCTTTCACACCGATGTACGCGTGGCCGGCCCCGACGGTGAGGGCGGCGATGGCCAGGCCCTCCACCAGTTGGTACGGGTTGGCCCGCATGAGCGCCCGGTCCTTGAAGGTGGCAGGCTCGCCCTCGGCCCCGTTGCAGACGACGTAGCGGTGGGTGCCGGGCTCGGCCAGGAGGCCGGCCCACTTGCGCCCCGTGCCGAAGCCGCCGCCGCCGCGGCCCCGCAGCCCCGACCGGGTGATCTCCTCGATCGTCCGCGCCGGCCCGAGCTCGGCGGCTAGGGCGAGGGCCTCGCCACCGCCCGACATCCGCCAGGCGTCGACGGAGGTCGCGGGCTCGTCGGGCAACAGGAAGCGCTCGCCCATCGGGCCAGTCTGGCGCGCCCGAAGGGTTTCAGCTCGCGCACTCCTCCACGTACCCGAGGGCGGGGCCGACGAGGTCGTCGACCGGGCGGGTGGTCGACAGTGTGAGGTAGGCGCCGGCCGGTTCCTCCATCTCGGCGGCCACCCGCCGCACCAGGTCACCATCGCGGTTGGCAGCCAGGTGGGGGCGGTCGGAGCGGTCGGCGTCGCGCTCGCATCGCTCGACGGCTACCTCCACGGGGATGTCGCACACGATCACCGCGACGAAGGCGTCGACCTCGGCGGCCACGTCCTCGGCTGCCGCCACCTCGCTACGCCGGGCGAAGGTAAGGCCGTCGAAAATGACGGTGCGGCCGCGTCCCAGGTGGTAGCGGGTGGCGTCGAGCATGGCCGAGAAGGTGACGTCGCGTTCTGCTGCGGTGTAGTCGCACGGGGCGAACAGGGCGTGGCGCACCTCGTCCTTGTCGATGATGCGTGCGTCCGGGAGTCGGGAGGCGATGGCCCGCGCCAGGGTGCTCTTGCCCGCACCCGGCAGCCCAGCCAGCACCACGATTCCCGGCCGCATTACTCCCAGGATACGACCACGAGGGGCGCGCCTGTGAGCCACCGTCGATGCCCGGCGCCGAGGGAGCGATCTCCAGCTCTTGGATGTCGTGCATTCCCTGGCCCCGTAGCCGATCGACAGCCGCGGCGTAGTCGGCCACCCGGTAGATCAGGATCGGGGTCTCGCCGTCGATGGCCCGAGAGCAGGACCGCCGGCCCCGACTCGTCGAGCCGCAGCGCGGCGACGACGGTGCCCATTCCCCGCACCTTCTACTCGAGGGTGGCGCCGAGCACGTCGACGTAGTGCTCCACTCCGGCGTCGACGTCAGCGGTGGGCACGTAGATGAAATCGAGCGACAGGAACACGGCTCCCCCGATCCGAGCGTCAGTAGGATCGCATCCCGTGCCCTTTGCCGTCGTTTCCGGAACCCGGCTCCACCATCTCGACGTTGGCACGGGGGAGCCGGCGGTGGTGCTCCTCCATGCCTTCCCGCTGAACGCCGACATGTGGGACGAGCAGCTGGACGCGCTGTCGCCCCGATGGCGGGTGATCGCCCCCGACCTGCCCGGCTTCGGCCGTACCGATCCGCCCGCCGACCCGCGCTCGGCCACGATCGACCACTGGGCCGACCTCGTGGCCGGGTTGATCGACAGCCTCGGGGTGGGCCCGGCGGTCGTCGGCGGGTTGTCGATGGGCGGCTACGTCGCCCTGGCCCTGGCGCGCCGCCGTCCCGACCTCCTCGCCGGTCTCGTCCTGGCCGACACCCGGGCGGCGTCCGACACGCCTGAGGTCGCCGAACGGCGGACGGTCCAGCAGCGCCAGGTGTCCGACGGGCAGACAGCCGAGGTGATCGAGAGCATGCTCGGCACGCTGCTCTCCGAGCAGACACGGGCGGAGCGGACCGACGTGGTGGAGCGGGCGCGGGCGCTGATGACCACCACTCCCCCGCCAGGCCTCGTCGCCGCCCTCGAAGCCATGAAGAACCGCTCCGACGCCACCCCGCAGCTGCCGTCGATCGAAGTGCCCGTGCTCGTGATCGTCGGTGAGCACGACGTACCGTCGCCTCCCCCGGTTGCGACGGCGATGGCCGAGGCCGTCTCCGGGAGCTCCCTCGAGGTGATCCCGACCGCCGGCCATCTGTCCAACCTCGAAGCTCCCGAGGCGTTCAACCGGGCCCTCGAGACGTTCCTCAGCCGGCCGTGACGGTGGAGCCGAGCCCGGCCGGCGAACGTCTGGTGCGGGAGCGGCTCGCCCGCCTGCTCTCCGAGCATGACCCGGCCGCCACCGACGAGGCTGTTTTCCGGGGCGCCCGCTTCGACGCCGGGCTCGCCCGGGTCGACTTCCCGCCCGGATGCGGCGGGCTCGGGGCCGAACCTGCGCTCCAGGGCGTCGCCGACGATCTGTTGGCGACCGCCGGTGCGGCCGACGGCTGGCCCCTCAACCCGGTCGGGGTCGGGGCGGTGGCGGCCGCCGTCGTGGCCCACGGCACCGACGCCCAGCGCGCCCGATGGTTGCGGCCGATCTTCACCTGCGAGGAGGTCTGGTGCCTTCTCTACACCGAGCCTGGCGCCGGCTCCGATCTCGCGGCGGTGACCACCGCTGCGGTGCACGACCCCGACGGCGAGGTTTGGACGGTCACCGGCCACAAGGTGTTCAGCACGCTCGCCCACGTGGCGCGCTGGGGCCTGCTCCTGGCCCGCAGCGATCCCGACGGTCCGAAGCACGGGGGCCTCACGTGCCTCGCCGTGGACATGCGGGCACCGGGAGTGCAGGTCCGGCCGCTGCGTCAGATGGACGGCGACGCCGAGTTCGACGAGGTGCTCCTCCACGGCGTCCGGGTGCCCGACTGCGACCGCATCGGCGGCGACGGCAACGGCTGGACGGTCGCCCTCACGACCCTCGACCACGAGCGCCAGGCCCTGGCCCGTCCGGGCCGGACGAGAGGCTCGGGCCCGATCGCCGAGGCCCTCAGGCTCTGGCGCCAACAGGGAGACCACGACCCCGTGATGCGCGACCGCCTGGCCCGCCTCTGGATCGAGGCCGAGGCCGCCCGTCTCACCGCCGTCCGGACCGCCACCGGCGAGCCTCCAGCGGCCGTGGTGGCCCGGCTCCTGACGTCGGAGGTCGACCAGCGGATCTGGGAGTTCTGCGTCGAGCTCCTCGGCCCGTCCGGCGCCCTCTACGACGACTGGAACCTGGGCATCCCCCGAGCGGCGGGCGAGAGCGGCCGCGACGTCCGGCGGGCGTTCCTGCGGTCTCGGGCGCTCACGATCCAGGGCGGCACGGCGGAGATCAGCCGCTCGCTGCTGGCCGAGCGGGTCCTCGGGCTCCCGCCCGAGCCCCGATCCGTCTGAACCGAACGAGTCACGTTCGGAGGCGGCTGCGCAGCGAATCGAGGTCGGTGCGGGGGACAGGACCGGCCCGTTCGCCGGCGGCGAGAACGAGCACGTGCCGATCGTCGTGGCCCGCGCCGCGGGATCCCGTTCGCGCCGCGCCGTCATCTCGGCGGTCGCCGCCGCGGGCGTCTCCAGGAACTGCAGGTCGATCCGCCGCCCGTCGGGCGCCGTCGTCTCCGGGTAGGCGACCTTGGCGTACCCCCGCCTTGGTCTGCGGCGTCCCTGCGGCTCTGGCGCCCGTCCATCCGACCTGCTGCAGCGCCGGCAGGGAGCGGCCGGCGTCGTAGGTCTTGGGGCCATGACGAGGGTGGCCGTCCGGCATCGGTACCGTTCCTCCGATGACGAGGACGCGGACCGGGGCCGCGCGCCTTCTCGGGGCGGTCACCGGTTGGGCGCTGGTCGCGCCGTCGGCCGTCATGGCGACCGGCCGGCTGTCCCGGCACGAGACGCGGACGAGCGTGGTGATGGCCGAAGCGCTCTCGCCGTTCCTGATCGTTCCCACGCTGGCCGCGCTCGGGGTGGCCACCGGCACGCGCCGGCGGACGTTGGGGGTCGTCGCCGGAGCGCTCGCCCTGGTGCAGATGGTGTGGGCCGGCCCCGACCTGCAACCTCCCCGGTCGTTGCCTGACGGGGTCGAGAAGGCGCCCCGCCTGCGGCTGTACAGCGCCAACCTCCTGTTCACGAACTCCGACATGAGCGGGTTCGCAGCCGAGATCGGCGCCGCCGGGCCCGACGTCGTCGCCCTCCAGGAGCTGTCGCCGGTGAACCTGGCGCGGCTGGAGGAGGCGGGTGTTCTCGACGACTATCCGCACCGGACGGTCTTCGCCCGGCCCGACCCCTTCGGCACCGGTGTGTTCTCCCGGTTTCCGCTCGAGGACTCCGAGCAGATGCGGGTCGCCGGGCTGCCCCTGGCCCGTACTACGGTGCTCGTCGGCGATCATCGCGTGCGGTTGTACGACGTGCACACCAAGGCTCCGTTCGGCCCCGGCGGGGTTCAGACCTGGATGGAGCAGCTCGAAGTCCTTCGCGATCTCGCCAAGGAGGAGAAGGGGCCGCTGGTGCTGGCCGGTGACTTCAACGCCACCTCCAGTCACCGCGGCTTCCGCGCCCTGCTGGGGGCGGGGTTGCGTGACGCCCACGTGGAGCGGGGCCGCGGTTGGGTCATGACCTGGCCGAGTGATCTCCGGGTGCTCCCTCCCCTGGCGCGCCTCGACCACGTGCTGGTGTCGGATGCGATCACCGTGGTGAGCGTGAGGGAGGGACCAGGGCGGGGAAGCGACCACCTACCCCTTCTCGCCGAGCTGGCCTTCACCGGCTGACACCGGGCACGGGCGGTCGGCGTGGACTTCCCGGGACGCGAGGTTCGCGGCCTCGGCCTGGGGCATACTGCCGTATCGACCACCCTGGCGAGGGTCTTGACGACGAACATGGGCGCCTCGCCGCGGCGGTCGGCGGACGGCTGTCGGTCGTCCACCTTCCCCGGTACTGGTACGTGGCCTGTCTCTCCGGCGAGCTGGCCCGCCGGCCCGTGGCCCGCACCGTGCTCGGTACGCCTCTCGCGTTGTTCAGGGCCGGCGACGGGCGGGCCGCCGCCCTGCTCGATCGCTGCCCCCACCGCAACGCCCCCCTCTCCCTCGGGCGTTCCCGTGACGGGCTCCTCGAATGCCGCTACCACGGCTGGCGCTTCGACGGCGAGGGATCGTGCCGGTTGGTGCCGGGGCTGTGCGACGGTGCCGGCGCCGACCGGCCGGCGCGGCGGGCCCAGCCGTTCCCGGTCGCCGAGCACGACGGCTTCGTCTGGGTCGTCCCCGACATCTCCCTCGGCGAGGAGGCCCGCTTCTTCGACGCCGGCCCGCCTCGCTTCCCGTGCGTCGACGAGCCGGGGTACGTCACCGTGCGGCGCAGCCTGCGCGTCGAGTCGACCCTCCACGCGGCGCTGGAGAACACCCTCGACGTACCCCACACCGCCTTCCTCCACGGTGGCCTGTTCCGGGGTGGGCGGGAGCCGGTCGACATCGAGGTCGTCGTCCGCGAGGGCGCCGGGATGGTGGAGGCCGAATACCTTGGTGAACCCCGGCCGACCGGCATCGCCGGCCGGGTGCTCGCCCCCCACGGCGGCGTGGTGTGGCACGTCGACCGGTTCCTGCTGCCGTCGATCGCCCAGGTGGAGTACCGCCTCGGGCGTCACCACCTGGTGATGACATCGGCGTTCACGCCCGTGGCCGACTTCGACACCCGTCTGCACGCGGCCGTGACGTTCCGCCTTGGCGTACCCGCAGCGGTCGCCCGGGCGGTGGTGACGCCGATCGCCAACCGCATCTTCGCCCAGGACGAGATGATCCTCCGTCGCCAGGCCGAGAACATCCGTCGCTTCGGTGGCGAGCAGTTCTCCTCCACCGAGCTCGACGTGCTCGGCACCCACGTCTGGCGCATGCTGCGCCGGGCGGAGCGGGGTGAGGCGGGCCCTGCCGACCCCGCCGAGGCCGCCGAGCGTCGGGTGAGGATGCGGGTCTGAGCCGCCTCCTACGGCGCCCGCCCGGGCCGAACGGCGGCCATCACCCGCAGGTAGTTGCTCCCGAACACACGGCCGACCCTTTCGGGCGAGAACCTCCGGTCGAGCATCCGCTGCACGAGCACCGGCAACCGGCTGATCGTCCGCAGGTCGGCGGGCGGGACGATCAGACCGTCGTAGTCACTTCCGATCGCGGCGGTCTCCTCCCCCGCCACCCGCACCACGTGCTCGACATGGGACACCACGGCGTCTGCCCGTCCCGACCAGAAGCCGTCGCCCAGGAACCCGGAGTGGAACATGACCCCGACCACGCCGCCGAGACGGGCAACGGCCCGGAGCTGGTCGTCGTCGACGTTGCGCCATACGTCGTGCACCCCTCGCACACCGGTGTGGGAGACGATCACCGGCTGAGAACGGTCGTGCACGGCGAGAGCGTCCCAGAAGCCGGCGGGGCTGATGTGGGCCAGGTCGACGACCACTCGCCGGTCGTTCATCGCCTCCACCATCTGGGCACCGAGCGGGGTGAGACCGCGCTGCCGCCGGCCCGAGGGGGTGCTGGGAGCGCCCAGGGGTGACGCCGTCAGGTGAACGAGGGTGATGCGGGAGACGAGGTCGTCGGGGATGCGGGCGAGGTCGTGGGGCGAACCGAGGGCGTTGCCGCCCTGGACAGCCACGAAGCAGGCGAGCTTCCCTTGGGTGCGAGCCCGGAGGTAGCCGGCGTGGTCGGCGACGACGACGGCACCCGGGTAGGCGTCCACCGCCGTCCGCAGGCGGGCGAGGTTGGCGAGCAGCGTGGTCGTTCGCCGGTCCCGCCGGCGGAAAGGGTTGGTGGCCACGCTGAGCACCACGCCATTGAGACCGGCCTCGACCATCCGGGGCAGGTCGGCCTGCGAGTAGAAGTACCCCCGCAGCGCACCGGGCCCATGGCGCTGGCCGAGGTCGTAGCCGAGCACCCGGGACCATACGAACGACTCGACGTGGGCGTCGACCACATCGCACGCGTCACACAGTTCGATCGCCTCGCGGGAGACGCCGAGGGCCCTGGCCCGCTCGCCGGGCGTCAGAGGCGGGAGACGATCTGGCCGCTCCCGTCGCGGCCTTCGAGCGACCATCCCCCCTCACCGGGGGCCATCACGCCGAAGAAGCGGTGGCGCATTCCGGGGATCTGCTTCAACGGCAGTCCGATGACCGGACCGCCGTTGAACAGGACCGTCACCGTCTCCACCGGCGGCAGGGCCGCTCCGAAGACGTACTGGAACGGGTCGCCCCGGTTGCGTCCGGCTCCCCCGCCCTGGGCCAGCGGGGCATCGACGGCGCCCACCAGGCCGCAGCCCGTGTACGCCTTGGGATGGTCGAACGCCACCGCGTACTCGTACTGGTCCCAGCCGTCGTAGGCGACGACCTGCCAGCCGCCAAACTCCTCGCCGCTCGCCGCCACGTGAGCGGGACCGACATGGCCGCGACAGCGCGTCTCCGGAAGCGCGAGCTCGGCGCGGTCGGAACAGGATGCCAGCCCGAGCGATACGATCAGCACTGCCAGGACTGACTGCGTTCTGGCTCGTGTCGGTCCCACGCCCCCAGGGTAGTGAGGAACGGTCCGGCGGTCGGGCGTGACCGCGCGCTCCTACCTCGTGGATTTCTCGGGCAGGATCTCTTTCGGATGTCGAAACCGGGTCAGCCGCCACCAACGAGATGCCTCCGGAGGTCCAGGCGGCGTGCGACTTCTACGAGAACCTGGGCAAGGAGCTCACCCAGTCGGGTGAGTTCGTCTCCACCGAGGGGCTTGCCGATCCAGCCCACACCAGGACCGTCCGCAAGCAGGGCGGCGGATCGGAAATGTGACCGTGGTGTCCTCGGACACCGTCGCCGGGGACCTGCTGCGCAACCTGGCGCCGCAGGTCCTCGGCGCGCTGGTCCGGCGCTACGGGCACTTCGACATCGCCGAGGACGCCGTACAGGAGGCGCTGCTGGCGGCCGCCCGCCAGTGGCCCGACGAGGGCGCCCCCGAGAACCCGAGAGGTTGGCTCATCAGGGTCGCCTCCCGCCGCATGACCGACCACCTCCGCCGCGAGCAGGCCCGCCGGCGCCGCGAGGACCTCGCCGCCACACAGGTTCCGCTCGATCGCGCGGTGACACCCGGTGCCGACATCGGGCCCCGCCGGACGACGACACGCTCGTCCTGCTGTTCCTGTGCTGTTCACCCGCGCTAACGGCCGCAGGCCAGATCGCCCTCACCCTACGGGCCGTCGGGGGCCTGATTACGCCAGAGATCGCCCGCGCCTTCCTCGTCCCGGAGCCGACCATGGGCCAGCGGATCAGCCGGGCCAAGCAGCAGGTCAAGACCTCGGGCATGCCGTTCCGTATGCCCCCGGCGGAGGAGCGAGCCGACCGGCTGTGCGCCGTGCTGCAGGTGCTCTACCTGATCTTCAACGAGGGCTACACCGCCACGTCGGGCGCCGCTGCGCAGCGCAGTGAGCTGACCGGCGAAGCGATCCGGCTCACGCGCCTGGTCCACCGGTTGCTGCCCGACGACGGCGAGGTCGCCGGACTGTTGGCGCTCATGCTGCTCACCGACGCACGCAGCCCGGCCCGCACCGGGCCCGACGGCGAGATGATCCCGCTGGCCGAGCAGGACCGGAGCCGATGGAACCAGGCCTCCATCGCCGAGGGCGTCGCCCTCGTCACCGACGCGCTGTCCCGGACCCTCGGCCCCTACCAGCTCCAGGCCGCCATCGCCGCCGTCCACGACGAGGCGGCGCGGGCCGAGGACACCGACTGGGCGCAGATCCTCCTGCTGTACGGCCTGCTGATGCGCATGTCCGACAATCCCATGGTCACGCTCAACAACGCCGTCGCCGCGGCGATGGTGCACGGTCCGCAGGCCGGGCTCGCCCTGCTCGAGGGGCTCGACGCCGACAAGCGGATGGCGGAGCACCATCGCCTCGACGCGGTGCGGGCCCACCTGCTGGAGATGGCGGGCGACCATCAGGCGGCCCGGTCGTCGTACCGCACGGCCGCCCGCCGCACCACAAGCCTCCCTGAACAGCGCTACCTGGAGGCCCGCGCCGCCCGGTTGACCGGCAACAGTTCGTAGCTGGGCGTCGGAAGTATGATGGCCGGTATGACTCACTCCAAGATCGCAGTCAGCCTGCCTCCCGGCCTGGTCGCCCAGGCCCACCGGGCGGTCGCCGACGGCCGGGCGGCGAGCGTGAGCGCCTATGTGGCCTCTGCGCTGGAAGAGAAGGCCGAGCTCGACGACCTGGCTTCGCTCCTCGACCAGATGCTCACCGAGACCGGCGGGCCCCTGACGGAGGCCGAGCGTGGGTGGGCCGACGAGGTGCTCGGGTCTTGAGTGGCGCCACCCTGGATGCGGGAGCGCTCATCGCCTTCGAGCGCAACCGGCGCGTGGTCGCCAGTCTCGTGGCCCGGGCCCTCGAGCGCGCCGACCGTCTCTCCGTGCCTGCGGGCGTCGTCTCCCAGGTCTGGCGTGACGGTCGTCGCCAGGTGCGCCTGGTCCGCCTGCTGGGTTCACCGGTCTGCGACGTCGTCCCGCTCGACGACGCCACTGCCCGGGCCGTCGGCCAGATCTGTGGAGCCACCGGCACGGCCGACGTGGTCGATGCGTCGGTCGTGCAGTGCGCCCGTCAGCGGAGTCAGCCGATCGTCACGTCGGATCCCGACGACCTCCGTCGCATCGACCCGACCGTCACCCTCATCACTGTCTGAACCGGGCGTGTCGTGAGAGCACGACTGGAGCTGCCATCGGACGTTCGGCGGGCAACTGGCGTACTACGAGCAGCCGCTCGTCGTGCCACAACTCGAGCAGACGAAGCAGGCGCCGGCTCGCTGCATGACCATCCCGCACTGGTAGCAGTAGGGGGCGTCGGAGGCCACGGGCTGCGGTGTCGACAACTCGACCTGTGCCGGTGCCGGAGCCGGGGCGGGGGCGGGCTTGGCCACGGCCGCCGGCGGGTCGGGGACCAGCTCGCTGCCGGTGGAGGTGGGGACGGCAAACTCCTCCACACCCGGAAGGGTGGGCTGCATGCGCTCGTCGACGGTGAGGATGCCGAGCTCGGCCCGCTCCTCGAAGGGCAGGTACTCCACGGCCAGGCGCCGGAAGATGTAGTCGACCAGCGAGCTGGCGAAGCGCAGGTCGGGGTCGTCGGTCATGCCCGCCGGCTCGAAGCGCATGTTGGTGTACATGTCGACGAACGCCTTGAGGGGCACGCCGTACTGGAGCCCGTGGCTCACCGAGATAGCGAAGGCGTCCATGATCCCGGCCAACGTCGAGCCCTGCTTGGCGACCTTGAGGAAGATCTCGCCCGGGCGGCCGTCGTCGTACTGTCCGACGGTGACATAGCCGTGGCAGTCGGCGACCCGGAACGACATGGTCTTGGAGTTGCGCTTGCGGGGCAGCTTGGCCCGCACCGGCTCCCGGATGACCACCGTCTCGACCAGCCGGTCGGCCGGCTCGGCCAGCACCGAGGCCACCGCCGCCGACGCCGCGTTGGCGGCGGCCGAGGCGGCTGCGGCCAGCGCCTTGTCGGTCTTGGTCGCCGAGAGGGGCTGGGCGACCTTGCAGTTGTCGCGGTAGATGGCCACCGCCTTGAGACCCATCCTCCAGGCGTCGATGTGGAGCTGCTCGACCTCCTCCACCGACACGCTCTCGGGCATGTTGATCGTGTTGTGGTTGACGATGCCGTTGCCGACGAACGCCTGCGTGGCGGGAACCGCCAGGTCGAACACCTCCTGGTCCTCGGCCACGACCACCGACTCGACGGGGCTGAAGTGCAGCCCGTCGTCGAGCACCGTCTGGAGCCACGGCGGGAGCACCACGCCGGGCACGGCGGCCACCCGCTCGATGCTCCCCCGGCTCACATAGCGGGTTCGAGGATCGCACAGGTAGGCGAACGGCGTGCGGGTGCCGGCGGGCAGCAGGCGGTACAACTCGTAGGTCGAGATGCCGGGGACCAGCTCGGCGGTGTCATGGTTGGCGGCGATCGTCCGGGCCACCAGGTCGAGAGCGCGCCCGGCCTTGTCGGGCTCGACGAAGGGAACGAGTGCCACCATGCGCTTGGCGTGCCGGCCGGTGGCGTAAACCTCGTCGTAGGTCTTGCCGTTGGTGCGGTTGCGCTTGGAGATGCGCCCGTGCACCACTCCCAGGTTGGTCAGCACCGCCTGAAGGTCGTCGAGCAGGGCAGGCGAGTCGACGCAGATGCCCCACTTGGGCATCGATGCCACCGATACGTAGGCGTCGAGCGCGAGCCCTTGCAGGAAGGCCAGGACCATCTCCCGAGGCGACTGGAGCACGGCGTCGGGAATGCGCTTGGCCGACGCCCGTGCGCCGCAGCCCAGGTGCTCGAGGAACTCGACGGCGGTCTTGGACGACGCCACGACCGCCGGGCACCGGTTCGACGGTCGGACGATACGGGCCTCGATCCCGAACTCGCTCCGCCAGACGGCGGCCACCCGCTCGAGCACGCTGTCGACGGAATTCGTGACGGTGATCGACCAGGTGGAGCGGGACGTGTGACCCTCGGACGCATAGGCGCCGAGCAGGAAGGCCAGCTCCTCGGTCATCTCCGTCGGTACCGTCACCGACTTCTGGCACCCGTACGACGGCGACGGCGTGAAGTCGTCGAACTGGACCGGGAGCACCGACCACAGGTCGGCGCCGTACTGCACGGCGACGCGGTCGCCGACCTCGAGCTCGTCCATGCGCCGCCAGTCGAGACGCCCGTCGGCAGCGACGAGGAGCCGGTGGTTGGGCGTGGCGGTGACCCGGTGGCCGGAGCGCAGCACTGCTTGGCGCACCTCGCGGACACCGCCGTAGTAGAAGGCTTCCGCCTTCTGGGCGCCGTCGATCGACGCCACAACGAGGCGGTGCTCCCGGAAGGTGTCGGGCTCCTCGCCCTGGTGCAGCGACCCAATGCGCATCAGTCCGTCGGCCGTGGAGATCAGCGTCTCCCCCACCACGCATTTCGATATGGCGCCGCTGATCCACGGTTGAACAGCCGCCATCATCTTCACGTGGCCGAGGTAGTGGATGACGTTGTCGCCCATGGAGCAGGCGAACACCTCGAGGTGGTCGGCCGACAGGTGGGGGGCCCCGACGATCGACTTGTGCTCGTCGATGTAGGCGACGATCTCGATGACCTGCTCGGGTGAGTAGCCCATCCGGCGCAGGGCCCGGGGGACGGTCTGGTTGACGATCGACATCGTGCCGCCGCCCACCAGCTTCTTGGTCTTGCAGAGGCCGAGGTCGGGTTCGATGCCGGTGGTGTCGCAGTCCATCATCAGGCCGATGGTGTTGTGGCTGACGAACCCGTTGGCCACGTAGGTGACGTTCTCGGGCACAGACAGGTCGTAGGTGAGCTCCTCGGCGCCCAGTTCGGCCGAGCACACCCGGTCGTAGCTGAACGACAGGATGCGGCCCAGCTCGGCGTCGGCCGTGCGCTGATAGAGGCGGGTGAGCGTGGCCCGGGAGACGCCTCCCTCGGCCAGCTCGGCCAGCACCGTCTTGCGCAGCCGACCCCGCTCGGGCAGCAGGCTCTCGACCAGCTCGGCGAGCACCGGGATGACGTCATGGACGGCGGCACCACGGTCGTGGCCGGCCACCACGGCGGCGTGCTTGCGGCCGCTCACGAACCCGACCTCCTCCAGCCAGCGCCCGACCGACCAGCCGTCGAGAAGGGACAGGGTCGCCGTCGGGCCCGCGGCATCGTCGACGGTGAGCGTGGCCGGATAGCCGAGCGCCAGCAGCAGGGCGTGGACGTCGTGGGCCAGGCCGGGGGCGGTGGTGGTCCATTGAGGGACGCCTTCGGCGACGGTGCCGGCCGACTCGAAGGCACCCCGCAGGAATGCAGAGTAGGCCCAGCGGTCGTTGGTGGCGAGGACGGTGTCGGGCAGGTCACCGACGGCGAGGCCGGATGCCTCCCACCAGCGGGCCAGGCGGGCCGAGCGGAACGCGACCTCGACGGCACCGTTGCGCACGGCCACCTGCGCGGCAAGGCCGAACGTGGCCTTGCCGAGCCGCTCCAGTCGCTCGACCACGTCGAAGTCGTCGACGTCGGCGACCAGGCACAGGCCGTCGGCCGAGACCGAGCCGGCGGCCAAGAAGTACCCGGCCAGTTCTGCGAGGTCGGGCGTCATCTCCTCGGGGACGGCCACCAGGTCGTCGCCGGGATGGGCGTCGTCGGCCAGCGGGGGAAGGCTGACCACTCGAGGCGTGCCCACCAACTGGTCGAGCGACATCGGCACGAGGTCGCCGTCACGGAGATCGGAGAACCGCCGCCACTCCCAGGCACCGGTGGTCTCGTCGACGACCCTGACCCGGTGCTGAGGCGTGCCCTGGATGCGGTGACCCCGGGCGGTGCCGACGGTGACCACCGGCTCCAGCCCGTTGACGTAGAAGCGCGTGGCGTGGCACGGCCCCTCGTCGGTGGCGACGGCAACGTCGAGGTCCTGCCACTGCTCGCCGCCGGGGTCACCCAGCGAGCGCAGGCGCACGAGCCCCCGGTCGGTGGCCACGAGCGAGCCGCCCACCAGGCAGCCGGTCGGGGCCAGGACCGTGGCCTGGGAGTTGCGGACGCCGTAGGTGTCGGAGAGCTCGACGGCCTCGTCCCACGATTCCTGGGCGGCGGTGAGGAGGTCGACCTGCACCAGCTCCTCGTTGATGCGCGCCACCTCGTCGCGGTGCATACGCAGCACGCGTCCCATGGGCTCGCGGTTCTCGTTGTAGCCGGCGAAAGGGCCCATGCGCCCGGCCGTACGGGCCGACGTGGCGTAGGCGGCGCCGGTCATGAGCGCGGTGATGGCCGCCGCCCACGCACGACCCTGGTCGGAGTCGTAGGGCATGCCCTTGGCCATGAGCATGGCGCCGAGGTTGGCGTAGCCCAGGCCGAGCTGGCGGAACCGTCGGGACGTCTCGGCGATGCTTGCCGTGGGGTAGTCGGCGTTGCCCACGAGGATCTCCTGGGCGGTGAACACGACCGAGGCCGCCGACGTGAAGCCTTCGACGTCGAACGTGCCGTCGTCGTCGAGGAACCGCAGCAGGTTCAGGCTGGCCAGGTTGCACGCCGAGTTGTCGAGGTGCATGTACTCGGAGTTGTGCACCACGATCGCATCGCCATCGCAACCCCCCTCCCCGGTGACGGCGAAGGTGTGGGTCTCCTCGACCTCCATGTCGTAGACCGCAACGGGGACGTCAGGCGTTTCCCCCTCGACCTTCGCCACGAGATCGGCGGCGCCCAGCGTGCGCAGCTCCGACCCCCCCGTGAGCGACTCCGCCGGCATGAACTCACCGTCGGAGGTGAGGAACCGATGCTCCGGCGTGCAGCGCAGGAACTGACCGTTCTCGGTCCGGACCTGGACCAGCGTGGATGCATCTCCCGCCTTCCAGACGGAGGTGGGACGACGGAGCTGACGCTCGCCGGAGGCGCTGTCGAGCGACCACACCCGGGGCAGCGGGTTGCCGGCGTCGAACTCCTTGCAGAGCAGGTCGAACCGCATCGGGCCGTACTCGGTATCGATCAGGGTCTCGCCGGTGAAACAGCACGGGTTGGAGGCGTTGATGCGGCCGGTGTTCGACGCCGTGTGCCAGCGGTTGATGGTGGTGTCGTACTGCATGCCCGGGTCGGCGCACTCCCAGGTGGCCTCGGCGATCTGACGGAAGAGCTCACGCGCCTTCAGGGTGCGGACGGTCTCGCCCGTGCTCACCGCCTTCAGGTCCCAGTCGGCGTCGTCGACGACGGCCTGCATGAACTCGTCGGTGACCCGCACCGAGTTGTTGGCGTTCTGGTACTGGGTCGAGTGGCTGTCTCGACCGTCGAGGTCCATGTCGAAGCCGGCATCGCGCAGCACACGTGCCTTGCGCTCCTCGATGGCCTTGCACCAGATGAAGTCCTCGACGTCGGGATGGTCGGAATTGAGGATGACCATCTTGGCTGCCCGACGAGTCTTGCCTGCCGACTTGATCGTGCCCGCAGAGGCGTCGGCGCCACGCATGAAGCTCACCGGCCCCGAAGCGGTTCCGCCCCCCTTGAGGGGCTCGTAGGACGAGCGGATGGTGGAGAGGTTGATCCCCGAGCCGGACCCGCCCTTGAAGATCGTCCCTTCCTCGACGTACCAGTTGAGGATCGAACGCATGGTGTCGTTCACCGAGAGGATGAAGCAGTTGTGCACTCGGAGGTTCCCGCTCAGGTACTCGCCGCTCTCGGTCTGAATGTCGTAGACGTCCATCTCACCGCGCTCTTCGATGCGGTCGATCTCGAGCAGCTTGAGCTCGCCTGCTGTTCCGGGGACGTCTTCAGCGATTGGGCTCGGCGTCATCTCGGCATCGCCGAAGGATCCGGTTCGGTGCCAGCTGAGTTTGTCGCCAGGCCGCAGCTCACCGGCGGGAACGAACCGACCACACCGGTAGCCGCTCGCTCGCCACACGAGGTGGTCGGCGGTGACGTCGAGGGCCTGGCCGGCCTTGGTGTGGATGCGCAGCACGGCCTTCCGGCCATTGGCCTTGACCGCCTCGATGCGGGTGAGGCCGTGGGCGTCGTAGACCTTGGTGCCAATCGCAGCGTCGTTGACCAGCTTGCCGATAGGGATGAGACCGGCGGGCGTGCTGACGAGGGCGTCGTAGGGCTGGCACGCCGACGCTTGCTGAGGCTCGCCTTTCACACCGATGTTGAACCAGACCGGGGAGTTGAACGCCGCCTTCTGGTGGAGGATCAGGTGCTTCAACTCGGCTCGGAAGGCTTCGGCCTCCTGGTCGTCGACGAAGTAGCCGTCCTTCGTTCCCCAGCCGGTGACGGTGTCGACCACCCGGTCGATCACCTGGCGGAGCGACGACTCCCGCTCAGGACTGCTCAACTGCCCCCGGAAGTACTTCTGGGCGACGATGTTGGTGGCGTTCTGCGACCACCCGACGGGGAACTCGACGTCGGCCTGCTCGAAGGCGACGGCGCCGTCGCGGTAGTTGGTGATCTTGGCCTCACGGCGCTCCCAGACCACCTCTTCGTAGGGGTCGACGCCCTCGGTCGTGAAGTGGCGGCGAATGCCGATTCCGGTCTGCTCCGGGGCCATGGCCATGTGCGAACGTCCTCCCGGGACGGGGTGCGAAAGAATCCTGCCGAGGCGGCTAGACGTGCCCAACCACAAGATGCTGTGGTGAACCGTTTCCGGGCCACAAGATAGCCGGATAATTACATCACCGTACTTTCACCCGTGTCAATGGTTCGACACCTGCGAAAGTCCAGGTCAGGGGCTGTGGACGAAAAAAGTCAGCGGGCCGCGGGAGGCGGGCCCGGATCGCCGCCGTCGTCGTCTCGCTCGGACAGCAGGCCCATCTCCCGCTCGAAATCGTCGGGCCCCTCGAAGCCCTTGTAGACGCTCGCGAAGCGGAGGTAGGCGACCTCGTCGAGGGCCCGGAGGCGGTCGAGCACGGTGATGCCGATACGGGCACTCGTGAGCTCGGGGCCCTCCAGGCGCAGCGACTCCTCGACCTCGGCGGCGAGGGCCTCGACCTGGTCCGGGCTGATCGGGCGGTTCTTCACGGCGGCCCGGATCCCCGCCGCCACCTTGGCCCGGCTGAACGGCTCCCGGGCGCCGGCCCGCTTCAGCACGACGAGGGGTGACTCCTCGAGACGCTCGTAGGTCGTGAAGCGCCGCCCGCACTCGAGGCACTCACGACGGCGGCGGATCGCGGCCCCGTCGTCGGCGAGCCGCGAATCGACGACCTTGTCCTCGAGAGTGGAGCACGCCGGGCAGCGCACGGTTCCGACGGTAGCCCGCTCCACGTAGGAAGAGCCGAGCGGGGCCGGCCGGACCCGTTGCCGCAGGGCGAGCCTCAGCCGGCGAGCTGGCGGGTCCGCTCCTCGGCGATGTCGGCGAGCACGCGCCGCACCTCGTGGCCGTCGATGCAGCGTCGCATGGGCGGCAGCGACGCGAGCAGCGCGGGGCGGTAGCCGGCCCGGGCGAGGCGCCGGTCGAGGACCGCGACCACGCCGCGGTCGGTGGTCGACCGGATGAGCCGGCCCGCGCCCTGGGCCAGCAGGGTGGCCGCCAGCGGCAGGTCGACGGACTCAAACGGGTCGCGGCCGGCCTCGCGGGCGGCGTCGCGGCGGGCGTTGAGCAACGGGTCGTCGGGGCGGGGAAAGGGAAGCCGGTCGATCACGACGAGGCTCAGCGAGGGGCCGGGGACGTCGACGCCCTGCCAGTAGCCCATCGTGGCGAGCAGACAGGACCGCTCATCGTCGCGGAAGCGCTCGAGAAGCCCCGGTTGGGGAGGTCCCTCCTGGACCAACACCGGCCAGTCGAACCGCTCGTGCAGGGTATCGGCGGCCAGGCGGAGCATGCGGTGGCTGGTGAAGAGGGCGAGGGTCCGCCCGCCGGCGGCGTCGGTCAGGGATGCCAGCTCCTCCAGCGCAGCGGCGTCGAACTCCGTCGCCGCCCGCCGCGGGTCGGGAAGGTGGGCGGCGACGTAGAGCACCGCGTGGCTGCGGTAGTCGAACGGGCTGGCAACCCGCAGCTCGCGCACGGGCCTCGCCGGTGCTTCGTCCGGGTCCGGCGACAGAAGCTCGGGGCGGAGGCCGAGCCGCTCGGCGAGGGGACCCAGCGAGCCGGCCACGCTGAGGGTCGCGCTGGTGAGGATGGTCGTGCGCCGGGTGTGGACGTGTGCCGCCAGCGCCGGGCCGACGTCGACCGGCGCAAGGTGCAGCACCGGCTCGGGCCCGTCGGGCACCCAGGCCACCTCCCCGGGACGGGGCACCCGCGCGGCGCGCAGATCGTCGAGCAGCGACAACGCCGACTGGAGGCAGCGAGGTCGCCGCCCGTCGTTCTCGGCCGGCCCCGACGAGGGCAGCTTGCGCAGGACCCCGATAACACGGGCGACGGCGTCGTCGGCGCCGACCAGTGCGTCGACGACCGAGCGGTCACCGATGTCGACCCGTTGGCCGGCGAAGGGAGCCAGCGCAGCCGCGAGCTGCTCGCCCGCCCGGTCGAGTCGGCGGGGCTCTTCGGCGTCGGCCACCAGCAGGCCCCGCAGCTGTCCGGCGAGCCACACCAGGCGGCGCCGACCCAGCTCCAGCCCCAGGATGCGGCTGGCGATCGGCTCCAGCTCGTGGGCCTCGTCGATCACCACCGCGTCGTGCTCACCGAGCAGGCCGCCGCCGATGGCCATGTCGAGGCAGTAGAGGTCGATGTTGGTCACGACCAGCTGCGCCTCTCGGGCCCGGTTCAGGGCCCGCTCGGCCAGGCACTCGTCGCCGTGGTCGCAGGCCGCCGCTCCCGGACACTCCTGGGCGCCGACGGTGACAACCGACCGCGTCTCGCTGTCGAGGACGACGGGTGCATGGGACAGGTCACCCGACCCGGTCGACTCCGCCCACTCGGCGAGCTGGTCGAGCCGGGGGCGGCGGTCGTCGACGACCAGCTGCCCCTGAGGGCCGCCGATCGCCTCGGTCAGCCTGGCCAGGCACAGGTAGTTGCTCCGCCCCTTGAGGACGGCAGCGTCGACGCGCCCGGGCAGCGCCGAAGCCACGAGCGGGATGTCCTTGCCGATGAGCTGGTCCTGCAGCGGCTTGCGGGCGGTGGCGACCACCACGCGCCGGCCCCAGAGCACGGCGGCCACGAGGTAGGCCAGCGACTTGCCCACGCCCGTCCCCGCCTCGACCACCAGGTGCTCACCGCTCTCGAAAGCGTGCGCCACTGCTTCGCACATCTCGATCTGCCCATCGCGCCGCTCGCCGTCGGGGAGACGGGCGACGATCGACTCGAGCGTGCGTCTCGCAATCGCCTCCCGACCACCGGGTTCCATCGCCCGGCAGCCTGCCACCTCGGGCTCACGCGCGGATCGTCGACACGCCAGGCGCGCGGTGATTGCTTACGCTGTCAGGAAGGCCTGTCAGGCCGGTCAACGGGGAGCGCGATCGTCTCGCCCACGTGGAGGACGGCGGCGCCGTGGGTGCGCACCAGCTGGTCGACCAGTGGGCGCACGTCGCCATCGGGCTGGAGCCGGCGGGCGATGCTCCAGAACGTGTCGCCGGGAGCGACCTCGACCACCTGAGCCACAACCGGGGTCCCGAGGTCGGGAGCGGAGCGCCCGGAGGCGGTGAGGGCGCCTCCGAGCGCTCCCAGCGCGGCCCCGGCGACGAGCGCCACCACGGCCACGATCAGCGCGGCCACAACCCGCCGGCGCCGGTAGATGCTCTCCACTCTGGCTGCCGCAGTGCGTCCGGACGGAGGGGGAACGAGGGCCAGGTGGCCGCCGGGCGGGAGGGTCTGACGGTTGGGGTTGGTGGTGGTGGTGACGGCGACCACGGGCTTGGTTGCCTCCTCGGACCTCGTTGTCGGCGAACGTCTGTTCGGCGACCAGTCAACCACGAACGCCTGTTCGCCGTCAAGACGATTATCGAACGGTTGTTTGCCACGCTACCCCCGACGTGCTACGGTCCGAACGAACGCCTGTTCGGGACAGCTGGGCAGGCTCGAGCAGGGGGGTCCGCGTGACCGGGAGCAACCTCACCGCACGGCAGCGGGAGATCCTCGAGTGCATCGAGGCGCACATGCGCGCGCGGGGCTACCCGCCCTCCGTGCGGGAGATCGGTGAGGCGGTGGGCCTCACCTCCACATCCACCGTGCACGCCCATCTGGCCACGCTCCAGCGCATGGGCTGCCTGCACCGTGACCCTTCGAAGCCCCGGGCCATCGAGGTTCGTTACGACGCCGGCTCCGGCGCGGTCATGGAGCGTCGCCCGACGCGGCACGTACCTCTGGTTGGCGATGTCGCCGCCGGTACCGACGTGCTGGCCCATGAGAACGTCGAAGAGCTGCTGCCGCTGCCCGCCGACTTCCTCGGCGAGGGCCAGGTCTTCATGCTCCGTGTCCGGGGTGAGTCGATGATCGACGCCGGCATCCTCGACGGCGACTTCGCCGTAGTCCGCCAGGAGGCCGAACCCCGCAAGGGCGACATCGTCGTCGCCGGCATCCCCGGCGAAGAAGCCACCGTCAAGACCTGGAGCCGCCGGGGCAACAAAGTCACCCTCCTCCCCGCCAACGCCCGCTTCTCCCCGATCGAGCTCGACGCCGCCGACGTCACCGTCTACGGCAAGGTGGTCACCATCCTCCGCCGCTTGTAAGCGCGGCGACCCGGAACACCCGGCTAGCCGCCCTTCGCTCGGGACAGGGAGACGCCGCCTGCCGCCGCACCTGTCCCCACGACCAGGGCGATGGCAATACCCAGCACCAGCGGGTTTCGCTTCTCGTCGCCGTCGTGGCCGGCCGCCTGTTCGGTGCCCTGCGCGCTTCCCTCGCCGTCGCCCGACCCCGACGATCCACCGGAGCCGCCCGGGCTGGCGACCGTGGTGGCTGTCGACGCCGGCGGTCCCCCGCTGGCGACGGCCGCTTTCACGTCGAGCAGGCCCTGGCACCCGTCGCCGCACGACACCGACTTGTCGAGGGTGGCCAGCACCCGCTCGACGGCGGCCGTTGGGCTGAACCCCTGGCCGAGCAGGGCAGCGACGGCGGCCGACACGTGGGGTGCGGCGGCCGAGGTGCCGGCCACGGCCCCGTAGCTGCCGCCCAGGATGGTGGTGATCACCTGGTCGTCGGCCGCGCCCTGGCCCGAGCCACCGGGCGCGACCAGACCCCACTTGGCGTTGCCGATGGCGGTCGAATAGCGGGCGAGGGCATCAGCGCGGTCGGTGGCTCCCACCACCATCGTGTTGAGATCGCCGTAGTTGGAACTGCCCTGGTCGACGACACCCACCCGGTAGTTCCCGGACGCCAGCACGGGAACGACCCCCCGGGTCCAGGCGTACTCGATACCTGGTTTCAACGGCGTACCGACGAGGCTGGTGAGGAGGAAGTCGGGGTCGCCCAGGCTGAGGTTCACGACCTTGGCGCCGTTGTCGACGGCCCACCGGATGCCGGCGTTGATGTCGTCGACGCGACCGGCCCCGTCGGCATCGAGCACCTTGGCCACCAACAGCTTGGCGTCGGGCGCCACCCCGGCGATGCCCCGCCTGTTGCCGGCGATGGCGACCGCGATCCCGGCCACCTCGGTTCCGTGCCCGTTGTCGTCCTGCCCTCCGCCGTCGCGACACGGCCCGTCGATGCAGATGGCGCTGGCCGCCACCTTGCCCTGCAGGTCGGGATGGGCCATGTCCACCCCCGTGTCGACCACGCCGATCAGCACGCCGTTACCGGTCGCCGCCGGAGCGGGCGCGCCGATCCTCGCGAGCGGCCACTGGCGGTTGAACAGCGGGTCGTCGGTCGCGCTGGCAGAGGTCGGTACGAACAGGACGCCGACGATGACGATGACGAGGGCCCGGCGGATCCGGCCGCCGAGAACGCGGCTAGGGGTCCGCATGGCTACATACTCCCAGGTCAGCCTGCGGTCTCCGGAGCGGGGTCGTCGAGCAGATGCCGGAGCACGGCGAAGACCGTCTCGAGCTCGGAGCGCTCCACCCGCTCGCCGGCGGCATGGGCGACGCTGGGGTCGCCGGGGCCGTAGTTGGTGGCGGGAACGCCGTGGGCCGCGAAGCGGGCCACGTCGGTCCATCCGAGCTTGGCGCGCGGAGGCGCCCCGGTGGCTGCGAGCAACGAGGTGAGCAGCGGGTGGCCCAGCGCCGGCGGCGCCGCAGGCGCCATGTCGGCCACCCTGAACTCGTCGACCTCGCCCACCACCGCCCGGATGTGGGCCTCGGCCTGCTCCGGCGTGCGGTCGGGGGCGAAGCGGTGGTTGAGCGTCAGCACGGCGCGGTCGGGGACCACGTTGGCGGCCACACCGCCGCTGACCAGGACCCCCTGGAGCCCCTCCCGGAAATCACAGGCGTCGATGGTCACCCGCCGGCCCTGGTAACCGGCGAGAGCGGTGAGCACCGGCGCCAGGCGGTGCACGGCGTTGCGGCCGAGCCACGAGCGGGCCGAGTGGGCCCGCTCTCCGGTCATGGTGACCTCCACCCGCATCGTTCCCTGGCACCCGGCTTCGACCCTGGCCCCGGTGGGCTCGGCCAGAACGGCAGCGTCGCCGGCCAGAAGGTCGGGGCGCTCCCGGAACAGCCGCTCGATCCCGTTGAACTCGGAGTCGATCTCCTCGCACTCATAGAAGACGTAGCTGACGTCGACGGCGGGCTCGTCCACCGTGCGGGCCAACTCCGCGATCACCGCGACGCCGCCCTTCATGTCCGCTGACCCGAGGCCCCAGAGCACGTCGCCCTCGACCCGGGCCGATTGGTTGCCATTCGACGGCACGGTGTCGGTGTGCCCGGCCAACAGGAGCCGTCGGTCGCGACCCAAAGAGGTACGGGCCACCAGGTTCTCACCGACCCGGCTCACGTCGAGCCACGGCACGGGGGCGAGAAGGGCCTCGAGGTGGTCGGTGATGGCCCGTTCGTCGTGGCTCACCGACGGGATGTCGACGAGGGCGGCGGTGAGGGCGAGCAGGTCGGTCATGAAGGGGCAGATGTGGGGAGCCGGGCCGCTCTTACGCGCCCGTCACCCCGTGCTCACGCAGCACGGCCTCGAGCTGGGCCTTGTCGTGACGCTCCCCAGGCGTGAGGTGCTTGACGACCAGGGCGCAGGGAAGCCCGAACTCGCCGCCACTGAAGGCCCGTGGCCGGGTCGCCATGACCGCGACGCACCACGGCGGGATCGCTCCCCGGCCGAGCGACTCGCCGGTCTCGGCGTCGATGACGGGGATCGACGAAGACAGGATGAGGCCGGCGCCGAGCACCGCTCCCCGGCCGACGTGTGCACCCTCGACCACCATGCAGCGGCTCCCTACCAGGGCGTCGTCCTCCACGATCACGGGCACGGCCTGGGGCGGCTCGAGGACGCCGCCGATCCCGACGCCTCCGGAGAGGTGGACCCGAGCGCCGACCTGGGCGCACGACCCAACGGTGGCCCAGGTGTCGACCATCGTGTCCGCCCCCACCCGCGCCCCGATGTTCACGTAGCTCGGCATCAGCACGACACCGGGTTCGAGGAACGATCCCCACCGGGCTGAGCACCCGGGCACGGCCCGCACACCGGCCGCTGCGAACCCCCGCTTCAGCGGGATGCGGTCGGCGTAGGAGAACGGGCCGAGCTCGATCGTCTGCATGGCCGACAGCCGGAACAACAGGAGGATGGCCTGCTTCAGCCAGGCGTGTACGACCACCTCGCCGGTCGCGGCGTCGATCTCCGCCGTGCGGGCCTCGCCCCGGTCGAGCAGTCCGATGGCCTCGTGGACGACGCCTTTGGCGTCGGCGTCGTCGGGGGTGAGGTCCGCCCGCCGCTCCCACAGCTCGGCGATCTGCGTCTGCAAGTCGGCCACTGCGGGGAGCGTAGCTGAGCCCCCTCGGGGGGTCAGGGGTCGTCGGCGAGGGAATCGCGGATGGCGGCGTAGAGCGAGTCGGGGGTCAGGATCCCGCAGAACCGGCCGTCGTCGACCACCGCCACCCAACCGGCGTCGTGGAGGAGGAGCTGGGAGAAGGCGTCCTTCAGCGTGGCGCCCGCCTCGACCGTGGCCGGCACCTCCACGGACCTCTCCCGCACCGATCCGTCGCCGTTCGCCGCCCGCCGTGAGAGGGCGCCGACCAGCCGGCCGTCGACGTCGACGACCACCGCCCATACGCCCCCGGCGTCGTCGATGGCGTGCCGGGCGTCGGCCAGGCCGGCGCCCGGCTCCACCACCGGCAGCGTCGCCAGGTGGGCCACATCGACGGCCATCACGGAGAGCCGCTTGACCCCCCGGTCGGACCCCACGAAATCGGCCACGAACGGTGACGCCGGCCGACCCAGCACCTCGGCCGCCGAGGCGTACTGCTCCAGCACACCACCCTGGCGGAGGATGGCGATGCGGGTCCCCAGGCGCACCGCCTCGTTGATGTCGTGGGTGACGAACACCACGGTCTTCTTCACCTCGCCCTGGAGGCGGAGGAACTCCTGATGGATGCGGTCGCGGCTGATCGGGTCGATGGCACCGAAGGGCTCGTCCATCAGCAGCACCGGCGGGTCGACGGCCAGCGCCCGGGCCACGCCCACCCGCTGGCGCTGGCCACCGGAGAGCTGATGGGGGTAGCGATCGCGGAACTGGGCGGGGTCGAGCCCCACCAGCTGGAGGAGCTCGTCGACGCGGGCCTTCGCCCGCTGGCGGTCCCAGCCCACCAGCCGGGGGACGGTGGCCACGTTGGCGGCCACGTTCTGGTGGGGGAAGAGGCCCACCTGTTGGATCACGTAGCCGATCCGGCGGCGGAGCCCGACGGGGTCGACGGTCGTGACGTCGTCGCCGTCGAGGTAGATCCGGCCGCTCGACGGCTCGACCAGGCGGTTGATCATCTTGAGCGTCGTCGTCTTGCCACAGCCCGAGGGGCCCACGAGCATGCACACGTCGCCCTCGTCGACCTCGAGATCGAGGTTGTCGACCGCCACCCGGCCGTCGGGGAAGCGCTTGGTGATGGACTCGAGGCGGATCACGGGCGCTCCCCCCGGTCCCGACCGCAGTGCCGGTAGTCTGCCTCGGTGCTAGGCCGCGGTGTGCTCGCCGCCACCGGCGATCCCTGGGTGCGCTGGGACTGGGTGTCCCGCCACACCGACGACATCGCCCGTGCCACACGCCAGCACATCGAGCTCACCGCCATCGCCATCGTGCTCGGCCTGGTCATCTCGTTCCCCTTGGCCCTGGTCGCCCGCCGCTGGCGCCGGATGCAGACGCCGGTGCTCTCCGCCACGGGCATTCTCTACACCATCCCCTCTCTCGCCCTCTTCGCCCTCCTGGTCCCGTGGACGGGCCTGTCCCGCACGACATCGGAGATCGGGCTCGTCGGCTACACGCTGCTCATTCTCATCCGCAACATCGTCGCCGGCCTCGACGCCGTGCCCGACGACGTACGGGAGGCGGCCCAGGGCATGGGGTTCACCCGCCGCCGGCAACTCCTGCGCATCGAGTTGCCGCTGGCGGTGCCGTCGATCATCGCCGGTGTGCGTATCGCCACCGTCACGACCATCGGGCTGGTCACTGTCACCGCCCTGATCGGCCAGGGCGGCCTGGGCCAGTTCATCCTCGAGGGCCTGACCCGCGACTTCCGCACACCCCTGATCGTGGGATCCGTGCTCTCCGTGGCCCTGGCCGCCGTCGCCGACCTCGGCCTCGCCGGCATCGAACGGGTGGTCACCCCCTGGGCGCGCACGAGGAAGGTATAGATGGAGTTCCTGGGCGACGTGGTGCGGTGGTTCGGCGACGCGTCGCACTGGCGGGGCACGAACGGGATCCCGCACCGGATGTTCGAGCACGTCACGATGTCACTGGCTGCCACCCTCTCCGCAGCCGTCGTCGCCCTCACCCTGGGCATCGTGCTCGGCCATCTGAACCGGGCGGGGTGGCTGATCATCAACCTGTCCAACGTGGGCCGGGCCATTCCCTCCTTCGCCATCCTCGTGCTGGCTGCCCAGTTCTTCGGCATCGGTGCCAAGCCCGCGTTCTGCGCTCTCGTCGCCCTCGCCATCCCGCCGATGGTCACCAATTCCTTCGTGGGCATCCGCGAGGTCGACGCCGAGGTCGGCGAGTCAGCCCGGGCCATGGGCATGACCGGCTCCCAGGTGCTGCGGCGCGTCGAGCTGCCGATAGCCCTGCCGTTGATCATGGCCGGTGTCCGCACCTCGGCCGTCCAGGTCGTGGCCACCGCCACCCTGGCCGCCCTCGTGGCGTGGGGAGGCCTGGGCCGCTACATCGTCGACGGCCTGGCTCAGCGTGACTTCGTGCAGGTGTTCGCCGGCGCCGTCCTGGTGGCCGGCGTCTCGGTGTTGACCGAGCTGATCCTGGCCGGGATCCAGCGCCTCGTCGTGCCCACCGGCCTCCGCCGGCGTGATTCCGGCAAGAATGAGCTGTTCGTCGCCACCGCACCCGCCGTCGGGGCGGCGTGACCAACCGAGGAAAGAGGCAGCTCATGGGATCCCACCGCAGGCACGTTCTCGGAGCACTGGTCGTCGGGCTCGCGCTCGTCGTCGCCGGGTGCGGCGACTCAGACGGCACGGGCGGCGACTCGAAGGACACGGTCACGATCGGTGCCTTCAACTTCTCCGAGAGCGCCATCCTGGCCGGTATCTACGAGGGGGCACTCGAGGCCGAGGGCTTCGCCGTCACCGTCCGCTCCAACCTCGGCAACCGCGAGGTCGTCTACCCGGCTCTCGAGAGGGACGAGATCGACCTCTACCCGGGCTACGCCGCCACCGAGCTGGAGTTCGTCAACAAGGCGGCCGGCGAAGCCACGCCCGACGCGAAGGCGACCGTCGAAAAACTCCGTGAACGCCTGGCGCCGAAGGGCCTCACCGCCCTCGAGCCGTCAGAGGCGATCGACGCAAACGCCTTCGCCGTCACCAAGGCCACGGCCGACAAGTTCAACCTCAAGAAGCTCTCCGACCTGGCGCTGGTCGCCGGCCAGCTCACGCTCGGGGGTCCTCCCGAGTGCCCGACCCGTCCGTTCTGCCAGCCCGGTCTAGAGAAGACGTACGGCCTCACGTTCAAGGGATTCCTACCCCTCGACGCCGGTGGCCCGCTCACCAAGACCGCCCTCGACAAGGGCGACATCGACGTCGCCCTGATCTTCTCTAGCGACGGTGCCATCCCGGCCAAGGGTTACGTCGTGCTGGAGGACGACAAGAAGCTTCAGAACGCCGACAACGTCGTGCCTGTCATCCGCGACAAGGCGGCCACCGAAGGCGCCCGCAAGGCACTGAACCGGGTGTCCGCCCTCCTCAACACCGACGACCTGGCGGGGCTGAACAAGCGCGCCGACATCGACAAGGAGGACCCCAAGGTGCTCGCCGACGAGTGGCTGAAAGACCACGGCTTCGTCAAGAGCTGACGGCGCCGGTCCCTCCGGTACACCGCCCGTCAGGGCCGGATGTGCACCGACACGGCGTAGCTGCCGCCGGCAAAGGGCCGACGGTCCCAGGTCGACCAGCGCTCGGCCAGCGTCATACCGGCGGCGGCGGCATGGTCGTCGTAGGTGGCCAGGTCGAGCCGGCCCGGCTCCAGCTGGAAGCCGGCCACCAGCGTTGCCCCGGGCGCCAGGTGACGGGCCAGGTTCGCCACGACCCGGCCCTCGGTGCCGGGCTCGACGTAGATGAGGACGTTGCCGGCCAAGACGGCCAGGTCGAAGGTGCGGGCGAAGTCGAGGCCGGCATCGGCGAGGTCGCCCACGATCCACCGCACCTCGGGGTCGCGCGAACGGGCCTTGCCCAGCATGGTGGGGTCGAGGTCGACGCCGACCACGTCGAAACCCCGCCGGGCCAGCTCGGCCCCCACCCGACCTGTCCCGCAACCGGCATCGAGCACCGACGACGGTGCGGGCCGGGCGTTCGAGCGCAACAGCCACTCCACCAGGTCGGCTTCGCCGTGCACGTTCTCGCCCTTGGCCGCCAGCTCCGCCCAGCGGTCGTCGTAGGTCTCCGCCCGTCCCGGAGCCTCGGCCAGCCACCGGTTCCGCCCGCCTTCCATGGGAGCGCAGTGTAGGAAGGTCCGGCGCGGTCATGACCGTCCCACCTGTCTGCTACGCATGCGCCATGACCGACCGTGGCGTCGACGCCCCCCTCGTCCCCCGGGAGGTGCTGTTCGGCAACCCCGAGCGCATGAGCCCCCGCATCTCGCCCGACGGGGCCCGCCTGGCGTGGATCGCTCCCGACGAGGGAGTGCTCAACGTGTGGGTCGGCGCGATCGGCGACGAGAAGAGCCGCCCGGTGACCCGCGACCGCGACCGGGGTATCCGCTCGTTCTTCTGGGCCCACGACCGCCGCCATCTTCTCTACACCCAGGACAAGGGCGGCGACGAGAACTGGCGCCTGTACGACGTCGACCTCGAGACCGACGAGATTCGCGACCTCACGCCCTACCCGGCGGTCCAGGCCCGCATCGAGGACGTCGACAAGCACTTCCCCGACCACGTCCTGATCGGGCTGAACCGTGACAACCCCGAGCTTCACGACGTCTACCGCCTCGACCTGCGCACCGCCGAGATGGAGAAGGTGGCCGACAACCCAGGTTTCGTGGGCATGCTCGCCGACGCCGAGTGGAAGGTGCGGGCGGGGATCGAGCCCACCCCCGACGGTGGGATGCTGCTCCTGGTGCGCGACACCGAGGCCGACGACTGGCGCCCCCTGCTGGAAGTCGGCCAGGAGGACGCCCTCACGACCGAGCCACTGGCGTTCACCCTCGACGGGGCCGGGCTCTATGCGATCACGTCGGTCGGTGCCAACGCCGGTCGGCTCGTCCGCATCGACTGCGCCACCGGCGAGACGGATGTGATCGCCGAGGACCCAACCTACGACATCTCCGGTGTGCGCCTGCACCCCGACACCCGCGAGCCTCAACTCGTGGTGTTCACCAAGGAGCGGGCCGACTACCGGGTCCTCGACCCGGCTCTGGCCGACGACATGCAGGCCCTGCTGTCGCTCTCGCCCGGCGACCCCATGCTCGTCGGCCAGGACGACTCCGACCAGACATGGCTCGCGGCGTACACAAGCGACGACGGCCCCGTGCGGTACTACTCCTGGGACCGGCGGGAGAGCGCGGCCACGTTCCTCTTCGAGCACCAGCCGGCGTTGTCGGAGTACCGGCTGGCCAAGATGGAGCCTTTCTCCTTCACGGCGCGCGACGGGCTCGTCGTGCACGGCTACCTGACCTTCCCGCCGGGCGAAAGCGGTTCCGGCCTTCCGACGGTGCTCAACGTGCACGGTGGACCGTGGGCCCGTGACACCTGGGGCTTCGATCCCGAGGCCCAATGGCTGGCGAACCGCGGCTATCTGTCGGTGCAGGTGAACTTCCGGGGCTCGACGGGCTACGGCAAGGCGTTCCTGAACGCCGGCGACCGCGAGTGGGGCGCCAAGATGCACGACGACCTGGTCGACGCCGTCGAGCACGTGGTGCGCAAGGGATGGGCCGACCCCGAACGGATCGCCATCTACGGGGGCTCCTACGGCGGCTACGCCGCCCTGATCGGCGCTACCTTCACGCCTGACCTGTTCCGCTGCGCGGTCGACATCGTCGGCCCCTCGAACCTGAAGACGCTCATCGAGTCGATCCCGCCGTACTGGGCGCCATTGGTCGCCCAGTTCCACACCCGGGTGGGCAACCCCGAGACCGAGGCCGATTTCCTCTGGGAGCGGTCGCCACTATCACGCGTCGACCAGATCCGCATCCCGCTCCTCATCGCCCAGGGCGCCAACGACCCGCGGGTCAAGCAGGCGGAGGCCGAGCAGATCGTGGCTGCGCTCCGCGAGCGGGCCATCGACCACGAGTATCTCCTCTACCCCGACGAGGGCCATGGCTTCGCCAAGCCCGAGAACCGTCTTGGGTTCTACGCCGCCGCCGAGCGCTTCCTCGCCCGTCATCTCGGCGGCCGCTGCGAGGCGCTGGCGGAGGCGGCGGCGGTTTGATGCACCCGTAGAGCGGTGAATCGGACCGAACAGGCCGGAATCACAGCCCCAGCGGTGCACGAAAACGCCGGATCGTCAGTCAGACCAGATGTCGGCCCGGAGAATCGTCAGCCGCTCGATGCGGTCGTCGTCAGTCGTCGTCAGTCGTCGTCAGTCGTCGTCGTATTTCCTGTAGCTGCCGAAGCGGGACTTGACGTTCGTCGGCGACGTACCGAAGGCGTGTCCCAGGTCGTCCCAGGTCGCACCCTGTTCGAGGGCGTCGTCGACCAGCCGGCGGGTCAATGACTCGAGGAACTGCTGAGCGGCGATGGTGGCAGCGATCCGCGTCGCCGCCGGGATCTCGTTGTCGGCGACCTGGTCGAGCAGGCTCCGCAGCGCGGTGAACGACTCTCCGGACGTGTCGATGGGCACCCGACCCACTGTACGAGACGGCGCGCCGTGGGAGCATCGTCGTCAGTGGACAGAGCCGAACGGAAGCTGAGCTCCGGGGCGACCGGGGCCGAGCTCGTGGCCGGCGTCGACATGGCCACCGCCGAGGTTCGGGTCGCCTGCGCCGACGGGGACGGTCGGGTGGTGGCGACGGGTCGGGCGCCGCTGCCCCGACCGCACCGTCCCCGGCCCGGCTGGTCCGAGCAGGACGCCGGCACGTGGTGGCCGGCGACGGTCGAGGCGCTCCGCCAGGCCACGGCCGCCCTCGGACCCGGCGCGCGCGGGATCATGGCCGTCGCCGTGTCGGCCACGTCGGGAACCGTCTTGGCCGTAGACAGCGGCGGGCGGCCGATCGGCCCCGCGCTTCTCTACGACGACCAACGGGCGGGCAAGCATGCGGCCCGCGCCACCGAGGCCGGTTCCTGCCGGTGGGACGCTCTGGGGTTCCGGCCGGGCGCCACCTCGGGCCTGGCCAAGTGGGGGTGGCTGATGGCGCAGGACGAGATCGTCGCGAGAGCGCGGGGTCTCTGGCACGCCCCCGACCTTCTCGTCGCCCGGCTGACCGGCGGGCGACCGGTCGCCGACTGGAGCCATGCCCTCAAGAGCGGGTACGACTCCGCCCGCGGTGAGTGGGCCCTCGAGGCTCTCGACGCCGCCGGCGTCGCTCCGTCGCTGCTCCCCGAGGTGCTTCCTCCGGGCTCGGCGGCGGGAACCGTCTCGGTCGACTCCGCCAAGGCCACCGGCCTTCCCGCCGGCTGCCAGGTGCGCCTGGGCATGACCGACGGCTGTGCCGGCCAGGTGGCGGCGGGCGCCGACCGACCCGGGCGGTTCGTGACCGTCGTGGGCACGACGCTTGTCGTCAAGGGCGTGACCGAAGACCTCGTCGTCGACCCGAGCGGCGCCGTCTACTGCCACCGCCACCCCGACGGGTGGTGGCTCCCCGGCGGGGCGTCGAACACAGGAGGCGCAGCGATCGAGGACGCGTCGCCCGGTTCCGATCTGGCCGACCTCGACCGCCGGGCCCTGGCCCACGGGCCGGCGCCGTGCGTCGCCTACCCGCTCGGATCAACGGGCGAGCGGTTCCCGTTCGTGGCCTCGGACGCCAAGGGGTTCTGGCTGGGTCGGCCGGCCGACCCGGTGGAGGCGCACCGGGCGCTGCTCGAGGGCCTGGCCTTCGTCGAGCGCCTCGCCTACGCCCATCTCGACGATCTGGGTGCCCGGGTCGTGCCGCCGATCCGGTCGGCCGGCCGGGGCGGACGGAGCCGGGCGTGGGCGGCAATCCGAGCGGCGGTGCTGGGCTCGCCGCTCATGGTGGCCGAGCGTGCCGACACCGCCGTCGGCGCGTGCATCCTCGCTGCCGCCGGCACGATCCATCCCGACCTGAGGTCGGCCGGCGAGGCCATGGTCGCCGACGGGCAGGAGGTCGGTCCGGACGGCGCGACCGACGGAGGCGACGCCCTCGAGGATTCTTTCGCCCGCTTCGTCTCGGCCCTGGTGAACCGGGGATGGGTCGGCGAGCGCCTGGCGGCGGCCGCTCGGTCCGGCCCGCCCCTGAAGGGCACAGACCCGGCCGGCGGCGGTCTACCCTGACGCCGTGGCCGATCCCGCCGCCACACCTGATCCACCGTCCCCCCAGGAGGTGGCCGCCGTGTGGGTCGAGGCGGTCATGGACAGGGGCGACCTGAGATCGGCCTGGCCCCTCACCGACGAGACCCTGCGACTGGTGCTCACCCAGGACTGGATCTGGGCCCACCGCCACCATCCCTGGGTCGGCCACGGCGCCGACTGGGACGGTCTGGCCCATGCCCTGGCCGACGCGGCTCCCGACCACGCTCTGTGGGACCGCTTCGCCGGCGAGATGCTGGAGCTGTGGCAGAAGATCTGGGTCGGTTTCAACACCCGCACCTGGAAAGCGCGTGACGACCCCGAGGTCCTCGACCTCGACCTGGAGATCGTCACCTTCTCGGACCTGTCCGATGGCGGGGGACGCGACTGCTTCGCCCGGCGCTTCGCCCTTCGCCACGGCGACGACGGCTGGAAGGTGGCGAGCATCAACGGGGAGCAGCTGTTCGTACCCGGGTGGCCCCCATCCCTCGAAGACCCGGCCCGCTGAGAATCCGGCCCGCTGAGAATCCGGCCCGCGGTGAACGTCGTCGGCGTCTTCCTCTGTGCCGCCGAAGCGGTCCGGCGCATGTCGACGCGCGCGAGGTCGCCGGCGAGGCCATCGGCATCAACGCCGTCCGTCCCGGACTCAGCCGTCCCTCGAGGGCCGTGGCATCGGAGAACAGTTTGTGAACCCTTCGGCCCTCCGCTACAGCGGCGCCGCCGCCGTCGTGGTGCTCTGGACGACAATGTCGGTGGGCTCCGTCCGTGCCCGTTTCGACCTCTTCGGCACGCGCCCCCTCAGCTACCTGGCCGAGGACCCGAGCGCGGCGCTGTTGTTCGGCGCCGGTCTGGTGGTGGCGGCGATCCTGCTCGTCGGCTTCCACCGTTACGTGCGCGAGCGGTACCCCGTGACACCGGCGTTCTCCTGGCTCATGTTGGGGGGCCTGGCCGGCCAGCTCGTCGCCGGCGTCGTGCCGATCGGAGGCGACGGGATCTCCCACTTTGTGCACACCACCAGCGCCTTGATCCTCGGCGCATCCCTGCCGGTGTTCATGTGGCGGTTCGCCGCCAGCCAGCCGGCCGGTGCATGGCGCCGGGTGAGCTACGCGCTGTTCTGGGGGGAGGCGGCCGCCTGTGCCATCGGTCTGTTTCTCTCCCACCGGGGCGTCGCACCGCTCGCCGAGATCGTGCCCGCCGCCCTGTTCCACCTCTGGATCGTGACCCTCACGATGCGTCCGTGGCCGGAAGCGAGCGACGACCACGCGACGAGGCCCGTCGCTCGCGCCGAGCGGTCAACCATCGTGGCCTCAGTCACGAAGCAGGCGGTCGGCGACCAGGCGTAACTGGTCGAGCGGGTGGACCACGGCGACCCGAACCCATCCCTCGCCCCGCGGACCGTAGAAGTCGCCGGGGGCGACGATGACACCGCCCCGCCGGGCGAGGTCGGCAGCCGCGGCCCACGAGTCACCGCCGGGCGCCTCGGCCCACAGGTAGAAGCTGCCTCCCGGGCGCTCGCACCTGAAGCCGGCGTCGTTCAGCACGGTCGCGAAGAACGACAACCGCTCGGCGTAGCGCTCGCGCTGCTCGTCGACGTGGGCGTCGTCGTCGAGCGCCACCACTGCGGCCGCCTGCACCGGGCCGGGCGTCATCATCCCCACGTGCTTGCGCACCTCTCCGAGGTAGCGCACCAGCTCGGTGTCGCCGGCGTAGAAGCCGGTCCTCAGACCGGCCAGGTTGGAACGCTTGGAGAGCGAGTGCACCGCGACCAGGCCGTCGAGCCCGTGCTCGAGCACCGTGCGGGGTGGACCGTCCCAGGTGAACTCCACGTAGCACTCGTCGGACAGTACGGGCACACCGCGGGCGCGGGCCCAGGCCGCCACCGAGCCCAGGTCGTCGAGAGCGCCGGTGGGATTGGCCGGGGTGTTGACCCAGAGGCAGAGGGCGCGGGCAGCGTCGTCGTCGTCGACGGCGTCGAGGTCGAGGCGCCAGCGGTCGTCGACCGGCACGGGCACGGCCCGGCACCCGGCCAGCACCGCGCCCATGGCGTAGGTCGGGTAGGAGACCGACGGGAACAGAACGGTGTCCTTGTCGGGTTCGCGCAGGCGTAACCAGTGGGGCGTGGTGGCCACCAGCTCCTTGGTGCCGACGCAGACGGCAAGCGCGTCGACCGGAACCTCGACGCCCAGGCGACGGGCCATCCAACCGGCCGCTGCGGTACGCAGCTCGGCGCTTCCCACCGACGACGGGTAGCCCCGCTCGACGCCCGAAGAGGAGAGGGCGGCGACGACCGCAGGTGGGGGCGGGTCACCGGGGGTGCCAACGGACAGGTCGACGGCACCACCCTCGTGCTCGGCGGCCAGGGCCCGGACCTGGCCGAGGCGGTCGTGGGGGTAGGGCGGGGGTTGGAAGCCGGCCGCGTGCGTCCGAGTCACCGCGATTGCTCTCTAGCCGACCCGGAACTCGGCGAAGCGCGCCTCGTCGGTGGCGTCGAGACGGACTCGCAAGCGGCTGGCGTCGTCCTCGTGCTCCTCGGACAGGACCTCACCGTGACGGTGCAGGGCGGCCACCACGTCGCCGCGGTGGTAGGGCACGACCAGCTCCACCTCGCGGGAGAGCGCCCGTAGCTGGTCGCCCACGGCGGCGAGGAGGTCGCCGATGCCGTCGCTCGCGTGCGCCGACACGAGCACCGACCCTGGATGACGTTCCAGGAGATGCTTGGCGCGACCAGGCTTGACCGCACCGGCCGTGTCGCTGGCGGCTCCGCCGCCCAGGTCGAGCAGGTCGATCTTGTTGAAGGCGATCAACTCGGGCACCCGGTCGGCGCCGATCTCGCGCAGCACCGTCCGCACCGCGTCGATCTGGGCCTCGGGGTCGGCGGCGGCGACGTCGACCACGTGCAGGAGCAGGTCGGCCTCGGCCACCTCCTCGAGCGTCGACCGGAAGGCCTCGACCAGTTGCGTCGGGAGCTTGCGCACGAACCCGACGGTGTCGGTGACCAGCACCCGCTCCCCACCCGGAAGGTCGAGCCTGCGCGTCGTCGGGTCGACAGTGGCGAACAGGCGGTCCTCCACGAGCACGTCGGCGTGGGTGAGTCGGTTGAGGACGGTCGACTTGCCGGCGTTGGTGTACCCGACGACGGCCACCGTGCGCAGGCGGGAGCGGGCCCGCGCCTTGCGCTGGGTGCGGCGGTTCTGGGTGAGCTCGTTCAGCTCGGCCTCGAGCCGGGTCGCTCGCCGCACCAGGCGCCGGCGGTCGACCTCGAGCTGCGTCTCCCCGGGACCGCGCCGGGTGCCGATGCCGCCCGCCTGCTGGCTGAGAGCCTTGCCCTTGCCCCGCAGGCGCGGGAGGCGGTAACGGAGCATGGCCAGCTCGACCTGGGCCTTGCCTTCCTGGGTGTGGGCGTGCTGGGCGAAGATGTCGAGGATCACCGCGGTGCGGTCGATGGCGGTGCGACCGAGGATCTTCTCCAGGTTGCGGCTCTGGGCCGGCGACAGTTCGTTGTCGAATACAACGGTGTCGGCGTCGGTCGACTCGGAGACCTCGCGCAGCTCTTTGGCCTTGCCCCGGCCCACGTAGGTGGCCGCGTCGGGCGCGTCGCGACGCTGCAGGATCCGGTCGGCCTCATCGGCGCCGGCGGTGTCGACCAGCGCGGCCAGCTCGTCGAGCGACGATTCCGCCGCCTCCAGGCTGGTCGGAGGAATGGCCACGCCGACGAGCACGATCCGCTCCCGCCGGTGCCGTTCGATCAGGGTCACTTCCGCGCCTCCACGTCGGCGGTGAACACGTGTGCGGCCGGGCCGGAGAGCAGCACTGTGTCACCCGATAGGTCGACGACGGCATCGCCCCCCGGCTGGTGCACGGTCACCCGGCCGCCGCCGACCAGCCCGACGTGGCGTTCGGCGGCCACGGCCACCGCGCAGGCGCCGCTCCCGCAGGCCCTGGTCTCGCCGACTCCCCGTTCCCAGACGCGCATGGTCAGTTCGTCTTCGCCCGGCCCGACGGTCACGTACTCGACGTTGATACCGCCCGGGTAGTGGTGGTCCCAGGCCCGGCCGTACTGTTCCAGGTCGACCTTGCCGACGTCGTCGACGCCGAACACCACATGGGGATTGCCGGCGTCGACGAACTCCGACCAGTGGGCGTCGTCAGGGCCAAGGTCGTCCCACTGCCCGGTGCGCTCGACGACTGCGACCTCGCCCATCCCGACGGTCACCATCCCGCCGTCCACCGTCGCACGGCGGGGACCGGCGTCGGTGGCGATCACCAGTTCGGGCCGGGTGACCACGCCGGCGTCGACCACGGCCCGGGCCACGCAGCGCAGGCCGTTGCCACTGGTCTCGGCCCGACTGCCGTCGGCGTTCCACAGCTCCATGACCACATCGGCGCCGCCGGGCCGCCCGTGCCCGGCGGTCACCCGGATCAGGCCGTCGGCGCCCACCCCCTCGTGGCGGTCGCAGACGGCACGCGCGAGCCCGGCGTCGACCGGCTGGCTGCCGTCGAGGTCGACCAGAACGAGGAAGTCGTTCCCCAGGCCGTGGTACTTCTCGAGCCTCACCGCCCCCAGTGTCCCAGGAGGGCGGGTAGCACGGCGACCGGGTTTGCCGACGCCGCCGTCCAGACGATGCGGGGGTCGCGACGGAACCACGCCCGCTGGCGTCGGGAGAACTGCCGGGTCCGCTGCACGGCGAGGTCGACGGCATCGTCGAGGGTGGTCCGGCCCGAGAGGTGGTCGAGCAGCTCGCGGTAGCCGAGGGCCTGGCGGGCGGTGCGGGACAGACCACCGGGCCGGGCGGCCAGGGCCCGCACCTCGTCGACGAACCCGCCAGCCAGCTGGGCCTGATAGCGGTCGAAGATGCGGCGGGCTATCGCCTCCCGCGGCAGCCACACCCCAGCCAGGCGGAAAGGGGTCGGCGGGTAGACACCAAGGCCGGGTCCGAACGACGAGAAGGGCCGGCCGCTCCCCAAGGTCACCTCGAGCGCCCGCACGATCCGCCTCTGGTTGGCGGGGTCGATGCGGGCCGCGGCAGCGGGATCGGCCACGGCCAGCCGCCGGTGCAGCACTCCGACACCTGCCGGGGTGGCTGTCTCTTCCTCGAGCTGCGAGCGCACCGCCGGCCACTCCCCGGGGAGCTTCAGCCCGTCGACCACCGCCTGGAGGTAGAGGCCGGTACCGCCGACGAGAAGGGCGCGCCGGCCCCGTGCCTCGATTGCAGCCACAGCCTCAGCGGCGGCGGACTGGAACCGGGCGACGGAGAAGTCCTCGGACACATCGGCCAGGTCGAGCAGGTGGTGCGGCACCTCGGCCTGCTCGGCCGCCGTGGCCTTGGCCGTTCCGACGTCCATCCCCCGGTAGACCTGCATGGAGTCCACCGACACGAGCTCCACGTCGCCGAGGCGCCGGGCGACCTCCAGCGCCAGCGACGACTTACCCGAAGCGGTAGGCCCGACCAGGGCGAGGTGGGGGCCGGCCGGCGCCGGCGCCCGTCCGGTCACCCAGCCGACACCGGGATCAGCGTGCGGTGCCGGGCCGGTCGGGTTACGTCGACCAGCTCCCCCCGCAGGTGGTGGGGGGCGGCGGCGGTCACACGAACGGTGGCATAGGCGCCGGGGGCCGGGGGCCGGTCGGCGGCGAAATGCAGGAGCTTGTTCTGCCGGGTGCGCCCGGTCGTGACCGAGGGATCCTTGCGACTCGGGCCCTCGACCACCACCTCCTCGACCCGACCGACCCGCGCCTCGTGGCGCCCGAGGGCCGACCGCTCGACGACCACCCGGAGGCGCTCGAAACGCTCGGCGGCCACTTCCGCAGGTACGAAGCGGTCGGCCATCTCCGCCGCCTCGGTACCCGGGCGGGGCGAGAACAGGAACGTGTAGGCGCTGTCGTAGGCCGCCTCGGCCACCACCTCGAGGGTGCGCTCGAAGTCGTCGTCGGTCTCGCCCGGGAACCCGACGATGAGGTCGGTGGTGACGGCAAGGTCGTCAACGGCGGCCCGGGCCTCGGTCAGCCGGGCCAGGTAGCGCTCGGCGGTGTAACCGCGGTGCATGGCAGCCAGGGTGCGGTTGCTCCCGGCCTGCAGGGGCAGGTGGAGGTGCTCGCAGACGGCCGGGGTCTCGGCCATGGCCTCGATCGTCTCCGGCCGGAGATCCTTGGGGTGGGGGCTCGTGAACCGCACCCGGTTGATGCCGTCGACCGCACCCACCGCCCGCAGGAGGTCGGCGAACAGCGGCCGGGCGCGGCGCCGAGGGGCGCCAGCCCACTCAGGTCCGGCCCGGTGGGCGGAGACCCCGGGGCTTCCGGCCTCGGTCCGCAGTCGCGAGGTGATGTCGCGCCCGTAGGAGTTGACGTTCTGGCCAAGAAGAGTGACCTCGGTCGTACCCGCCGCCGCCAGGCCCTCGATCTCGGCCACCAGGTCGCCGAACGGCCGGCTGATCTCGGGGCCCCGCACCGCAGGGACGATGCAGAAGGCGCACGCGTTGTCGCAGCCGACCTGGATGGTGACCCAGGCGGTCCAGGCGTCGTCGCGTCGCACGGGCAGCGCCGACGGGAACTCGGCCTCGTCACCGGCCTGGGCGGCGTCGAGGACCTCCATCACCGGCCCCTCGCTGTCCGCCCGCCGCAGGAGCTCGGGCGCCCTGGCCAGGTTGTGGGTGCCGAAGACGGCGTCCACCTGGGGGGCCCGCTCCTGGATCAGGCCGCGGTCCTTCTGGGCCAGGCAGCCGCCCACCGCGATCTGCAGGTCGGGCCGACGGTCCTTCTCGGCCTTCAGGTGGCCGAGGTGGCCGTAGAGCTTGTTGTCGGCGTTCTCCCGGATGCAGCAGGTGTTGAGCACGACCACGTCGGCGGCCCCCAGATCGTCGGTGCGCTCCATGCCGTCGGCCTCGAGCATGCCGGCCAGGCGCTCGGAGTCGTGCTCGTTCATCTGGCACCCGAAGGTGCGCAGGAGGTACTTCCGGGTCACGCCTCCACGCTACCGCCGGGTGTGTCGCCGCCCCTGCGGCCGGGGGTGGTCTTAGCTGAAGGCGTGGTGCGCGGCGGGGGGGGCCGGTTGAAACGGGGCGGAGACCGCAGGCGGGCCCACACCGTTTACGGACGGCTTGCGCCGCGTGCGGTCCTCCACTGCGAGGCGGATCGCGGTACGGCCCTCGCCGTCGATCTCGATGTCGGCGAAGGTCGGAATGCACACCAGGTCGATGTTCGACGGCGCCACGAACCCGCGCGCGATGGCGATGGCCTTCACCGCCTGGTTGAGCGCGCCGGCCCCGACCACCTGCACTTCGACCGCCCCCGATTGACGGAGCACGCCCGCCAGCGCCCCGGCTACGGAGTTCGGGTTGGACCGGCTTGAGACCTTCAGGACCTCGACCACACCATCACCCCAAGGGAGCCTTCGTTGACTGTCCTCACTATTCGACGGGCGCGCCCTGCGGTCCTGCCTGGTGCCGGAAATCCCGGTTCCTGGCAGGTTCCGATGGGCACCGGCTTGGGCACCCACGGGGACGTGCCTCGCCGTTCAGTCGAGGGTGATGGGCTGGTCGTCGGGGTCGACCGCCGCCGAGGCGGGCTCGGGCTCGTCGGCGGCCTCGCCGAGGCCCACCGTCTGGCGGATGCGCTCGGATATCTCGACCATGATCTCGGCGTTCTCGTGCAGGAACGTCTTGGCGTTCTCCCGCCCCTGGCCGAGCTGCTCGCCGTCGTAGGTGTACCAGGCGCCCGACTTCTTCACGAGGCCGAGATCGACCCCCACGTCGAGGAGCGAGCCCTCGCGACTGATCCCCTTGCCGTACATGATGTCGAACTCTGCTTGTTTGAAAGGACTGGCGCAGTTGTGGACGACGATGTCGTTGGCCACGAACGTGTGGAGCGCGTCGACCTCGAGGTCGTAGACTCTTCGCCACTCGGGCGGGCTCACCGCCTTGACCCGGTCGTACCAGACGTCTTCGTCGAGCATCTCGTGCAGGAACTCGCTCTCGAGCGCGTCGGCCAGCTTCTCGAGCCGATCACGGCGGATCCGTCGCGTTCCCAGCACCGCCCCGAAACCGGCAACCGGAACACCCTCGTAACGATCGATGAGCTGGGCAGCCAGAAGCGGGGTCACACCGAGGCCCCGCAGGTAGGCCAGCACCGGCTCTGTTTGGGCTGGCGGTAAGTACCCCTGCTGGGAGCCTCGATGCCGGCGAAGCTCCGGTCGGGCGAGCTCGGTAGTGAGAACCTGGCCCTTCGGGCCCCACATCGGCAGCGCCCGGGCGAAGCGGGCAACGTTGTCGACGCCGCTGACCCGTACCTCCCAGCACGCGAGCTTGCCCTGCACCTTGCGTCCCTTGATGATGCTGGGCCGCTGATCCTTCGGATCGCGTACCCGAACAGAGCTGCCGACCCCCCACCGCAACAGGAGCCAGTGGACTTGCTGGGCGAGCTGCGGTGAGGTGGTGCCGAACCCGCACCGGATGGCTCCGCTCTGCTCCCGGCTGATCCACCCGTCGCTCTCCCAGATCCCGAACAGAAGGTTGGCGACCACCTCGGCCGAGACGTCAGCGGAGAAGAACGGCGCCGATATGTGCTTGGTCCGAGCGCGATGACCGTAGATACCGGCCCAACGGGCGAGGTCGAGCATCTCGTTCCGCTCGCCAGGTCGATGGGAGAAGCTCACTTGGATGCCGTGAGGATGAGCGTCGCAGCCCAGGGTGGCAGCGATGGCGGCGGCGTCGGCTTGGAGCGGCTCCTCGACGTTGGTGAAGGAGATTGGCGTCTTGCCCGTCACGCAGCCGTCGCCGATCAGGTAGCCGAGCAGGCGGGCATGGTCGGGTGACACCGGCTCGGAGTCGCCGAACCCGAGAGCCCGGCGGGGGCGGGCGATGGCGTCACCGGGCTTCAACTCGCCGGCCTCCCGCCAGCCTCGGTCGGTGAGGACACGGTGGTCGGGCGTCGCCCAGAGCGCAGTCCCGTCGCGGAAGTGGAGACCGATGGCCTCCCGCTCCCCCTGGTCCATCCGGGCGGTGATGGGCCGCACGTGAAGCTTGCCGAGCTTGTCGACCGCCGTGACGGAGGCGCCCTCGCCTCGCTCGACCATGTCCTCGATCTTGTGGGTGAGACCGGTGGTGGGGTCGAAGACGGTGGTACCGGCACCCAGGCACTTGTTCTTCACGACCTTGACGCGGGTGCGGTTGCCCACCACCTCGACCCCGTCCTTGATCGACTCGATGCGGCGGATGTCGAGCCGGACCGACGAGTAGAACTTCAGTGCCCGGCCCCCGGGGGTGGTCTCAGGTGAGCCGTAGACAATTCCTATCTTCTCGCGGAGCTGGTTGATGAAGATGGCAATCGTGTTGGTCTTGTTGAGGGTGCCGGCGAGCTTGCGCAGGGCCTGGGACATGAGGCGGGCCTGGAGGCCGACATGGCTATCGCCCATCTCCCCCTCGATCTCGGCCCGGGGCGTGAGGGCGGCGACCGAGTCGATCACGACCACGTCGATGGCGCCCGAGCGGATCAGCATCTCGGTGATCTCCAGTGCCTGCTCGCCCGTGTCGGGCTGGGAGATGAGCAGCTCGTCGACGTTGACACCGATGGCCCGGCAGTACACCGGGTCGACGGCGTGCTCGGCGTCGACGTAGGCGCAGATGCCGCCGTTGCGCTGGGCCTCGGCGACCACGTGCATGGCCAGGGTGGACTTCCCCGACGACTCCGGGCCGAAGATCTCGACGACGCGGCCCCGGGGCAACCCGCCGATCCCGAGGGCCAGGTCGAGGGCGAGGGCACCGGTGGGGATGGACTCGATGTCCATCTGGCCCTTCTCCCCCATGCGCATGACCGAACCCTTGCCGAACTGCTTGTCGATCTGGCTGAGTGCCATATCGAGGGCTTTGTCTCGTTCCACCGCTGGATCCCTTCCGTACGGGCCGCTCGCCGGCCGCTGCTCTGACGGGTCCCACCCTACGGACGGGGTGTGACGATGACGTTCGTGTACTTACAATACAGTAATTGCGAACGTGCGTTCGGTCAAGGACCCCGGGCGCTGCCCGCTGGCCCGACCGACCCCGGCGTTCAGCAATGCTCCCGCCGAGAGAATCTCGACGGGGCCGACTACGGTGTACCGAGACACGGGTTCAGACCAAAGCGCCATCTGACCCGGACACAGGGGGAGCACGGGCTTCGCTACCGCCTTCGTGGCGCGCTTGACTGCCCACTGGAGCTTCCGCCTGCGAGCTCTGGCTACGGTGGGCGGGGTGGCCTACGACGAGGCTCTCGCGGACCGCATACGCGACCTGTTGGCAGCGGACTCCGATCTCAGTGAGATGAAGATGTTCGGCGGCCTCGCGTTTCTCGTTCGCGGCAACATGGTTGTGGCCGCAAGCGGCCAGGGCGGAATCATGGTTCGTGTGGATCCGGCGAGCTCAGACAGCCTTGTCGCGACGACGAGGGCTCACCTCGTCGAGATGCGTGGACGACCCATGCAGGGGTGGCTGCGCGTTGATACGGGCGACGTTCGCACAAAGCGTCAGCTCGCCAAATGGGTGCAGCTGGGCACGACGTACGCCCGCTCGCTGCCCCCGAAGCGGTAGGCGAGCACGCCTCCCTCTCCGAAGGCGAGATGCGCGTCCCCTATGAACCCCGCCGGCCGGGCTGGGTGTTGAGCGACACGCTCGTGTAGGACGGTAGGGCCTTTCGTCGAACCGGGGGCCGACGGCACGACGACGACGTGCCCTGTGCGCTCATCGACCGGATGACGGTCTAGTCGCCCACTGGTATCCAACTAGATCTAGACTCACTCCAGCATTGGGGGTTACGCTCCGGGCATGTCCAGGGAGACCGTTGACACCGGTGCGCTTCTCCGCAAGCACGGTATGCAGGTCACGGCCCAGCGTCTGGCCGTTCTGCGGGCGGTGTCCGACCGATCGCACAGTACAGCGGACGATATCTACCGCGTAGTACGAGCCGAGATCGGTGCCATCTCATGTCAGGCGGTGTACAACGCCCTCGCGGCCCTCACCGACAAGGGCCTCCTCCGACGCATACAGCCCGCCGGGTCGCCGGCCCGCTACGAGGACCGGGTCGCTGACAACCACCACCACCTCATCTGCCGAACCTGCAGCCGAATGATCGATGTCGACTGTGCCGTCGGCGTAACCCCGTGCCTGACGGCCGCCGATGACTCGGGCTACGAGATCGACGAAGCTGAGGTCATCTACTGGGGCCGATGTCCCGAGTGTGTCGCGGCGACCTCTGACTCGTCCGGCGGCTGAAGCGGACACGGCAGCGTGCGACACCAGCTGAGCGACACAGCCTTGGATCGGGAGCAACCAAGGTCAAGAGCAACCAGATATCAAAAAAAAACAGCGAGACAGGAGAAGGACCGACGTGTCTGACACCGGCAGCGAAAGCGAGAACCCAGCGATCCCGACCCCGACCCCGACCCCAACTGGGCCCAGGTCGAACCGGGACTGGTGGCCGAATCAGCTGGACCTGCAGGTCCTCCACCAGCACTCGCCCCTGTCCAACCCGATGGGCGCGGACTTCAACTACGCAGAAGAGTTCAAGACCCTCGACCTCGACGCGCTGAAGCAGGACGTCATCGAGGTGATGACGACGTCGCAGGACTGGTGGCCAGCCGACTACGGCCACTACGGGGGGCTCTTCATCCGGATGGCGTGGCACAGCGCAGGCACGTACCGCATCGCCGACGGCCGGGGCGGTGGCGGCAGCGGCGATCAGCGCTTTGCCCCCCTCAACAGTTGGCCCGACAACGCGAACCTCGACAAGGCGCGCCGGTTGCTCTGGCCGGTCAAGCAGAAGCACGGCCGGAAGATCTCCTGGGGCGATCTCATGATCTTCGCCGGCAACTGTGCCCTGGAATCGATGGGTTTCAAGACCTTCGGTTTCGGCGGCGGGCGAGAGGACATTTGGGAGCCCGACGAGATCTTCTGGGGCCCCGAGGACACGTGGCTCGGAGATGAGCGCTACAGCGGCGACAGGGAACTCACTGGTCCTTTCGGCGCCGTGCAGATGGGCCTGATCTACGTGAACCCGGAGGGGCCCAACGGCAATGCGGACCCGCTTGCTGCCGCCAGGGACATTCGAGAGACCTTCGGTCGTATGGCGATGAACGACGAGGAGACCCTCGCGCTCATCGTCGGCGGCCACACCTTCGGCAAGTGCCATGGCGCAGTCGGTGCGGAGTACGTAGGTCCGGAACCCGAGGCTTGTCCCCTCGAAGAGCAAGGCCTCGGCTGGAGGAACACCTTCGGCAGCGGCAAGGGCGCCGACACGCTCACCAGCGGGCTGGAGGGCGCATGGACCAACGAGCCGACGAAGTGGGACAACGGGTACCTCGACAACCTGTTCAAGTACGACTGGGAGCTGACGACGAGCCCCGCCGGTGCGAAGCAGTGGACTCCCAAGGATCCCTCGGCACAGGGCACTGTGCCCGATGCTCATGATCCGTCGAAGAGGCACGCCCCCATGATGCTGACGACGGACCTTGCGCTGAAGGTGGATCCGATCTACGGGCCGATCGCGAGGCGCTTCCACGAGAACCCGGACCAGCTCGCAGAAGCGTTCGCCAAGGCGTGGTTCAAGCTGACGCACCGCGACATGGGGCCCCTCTCGCGCTACCTCGGCCCGTTGGTCCCTTCGGAGCCGCAGCTGTGGCAGGACCCAGTCCCCGAGGTCGATCATGAGCTGATCGGGGAGGAGGACATCGCCGCCCTCAGGGGCAAGATCCTCGAGTCCGGACTGTCCATCTCCCAGCTGGTCTCCACCGCTTGGGCGTCGGCGGCCAGCTTCCGCGGCACCGACATGCGTGGCGGGGCGAACGGGGCGAGGATTCGCCTCGCGCCGCAGAAGGACTGGGAGGTCAACAACCCGACCGAGCTGGCCGACGTGCTCCAGGCCCTGGAGCAGATCCAGCAGGACTTCAACACCTTGCAGCCGAGCGGGGAGAAGCTCTCGCTCGCTGACCTGATCGTCCTCGGCGGGTGCGCGGCCGTCGAGCGAGCCGCGAAGAACGCCGGGCACGACATCACCGTTCCCTTCGCGCCGGGGCGCACGGACGCCTTGCAGGAGCAAACCGACGTGGAGACGTTTGCGGTGCTCGAACCGACCGCAGATGGGTTCCGCAACTACCTCCGAGCCGGAGAGAAGTTGCCGGCGGAGACCCTGCTGCTGGACCGGGCCAACCTGTTGACGCTGACCGCCCCCGAGATGACGGTTCTCGTGGGCGGCATGCGGGCCCTGAACGCCAACTTCGGGCAATCCCAACACGGCGTCTTCACCGACCGGCCCGAGACGTTGACCAACGACTTCTTCGTGAACCTGCTCGACATGAGCACGGAGTGGAAGGCATCCGTCTCGTCCGAGAACGTGTACGAAGGTCGCGATCGCGTGACGGGCGAGGTCAAGCGGACCGGCACCGCCGTCGACCTCGTCCTCGGCTCGAACTCCCAGCTCCGAGCCATCTCGGAGGTCTACGCATGTGACGATTCGAAGGAGAAGTTCGTCCGTGACTTCGTGGCTGCGTGGGACAAGGTCATGACGCTCGATCGCTTCGACCTCGCCTGATCGACGCCCCCCGGGCCGCGCAAAGCGGGGTGCGCGGCGCCCGGACGGGCTCGCGGGGCCGAGGACTTGTCACCATCCGCCGGCCCAGCGTCACGTAACGCCGGCTGCGCGACGTTCACGTCAAGGTCGTCGCGCATGATTCCTTACAACCTGACGCACATCGACGTAGTGGTCGTCGAGGTGGAGACCTGCTTGCTCTACCGCGTCGAGCACACCGGAAAGGTCCTCGGCGAGCGCTGCAGCCGCCTCGTTCGCTGCTCGTCGACTTCGCTTATCCAGCACCCTGTTCGGGTATCGCTCGTCCCAGATTGCCTTGTTGATCTCCATTGACCGCTCAAGCACCTCGATGTGGCGGAGCTGGCTCGCCTTCAATCGCCGGGCGAGCTGTGCACGCGTGATCCGTTGCGCCTCACCGCCGTCGCGCCGACGCCCCACCACATCGTCTCCATCAGCAGCGAAACGGACTCGATAGGCGTCGGGCTCCCTACGGCTCTTGTCCGTCAGAGCGGGCTGAATCCCCGACCACAGCTCGTCAAGAATGCGTGTCGAATTAGCAATAGCGGGTCCCGGCGACCGCCGCGGGAGATCACGGACGATCGTGGCCAGGGATTCCGCCGCGCCCGGCCATCCATCGTTGCCCACACGAACCGAGTGCAGTCTGAATGTCCCGTACGGGAGGTGGTTCTGACGCGCGCCCTTCAACAGCACTGGGACCACGCGCGTCGCCGCGGGCGACCTTCGGTGGAGCGCGACGGCAATCGCCACCTCTTCCTGGAGGTAGAAAGCGCCGTCGCTGTGCTTCGAAACCAGCACCGCGATCACGCTCGATTGGGCCAGCGCCCGCTTGAGATCGACCGGCCAGCTGTCTCCACCTCGCAGACGATCCGCGTCAAGGAAGCAGCGCAGGTCATGGACGGCGAGCGCGTTGGCCAAGCTGGTCGCCGAGGAGAGGTCCGGGCCGGCGTGAGCCAGGAAGACGTCCCATTCAACAGCCGGGTTGTTCGGCATGTGCATCCTCCGATGGCGCTCTGCAACATGGAGGGTAACGGGACGCACGAGGCCAACCCTGGCCGACGGCTTGCCCGTCAGCCGGCACCATGGCCAGAACGTTCAGTGAGCAGGACGCGACACGCACCCGGCGGCCCTCTCGCGGAGTGGATGCGCTTGCCCAGCTTGTTGAAGCCGTCCCGCCTTGTCGACCACGCCTTGCAAGCCCCCGCGGACTTGCACGGTCACGCCCGAGTCCTGCTCGGAGGACTGCAGTGGCCTACACGCCCAACCTTGTGCAGGCCGGCAACGGGTTCGTGGCGGATGGCTGTCCCAGAACAACGGCGCCCCGCTGAGTTGGCGCTCCACCTACTGCCGGGTGCGAAGCACCCTGGCCGGGGTAAGGAGCGGTGCGCTATCGCGCCTGTTGGAGCACGCTGTTGAGGAGCCTGAAGGCTAGATCGAGCCGCTTCTGGCGGCGACGGTCCTCCTCGTGGTTGGCCTCCGCAGCGACGAACCCAATCAGCTCGTCGAGATCATCTTCGTTGCCGAAGAGCACGATGCCCTCTTTGATCGTTCGTGCTCGGAACACGAGACGTTCGCCGGCGGTGTCGACCGAGTGGCGGTGCACTACCTGCGGGGACGAGGGCGTGATCAGCGGATGGGAACGATCCCCCTTCGACTTACGGCCACGCGGCCTGGAGCTCGTATCATCCCCCGCCACTATCCGAGCGGTGATCCCGCCGGATGTGGCCGCCACGCTCCGAAGCCTTCTGCTGGATCGATGGAGGCACGTCGGTACGGAAGAGAGCCAGGTTGCCCTCACAGGGCCGCCTACCGGGTCGGCGTCGGCACGGGAGCGCGCTGACCCAGCCCTGGCCAGCGTCCCCCGCGGTCGCGGCCCGGACGACGAGGGTCAGATGCTCGGCCATCCGCCGGGCTGGGCCTGGGGCATCTTCGGGCATGTCGAGGAAGTGGCGAAGGTCGGAGACGAACACTTGTGTCGACGGTATCGCCGACGACCGACGACGTCCCTGCTCGCCGAGAGCCCGAGAGCATGGCGAAGGGGTGCTTCCAGACCCCCCGACTCCGAATGGGTCTGAGGGTCCGTACCTCTGACCCGTCGTAGAACTCGACCTGGACCGGGAGGCCGTCCGCCAGGTTGCTCAGACTCTGCCTCAGCCATTGGACCGCCAGCGGATGAAGCTGGTACTCCCACAAGCCCCATCTGGTCTTCCGGCTCAAGCCACTCGTCGTCCCTCTCGTCGTCCTCCGCGCCGGGCGCCTGCCCGACGCGGAGGCGCGAACGCCGTGCCCCACCATTGACTCTCGGGCATAGCGCTATCATACTGCAAGCATGCCGAACGTACTTGTACGAGACGTCCCTGAAGACGTCCACATTGCGCTCCAGCGTCGTGCTGAGCAGCGCGGACAATCACTCCAGCAGTACTTGGCCGCTGAGCTGAAGCGCCTCGCTGAGAGGCCGACGCTCCAGGACGTGCTCGAACGGATCGAGCAGCGCAGCGGTGGTGAGGTCGGGCTTCGTCAGGCGGTCGAGGACATTGCCGAGGAGCGGTCCCGCTTTTGATCGTGGTCGACGCCTCGATCTTGGCAAACGTCATCGGCGACGATGGCGTTGACGGTCGGCACGCGCGAAGCGAGGTTCGGTCGGGGGGTGAGCTTGCGGCCCCGGATCTCGTAGACGTCGAGACGGTCGCGGTACTGCGTAAGCGGTGGATGGCAGGCACCATCTCTGACAACCGCTTCGCCGACGCCATCGACGATCTCGAAGGCATCGAGCTGCAGCGCTACCCAACGCTTCCCCTGATGAGGCGGAGCTACGAGCTGCGCGCGAACGTCACGTCCTACGACGCGACGTATGTCGCTCTCGCCGAGCTGTTGGGCTGCGAGCTTCTGACCGGCGATTACCGGCTCGCGCGTACCGGAACCTGTCAAGCCCTTTGAGACAACTTCCTATACGGATTGGATGAGCGCCTCGGGAGACGGCTCGTTGATCCAGGCGACGGTCGGCAACCTGGGTGGCGTGGGTCGGCGGTGGTGGAAC
>Ga0183260_10000047_pt1 | contig 77963 bp, 72 predicted proteins | sample AntDrymUQ4972206_2_FD_129768 | JGI IMG/M metagenome (GOLD analysis project Ga0183260, IMG submission 129768) | Polar desert sand microbial communities from Dry Valleys, Antarctica - metaG UQ497 (22.06) (version 2) (version 2) | ecosystem: Environmental > Terrestrial > Soil > Desert | place...
CCTGCGCGCGATCGACGCACCGCGTCGGACACCAGTCGAACCGCCTCGTCCTGCCCCACGACGCGACGATGCAGGAATGTCTCCATGCCGAGCAGCTTCTCGCGCTCGCCCTGCATCATCTTGCTCACCGGAATTCCGGTAGCACGCGATACTACTTCGGCGATTTCTTCGGCCCCGACTTGCGTGCGAAGCAGGCGTGGCTTGTCGCGCGGCGCTTCCTGCTGCTCCGCTTGCTTGAGTTGCTCCTCAAGTTTGCGCAGCTCGACATGTTGGATCTTGCCGGCCTCTTCGTAGTTGCCGCTGCGATAAAGGGCCGGCAACTGGGCCTTAAGCCTATCAACCTCTTCTTTGATGTGCTGAACACCATGCACCGCCGCTTTCTCGCTGCGTAGGACTTCGTCGAAGTCCGCATATTCCTTTTCTAACCGTCCGATTTCTTCGTGCAGCAGTTGCGCGCGCTTAAACGATGCGTCATCCTTTTCTCTCTTCACGGCCTCGAGCTCGATCTTCAGCTGGATGAGGCGGCGATCAAGAATATCCATCACCTCGGGCTTCGAATCGATCTCCATCTTGATGCGCGCGGCCGCTTCGTCGATCAGGTCGATCGCCTTGTCTGGCAGGAAGCGATCCGTGATGTAGCGATGCGAGAGCTCGGCCGCAGCGATAATCGCCGGATCGGTGATCTCGACGCCGTGGTGCAGCTCGTAGCGTTCCTGTAACCCGCGCAGGATTGCAACTGTGGCCTCCACGCTGGGCTCACCTACCAGCACCTTCTGGAACCGGCGTTCGAGCGCTGCGTCCTTCTCGATGTACTTGCGATACTCGTTGAGCGTGGTGGCGCCGATGCAATGGAGTTCGCCGCGCGCAAGCGCGGGCTTCAGCATGTTGCCCGCGTCAATCGCCCCTTCGGCGCGCCCCGCCCCGACGATCGTATGCATCTCGTCAATGAACAAAATGATGCGACCGGCTTCGGCGGCGACTTCCTTCAGCAGCGCTTTCAGCCGCTCCTCGAATTCGCCGCGATACTTCGCACCCGCCAAAAGCCCCGCCATGTCGAGCACCAGAACGCGCTTGCCCTTCAACGTCTCCGGCACTTCCTCATTGACAATGCGCTGAGCGAGTCCTTCGACAATCGCCGTCTTGCCGACGCCCGGCTCGCCGATCAGCACCGGATTGTTCTTGGTGCGTCGCTGCAAAATCTGGATCGTGCGGCGGATTTCATCGTCGCGTCCGATCACCGGATCAAGCTTGCCCTGCTGCGCGCGCTCGGTCAGATCGATTGTGTATTTGGTCAACGCTTCGCGTTGCGCTTCCGCTTCGGCGCTATCGACCTGATGGCCGCCACGCACCGCCTCGGTGGCCGCTTCGAGCGACTTTTTGGTAAGCCCGTGCTCCCGCGCAAGACGGCCCAGCTCGTTCTTGTCATCCGCCACGGCGAGCAGAAACATTTCGCTGGCGATAAAGCTATCGCCGCGCCGTTGCGCTTCCTTATCGGCGGCGTTCAGCAGCCCCGTCAGTTCGCGCCCGATTTGTACTTGCCCATCCCCACCCTGCACCTGTGGCAAACGTTTGACGAGGCCATCGAGGGCCTGCGTCAGTGCCGCGACGTTGGTGCCGGCGCGCTGCAATAGCGAGCGCGTGCCGGCATCGCCCTGGCGCAACATTGCGAGCAACACATGCGATGGATCGATGTACGCGTTGTCATGCGCGACAGCGATCGACTGCGCATCGGCGAGCGCTTCCTGAAACTTCGTGGTGAGTTTGTCGAGTCGCATCGTAGCGGTGAGCTAGAAAGTGGAGCCTTCGCATATTTTGGGCCTGCTGCGTTCGAATCAAGGCGCGCAGTCCATCGCGCACAGAAGCGCCCCCTTTGCTAGCATCGACGACCCACCCGCTGCCGCTTATGGCTCATCGTGTAGCTCATCGTGTACCGCCGCCTCTCGGCCGTGTTCCTGGCCATCCACCTCGCGTGTCCGGCGCCCGCCCGGGCGCAAGATACGCAACCCATCGTTGTGCCAGGCACAACATTGCCTGCTCCGCTCGCTGGACTGGTAGCCGATGCGCTGAAACGTTTCACGATCGGGCCCGAAGCCGACGAAGCTGACGAAGAGCGAGAGCTGCGTCGTGCCGAGCGTGCAGTCCTTGAGGTGCTCGCCACCGAGGGCTACTTCGAACCGACACTTCGTTTCGATCCCCTCGCCGAGCGCGAGGGTGGCGCACGTTATCGGCTGGTTGTCGAACCCGGGCGCAGAACGCAGGTTGCATCGCTTGATCTGAAACTGACCGGGGCCATCGCCGAACCGCGCTTCCAGGATCGTGCCGCAGCACTGAGAACCGAATGGCCCTTGCCGGTTGGCGTTCCGTTTCGTTCTCCGCTGTGGGAAGCCGCGAAGACTCAGACACTGGCGGCGATCCAGGCACGCGACTTCGCCGGTGCCCGCCTGGTCGATTCGACAGCCACGGTCAAGGCAGACGAAGCCACCGCAGCTCTGCTGCTCGCAATTGACAGTGGGCCTGCTTACACAGTGGGCGAGTTGCAAATCACTGGGCTCGAGCGTTACGACCCAAAGCTGGTTCAGCGCTACAACCCGTTTCGTGTCGGCGAACCTTACGATCGCCAGAAACTGATCGAGTTCCAGCAGGCGCTCGAGGACACACCTTATTTCTCCTCTGTGCTTGCGTCGGTGCAACTGGATCCCGCGCGGCCGGATAACGCGCCGCTACGCCTTGACTTGCGCGAATCGCGAACCAAGCGATTCAGCGCCGGCGTCGGCGTGGCGTCAAACACGGGCGCGCACGTCGAGCTCGCGTACCGACAATCTCTGATCTTCGGACATCCGTACTCGCTGCAGACCGGGGCTCGGCTCGATCAAAGTGGAGGATTCGGATACGTCGATCTGTTGCTGCCACCCAAGCCCAACGGTGCGCGGGACAGCATTGGCGCGTTGGTCGAAGATTCGGATATCGAAGAGTTGCGTGTCAAGCGCTGGAGCGTCGGCGCCACGCGTGCCCAAATTCGCGGCGCACGCACTGCGCGCCACGTTGAAACGAAGATCGGCGTCAACTTCGAGCACGAAGAGCGCAAGACGCCGCTCGAACCGGCGATCACCCTCAATACACTGTCGACCACCTACACATGGATCCGGCGCGCTGTCGACGAAATCACGCACCCCCGCCGCGGTAACGTGATCGAGGCTGAAGGCACCGTAGGCGCCAGCGGTACCAGCGTTGACAAACTTTTCGTGCGCGGCTACGGCCGCATCGCGCAATACGTTCCGATCGGACCGCGCGACGTTTTGATCCTGCGCGGGGAGCTGGGTGCGGTCGAGGTCGATACTGCCGATGTCGTGCCGACGAGATTCCTATTTCGTACCGGTGGTTCAACAACCGTGCGGGGTTACGAATACGAAAGCCTGGGCGTTAAACGCGGCGGTGCCACGGTGGGTGGCCGCGCGCTGGCACTTGGGTCGGTTGAGTATGTGCACTGGCTCGAGCGCTGGAGCGGCAACTGGGGGGTTGCCGGCTTTGTCGACGTCGGCGACGCGGCGGATTCGTTCAAGGCGCTCGACCCGGCGATCGGTGTCGGCCTCGGCGTACGCTGGCGCACGCTGGCGGGGCCTCTTGCGGTCGACGTGGCTTATGGCGAACGTGAGAAGAAGATTCGCTTGCACTTTTCGGTCGCTATTGCGTTCTAAGCAACATGTACGCAGCACGCATCGCTTCACCTCGTCGCCGATGGATCCGGTCGTTGGCCAGCATTTTGTTGGGCACGCTGCTGATCGTCATCATCGGCGCGTCGACGGTCTGGTGGATGTATACGACGAGCAGTGGGTTGCGTTTTGCGCTGCTGCTCAATGCGCGTATCGGCACCGCGCTCACGCTGCGTGATGTTTCGGGTTCGCTACGCGATGGGTTCACTGCCAAGAGTCTGGCGCTGTCGGGCCCTACATGGTCGTTGCAGGCAATCGACATTGCAGTTGAGCCGCGCGAATTGAGGTTGCGTCAGCGCGCTTTTGACTTCGAGCGCGTCACTGCGCGCACTGTCACTGTCGATTGGGTGCGCACCGACGCGCCTGCATCGCCTCCGACCTCTCTGGCATTGCCATTTGACCTGCGCGTACGCGAGCTGGCAATCGGCGAGCTTCGGTTTGGCGTCCGCGGCGCCGAGCCGACGAACGTCGCAAATCTTGCCGCCGCGCTTCGGTTGAACGGCGAGCAGATCGCGATCGAGCGGGGCGCTTTCGAGCACGGTAAAAGCCGCATCACGCTACGCGCGCAAGTCGGCGCCCGCTCCCCGTTTCCGCTGAACGCCGAAGCGCAGGCAACGTCGAACTTGCGAGACCACGCAGTCGGCGCAAATCTAAGCGCGGCCGGCACCCTGCTCGATGCGCTGATTAAACTGAACGCCGATGGTCCCGACGCGCGCATCGCTGCCACTGTGCGCATCGCGCCTTTCGCGCCGGTGCCTCTGACTGCACTCAGCGCCGACATCGCGCACCTCAATCTGGCCGCGTGGCTGGCTGATGTGCCGGCCACGCGCTTACGTGGCCGCGCCGACATGAAACCCGTTGCCGGCGCGGCCGGGTTCAGCCTCGAAGGTCCTTTTACGGTGGAGAACCTGGAAGCGGGGCCGATCAACAAGCAATTGCTGCCGGTGCGATTGGCGCGCGGGACGCTGACCTGGTCATCCGACACGCTCTCTCTCGCGCTCGCACGAGTGGAGGGCGTACGCGGCGTTGCGAGCGGCACCGCCAGGTGGTCGGCGCAAAACGGGCTTGACGCCAAAGCACGGCTGACCGCAATCGACGCCTCGACAATTCACTCTCGCGCGGTGCCTACCGACATCGATGGCACGCTGGATTACTCGTTGGTCAAGCAGACGCAACGATTTGCCGGAACGCTTCGAACCGCCAGCCTGATCACAAAGGCCGTGCGCGGCGGTGCAGCGGCCGTCGCAAAACCCATCCAGCTTGCAGCCGACTTCAATTTGACGCTGCGCGACCACGTGCTTGACATCGAGAAGGCTCGACTGCGCATTGCCGATGGCGAAGCCGAGCTTGCGGGCCGTGTGGAATTGCGCGGCGACTACGCGGCACGCGTCAAAGGCACTTTCGACAAGCTTGATCTTGCGCAGTTAATCAAAGGTCTGGACACGCGGCTCAACGGGACCGTTGACGTCGACGCACGGTTGCGACCGACGATCGTCGGCCGCGCAGCGATCGTATTGACCGGCAGTCGTCTAATGAGCCGTCCGCTCGAGGGTCGCGCGACGGTCGAGCTCGCCGACCAACGCGTGCAACTCGACGTGGACGTGACATCACAGTCCGCACATCTGACCGCGCGGGGCGGCCTGGGTGCGGGCCGCGAGTTGACGTTCGATTTTGCCGCGCCTCAGCTTGCCGAGCTGATGCCGCAGACCGCAGGCAGCGTTACTGCACGCGGCACACTGCGCGGTGACTACACGGCGCCGCAGTTGCAGATGGATGCAACGGCAAACAATCTCAAATTTTCCAACGGCCAGACCATCGATTCGGCTGCCGCGTCGATCGCTGGCGGTATCGCTGCCGATGCTCCGCTGGCACTGAGCGTCAAGTTGTCGGGTCACCGGGCTGCGGATCCCGATGCATCACTTGCCAGTGCCACGCTGACGGGACGCGGGTCGACGGCCGAGCACACGCTTGAGCTCAGCGGCATGACGCTTTCAAAACAGCCGGTGCGTGTGCTGGCCACGGGCGGATGGCGCCGCAGCGCTGGGCAGAGCAGCGCATGGCAGGGTTCTGTGCTCGCTGCAGAAAGCGGACTGCCACTCGAGCTGCGACTGAGCGAACCAACACCGCTGACCGTGGCCGCGGGTTCGATGATGCTCGGACCCGCGCGCTTCGTAGCGCGCGGCACGCAATTCAGCGCGGTGGAGCTGCAGCGCGTCGAGGGCAAATGGCGCACTGCCGGGACCTTCGAAGGCTTCAGTCCACAGGCACTCGATTCACGCGCGCGCGCCCCGCGTCGCGTCGTGCGCACCGGTGCGGGCGACCGCATGCCGCTCACCCTGCGCGGCCGCTGGGACCTCGAACTCACTAACACGCTCACGGGTGTCCTGGCAATCGAGCGAACCGGCGGCGATATCTACGGTGGCATCGACGCGCTGAATCCGATTGGCGTCAGTGATCTCGGCGCCGCGTTGAGCATCGTCAACAACCGCGCGACAGGCACCGCTTATGTACGAGGCAAGCAGCTGGGTCGGCTGGATGCGGTCATCGACGCGTATATCGATACCGCGGGGGGCGTGCAGCTGGCGCGCAATCGGCCCTTGCGTGTCGACATCGACGCCGTGTTGCCCGACCTCAGCTGGATGGGGCCATTAATCGGCGACAGCGTGCAATTTGAAGGCTCAGGCAGCGTCAAGACCACGATTTCCGGAACGTTCGACGAACCGACGGCCTCCGGACCGATTCGTGCAAGCGGCCTGCGCCTTGCGTACGTCGAGCAAGGCCTGCGCCTTGATGGCGGCACACTTGATGCCGTGCTTGAAGACGGCGTGCTGGTGGTCAACGAACTTGTGTTCGCCGGATCACCGAGAGTCGCGCCCGATGACAAACGCGCTGCAGAGTCGGTGAGCTTCGACAAGCCGGGGCGGCTGCGCGCTGTCGCACGCATCGCGCTCCGTACGCTGACCGGAAGCGTCGGCATTCAGGCGGATCGCCTGCCGGTGTTGCAGCGTCGTGATCGCTGGATGGTGGTGACCGGGGAAGGCGGAATCACGCTGACGCCGAAGAAGGCGGATCTGTACGCAAAGCTGCAGGTCGATGGCGCCTTCATCGATTTCTCACGACTGCGCGGTGCGCGCACGTTACCGAGCGACGTGGTGGTGGTGCGCGCGCAGCAACCCAACAAGACCGAAGCGCCGGTCGCCGATATATCGCTCGACATACGCGGGACTCTGGGCCCTCGCTTTTACATCCGGGGCGCGGGCCTGGAAGCGCGTCTGGACGGTGCGCTCGACATCACTGGGCGGCCGGGACAACTGCTCGCTGAAGGCAACGTGCGCACTCGGGGCGGCACGTATCAGGGATACGGGCAGCGCCTGCAAATTGAACGCGGCATTCTGACGTTCCAGGGGCCGGTCGAAAATCCGGCGCTCAATGTACTGGCGGTGCGCAGCGGACTGCCGGTTGAAGTCGGCGTGTCAATCGGCGGCACCGCAGCGCGCCCGATCGTGAGACTGTATTCAGACCCATCGATGAGCGATGTGGAAAAACTTAACTGGCTCGTGCTTGGAAGACCACCAGGCGCATCGGGCGACGGCGGACAGGAGCGCGCGCTGCTGTCGGCGGCAGCGAGCGCGCTATTCGCGGGCCAAGGCGACAGCGGGAGCGCCAATCTGATGCGGTCGCTCGGCATCGACGAGATCAGCCTGCGACCGGGGCAGGACAGCTCGTCGATTTTGCCGCGCGAGACTGTGGCGGGCACGTTGCGCAGCGCGACCGGCACGACCGCCGCGAGCGACTTCGTCGCTATCGGCAAGCGCCTGAACGACGATTTGTACCTGACGCTGGAGCAGGCAATTTCAGGCGCGGCGACTTACGTTGCGTTGAATTATCAAATCAATCGACGCCTGTCGTTGATCGGGCGCGCGGGCACGACCACCGCGCTGGACCTGGTGTATTCAATTGCGTTCGACTGATATACACAGCTACTTCCAGCGCTCTTTAGCGTTGCTGTCGCTGTCTCGCGCATCGACCCAGCGCTCGCCCTTCGCGGTCACTTCTTTTTTCCAGAAAGGCGCATCGGTTTTCAGATAATCCATCACAAACTGGCAGGCTGAAAAAGCATCGCCACGATGGGAGCTCGTTGTAACCACCAGCACGATCTGATCGGTCGGTTCCAGCGTGCCAATCCGATGCACGATCAGGACGCCAGACAAACTCCAACGCGCCCTCGCCTGTTCGGCGATCGCCGCCAGCGATTTCTCGGTCATGCCCGGATAGTGTTCGAGCGTGATCGAGCCAACAGTTGTGCCCTCATTGATATCGCGCACGATGCCGACGAAGCTCGCAACCGCGCCAATCTTTGAATTGCCGACACGGAGCTGCGCAATCTCGACGCCCACATCGAAGTCCTCGCACTGCACACGCACCGTCATCTACCCTCCGGTCACGGGCGGAAAGAACGCAACCTCCGCGCCATCGATCAGCGCGTGGTCATCATTGACCATTGTTTGATCGACCGCGGCGCGCACGGTGCGTTCAGCAAACGCTTCCGCCCATCCAGTTCCGCGCTCGGCAAGCCAGCGGCGCAGCTGCGCGACGCTGACGATGCTCCCGGGGACGTCAAGCATCTCCTCCGAAACGCCAACACGCTCGCGCAATGAAGCAAAGTAAAGCATCCGAAGCTTCACGACAGCAGCTCTGAAAACGGCAGGAACCGAACGATGTCGCCGCGACGGATCATGTGCTCGGAGGGGTTGTCGATCAATCCGTCAGCCCACGCCACCGAGTTCATCACAGACGAATTTTGATTTGGAAAAACGTCGAGTCCGCTGTTTGCATTCAAGCGTGCTCGCATGAACTCGCGGCGCCGGCTCGATTCCGGCCCATCAAAATCCGCACGCAACGCCAGCGAACGCAGCGCCTCGATCCTGCCCTGCTGCGCCAACACAAACGGCCGAGCGAACAGCACGAAGGTCACGAAGCTCGAAACAGGATTCCCCGGCAATCCAATGAAGGGAACATTGCGTACGTGGCCGAAGGCAAGGGGCTTGCCGGGCTTCATCGCAATCTGCCAGAGATCGAGCGTGCCCTCGGCCTGCACCGCCGGTTTGACATGATCTTCCTCGCCCACCGAGACGCCGCCCGACGAAATGATCAGGTCGGCGTGGGACGAAGCACTGACCAGTGCGTCACGCGTCTTGCGCAAATCATCCGGGATGATCCCTAGATCATGCACCTCGCAGCCGAGCGATTCGATCAGGCCACGTAACAAAAACCGATTGGAGTTGTAGATGCGGCCCGGCGCGAGCGGCTCGCCCGGCATCACCAACTCATCGCCTGTGAAAAAAATTGCGACACGCAGCCGTCGGTAAACCGTCAATCGTGCAGCGCCAATGGATGCAGCCAAAGCGCAATGTTGCGGCTTCAATCGAATCCCTGGTTCCAACACGTTCTGTCCACGGGCGATGTCGATCCCGGCGCTGCGAATCGCATCCCCCCGCGCAGGGCGGACATTCAACGTAACGTGCTCGGTCGTTGCATCACATTTTTCCTGAATGATCACAGCATCTGCACCTGCCGGGATCGGAGCGCCGGTGAATATGCGGGCCGCGGTGCCGGGCTCGAGCGCCACGCCAACTTGCCCGGCTGCAATCCGCTGGCTAATGCGCAGCGTGGTCGGCACTCCCGGAACATCGAGCGTTCGGACCGCATAGCCGTCCATCTGCGAATTGTCCAGCGGCGGCACGTCGACCGACGATACGACTTCGGTGGCCAGCACGCGGCCCGCGCACTGCATCGTATCGACCGATTCGAGGGCGGTTACGGCGTGCGCTGCTGCAAGCAGCTTTTCGAGTGCCTGTTCAACTGATAACAAAGGATCAGACGCGAGGCGCCGGTAATTGCAACATCGTCGTAATGAATGAGACGATTTTATCGGGGTCGTTCAGATCGAGCACGGGCAGCGAAGTATCGACTGGATGGTCGGCCGCAAGCGCCACCACGTTCGCATCCCGCGGGAAGATCGGCGGTTCACCGGGCGATGAGGGTTCCGGCAGGCGCCGAACCTCGATACGCGGAATTGCACCTTCGCTTTTGAAGCCTTCGACAATTACAAGGTCGGACGGCGCGAGCTGATCCAGCAGCTCGTCGAGGGTTGCCGCTCGCTGCGGAGTTTCGGTCAGCAGTGCCCAGCGCGCTGCCGTTGCAATCAACACCTGCTCCGCCCCGGCGTCGCGATAACGAAACGAATCCTTGCCCGGCCGATCCATGTCGAATCCATGGTGCGCGTTCTTGATGGCGGAAACACGCAGCCCACGCGCACGAAAAATCGGAATCAGCTTTTCAATCAGCGTTGTTTTTCCACTGTTCGAATACCCAATGAAGCCGATCGCCTTCACGATCCGACCGCGTGCTGCGCGATAAACGACTTGATCCGCTCGCTGTCCGCGTCCATGGGTTCGAATCGCTGCACGCGCGCCTCAAGCCCCGCGTAGGTGGAAGGCCTTTCGGGCGCGGCGCCTATCGCCTCGATGATCGTCTCGGAAAACTTGGCGGGCAACGCAGTTTCGAGGCAGATCATCGGCACATCGCGGTCGATGTGCTCGAGTGCGACCTTGATCCCGTCGGCGGTGTGCGGGTCGACCACGATGCCGTGCCGCTCATAGATCGTGCGAATCGTGCGCACGCGATCGGTATGCGTGCTCCGGCCCGACACAAGTCCACTAGCGCCGACAATCGGCCAGATCGGTGTGCCACCCAGATGAAACTCACCTCGCGTATCGAGCTCCCACCAGAGCTCACGCAGCAGCTCCGGGTCGCGGTCGATGATGTCGAAAATAAAGCGCTCGAAGTTGGACGCCTTTGCAATGTCCATCGATGGGCTGCTGGTGATATGCGTTTCTCCGTGGCTGCGCACCCGATAGCGTCCGGATCGAAAAAATTCGTCGAGCACGTCGTTCTCATTGGTGGCCAGCACCAGGCGCGCGATCGGCAAGCCCATTTGCTTTGCCACCCATCCCGACAGAATATTGCCGAAGTTGCCCGACGGCACGGCAAACGACACCGTCTGCTCACTTGATTTCGTTGCCGCCAGATAGCCCCTGAAGTAATAAACGACCTGCGCAACCACCCTGCCCCAGTTGATCGAATTGACGCTACCGATCCTGTATCGCTGCTTGAACTCGAGATCGCCCGCGATTGCTTTGACAATGTCCTGGCATTGATCGAACACGCCGTCGACTTCGATGTTGAAAATGTTGGCATCGTCGAGCGAATACATCTGCGCACGCTGAAACGCGCTCATCCGGCCTTTGGGCGACAGCATAAATACGTTGATGCTGGGACGCCCGCGCATTGCATACTCGGCTGCCGATCCGGTATCACCCGAGGTTGCCCCGACCACATTCAAATGTTCGCCGCGCTCCGCGAGGGTGCGCTCGAATAACGCTCCGAGCAGCTGCATCGCGAGATCCTTGAATGCCAGCGTGGGTCCATTGGAGAGCTCCAACAATGCGAGACCCGGTTCAAGCCAGCGCAGCGGCGTGATGTCTGCGGCGATGCTGTCGCCACGCGCATTCCCAAATCGAGCCGCCGTATAGGTCGCACTCGTCAACGTTACAAGCTCTTGCGCCTCGATGTCATCCACAAACTTTTGGATGACCGCGCCGGCGAGTTCCGGATAGGACAGAGAGCGCCACGTGTCGAGTTCGGTGACCGTAACGCGCGGGTACGCCTCGGGCACATACAAGCCGCCATCGGAGGCGAGGCCCGACAACAGGATGTCGCTAAAGCGCGCGATGGGCGCGCGGCCACGCGTCGACATGTACCGCATCGGGGGCTAAAGCAATTCTTCCTGGCGCAGTCGGATCACGGGCGCGAGTACCGTCGGCAAAGCCTCGATGCGGGCGATCGCGGCATTCACGTCACGTTCGATTGCATCGTGCGTCAGCATGATGATGTCGGTCTGATTCTCTCCCTCAGACGGCTCGCGTTGAAACAAGGCGTCGATCGAGATATTGCCTTCGGCCAGATTGCGGGTGATATCGGCCAGCACGCCCGGCTGGTCTGCAACGCGCATGCGGAAATAGTACGACGTCACCGTGTCGTCGACACTCAACCATGGAAGCGGGCCAGCGCCGCTCGCTTGAAACGCCAGATGTGGCACGTGGTTCTCTGGATCAGCGGTATGCAGGCGCGTGACATCGACAAGATCGGCAATCACGGCCGATGCGGTCGGTTCGGAGCCTGCGCCGGGCCCGTAGTACAGCGTCGTCCCCACCGCGTCGCCCTTGATCAGAATCGCATTCATCGCGCCTTCGACATTGGCAATCAATCTCTGCAGCGGCACCAGTGTTGGATGAACCCGCAGCTCGATGCCGGCGGCGGTTCTTTTCGTGATCGCAAGCAGCTTGATTCGGTAGCCGAGCTGCTCTGCATACTTGATGTCTTCCTTGGCAAGCCGTGTAATACCTTCGGTATACGCGGCTTCGATGTTGATCGGAACACCGAACGCGATTGAAGACAGGATCGCAAGCTTCTGCGCGGCGTCGATACCCTCGATGTCAAACGTGGGGTCTGCTTCCGCGTATCCCAGACGCTGCGCTTCCTTGAGCGCTGCGTCGAACGTCAGGCCCTGCGCACGCATTTCGGAAAGAATGAAATTACTGGTGCCGTTGATGATGCCCGCGATCCATTCGATACGGTTGGCCGTCAGCCCCTCGCGCAGCGCCTTGATGATCGGTATGCCGCCTGCAACGGCGGCTTCAAATGCGAGCATCACGCCTTTGCCGCGCGCAGCATCGAACAATTCATTGCCATGCCGCGCAAGCATTGCCTTGTTGGCGGTGACGACATGCTTGCCGCAAGCGATGGCATCGAGTGCCAGAGCGCGCGCGGGTTCGTAACCGCCGATCAACTCCAGCACGATGTCGACATCCGGATTGCGCACGACGTCTTCGCAGTTCGGAAATACCCGAACATCCTGACTTACGCTCGCGCGCGCCCTGTCGACATCGCGCACGGCGATCGCGGTAACTTCGATACCGCGGCCTGCACGCCTCGCAATCTCGAGCTGATTGCGCCGCAGGACCTCGTAGGTGCCGCGCCCCACGGTACCGAACCCCAACATGCCGACCCGAAGAGGTTTCACGGGTCAACTCGCCGGACGCACCGGCGGCCGGCGCTCCTGAATGTCACGCTGCCGCCCTTGGCAGCGCGACCCCACGAAACATTTCCTTGATTCCGCGCACCGCCTGTTTGATGCGGTGCTCATTCTCGATCAATGCAAAGCGCACGTGATCGTCACCGTAGTCCCCAAAACCGATGCCGGGCGATACCGCAACCTTTGCATCGGCCAACACCTTCTTCGCAAATTCGAGCGAACCCATTGCCAAGTACTGCTCCGGAATCCTGGCCCAGATATACATCGACGCTTTCGGAATATCGACCATCCATCCGGCTTCGTGCAGGCCGCGCACCAGCACGTCGCGCCGGCGCTGGTACTCGCGGCGAATGTCTTCCACACATTGCTGCGGACCTTCCAGGGCTGCAATAGATGCAACCTGAATCGGCGTGAAGCTTCCGTAGTCGTGGTAACTCTTGATGCGCGACAGCGCCGACACGAGATCCTTGTTGCCGACCATGAACCCGATGCGCCATCCGGCCATGTTGTAGCTCTTCGACATCGTGAAAAACTCAACCGCTACGTCGCGCGCGCCGGCACACTGCATGATCGAGGGTGCACGGTTATTTGCGTAGGCGCCGTCGAACGTAATGTCGGCATACGCCAGATCGTGCACGACATAGATTCCATACTGCCTCGCAAGATCGATGACCCGCTGAAAGAAGTCGAGCTCGACGCACTGTGCGGTCGGGTTGCTCGGAAATCCCAAGATGATCATCTTCGGCTTTGGCAAAGACTCACGAATTGCGCGTTCGAGTTCGGCGAAAAAATCCACCGCACCGTCCATGCGGACCGAGCGAATGTCGGCGCCGGCGATGATTGCGCCGTAAATATGAATCGGATAGCTCGGGTTTGGCACTAACACCGTATCGCCACGATCCAGCGTGGCAAGCATCAGATGTGCAAGCCCTTCCTTCGAACCGATGGTTACGATCGTTTCTGTTTCTGGATCGAACTCGACGTCGTAGCGCGTCTGATACCAGCCGGCGATCGCGCGCCGCAGCCGGGGAATGCCTTTGGATACCGAATATCCGTGCGTGTCCTGCCGCTGTGCTGCCTCTACAAGCTTGTCGACGATGTGCCGAGGTGTGGGCCCATCGGGATTGCCCATGCTCATGTCGATGATGTCTTCGCCGCGCCGGCGCGCGGCCATTTTCAGCTCGCCAGTAATGTTGAATACATACGGCGGCAGGCGTCTGATGCGCGGAAACTCGACCATTATCGAAGGTGGTTGGAGACGCGCTGTAACGCGTCTGTTGCACTGCAAGGCGTGCCTATAATGTACTCGAACACTTCTCGAATTTTCCCTTCGAGGTCAACCGGGGTCATGAGGTTTCAAGCGATTTGAAGCTGCACGCTGACACGCCCACCGCGCTCAATACCGTTACTTCGTACGGCGCGGATTTTGTTGAAATCAACCAGGTTCGGCACACGACGCACGTGATCGTGACGCCTGATCGCGTGTTGCCTTGGGCGCTTGCCAGCTTTGAGGCACTCGAAGCCAGCGACTTTGAAAGGCTGCGAGACCTGCGCACTGAGGTCGTGCTGATGGGCACCGGTGCGCGCCAACGGTTCCCGCATCCGCGACTGGCCCGGTCGCTCGCCGAAGCGGGGATAGGTCTTGAGATCATGAATACGCCGGCGGCCTGCCGCACGTACAACATACTGATGGCCGAAAGCCGCAAGGTTGCGGCCGCCTTGCTAATCAGCAGCTGACAATGGTGCAGCTCGATTCCGTGGTCCCCGATTTTTCGGCGGCGGCCACAGGTGGCGACTTCAAGCTCTCCGAGCAGCGCGGCAAGGCGATCGTGCTGTACTTCTACCCGAAGGACAACACGCCAGGATGCACAACTGAGGGCTCTGAATTTGCCGCGGCCACTCCGCAATTTGATGCAGCTCACGCCGTTATCGCGGGCGTGTCTCGCGACAGTCTGAAGTCGCACGAAGGCTTCAAGGCCAGGATGAACTTTCCGTTTGAGCTGGTATCCGATCCTGACGAGAAGCTGTGCGAGATATTCGGCGTGATCAAGATGAAGAACATGTATGGAAAGCAGGTGCGCGGTGTCGAACGAAGCACCTTTGTGATCGACCGAGCCGGTGTGCTGCGCAAACAATGGCGAGGCGTGAAAGTGCCTAACCATGTCGCTCAGGTTCTTACGTTTGTACAGTCGCTTGCATGACGGGCAGCGCCCGCAACTACTGAAGAATTGACTCCTCGCTGATGCCACTTCCGAAAGCACCCACCAAGCCAGCTACGTTTCTCGCTGCCATACCTACAGAGCCCGCACCGATCGCACGCGTGCTCGAGGCTCCGGTGCCGTTGAAGCGAGAGGCAGAGCCGGCTCAACCGCAACCGGTTCGCTCACCCGCTCCGACACGTCTCGCGGTGGTCGAGTCGATTCCGGAAGCAGCCAAGTCTGCAAGCAGAAAGCCACGCCTGGCAGGGCCGCCAAAGCTCTTTGTGCTCGACACCAACGTGCTGCTGCATGATCCGACGAGCTTGTTCCGGTTCGAGGAACACGACGTTTTCTTGCCAATGATGACGTTGGAGGAGCTCGATTCGCACAAGAAGGGCATGTCGGAGGTTGCGCGTAGCGCGCGCCAGGTCTCGCGCACACTCGATTCGCTGGTGGCGGCCAGCACAACGCCCATTGAAGAGGGAATTCCACTGTCGGCGCTCGGCAACAAGGACGCCGCCGGCCGCTTGAGTTTTCAAACGCACGCCCTTTCGGCAACGCTGCCTGACAGCTTGCCGGTTGGAAAGGCCGACAATCAGATTCTCGCCGTCGTGCGTGCGCTGAAGGATTTGCATACAACGCGTGACGTGGTGCTTGTGTCCAAGGACATCAACATGCGCGTCAAGGCGCGTGTGTTGGGCCTGCCGGCGGAGGACTACACCAACGACAAAGTCCTGGAAGATACGGACCTGCTGTACACCGGCGTGCAACAGTTGCCGGCGAACTTCTGGGACAAGAACGGCAAAGGGATGGAGTCGTGGCAGCACGGCGGCTTCACCTACTACCGAATCAACGGACCGATTGTCGCGGGACTGTTGGTCAACCAATTTGTCTATCTTGAAAACGGCACGAACTTCTACGCGCAAGTGCGTGAGATCCGCGGAAAGTCGGCAGTGCTGCGCGTTCTGCGCGATTACACGCACGCCAAGAACGCCGTATGGGGCGTTACCGCACGCAATCGCGAACAGAGTTTTGCATTGAACCTGCTGATGGATCCCGATTGCGACTTCGTGTCGTTGATTGGCCAGGCGGGTACTGGCAAGACGTTGCTTGCGCTGGCCGCGGGGTTGTCGCAGACGCTGGAGACGAAGCGATTCTCCGAGATCATCGTCACACGCGCCACGGTGCCGGTCGGCGATGACATTGGATTTCTGCCGGGTACGGAGGAAGAAAAAATGGCGCCTTGGATGGGGGCGCTCGAAGACAACCTCGAAGTGTTGAACAAGACAGACGAAAATGCCGGCGAGTGGGGACGCGCTGCGACCAACGATCTGATCCGTACGCGGATTCGCATCAAGTCGCTGAACTTCATGCGCGGCCGGACGTTCATCAGCAAATACCTGATCATCGACGAAGCGCAGAACCTGACGCCCAAGCAGATGAAGACGCTGGTGACACGCGCCGGACCGGGTACCAAGGTGCTGTGCCTTGGCAATATTGCGCAGATCGACACGCCGTATCTGACCGAGGGCTCTTCAGGGCTCACTTACGTGGTCGATCGTTTCAAAGGCTGGCCGCACGCTGGCCATGTCACATTGCAGCGCGGGGAGCGCTCACGGCTTGCCGATTACGCCGCCGAAATCTTGTAGCTGCTCATTGATCGCGGCAATCGTGTTGACTTGATGGCAGTGGTGTTTGCTATCGAGCCGCCGATCGAGCCGATGCTGGCAAAGCTCGCTGAGCAGTTGCCGGAAGAAGGCGACTTTTTGTTTGAACCTAAATGGGACGGATTTCGCGCGATCGTCTTTCGCAGCGCGTCGGACGTTTTCATACAAAGCCGCGACCTGCGACCGCTCGACCGCTATTTTCCGGAACTGCACGAAACTTTGCGGCACAAGCTGCCCGAGGGCGCTGTAATCGACGGCGAGATCGTGATTGCGACCGGCCGAGGGCTGGATTTCGACGCGCTGCAGCTGCGCTTGCATCCTGCGGCATCGCGCGTCGCCAAGCTGGCGAAGGAAACACCGGCTTCGTTTGTGGCATTCGACGCGCTCGCGATCGAAGGTCGCAATGTGATGTCGTCGTCGCAGAGCAAACGGCGCGCGCTGCTGGAGACAGCTTTGTCGAAAGTGGAGCCTCCTGTGTACCTGACGCCAGTGACGCGCGATCGCAGCATCGCACTGCAATGGCTTCAGAAGTTTGAGGGCGCCGGGCTTGACGGCGTGATTGCGAAACCCGCGGCGCTTTCATACGCTCCCGGGAAGCGCGCCCTGATCAAGATCAAGCATGCGCGCACCGCCGAGTGCGTCGTCGCGGGCTTCCGCTGGCACAAGAGCGGGACCGATGTGGTCGGCTCGTTATTACTCGGCTTGTATGACGACCGCGGCGCCTTGCAGCACGTCGGTGTGACCTCGTCGTTCACGATGGCCACGCGGAAGCAGCTCGCTATCGATCTCGAACCGCTGCGCAAGGATGCGCTCGTCCATCACCCGTGGCGAGACTGGGCCAGTGCCGGCGACGATGCCGCTAATCGCATGCCGGGAGCGCGGAGCCGCTGGAGCGCTGGAAAAAATCTGTCATGGGAACCGCTGCGTATCGAGCGGGTCTGCGAAATCAAATACGATCATCTGCAAGGCGATCGCTTTCGACACGCCGCCATTTTTCTCCGATGGCGGCCTGACAAACCACCGCACGATTGCCGCTATGACCAGCTAGAAGTCACGGCGCCTTTCGAGCTCGCGAAGGTTTTCGGGGCGGGCTCTCCTCAACTTTGAATCGCGCCGATGTGTCGGGCTCGTCGTCGGGATCGAGCGGTTCCTGTTTTGGTCTCAGCTCGACCGGCACACTCTGCAGGTTGACGCGGATGCGCGTCCACGTCGACGAGCGTCCGCGCATTCCATCGACCAGCACATCGGCAGCGGTCAGGTGCGCAGCAGCCGCGGGATGACGCGCTTTCCAGCGCTCAAGGCCGGCCAGCACATCGTCCTTGCGCTGCGCTCGACCGATCTCGATCAGTGGATGTTTCGACGCTCGGCGTGATGGCTGCACGCGCGGCGGTTCACCGGGCTGCTTCTTGTATTGCGGCGGCCACGGTGCATCCCCCTGCCCCTCGCGCTCATGACGTGCGGACAACTCCAGTAGGCTTACCAACGAGCCCGCGTGATCGTCGATAGCTGCGTGTAGATCGCCGAGCTTCGCAAAACGCGAAGGCATCGTCAGCAGCGTAAAGTCGCCGGGCTCGCAAGCATCGACCTCGTCCCACGTGAGTGGGGCCGAGACGCGCGCATCCGTTGTCGGGCGGACTGAGTAAGCGGCAGCCACGGTGCGGTCCTTGGCATTCTGGTTGTAGTCAAGAAAAACGCCGTGACGTTCTTCCTTCCACCACTTGCTTGTTGCAATGCTCGGTGCGCGGTGCTCGACCTCGCGCGCGAGGGCAAGAGCCGCGCGGCGCACCTCGTCGAACGTCCAGCGTCGCTCGATGCGCACATAGATATGCATGCCGCGCGAACCCGATGTCTTCGGCCACCCCACGAGCCCGAGATCCACCAACGTCGCACGCACGACGCGCGCAACCTCACGAATCTGTTTCCACTCCACGCCCGGGACAGGGTCGAGGTCAACGCGCAACTCATCGGGATGATCCAGATCGTCCGCCCGCACCGGGTGTGGATGCAGCTCAAGGCACGCCAAGTTCGCCATCCAAGCGAGCGCTGCTGCATCACGCGGCACCACTTCGTCGGCGACATTGCCGGAGGGGAACCGAAGCGACACGACCTCGATCCAATCAGGCCGCGAATCGGGCGCGCGCTTCTGAAAGAAAAAATCGCCGCCGACTCCGTTCGGATATCGGACGAGAACATTTGGCCGCCCACCGGCACCCCGTAGCGCACCCTCGGCAACGGCGAGGTAATAGTTGACCAGGTCGAGCTTGGTGTGTCCCGCTTGCGGAAACAGGACTTTGTGTGGATTGGATATCGCGACCTCGCGGTCCCCAGCCACGATGAGCTCGGGTTCGACCTTAGCCAACGTCGCCTGCCGTCGACACAAACATCAGCCCTCGAAATCCTCGTTTAGATTACACATCGTCATAGATAAACCAACAGGTCATTGATCTATTTGCCGTCGCGCGGAGACGAACGCAGTTCGCGCTGAAACCACGCGACGTCATGCCACCGACCGAACTTATGCCCTACCCTGGCGAATACTCCAATCCGCGAAAATCCGACCGACGTGTGCAAACCAACACTCGCGTCATTGGGCAGCGTGACGCCTGCATAAGCGTTGCAAAAACCCCGACTGCCAAGCTCCTCGAAGAGTTGGAGATACAGGGCGCGTCCAATACCTTGCCGATGCTGATCCGGATCCACATAGGCCGACACTTCGACCGACCATTGATAAGCCGGCCGCTCGCGGTGCATTGACCCGTACGCGTATCCAAGAATTTTGTGACCGCGCTCGGCAACCAGCCATTGCCAGCCGCTCCGCACCTTGGCGATGCGCGACTGAAATACTTCAATTGATGGCGTGTTCAGCTCGAACGACACCGTGCTCGTTTCGACAAACGGCCGGTAGATTTCGAGCATTGCGCTGGCATCTGCCTCGACCGAACGACACCCAGTCCAAAGACCACGACTGCTACGACAACCGACCCAATTAAGGTGGATTCGCTGGATGACCCCAGAATTACGATCGAGAGCACGATAAAAAAAATGAACGGTAAGTCCACCGTTCGGCGTGCCTTCGTTGGGACGACAGCAGTTTTGGGCTGAGGGTTCATATTCATCTCACTGTAGCGAGACCATCGGCCTAGAGCTTAAGAGACCTTGTCCGCGCGGCCGAACGCGCCCAGATCCAATTGAGCTCGGCACGACTAGAGGAACACTGACTCCTAAAAAATTATGTTGCATGTCGCTTAAACAAAACCTCACCGCTCGAAAGAACACCCGCATTCTGCCAACCGGCAATCTTATAAAAGCGTTGCGCGCGCGTGTCCGGGCCAGTCGCTAGCCAAAGACGCTTCAAACCCTGCGACCAAAGCCACTCGACCATTTCGTCGTGCAGTCGCCGACCGTAACCTTGTGCCTCGTGATCCGGCTCCACGAACAGCGCCCAGATGTTGCCTGAGTGGGCATTTCCAATGGCGAAACCAATAATTTTGCCGTCGACCTCGATTACCCACCCTCTGCCAGTGCGCTCGATGGCGACAATGATTTCTTCGTCTGAGATGACGGTGGAGGTGAGGCGGTTTTCCTTGACTGAATGCCGAACGCGCTGGATCTGATCCACGTCTGCGCGCACAGCGCGCCTGAGCGTAGCGGTCACCCGTGCCACAACGCCGATCAGAGCAGCAGCGCCGCGACGAACACCCCGACCATCGTGAACGCGATAGCAAGCTTGACGGCGGTAGCGACCAGCAGGCCGAACCAGGTCGCAACGCCAACCTTGCCGGCGCGAAACATGTTCTTGTGTGCAATGAATTCGCCCGCTGCCGCTCCTAGCAGCGGCATGAAGAGAAGACCCCATAAACCCGTGAACACGCCCGCGACCGTGCCGATCGCAGCGCCGATCATCCCCTCCTTACTCGCGCCCGCACGCTTGGCAGAAACAGCGGCCGCTACGTAGTCAATCACGATCCCGACGACAGCGAGTACCGCGAGCACGACAACCGTGACCACGCTGATGCGTTGAAAATCGTCGATCCACGCCGCCAGAAAGACGCCGCCGAAAATGAGCGGAACGCCCGGCAGCGCGGGCAGCACTGTTCCAGCCAGGCCGACCAAAATCAGCAACACGGCGGTGATCCAGAGCGTGGTGGTCATCGCTATCGAACGGCAAGCGCCTGAACTTCGGCCGCTGCGTGCTTGCAGGTGTCGGTCAGTTGCTCGAGCAATTCGTAGATCGCGCGCAGCTTGACTAGCTGTCGCGTATCAGGCTCGCCGCGAAACAGTTTCGACATTGCGGAGCGCATCACATGATCAGCCTCCGCTTCGATCCCGTTGACCTCCTGACACAACGCAAGGGCTGCACGCGGGTCGTCGACCGATTGCAGCTGTTCCACTGCGAGCCGCAGCTTGTTCGCCCCCTGCACTGCCAGGTCGGCAAGGCGATGGGCATCAGGCGTTAGTGTGGTGACGTGATACAGATGCAGCGACTGCGCGACGTCTTCGGTCAGGTCGAGCACATCGTCGAGTCGATTGATCAGAGCGTGTATCGAGCGGCGTGGAAACGGCGGCAGCAGTGAGCGGCTGATCAGTGCCAGCGTTTCATCGACCACCGTGTCAGCCCGCTTTTCGATCGCCTCGATCTCGCGCACGCGGCCATCGGGATCACGCACGTCGGACAGCAATTTCGCAAGCGCCGTGACGCCTTCCACGCACAGCCCGGCATGGCGGTCGAACAGCGCATAAAACCGACCGTCGCGCGGAACGAGTCGCCGCAACACGTTTCTCAAGGGACGCGGACTACGGCGCTCAGATACGAAACTGGGCGTCATGCGGATGGGTGGACCTGCGGTCGCGCTCAATACGAGGTATTACGCGCGAGATTTTCAAATTTTGTGTGTTGCCCATCAAAGCGCAGGTTCAGCCGCCCGATGGGTCCATTCCGCTGCTTTCCGATAATGATTTCGGCGATGTTTTTGTCGGTCGTGTCCGGGTTGTAGACCTCGTCGCGATAGATGAAGAGAATTACGTCGGCGTCCTGCTCGATAGCGCCCGATTCACGCAGATCCGACATGACCGGCCGTTTGTCCACACGCGTTTCGACCGTACGGTTCAGCTGCGACAGCGCAACGACCGGAACCGCGAGTTCCTTGGCAAGTGCCTTGAGTCCGCGCGATATTTCTGAAATCTCCGTCGCGCGATTTTCACCCGACGCGCTGGCACTCATCAGTTGCAGGTAATCAACGATCACCAGTCCAAGCCGGCCACAGGTACGTGCCAACCGGCGGGCACGCGCTCGCAGATCGATCGAAGTCATCGCTGCGGTTTCATCGATATAAAGGGGCGCGTCGTGCATTTTCTGAATTGCCGTGGTCAGCCGCGGCCAATCATCGTCCTGCAGGCGCCCGGTGCGCAAACGCTGCTGGTCGAGCTTGCCGACCGAGCTCAGCATGCGCAGCGCCAGTTGAGACGCGCCCATTTCCATCGAGAACACCGCTACGGGCATTCCCTGATCGATGGCCACGTGTTCGGCAATATTAAGCGCCAGCGCAGTCTTTCCCATCGAAGGCCTGCCGGCAATGATGATCAGGTCGCCCGCTTGAAAGCCGGACGTTTTCGAATCGAGATCGGCAAAACCCGTCGGCACACCGGTGACATCGGACGGATTGGCCCGCTCAAACAATTCCTGAATGCGTTCGACCACACGGGTCAGCAGCGGCTGAATCTCGATGAAACCCTGCCGCCCGCGCGCGCCATCTTCAGCGATCTGAAAGACCTTGGTTTCGGCTTCGTCGAGGATCTGCTTGGTGTCGCGGCCCGCCGGATTCAGCGCACTGGTTGCAATCTCATCGCCTGCAGTGACAAGCCGACGTAACACCGAGCGCTCGCGCACGATTTCGGCGTAACGGCGAATGTTCGCGGCCGACGGCGTGTTCTGCGAAAGCGAATTGAGGTAGACGAGGCCGCCGGCCTGTTCGGAACGACCGCTATTGCGCAGCGCTTCGAACACCGTCACCGCATCCGCCGGCTTGCCGCCATCGATCAGGCGGCTGATTGCACCGAAAATGTGTTGATGGTCCTGCCGATAGAAGTCGTCGGTGCTGATCAAATCGGCGATGCGATCCCATGCAGTGTTATCGAGCAGCAGACCACCGAGCACCGATTGCTCGGCCTCGATTGAATGCGGCGGCAAGCGCACCGCCGCAAGCTGGGGATCGATCGGCTGATTCAAGGTCCCAGCCGCAAGTTGCGCAGGTTTGTTGGGGGACTGCGCCGTCAGGCTTGTTCGCTGACCACTGTCACGGTGATCTCGGTCACCACGTCGGTGTGCAGGGCCACCGACACGTGATGTTCGCCAACAGTCTTCAAGGGCCCTTGCGGCATGCGCACCTGGCCCTTGTTGACTTCAAAACCCTGCTTGCTGAGCGCTTCGGCAATATCGAAGTTCGTGACCGAACCAAACAACCGCCCGTCGACGCCCGCCTTCGCGGGAATGCGCACCTTGGAGCCGGCCAGCTTATCGTTCAAAGTCTGCGCGGCGGTCAGGCGATCGGACTGCGCTTTCTCGAGATCACCGCGACGCGCTTCAAACTCCTTGATCGCATTGTCGGTCGCCCGCCGCGCCTTCCCCTTCGGGATCAGGAAATTGCGTGCATAACCTTCCTTGACCCTTACGACGTCTCCCAACTGGCCGAGGTTGATCACCTTCTCCAACAAAATGACTTGCATAGCGTCCTCAGCAGTTCTTTAGTGCGTGTCGGTGTACGGCAGCAGCGCCAGGAAACGAGCGCGCTTGATCGCAGTATCAAGCTGGCGCTGGTAGTGCGCCTTGGTTCCAGTCAGCCTTGCTGGCGTGATTTTTCCGTTTTCGCCAATGAAGTCGCGCAGGACGTCGACGTCCTTGTAATCGATCTGGTCGACTTTCTCTACGGTGAAGCGGCAAAAGCGCTTGCGCTTGAACAACGCGTTCTGTTTGTTGTCGCGTTTCGGGCCCTTGCCTTTGCCCTTGAATTTGCCTCGTGCTCCAAATGCCATCTCAAACTCCGTCGTCTATTTCGTTGAATATTTCGAATTCAGTGACATGCATCACGAGCCGGGCCGAACGACGCGTACGCGGGGCAATAAACCCGGTCAGCTTCAGCAGAATACCCAGCGCTTCGCGGTCCAGTGCCTGCGCCACTGCAGCCAGCGCTACTGTGGAGAATTCGAACGCCAGTGCGCGCTCGAGTCCTGACTCGATGACCTTGCCCTCGTGCAGGCAATCGGCTTCGAGCACCGCAATCCCGGCCGGCGTGAAGCGCAGTGCGCTCTTGCCAATGACCTTCGCGTGGATGCGGATCTGATTCACGAATGCTCCACGTCAGCATTAGCAATGGTTCCAATGCCTGAGAGCGGTGCTTACTCGGTCGTTTCCATGGCCGGAACCACTGCGGCGGCCGCGGCATTCGCTTGCGAAGCCGCCTGCGCCTGCCCAGCGGATTGCTCCGCGGCAGCCTTGCGCGCCTCTTCGCGTTCGACGATCTTCATCATCGGCGACGGCGTTGTCTCGGCCTTCTTCATTTTGACGGTCAGATGGCGCAGCACCGCGTCGTTGTACCGAAAAGCATTCTCGAGCTCGTCCAGCGTTTTGCTGTCGCACTCGATGTTCAAAAGGACGTAATGGGCTTTGGCGAGTTTGTCGATTGGATACGCCAGTTGACGGCGCGCCCAGTCTTCAACGCGATGGATCGCGCCTTTATTGTTGGTGATCATCGCTTTGTAGCGATCGATCATCGCAGGCACCTGCTCGCTTTGATCGGGGTGAACGATCAAACAGATTTCATAATGACGCATGTGTATTCCTTAGCCTTGTGGATGAGCCACCCGGGGCGTCTCCGCGGTGTGGCAAGGAAGCACCCTGACCGCTGGCGCTTTGAAAAGCCCGCGATTCTATCGCAGATTTAGGATTAGGCGCTTGCGCAACAGCTTTAGCTGCGCGCGGCGATGCGGCGGTCCATCACGGCAAACCAGGCCGGCGGAATTAGCGCCAGTAGTGTCATCGCCGGATATCCGGACGGTAGCTGTGGAGCCATGGGTGCGGAGCGCAGTTGCTCGTAGGGGCGCTGCATGTTGGCATGATGATCCGAATGAAGCTGCAGATTGAACAGTACCCAGTTGCTGACGGTGAAATCGGCGTTCCAGGAATGATCCTCACGTACGGCTTCGTAACGGTCGCCAGCACGCTTCCGCTGCAATCCGTAATGCTCGATGTAATTGATGATCTCGAGCAACACAATTGCCGATCCGGCCTGAAACGCAAACAGCGAGGCGGCTTTGGCGCCGCCGATCCAGGCAGCCAGCATGAGCAGCACCACCGCCAGCACGCTGCCGGTAAGTGTCCAATTGGCGGCGCTCCATGCCGAACGCCCGTCGTGCTGCAACCGCATGGCTTCGAGCCGCCACGCGTGCACAAAGCTGCCGATGACTGAACGCACAATAAAACGGTAAACGGACATGCCGCGCGGCGCGGTGGCTGGATCCTCTGGAGTTGCGACCCTGACGTGATGACCCCGTACATGCTCGACCACGAAGTGACCATAGCCGACCATCACCAGTAGCGCTTTGGCGATGATGCGGTCGAGGGGCGACGCACGATGCGCCAGCTCGTGCGCCACGGTGATGCCGAGTCCGCCGGTAACGGTGCCAACTGCGACGCCAAATACGAACAGCTCACTCCACGACAACGAGGGCGCGATGCGCACCGCCTGGATCAGCAGTGTCGATTGCAGAAGCAGATGCATGCGGGGTAGCCAGCGCGCAATGACAGCGGAGCGCGCACGTCTTGCCGGGGGCCGGGAGGCCCTTCGCGGTGGGCCGACCCAGGCATCAAGCAGCGGAATGGCCACGAACGCAATCAACAGCGATACCCAGGGCGCACCGACGCTGACCCAGTGCAGCGGCAGCAGAGAAAATGCAGTGAGAAATAACAGGCCCACAAGGCCGGCTGCAATCGACATGCAATCAATGCTGCTGCAATCGGGCAGTCACATCAAGCCCGAGCATTCGGCGAAATCGGCATCAAATCGCGCTGCCGCTTCGATTCGAACAGGCAGACGCCCGCTGCCACCGACACGTTCAGGCTTTCGACGTGACCCGCAAGCGGAATGCGTGCGAGCACATCGCAGCGTTCGCGGGTCAGGCGCCGCAACCCTGCGTCCTCCGCACCCAAAGCCCAAGCCAGAGGGCCGGTAAGGTCGATGTCGAACAGCGACTGCGGAGCCTCGCCCGCGGCTCCGACGAGCCGAACGCCGGCGTCACGCAGATCGTCCATCGCGCGCGCCAGGTTCGTCACCGTAATCAGTGGCACCGTTTCGGCAGCGCCTGCGGCGGCTTTCAGCGCGGCGGGCGTCAATTCGGCGGATCGGTCGCGCGGCACGACCACGGCGCTGACGCCCGCGGCGTCGGCGACGCGCAGGCTCGCGCCAAGATTGCGCGGGTCGGTAACGCCGTCGAGTAACAGCAACAATGAAGTTGCGTTGATTCGATTAAGCACGTCGTCCCACGACGCAGGCTGTTCGAGCTCGGCCGCCACCGCGACAACGCCTTGATGCGGCGCTTCGCCCGCCAGCGCCCGCAGCCGCTCGACATCTGCCGGCGTCGTTCGCACCCCGAGCGCCTTGGCGCGCTGCTGCAGATCGACCATCCGCGCGTCGCGCCGCCGCTCATCGACGTACAGCATCTCGATTGACTCGGGTGCGTGCCGCAATCGCGCGCCCACCGCATGAAACCCCGCCAACACACGTTTAGTCATCAACGACCGCGCTTCGCGGCTTTGACCTTGCTATCGCGGCCGCGAACACCCTTCTTGCCGATCTTGTGCAACTGACCGCGCCGTACCTGGCGACGTTCCACCTTCGCCTGTCGGGCGCGACGTTCTTCGACACTCTCGCCGCGTTTACGCTCTTTGTCTTTCGACTCTGGCGTACTTGCTGTCAACAGCGATTTGCGCGTGTCGCTTTTGACCAGCTTGAAATCGATGCGCCGCGCCTCTAGGTCTACGCGCGCAACCTGAACGGTCAGGCGATCGCCGAGCCGGTACCGCAGCCCGGTGCGCTCGCCGCGCAACTCGTGCAGAGGTTCGTTGTATAAAAAATATTCCGATCCGAGCTCGGACACGTGCACCAATCCCTCGATATAAAGGTCGTCGAGAACAATGAAGGCGCCAAATGGAACAACCGAGCTCACCGTGCCGGAATACGTTTCGCCCACGCGTTCCCGCATGTAATAACTCTTGAGCCATGCTTCGACGTCGCGCGATGCATCGTCGGCACGGCGCTCATTGGCGGAACACAACAGGCCGAGCTTCTCCCAAACGGCAATGCCTTCAATGACGACCGCTGGTCGGGTGCTATGCGCTACGCGCAGTGCAGCGCGCGCAGCGGCGGGCGCCGCGGCAGCATCCGGATTTGCTGACACCTGAGGCACGTAGTTCTGATTGGCAAGTATCGACTTGATCACTCGATGCACCAGCAGATCCGGATAACGCCTTATCGGTGAGGTGAAGTGTGTGTACGCCTCGTAAGCGAGGCCAAAGTGCCCGGCGTTGTGCGGGCTGTAAACCGCCTGCTGCATTGAACGCAACATCACCGTTTGCAACAGCTGCGCATCGGGACGAGGTTTGATCTGCTTTAACAACTTGGCGTAATCGGCGGGTTTCGGCTTCTCGCCGCCGTCGAGCGTCAGACCCAACGTCTTCAGCAACGTGCGCACGTTGACGAGGCGTTCGGGTGTCGGACCTTCGTGCACGCGGTACAGGCCCTGTTTCTTTGCACGCGCGATAAAGTCAGCGGTGCACACGTTTGCCGCCAGCATGCATTCTTCGATCAACTTGTGGGCATCGTTGCGCGCGCGTGGAACGATCTTTTCAATGCGCCCGTTCGGATCACACACGATGTACGTCTCGGTCGTGTCCAGATCGATCGCGCCGCGCGCCTCGCGGGCGCGCTTGAGCAATTCATAGAGTGCATACAAGTTCTGCAAATGCGGCAACACACTTGCCAGCCGCTCGGCTTCCTTGCTCTCGGGCGCAGACAGCGCCTCCCACACGTCTGTGTAGGTCAGCCGGGCGCGCGAATGCATCACGGCCGGATAGAACTGGTAGGCATCGATCGCGCCCTTGTTTGAAATGACGCAATCGCAAACCATCGCGACACGATCGATATCCGGCTTCAGCGAACAGAGTCCATTGGACAACTTCTCGGGCAGCATCGGAATCACGCGGCGCGGAAAGTACACCGACGTCGAGCGGTTCTGCGCTTCGACGTCCAGCGCATCACCCGGTTTGACGTAGTAGCTGACATCGGCGATCGCCACGATCAGCCTCCACCCCTTGCGCCGGCCCGATTGGATCAACGGCTCGCAAAAAACCGCATCGTCGAAGTCGCGCGCGTCTTCGCCATCGATGGTGACCAATGGAACATCGCGCAAATCGATCCGGCCATGCAGATCCTTCTGCGACACCTCGTCAGGCAGCTTTTCCGCGAGCTTGACAGCCGCTTCCGGAAACTCGTGCGGCACCGCGAACTTGCGCACCGCAATTTCGATTTCCATGCCGGGATCATCGATAGCGCCGAGCACTTCGATGACGCGGCCCACCGGCTGCACATAGCGCTGCGGCTGCTGCAGGATCTCAACGACAACGACCTGGCCGGGCTCGGCCGAAAGCGATCCGCCTGGTGGAATCAGAATGTCGTGCGCGATGCGCTGATCCTCGGGCACGACAATCGTCACGCCGCGCTCGTTAAGCAAGCGCCCGACGAGCTTGTTGGTGCGGCTCTCGATGACCTCGACAATCTCGCCTCCGGGCCGGCCGCGGCGATCTGCGCCGGTAATGCGGGCAAGCACACGGTCACCGTGCAGCACTTTGCTCATCTCATGCTCGGAGAGCACGAGATCCGCGCCACCGTCGTCACGGATCAGGAAACCGAACCCGTCACGATGGCCCTGCACCTGACCCGACAACAAATTGGCACGTGCTGCAACCAGCAGCAGCCCCGCGCGATTGCGCACGATGCGTCCCGCGCGTTCGAGTTCCTCGATCCGCCGGTGGAATTCAGCGTGATCCTCCGGAGGCAGCTCGAGCCGCTCGGCCAGATCGGCGGGCGTCAACGGCGCCCGCGCGGCCGTCAGTGTTTCTACAAGCGAATCGCTATTCATGCGATTTATTTTTTGATTCACAATTTCTTTCTCGTTCGCTTCGGGGCGACCTGTTCACTTATTTGACTAGATGCCTGCCACCGCTAGAATTCGCCGCTTGCCCAGATGGCGGAATTGGTAGACGCACTAGGTTCAGGTCCTAGCGGTGGCAACACTGTGGAGGTTCGAGTCCTCTTCTGGGCACCAATGTTATTCAGGGGAGCCGGCCTGTGGGCCGGCCACTTTTTTTTTCAATCGTTCGGCTAATTTCTCGGGGCCCATCGCGTCGTAGATCTCGAACGGTTGATGGATCCACGGATTGGTGGAAAGGTGTTCGACGAAGTAATCCGGTTTGAACGTCGAGCATGCCTTGTACCAAATGACGCCGGTTCTCACTTCCTCAACCTTTGCGTAGCGCTCCTTTAAGTGGCTTACCACGCGCGCCAGCGTTACTCCCGAGTCCACCAGATCGTCGACCAGCAGCAAGTTGCCGCGCAGTGCGTCGCTGGTCATCGTGATGTACTCGCCGATATCCAGCTGCCCCTGGCGCGTACCCGCTGCCGCGCGATACGAGCTTGCTGCCAAAATCGCCAGCGGCACGTCGTAGATGCGCGAGATGACGTCGCCGACCCGCAGGCCCCCGCGTGCCAGACACAACAGCGAATCGAAGTGCCAGTTCGATCGGTGCACCAGCAGGCAAAGATTTTCAACTAAACAGTGATACTCGTCCCAGTCAACATACAGATCGAACTCCGACTGGGTGGGATTTGTCATCAGTCGAGCGGGTGCCGCAGCACGATCGTTTGTTCGCGATCAGGTCCGGTCGACACCACGACGATAGGCACGCCAAGCACCTCTGCTAGCCGCTCGAGGTAACGCTGGGCTCCCGATGGGAGTTTGTCCCAGTGCTGCACACCAAAAGTCGATTCACTCCATCCCGCAAACGTTTCGTACACCGGCTCGCAACGACTGACCGCTTCGGCACCATACGGCAGAATGTCAACGGACTTGCCGTCCATTGTGTAACCGGTGTTCAACATCACGCGCGGCAGGCCGTCGAGCACGTCGAGCTTGGTAATGCACAGGCCGGTGGTTCCGTTGAGCTGCACCGCCCGCTTCAACCCCGCTGCGTCGAACCAGCCGCACCGCCGCGGCCGGCCGGTGACCGATCCGAATTCCTGACCCTTGTTCCGCAGCTGATCCCCGGTCGCGTCCGTAAGCTCAGTCGGGAATGGACCGGAACCGACGCGTGTCGAATAGGCCTTCGTAATGCCGAGCACGTAATCGAGCCGCTGCGGCGCGACCCCGGCACCCGCGGCCGCAGCGCCGGCAACGGTATTGCTCGACGTCACATAGGGGTAGGTGCCGTGATCCACGTCCAGCAGGGCGCCCTGTGCGCCTTCAAACAATAGACGCGCTCCACTCGCCATCACACTGTTGAGCTTGTACGACACGTCGGTTATCAGGGGTCGTAATCGATCAGCCAACGCAAGTGTTTCGTCGATGACGCTGTTCGCATCGATCGGCTGAGCCGCTAGATAGTGCTCGAGAACGAAGTTATGCAGGTCAAGTGCTTCGCGCACTTGTTCGGCAAAGCGCGGGGCATCGAACAAATCCTGCGCGCGCACAGCCCGACGCGCGACCTTGTCCTCATATGCGGGGCCGATGCCGCGGCCGGTCGTTCCGATCTTGGCGGCGCCGCGCTTGACCTCACGCGCAAGGTCAAGCGCCACGTGATACTGCAGAATCAACGGACAGTTGCCGCTGATCAAAAGCCGCGACATCACATCGACGCCAGCCGCCTCGAGTTCATCTATTTCGCTCAGCAACGCGGATGGCGACAGCACGACGCCATTGCCGATGTAGCAGGCCAGACCCGGCCGCAGGATTCCGGACGGAATCAGCCTGAGAATTGTCTTCTTGCCGTTAATGACGAGTGAGTGTCCGGCGTTATGCCCGCCTTGAAAGCGCACGACACCGTCAACGCTTTCGGATAGCCAATCGACAATCTTTCCCTTGCCCTCATCACCCCATTGAGTCCCGACGACTACAACGTTTTGCACCATCAGTGTTCCCGCCCGGCCTTATGTGCTGCAACAACGCTCCATTCATCGCCTCGCCGCGTAATGACGCGATCAAACACAAAATCGTCATCGCCTTGGCCGCGTGTTTCTATTTTCTCGCCCGGTAGCCGTTGCACCACGGTCTCGCCGCCCGCGCGCAATTTGCCAATCAGGGCCCGCAGCTGTATGTCGTCATCGGCAGGCGCGCGTATCGCATGCGGCGGACTATCTTCGGCAAGATCGGCCAACTCGCGCAGGTAAATTGAAAAGCCGACCGCCGGGCGCGCGCGTCCGAACGCTTTGCCGATGTCGTCGTAGCGACCACCCCGCAACACCGCATTCGGAGCGTCCGCGGTGTGCACCGCGAATGTAACGCCAGTGTGATAACGATATCCGTGAAGATCCAGAAGGTCGATCGACACGGCGTCGGCGCCGCACCGTGCAACGATCGCATCGAGATCATCGAGTGCAGCGGTGATCCTCGGCACGCTTGGAAGCTCGCGTCGAGCCGCTGCGAGCACCTCATTACCGTCATTGAGTCTCGCAAGCGCAAGCAACGCGGCGCGCGCATCGCTGGGCAGCGCGACCGATTGTTGCCTCAGCGATGGCACGTCCTTCGCGTTCAACGAGCCGAGCAGCTCATCCACCAGAACTGCAGGAAGGTGCGCCAATTCCAGAATTCCACGAACGACGCCGGTGTGTCCGAGATCGACGCGGACTTCCTTTAAGCCCGCCAGATGAAGCGAAGCAACCGCCAGTTCGAGCAATTCAACGTCTGCGGCGACCCCGCCTGCACCATAGAGCTCGGCGCCCACCTGGAAAGGCTCGCGTGTCGCCAGCGGGTGTACCGGCTGCGCATGCAAAACACTGACGGCATAGCAGAGCCGAACCACGCCGTGGCGATTCAGAATATGCGCGTCAATGCGCGCCACCTGCGGCGTTGTGTCGGCGCGCACGCCGAGCAGCCGGCCACTCGATTGATCGGTTAACTTGAATGTGCGCAGATCGACATCGCTGCCAGTGCCAGTCAACAACGATTCGGCGTGCTCAATCAGCGGCGGTATCACCTGCTCGTATCCGTAGCTGCGATAAAGATCAAGCAGCGCGCGGCGCAGATATTCGACACGCCGCGCCTCGCGCGGCAGTACATCGGAGATATTTTCGGGTAATAGCCAGCGCGGCATGGCAACGCAACGGCGCCCTTTGGGCGGCTCGCAAAATATTGATCGAGTGGATTGGACTAACTCTGCAGCCAGAACAATAGCGCGCCGACGGCGACGGCGATCAGTCCAAAAAAGCGGATCTGTCCGTCGCTCAATTCGCTGAGTCGGCTGAACATCTGCCGCCACGCCTTAGGGGCAACCAGTGGCATGAGTCCTTCGAATATCAGCATCAGCGCAACCGCCAAACCTAATAGCGACATCAGGCGCTAGCGACCCGAACCTTTCAAGGTTGATGAGCTGCCGGCGGGTGGATTCGATCCGCGCAAATATTTGAAGAAGTCGGAAGATGGATCAACCACCAACACATCATTGCGGCTTTTGAACGTCGTGCGGTAAGCCTCGAGCGTCCGATAGAACTCGGCAAAGCTGGGGTTCTGCCCAAACGCCTGCGCATAAATTGCCGACGCACGAGCATCGCCGTCGCCTTTGACTTTCTGCGCCGCGCTGTAAGCCTCGGCCAATAACACTTCGCGCTGCCGGTCAGCATCGGCGCGGATCTTTTCGCCTTCCGCCGAGCCAATCGATCGCTGCTCGTTGGCTACGCGCTTGCGCTCGGCCTGCATGCGGCCGTAAACGGATTCACTGATCTCCGGAACGAAATCCACGCGCTTTAAACGAACGTCGACGATCTCAACACCGAGACCCTTGACACTTTCCTGGACCGCGACGCGAATCTCGTCCATGGCCTTCTCGCGCTGGCGCGAGGTAATCTCGTTAACCGTGCGCTTGTTGACCGCCTGGTTCAACGAATCGCGCACCAGGGTCGAAATGCGCTCCTCCGCGGACCGCTCGCCCGCTGGAAAGCTGACTCTAAATGCACGAGGTTCGACAATGCGCCAACGAACAAACGAGTCAATCAACAAATTTTTCTTTTCGGATGTCTGCACCCGGTCAGCGACCGGTGTGTCGATGGTAAGGATGCGATTGTCCTGATATTCGACGTTCTGCAGCAGCGGGATGCGGAAGTAAAGGCCCGGCTCTGTTACCACACGCACGATCTGTCCAAGCTGGAACACGATCGCGAAGTCACGCTGATGCACAACGAAAGTGCTGGCTCGCACCACCACTGCGAGCAACACCAGGCCAATCACGGCAGCCACAATTCGATTCATCGATTCAGTTCCTGTCGCTTTCGATATCCGGTTCTATCGCGCGTCTCGATCGCGTGTACGCAAATTTTCGCGTCCTCGCGTCTCAGGAACAGGAGCGGGTTCCGGCGTGGTAGCAGGTGCCGGGCGCGGCACGGCGGAATCCTGAAGCGCCTGCTGCATCAGCTTGTCGAACGGCAAATACAACAGCGGATTGCTGTTTCGCACGTCCACCATCACCTTGCTGGTATTGGCAAACACTTGCTGCATTGTGTCGATATAAAGTCTGTCGCGCGTGACCTGCGGGGCTTTCTGATATTCGACCAGGATTTGCTGGAACCGTGACGCATCGCCCTGCGCGGTCTCTACGACACGCGAACGGTAGCCATCGGCTTCCTGCAGCAGGCGAGACGCCAGACCGCGCGCTTTTGGCACAACGTCGTTTGCATACGCCTGGCCAAGATTGATCTCGCGTTCGCGATCCTGCCCGGCCTTCACAGCGTCATCGAACGCGGCCTGCACCTGCTCGGGGGGTTGCACGTTTTGAATCGCAACGGCCTGCACCAAAATCCCCGTGCCATACCGGTCAAGCATGTCCTGCATCAACCTGCGAGTTTCAACTGCGACGTCCTGCCGGGACTCATACAGCACCGAATCCATTGTCTTGCGGCCGACGACTTCGCGCATTGCCGATTCGGCCGATTGAATGACCGCGGCGGTCGGATTGCGGCTGTTAAACAGATAGTCTCGCGCGCCGTTGTCCTTGATCCGGTACTGGACTTCAAACTGTATGTCCACGATATTTTCATCGTCGGACAGCATCAACGCTTCTTTCAGGCGCTCCGGACGGCCGCGCGTTCCGACCTCGACCCTACGCAGCGAAAGGATGTCGACCAGCTCGTTGGTCTGTATCGGCCACGGCAGCCGCCAGCGAAAGCCGGGAGAGCTCGTATCTGAATATTTTCCGAATGTCGTCACGACGCCGACCTGACCTTCCGGAACTATATAAAAACCGCTGCCCAGCCAGATCAGTCCAATGACCGAGAGCACTGCGGCGAGCCCCAGACCGGCGCCCTTGCCGTTGGGCGTAAAGCCGCCGAACGGGTTTCCTTTGCCTCCAGACCCACCGCGCCGCGCCCCGCGTTTGCCGAACAGACCCGACAGGCGTCGATTAAAGTCGCGCCACAGCTCGTCAAGATCCGGCGGTCCGTCGCTGGGCTTTTGCGGTCGCTGCGGACGCGCTTCAGGTTCGCGACGCGGCTCATCCTTGCCGTCGTCGTTCGCACCGTCGGAGCCGCCACCGCGGCCCCACTTTGGATCGTCAAGCGACATGGAAGTCAGCTCTCGCTAATGCACGGCAAGAGCTGTGGGCTGCGTTGATCGTGAAGCCAGTCTGAGTAATCGTCATATTGACTTGCCGCGTTTGCACTAGGCGGCTGCGCTTGGCCAGGAAGGTGCGTCATCGTTTGGGTTCATGGCGTCGAGCGCGTCGTCTGTGCATTCACCAGCGCTGCTGCCAAAACGCGCCGACCGCTCGACGAATTCAACAATCGCGCCGCGCAACGCTACAAGCCCCAACCCCGATTGCGCGCTGACCGAAACGGCCACGATGTTATCACGCACATCGCGCTCGACCGCCGCCGGCCGTGCCGTCAAATCGATTTTGTTGTACACCACGATCGTCGGCACTTTGTCGGCGCCAATGTCTGTCAGCACACGCTCGACTTCGGCAATCTGTTCGGCCCGTGCCGGTGAAGCCGCATCGACGACGTGTAGCAGGAGGTCAGCTTCGGCAGTCTCATTCAAAGTTGACTTGAAGGCTTCGATGAGCTGATGGGGCAGTCCGCGGATAAACCCAACGGTGTCTGACACCACAGCCTCGACTTTGCTGTCACCATTGATTCCAAGATGACAGCGGCGCGCGGTCGTATCCAAAGTGGCGAACAACTGGTCGGCTGCGTACACACCGGCCTGAGTCAGCGCGTTGAACAGCGTCGACTTGCCTGCATTGGTGTATCCCACCAGCGATATTGAAACGACGTCGTTGCGCGATCGTGCGCGACGGCGCGTACGCCGCTGTTTTTCGGATTGCTTCAAGCGATCGCGCAGGCGGCGCACCTTGACTCCAATCATCCGGCGATCGAGTTCGATCTGCTTTTCACCCGGGCCCCCCGTCTTGCCGAGCCCACCGCGTTGGCGCTCCAAGTGTGACCAGCCGCGCACAAGTCGCGTGGACAGATGATCGAGTTGCGCGAGTTCGACCTGCAGCTTGCCCTCTCGGCTCTTGGCGCGGCGCGAGAAGATATAAAGAATCAGCGCTGTCCGATCGAGCACCCAGAGACCTAATGTCTGCTCGAGATTGCGCTGCTGCGCAGGCGATAGAGCGACATCGAAAATGACCAGGCTCGCATCGGCAGCGGTGGCTTCAGACTTAAGTTCCTCGACCTTGCCGCTGCCAACGAAATAGGCAGCGTCCGGACGATCGCGGCGAACCGTCAGCAAGGCGACCGGCTCAATATCGGCCGAGATGACGAGCTGCTTCAGTTCCTCGATTGCATCGGGATTGTCACGCCGCCCAATCGCGACGCTGACAAGCAACGCACGCGTCGTGTTCGGAGCGCGGCCAGAGTCAACCTGAAAGACGACGCTCAGGCTTCTGGCTCCGCGGCGAGGTTCACAGGACGCGCTGGAACGACGGTAGAGATTGCATGTTTGTAAACCATCTGCGTCACGGTGTTACGTAATAGAACGACGTATTGATCAAACGATTCGACCTGACCCTGCAACTTGATGCCATTGACGAGATAGATCGATACCGGGATATGTTCCTTGCGCAATGCGTTCAGGAAGGGGTCTTGTAACAATTGCCCTTTGGCAGTCATCTTTTTCTCCAGCGTTTTGACACGCTTGTTCGAATTGGGCCCGAACGCAGGGCCGAAGATTTGATAAACCGTTTGGCGCCGTACGAACTATCGGTACATGGCGATCAAACGCGCGAAATCAATGTAAAGCAAAAGCCTTGCCTTGGCGAGCGCACGGCAGCCAGTCACTGCAACGCGCCTGTTGATGACATTCGACAGCGGAAAACGCAGATCGTCATTCGGCGTACGGGTTTCTGCTAGTTCGAAATTCCACTCGCAACGGCGTCCCGGTGAGATCAAACTGCTCGCGAAACTGCCCTTCCAGATAGCGTCGATACGGGTCCGATACCTGGCTCAGCGAATTGCCGTGCACGATGATGATCGGTGGGTTGTGCCCGCCTTGATGTGCATAACGCGGCTTGGGTCGCGAATGACCCGCGCGGGCTGGTTGCTGGCGAGCTATCGCAGCGAGCAACGCGCGCGTGAGCTTCGGCGTGGGCAATCGTGCAAAGGCGGCCTTGTACGCCTCCGATACCGATCGCATCAGCGGCTTGAGCCCTCTTTTCTTAAGCGCCGAGACCTGGTGGAAGCGCGCCCAGCGAAGAAAATGAAGCTTGCGTTCGATCTCATGTGTGATGCGCTCGCGCTGATAGGCATCGAGCCCGTCCCATTTGTTGACCGCTACCACCATCGCGCGGCCGCTTTCGAGCACAAAGCCGGCGATATGCGCGTCCTGGTCGGCAATCTCAGATGCCGCGTCGAGTAACAGAATGACGACGTTGCTGTCAGCAATCGACTGCAACGTCTTGACAACGGAGAATTTTTCAACAGTCTCGAAGACTTTGCCGCGCCTGCGGATCCCGGCGGTATCGATCAGCGTGAACTTGCTGCCGTCGTAATCGAATTCAATTTCAATTGAATCGCGCGTGGTGCCCGGCTTGTCGAAAGCGATCAGCCGTTCCTCGCCCAGCACAGCATTGATAAGTGTCGATTTGCCAACGTTGGGTCTGCCCACTACTGCAACGCGAATTCGCCGGTCGCCACCAACTGCATCGCCTCCTGCCTCTTCTTGCGCTTCTGCTTGGACGAAGTCCTCAAGCGCTATCTGCATCAGCGTTTGCACACCGTCGCCGTGCGCAGCCGAGATCAGCCAGGGCTCACCGAGACCGAGTTCGTGAAATTCCGCTGCGGCTTGCTCGGAGAGTCCCTCGGCTTTGTTCACCGCCAGGACGACTGGGCGCGCGGCAACACGAAGCCGCGCCGCGATGCGCGCATCCTGGCCCGTCAACCCTTCGCGTGCATCAAGCACGAAGATCACCACATCGCACTCGGCGATCGCCTGCTCTGTCTGAGCGGCCATCTCGCGCACGATGCCCTCGGCGTTCACCGGCTCGAAGCCGCCGGTGTCAATGACAATGTAATCGCGCGGGCCGACACGTCCTTCGCCGTAGTGCCGGTCTCGAGTGAGCCCCGGAAAGTCCGCAACGAGCGCCGCGCGCGAGTGCGTTAACCGATTGAACAGAGTCGACTTGCCAACGTTGGGCCGGCCAACGATCGACACTACGGGTTTCATAAGCGATCCAGGACGGCGCTGCCGTCCGCTTCTATTCGATGACGATCAGCGCAACCGTTCCATCACGCGCCTGCACCACCGCGCCGCCACCGAGCGCGCGCGGTGTAGCTACGATATCGGCGGGAAGCATGACGCGCGCAACCAGTGCTCCATCCTCGGGCGCCAGGAAATGGACCGCGCCCGCATAATCACCGGTCACGATCGCACGATTCAAAGCCAATGGCGCCGACATTGCGCGGTGCAGTAGCTTCTCCTGCTTCCAGGCGCTTGAACCCGCAGCGCGGTTGAAGGCCATAACATTGGATTTTGAATCGACGACATACACGCGTTTGTCGTCAACCGCCGGTCCGGAGCCTGCAGAGATTTCGCTCGACCAACGAAGGTTGCCGTTGGCTGCCGCAAAACACGCAACGCGCCCCTGATAAGACGCTGCACAGACTTCCCCTCCGATGACGAGCGGAGCGCCGACGACGTCGGCCAGGCGCTCCACTTCGGTTGCACCGCGTGGCTCCGAAACAGCAACGTCCCAACGAACCGCCCCGTTGGCGCTATTCAGTGCGACCAATCTTCCGCCTGGGAAGCCGGCGATGACCAGATCACCGGCATAGACAAGTTCGGTCGGGCTGCGCAACGTCAGCGGGACATTGGCACGCTGGTACGTCCATCGCCGCTTGCCGCTCGCCGCGTCAAGGGCTGTGATTCTGTAATCGGTCGAGCGAACGATGACTAGATCGCGCCCAACCAGGGGCGGCGATCGCATTTCTCCACCAATCTGCGAACGCCAAATTTCGATGCCATCTGCACCCAGCGCGACAACTCCGCCGCGCGCGGTGCCCACTGCAACCGTGAACCCATCGCTGCCGACGCCGGCGCTTATCGGGGCCTTGATATCGCTGCGCCAGACAATCTGGCCGCTATCGGGAGAAAGTCGTACAACCGCGCCGTCGGAAGCGGCGACGTAAACGGCGTTTTCCATCACCGCCGGTTGCAACACATCCCTGCGGCTCGGCCCGACCGATGTACGCCACGCGACGCGCGCGTTCAGCGTCGGTTTCAGCTCGGTCAGTGGGGTGGGTTGAACAACACGAGAGGGTGTGCCCCCCATCCATGAGGGCAGCCACGAGCAGCCTGCAATAGAACAAAAGGCGGGGACGAGCAGCGCCAGCGCCGATCGCTTCAGTCCCGTTACCCGAAACTTCTGATGTGTACGGGCAGGCATCGATCTATTCATCATGAGGTCGCAGTCGGGGGCAACGCATCGAGCTTCAACTGGATCAACTGCCGCAGCGGATGCTGGACATCGGCCTTCGTCAATGCGTCGCGATACGCCAAGCGCGCTTCTTCGATTTTGTTTTGCGCAAAGAGAACATCGCCACGGCGATCAGCGACCGCCGCAGCATCGACTCCCGGGCTAGCGGCGTCGAGAACCTTAAGCGCGTCGTCGTAATTTTTCTCGTCAAGCAGCACACCCGCAAGCCTCACTCGGGCGACGGCGACGATTTCGGGATAATCCGAGTGATCGACGACCCACTGCAAACGCAAGCGCGCTGCGGCGGTGTCACCGCTTTGCGCATACCAGCGCGCTGCCTGTAGCGCGGCCATGGGTCCATATAACGTGCCGCCATATTTGCTTGTCAGCGTTGCGCTGAGGATATTCACGCGCTCGGCTTCGCGTGCCGTCATTGCGCGCTCCAGCTCGGCGTAGACACCCGCCGCTTCTTCGGCCTGATTGCGCTGATACCAACGCCATCCATGGAAAGCTGCAAACGACAGCAGCGCCAGAATCGCCACCCCCATAATCAGATTGCCGTACTTGTCCCACCATGCCTTCAGCTCGTCAAGCTGCTCCTGCTCTTGTAAGTCGTAAGCCATTGCGTCGTCCGTTGTCGTTATTCTTCAATCTCGCTGAGCGCGCTCACTAGGGTATCCGCCAAGTTTGCGAGCGGCACGATACGCTGCTCGGCAGCGCGCGCCCGCAGCGGCTTGACAGCGGCCGACTGGGCGGCCAGTTCGGCTTCCCCGATGATGACGGCGAACTCGGCGCCGCTCGCATCGGCCTTCTTCATCTGCGACTTCAAACTTGCGTCTCCCGCATGAAATATCACGTCGAGTCCGGCGTCGCGTAGTTGCTCCGCGGCCAGGAATGCCTGCGACGCAGTTTCACCGCCCTGGTGCAACACATAAACATCGGTGTGCGCAGTCGCATCGACGTTCCCGGATTGAGTCAGACATTCAATCACCCGCTCGACCCCAATTGCGAATCCGATCGCGGGCGTCCGCTTGCCTCCAAGCTGTTCGGTCAGCGGGTCGTAGCGCCCGCCACCGCACAACGTTCCCTGCGACCCCAACTGGTTGGTGATCCATTCGAACACGGTGAGGTTGTAGTAATCGAGTCCGCGCACCAGTCGCGGATTTACGCGGAACTCCACGCCCGCCTTGGCCAAGAGGTCCTGCAATCCGTCGAAGTGGCGGCGGGATGCAACACCCAGGTACTGCGTAATTTGCGGGGCTTCGTCGAGGAGCGCTACCATGGCCGGATTTTTTGAATCCAGAATACGCAGCGGATTTGACGTCAGCCGCCGCTTCGAGTCGGCGTCGAGTTCACCCTCGCGTTGCTCGAAATATTTAACCAGATCGACCCGATGCTTCATGCGCTCATCAGACTCGCCCAGGCAATTGATTTCGAGGCGCGCGCCGGTCACGCCGAGGATCTTCCACAAGCGCGCCAGCATCACCATGTGCTCAGCATCGATATCGGGCCCCGCAAACCCAAGTGCCTCGACGTTGACCTGATGGAATTGGCGAAAGCGCCCGCGCTGCGGACGTTCGTGACGAAACAGTGGGCCCATCGACCAGACACGCTTCGGTCCGTCATACGTAAGGCTGTGCTCGATCGCGGCGCGTACGGTCCCCGCCGTGAACTCGGGGCGCAACGTGAGCCGTTCCTGATTCGACCGGTCTTCGAACGAGTACATCTCCCTCTCGACGATATCGGTGACGGCGCCGATGCCGCGCACGAACAGGTCGGTGTGTTCCAGGATCGGCGTACGGATCAGCTGATAACCGTACGACCGCACCCAGTCTAAAACCCGCGCTTCGAACCATTCCCACACGGGCGCAGCGGCAGGCAACAAATCATTCATGCCGCGTACCGCGGCAAGCTTTAACGTCGCCATCGCTTAGTGATGCGCAGGACTTGCGGCGGACGAGTATGTACGGCGCACGTACTCATCGACGATGGCCTGAAACTCCTCCGCAATGCGCTCACCCTTCAGCGTCACCGTGCGCACGCCGTCGATAAACACCGGGGCAACGGGCGCTTCACCGGAGCCCGGCAAGCTGATACCGATATTGGCGTGCTTACTTTCGCCCGGACCATTGACCACGCAGCCCATCACGGCAACGCTCATCGACTCAACTCCTGGATGAGCAGCACGCCAGCCTGGCATCTGTGCGCGCAGCCACGATTGAATGTCGTCGGCCAGCTCTTGAAAAAACGTACTCGTTGTGCGCCCACATCCGGGACACGCGACCACCATCGGGGTGAATGCGCGCAGTCCGATCGTCTGCAAAATCTCTTGCGCCACCTGTACCTCGGTCGTTCGCGACTCGCCCGGCGCCGGCGTCAGCGAGACGCGAATTGTGTCACCGATTCCTTCCTGGAGTAGCACTGATAGCGCCGCGGTCGAGGCAACGATCCCTTTGCTGCCCATGCCCGCCTCGGTGAGCCCAAGATGCAACGGGTAATCGCAGCGACGCGACAGTTCGCGGTACACCGCGATCAGATCCTGCACACCGCTGACTTTTGCCGACAGACAGATCATGTCGGCGGCCATTCCGAGCGAGCGCGCGCGCTCAGCGCTTGCAACCGCCGATTGAACCAGCGCTTCGCGCAGCACAGCCTTGGCACTGAGTGGCGAATGGCGACGCGCGTTTTCGTCCATCATTTTAGCGAGCAGTTCCTGATCCAGGCTGCCCCAGTTGACGCCAATGCGCACGGGCTTGCGAAAGCGACACGCCACTTCGATCATCTGCGCAAAGTTATCGTCGCCTCTGGCACCGCGGCCCACATTGCCTGGATTAATGCGGTACTTCGACAACGCCTCTGCGCATGCGGGGAACTGTGTCAACAGCTTGTGACCGTTGTAATGAAAGTCGCCTACGAGCGGCACGTCGATTCGCATCTTGTCGAGCTGCTCGCGAATCGGCGCAACTTCGGCGGCCGCTTCGGGCGAATTCACAGTGATCCGAACAATTTCCGAGCCGGCTTGCGCGAGTTGCTTGACCTGGATTGCAGTGGCAATCGCATCGGCCGAATCCGTATTGGTCATCGACTGCACGACGATCGGAGCAGCACTGCCAATGTGCACACGGCTTTCGCCCCATTTCACCACCATCTGGCGGGTGCTACGCCGTCCGGCCGGCTGTCCAACCTGCGGCAAACAATCCAGTGGCTCGACCGGCGTGTTCACAGAGAATTATCGAACTGTGAAGCGGGCAACGTTGTTCTTTGTTACCGGAACGAGATTGAACGCCTCGCCACGCACCTCAACGGTTGCCTTGTTCGCGTCGCCGATTACAACGTTGAGTGGCAATGCTCCGTCGAGTGCATGCTCAGCGCCCACTGCACTCAATTGAGACAGCAGGATCTTGCCGGTCGCGTCGGTCACTTCGACCCATGCGGCGCCGTCGAAGCGCAGCATCAGCACGGGCGCGACCGCGCCGGCCACCGTACCCGCCGAAGCTTGGGTGTCAGCGGGTGGAAAGGGTTCGACGGTTGAGTTCGCGGGAGCCGCAACCTCGGTTTGCGGTGCGGTCGGCGCCTCGCTCGGTATCGGTGCGGCTTGCGTGGCAGCGCTTGATGAAGGCGCCACCGGGACCGCAGCGGTCGTTGCGGGCGCGAGGGCGTCGCGCTGCGTTACTTGCAGTCCAAGCACGCCAAGCACGATCAGGCCGATCACGGCAAACGCAACGATCAAACCCGAAGTGCGCTCGCGCTCCCCACCTCGAGACAGCGCGTAGTTCGTCGGTGTACCTTCACCGGCAAGTGGTGCGGGCGCCAGCTTCGCATTCAGGTCGCTCAGAATCGGTGCTGGATCGATGTTAAGTGCGCGCGCATAGCTGCGAATAAAACCGCGCACGTAGGCCAGCTCAGGAAGGCGCGTCAGGTCCTCCTGCTCAATGGCGCGCACCTGGTTTGGATGCAGGCGCAGGATTGCCGCGACGTCGGTGACGCCGAGGCCCGCGCGCTCACGCTCCCATGCCAGCCGCGCACCATAATCTTCGGGCGCGACCGCATTCGCCACGATCGACTCGGCACTTTGCGCACCCGGCATCGCACGCTCGTTTGTGACCAGCGATGGCTCGCTCATCGCCTAGTTATCGAATTCACCGCGTGCCAGCGCCGCGGTCTCTGAGGCCTGCGGGAAACGTTGGCGTAACTCGTTGGCCAGCTGACTCTCGGTGCGCAGATCGCCGTTTGCACGCGCGACGCGCAGTCCGAGCCATAAACTTTCAGCGGAAGATTCGATCGATTTGGCCAGAATGTTGTAATAAAAAGTGGCTTTCTCGACCTGATTCGTCGCAAGGTAGAGCCGCGCGAGCAAAAATTTCGGCACCGCCAAACCTGCATCGAGCTCGAACGCGCGGCGAAGGTATCGCTCCGCGGCTTCGTAATCCTTGACCTTCATCAAGCACGAGCCTGCGTTCTGATTCGCACGCGCCGGTGTGCGATAGAGTGGATCGCGAATCGCGCGATTGAAATAGTCGACCGACTCGCGCTCGCGGCCGGTATCGCAAAGGAAGAAGCCGTAGTTGTTGTTCAGCTCGGAGTTTCCGGCATCGAGCTTCAGCGCGCGCTGAAAGTTTTCCTCGGCGTCGCGCGGTTCCTTCATGTCCATATAGATCAGGCCCAGCAAGCCGTACGCTTCCGCGTAGCTCGTGTCGATCGCGGCGGCACGCCGGGCCTCCTCGAGCGCGACCGCAAGCTGACCGTTTCGGTAGTAACCGGCTGCGAGATCCGTGCGTGCCTGCGCTCGGGTTCGCAAATCGGCGCCGGTGACGCGCGAGGAGCGGTCGGCGTTCGTTATCTTCGACGTGCCTTCGTTGCTGACGGTCGTGGTCGTCGTTGTCGTGCAGGCGGCGCACATGGCAATGATTGAACTCAGGACTGCGGCACGGACTTTCATTGTTTTCCTAGTGTGCGCCGGCCGTGATTGGAATTGTCCTGCGGGCGGCGCGCCCAGCTAGGCGCGTTCGATCGAGTATGTCGCCGGCCAATTGGCCACACGCAGCATCAATGTCGTCTCCGCGCGTCTTGCGCGTCGTCGTGATGATGCCGGCATCCGACAAATGTTGCGCGAACGCGCGGATGCGGTCAGGCGACGAACGCTTCAAGCCTGACTGCGGAAACGCGTTGAATGGAATCAGATTAACTTTGCATGGCACGTCGGCGACCAATGAAGCCAGCTCGCGTGCCTGGGCATCCTGATCATTGACGCCATCGAGCATCACATATTCGAAGGTAATGAAATCGCGGGGCGCGGCGCGCACATAGCGCCGGCACGCGGCGAGCAATGCCGACAGCGGATACTTGCGATTCAACGGCACGAGCACATCACGCAAGGCGTCGGTGGGCGCATGTAATGACACCGCGAGCGCCACTGGACAGTCGGCGGCCAACCGATCCATCTGCGCCACCATGCCTGACGTCGACAGCGTGACGCGTCTCCGCGACAACCCGTAGGCGTTGTCGTCGAGCATCAGTCGCAGCGCGGGTAAAACGGCCTCGTAATTCTGCAGCGGCTCGCCCATTCCCATCAGCACGACATTGCTGATAACGCGCTCGGCGGCACCCTTGTCCGAACGCATCGTGTGCTCGGCCATCCACAATTGGCCAATGATCTCGCCTGTCGTCAGATTACGGTTGAACCCCTGCTTACCGGTCGAGCAGAACATGCAGTTAACAGCGCATCCGGCCTGCGTCGATATGCACAGCGTGCCGCGATCGTCCTCCGGTATGAACACCGTCTCGATTGCGTTGCGCCGACCTACGTCGAGCAGCCATTTGCGTGTGCCGTCGTCCGACATGGAGTCGCTCAGAACGTCTAAAACAGAAACCTGCGCGTGCTCTGCCAATCGACTGCGCAGTGATTTTGCGAGATCCGACATCGCATCGAAATCGTGCGCGCCACGTTGATGGATCCAGCGCAGCAGTTGACGCGCGCGAAAAGGCTTCTCGCCGAGCGATTCGACAAAGGCAGCCAGCGCGGCGGAGTCAAAATCGAGCAGGTTCACCGCAGACATGCCAAGTGCCCTATCGTGGATACAGATTCATTTGCGCGAAGAAGTAGTCGATTTCGACCTGTGCAGTCGCTGCGCCATCGGAGCCATGGACCGCATTGGCGTCGATGCTATCCGCGAAATCAGCCCGGATCGTGCCAGCTTCCGCTTTCTTGGGATCGGTCGCCCCCATCAACTCGCGATTCTTCAATATGGCGTTTTCGCCCTCAAGCACCTGCACCATCACCGGCGCGGAGCTCATGAATGCGACCAGGTCCTTAAAAAATGGCCGTTCCCGGTGCACTGCATAAAAACCCTCAGCCTCGGAACGTGACAGCGAAATCATTTTGGCAGCAATGACCTTCAATCCATTTGATTCGAAGCGTGAGTAAATCTGCCCGATCACATTCTTTACGACAGCATCGGGCTTGATGATCGACAACGTGCGTTCTAACGCCATGACTTAAACCTTCATGTTTGAGATTTTCGAGCAGACGGCCGGATAATTACAAAAGCTCGAAAAATGAATGACTTGCGACGTCCAACCACCGTGAAATATTAACACGTGACGGTCCGATTGAAGCGTCGAATCACGGGTCCGAGGCAGGTTCAAGCAATGCTATCGACTCGACGTGTGAGGTGTGCGGAAACATGTTGACCACACCTGCAGCGCGCAATGTCCATCCACCCTGATTCACCATTAAACCGCAGTCACGTGCCAGCGTTGCCGGGTTGCACGAGACGTAAACAATTTTGGAAGGCCGTCCCGATTCTGGCGGCAAAGCAGAGAGCGTCTGCACCACCGCCAGCGCCCCGTCTCGTGGCGGGTCAATGAGCACTTTGTCGATAGCCCCGTGCCGTTGCACCAATTCGTGCCAGTCATCTGAAGTGAAACCGGACAGATTGCGTGCCGCGAACGTGGTCCGATCACGCAAACCGTTGTGTTTCGCGGCAAGCGTGGCGCGCTCTACGAGCGACGCGCTGCCTTCGAGTCCGATTACATGAGACGCCCGGGTGGCCAGTGGCAACGTGAAATTTCCCAGGCCGCAGAAGAAGTCGACCACGACGTCGCGCGGCTCAGGCGCCAGCAATCGGGCAGCACGCGCGACCAGCACCTCGTTGGTCTGGTGATTGACCTGCGTAAAGTCGGTCGGCGAAAACGGCAATGTAATGCCGAATTCGGGCAGCGATAGCTCGAGGTGCCGCGGTTGATCGCTCGCGAGCGGCGCGGCGGAATCCGGACCGGCGGGTTGCAGCCAGATTCCGACCGCATGCAGACGACCGAATTCCAACAGCAGCATACGGTCAGCGTCAGTGGGCGGTTGCAGGACCCGGAACACCAGCATGATGGCCTCGTGTCCGCTGACAGTTCCGACAGCGAGTTCGATTTGCGGCATGCGATCGCGCATCGACAGTCCGCATACCAGCTCGCGCAGCGGGAGCAGCAGGTCGCTGATTTTCTTTGGCACCACTTCGCACTGGCGAATATCGGCGACGTAACTGCTCGCGCGCTCGTGAAAACCGATCAGCACACCGCCCTTCTTCGCGATGTAGCGCGACGTAAAGCGTGCTCGATGCCGATAACGCCATGCGGGCCCCACGATGGGCCGCAGCACCATTTGCGGGCGCACTCGGCCGACGTGCCATAACGCGTCTTCGAGCACCCGCTGCTTAACCGCAACCTGCGCGCGCGCATCAATGTGCTGCATCGAGCAGCCGCCACATGCGCCAAGATGCAGGCCGGCGTGCGGACAGCGCGGCGTGACGCGCATCGCGGACTCATGCGCGAGAATGACCGCACGTCCCGACTCGTATCGCGCTTTTTGACGCTGACGCTCGTAAACAACCGTCTCGCCCGCTAAAGCGCCATCGATAAAGACGGCCTTACCGTCTCGGTGCGCTACGCCACGGCCTTCCTGGTCGAGAGACTCGACCTCGACCTCAAAACGTTCGCCACCCACTCATCAACCCACGGCGACAGGATCGGGCCAGGCTTGCAGGTATTCGCTCCAGTGCGCGGCCAGCTGGCGCTGCAGCGTCTCGCGCACCACGGCTTCTTCGGCGGCGTGCTGATCGCCATCTAATACGCCGCGCATTTTCTGAAAACGATTGAAAAGCAGGTACGTGTTGACGACATCGGTCTCGCAATAACCCCGGATTTGCTCGATCTCACCATCGCAGTACGCACGCCACACCTGGCTGCCATCCATGCCCAGCTTGCCCGGATAGCCCGCGAGCTTCGACAACTCGTCGAGCGGCGCGTTGGAACGTGATTGGAACATCGCGAGTACATCCATCAAATCAAGATGGCGCGTGTGGTAGCGCGCGATGTAGTTGTTGTAGCGGAACTCGCGGTCGTCGTCGCCGAGGTCCCAATAACGCGTCGCCGATACGCCGGCGAGCAGGCCGCGATAGTGCAGAACCGGCAGGTCAAAACAGGTGCCGTTCCAGCTGACCAGCTGCGGTGAGTAGCGATCGATCATCCCGAAAAAACTCTGGATCAACGATGCCTCGCTATCGGTTGAGGCGCCAATCGAACCGACACGAAAACCTGCGTCGTTGCGCAGCACGCACGAGATGGCAACGATTCGATGCAGGTGCAGCGGCAAAAAATCACCGCCGGTTTTCTCGCGGCGCTCGCTGAAAGCGCGCTCGGCGACATCAGCGTCGGCCAGCTCGCTCCAGTCCGGGTGCAGTCGCCGTAGTCCGGTCGCGTCGGGGATCGTCTCGATATCGAAAACCAGAACCGGCGTCATCGGCGACGCTAGCGCGCGGGCAGGTATTTGAGAGGATCCACCGGCTTGCCTTGGTGCCGGATTTCAAAATGAAGCTTGGGCCGATCGGCGTCAGAGCGCCCGAGCTCAGCGATGGTCTGCCCGCGCTTGACAGCCTGCTTTTCGGCGACGAGTACCTTGCGATTGTGCGCATACGCGGTGATGAATTCATCGCTGTGTCGCACGATGACAAGGTTGCCGTAACCGCGCACGGCACTGCCGACGTAGACGACTTCACCGTCAGCAGCCGCTTGAACCGAGGCGCCTTCGACCCCGGCAATATCGATACCTTTGTTGCGCGGATCATCGAACGTTTCGACAACCTTGCCTGCAGTGGGCCATAGCCAAGGGATCGGACTTAACGTCGGCCGCGCAGTGTCGGGAGGTGGCACCCCGGGCGTGATTGAGGGCGAAGCTGGTACGGCGGGAACCGTGACAGGCGGCAGCGGTGCCGGCGGCGCAGCCGTGCCGGAGGTGCCAGGCAACGGAAGCGGGCGCACTTCAGCCTGGCCCGTGCCGGTAATGGGAGTTGCGGTGGCGACATCACTCGGTTCAACCACTCGCAAGCTCTGGCCTGGGCGCAGTGCTGCGCCGTCTGCGAGATCGTTCCAGCGCGCGAGGTCGCGCTGGGTCACACCGAACCCAGCGGCGACGCCATATAACGTATCGCCCCGCTGCACGACATACACGCCGTCGTTTGCCTCGCGGACGGTCGGCGCAGCGACACTTGGCGAGGGCGCCGCAGCCACAGGCGCTGAACGTCCCGAACGATCGACGACCGGCGCTGGGCGTTGACTCACGCATGCGGCCAACAAGACGCACATCAACAGTGCTATTGATCCTCGAACGCTACGCATGCATCACCCTCACGCAACGCCGCCGCGCAACGGAACAAAGCGCACCGGCTCCTTCACAATTCTCTGTAGCACGCCACTCGAATCTTTGATTGCCACCGTGAGTTGCTGATCGCCTGTCCCCACCGGCGCGACGATACGTCCCCCTGCTTTCAATTGTTCTGTCCACGCGGTCGGAATATCCTCTCCGGAAGCCGCAGCAACGATGCAATCATAGGGGGCTCCTGCAGGCACACCGAGCGATCCGTCTCCAAACATCAGACGAAGGTTGGGCAGTCGCAACGCGCGCAAGTTCTCGCGCGCACGCTCATGCAACGCACGCAGCCGTTCAATGCTGACAACTTCGCCGAAGAGTTGCGCCAACACTGCGGCGGCATATCCACATCCCGAGCCGATTTCAAGTACTCGCGCCTTGCGCGCATCAATCAAACCCTCAAGTGCCAACTCAGCAGTGCGTGCGACGATGTAAGGCTGCGAGATCGTTTGTGCCTGACCGATCGGCAGCGCGGTGTCTTCGTAGGCGCGGCTCGCAAGTGCCTCATCGACGAACAAATGACGCGGCACCATGCGGATTGCTTCCAGCACTCGCACGTCGCGGACCCCAAGCTCTCGCACCCGCTCGACCATGCGGTCACGCACGCGCGCCGACACCAGTCCGCTCGGCGGAGTGGTAGGAGGGCCCGCACCGATTTTGGAATGATTCACTTCTCAGCAGCCTCAAGCCACTGGCCCACTGCATCCAGTTGCTCGAGATGGGTCAGATCGACCTGCAGGGGCGTCACGGACACATAACCCGCCGCTGTTGCATGAAAGTCCGTTCCTGGGCCTCCCTCGCGGGCTGCGCCAGCAGCACCAATCCAGTAAATCGGATCGCCACGCGGATTGGTCATCCGGATCACTGGCTCAGACGGATGGCGCTTGCCAAGCCGCGTGCCAACGATGCCTTTGATTTGCTCGCGCGGAAGATTTGGAATATTGACGTTCAACAAAAATGGCGCTGGCATCGGACGGTCGATGTGGCGCTGAACAACTTCACGCGCGATGTCTGCCGCCGCGTCCACATGTTCGAAGCCGTGGTCGCGCAACGAGAAGGCCATTGCGGGGATACCGAACAGATAGCCCTCCATTGCCGCAGCAACGGTGCCCGAGTAAATCGTGTCGTCACCCATGTTCTGGCCGTTGTTGATGCCCGAGACGATCAAATCGGGCATCTGATCAAGCAGACCCGTCAGCGCGATGTGCACGCAGTCGCTCGGCGTTCCGTTGATGAACGTGAAGCCATTTTCGGCGCGGCTGATCGTCAGGGGACGGTTCAGAGTCAACGAATTGCTTGCGCCACTGCTGTTTTGCTCGGGAGCGACGACGGTCACTTCGCCCAGGGGCCGCATCGCCTCGGCCAGCGCGGTCAGGCCCGGGGACAGATAACCATCGTCATTGGATACCAGAATGCGCATTTCAAAAAATAAGTAGCCGGTGTCCGCGATGCGAACACCGGCTTATCTGAGTAACTATTGGTCGGGGCGGCGGGATTCGAACTCGCGACCCCTTGCACCCCATGCAAGTGCGCTACCAGGCTGCGCTACGCCCCGAAGGCGTGCAGTATAGCTACCGGGGGCGTAATAGTTTGCGAATCTCCGACAGTTCGTTGATCAGCGCAGATACATTAAGCGCGGGGTCAAGCGACGAATGTCCATTGGCAACCGCCGCATCGTTCGCGGCCGTGGTTTGACTGCGCGGCGTGCGGCGTTCCCCTGGATGAGTAGGATCATCGAGGCGATTTCGGGCGCCGCTGATCGTGAATCCCTGCTCGTACAACAACTCGCGAATTCGTCGAATCAGCAGAACTTCATGATGTTGGTAATAGCGCCGATTGCCGCGCCGCTTGACCGGGCGCAGCTGCGTGAACTCCTGCTCCCAATAGCGCAGTACATGCGGCTTGACACCGCACAACTCGCTGACCTCGCCTATCGTGAAGTAGCGCTTGGCTGGAATCAGAGGGAGCTCGGTCAGGGCTTCAGGGCGTTGCATGGCAAAGCGCTAGTCCGCTGTTGGCGCGCTAGTGCGTTGTTAATGGATAGATGCCGCGCTGGCAACCGCCGCCTTGAGCTTCTGGCTCGCGTGAAAAGTGACTACGCGACGGGCAGTTATAGCGATCTCCTCACCTGTTTTCGGGTTCCGGCCCGGGCGCTGCGGTTTGTCGCGCAATTGAAAATTGCCAAAGCCGGAAAGCTTGACAGACTCCCCACGTTCAAGCGCCTGACGGATCTCATCAAAAAACCCATCCACCATGTCCTTAGCTTCCCGTTTGTTAAGTCCCAGCCGATCGAACAACGTCTCGGCCAGTTCAGACTTCGTCATGGTTCGGGAATTGGGATCAACCGCTTGTGACGAGCCACCGGGCCGCGGGACGTCGGGGAACTTGAAATCGGCTTTCATCGGTAGGCTGTCTCGCATCACTTACTGCCGCAGGCGCGCTCCAAACTGTTGCTTGAGAACTTCAAGGATCGCTTCTACGGCGGCATCAGCATCAGCATCGCTGACCGGAATCTCAGTATCTTGCAGAACAATTCGGAACGCAAGGCTTTTTTCGTTATTTAACAATACGTTAGCGCTCGCTCCCGCGACTTTGGTTGAATTTGGTGAAGCACGATACACGTCAAAAAGACTGAACCCACGCAGCGCCGACAAACGGCTGTCGGCGCGCGACTCCGCATGCACGGCGTCGACAACCGCCTGCACCGGTACTGAGCCTTCGACCCACACCGAAAGATCGCGTTGAACCGCTTGCAGGCGAGAAATTTCGACGTGCTGCGGCATTTGCTGAACCAGCAGCGGCGCAAGATCGAGTTCAAACACGATCGGCGCCCTGGGCAACCCGTACTGCTGCTGCAGCCGGGGATGCAGCTGACCGAGGCATCCAATCGGTTGCTGATTAATCTCGATCACGGCGCTGCGACCCGGATGCAACGCGCGGTGCGCGCCTGCGCGAAAGCGCGCATCGGGCAGCAATCGCTGCAGGTCGCCCTTCACGTCAAAAAAGTCAACGTCGCGCGAGGTCGCCCCCCACTGCTCGTCGTCATTCGTGCCGTACGCCAACCCCGCAACGTGAATCGGCTGATCGACGCCTGCAACTTGCAGCGGGCCGTCGACCACACGGGCATCGCGTCGAAACACGCGCCCGATTTCGAACACTCGGGCACGCGTCGCTTTCCGGTTGACGTTAAAGGCAAGCGCGCCGACGAGCCCCCCGAGCAGCGTGCTGCGCATCACCGACATCGGGTTCGCGATCGGATTCAAAACCGCAATCGGCGTGCCGTCCGAAAAGCTGAGCTCCGTATCGGCATCCACAAAGGAATAATTGATCAACTCGGTATATCCAGCCAGCGTCAATGTGCGGCGAACATCATGCGCGCTGCTCCACTCTTCAGGCTGCGCACGCATGGCGGCTCGCGCGCACGGCGGATCAGCGGGGATCCGGTCATAGCTAACCAGGCGCGCCACCTCCCCGATCAGATCCTCTTCGATCTCCAGATCAAATCTGAAGGTGGGCGGCTTAACGCTGAAAGCCCCGTCACCCTGCTCGAATGTGAATCCAATGCGGATAAACGCGGCGGCGATCTCGTCGACCGTTACAGGCATACCCAACACGCGGCGGCAGCGCTCGACTCGCATTGAAATTGGTTTGCGCTCAGGAAGCGCTAAAACCTGATCGTCAACCGGACCCGCCTTGCCGCCACAGATATCGCTGATCAGGCGCGTGATGTACTCAATGTGATCGACATTGGAGGCGAAATCGACACCGCGCTCAAAGCGATGGGCTGCATCAGTCGAAAATTTGTACCGGCGTGCGCGGCCCCGGATAGCGTCGGGCCACCAGAACGCTGCTTCGACGTAGATGCTGGTTGTAGCCAGAGAAACTGCAGTGCGGTCACCACCCATGATGCCGGCGAGCGCCTCGACACCGTGTTCATCAGCGATGACCCCGACGTTTGCGTCGACGTCGACCGTTTGCCCGTTCAGGAGCTTCACTCGCTCGCCCTCGCGGCCCCAGCGCACGGTCAGGTCTCCTGCAACCCGGTCGAGGTCGAATACATGAGTGGGCCGGCCGAACTCCAGCATCACATAGTTTGAAATGTCGACCAATGCGGAGATCGGCCGCTGGCCGCTTCGCTCGAGGCGTTGTCTGATCCACCGCGGCGTCGGCGCCTTCGCATCAACTCCGCGAATGACACGTCCCGCAAATCGGCCGCACAGGTCGGGTGCTTCAACATTGACGGAAAGGCGGTCGGTAAGGGTCGCAGCTACTGACTCGATTTCGTTCGGCGCCAGCGATTCACGCCACTGCGAACCGCCCGGCAACCGGCCCACATCGAGCGCCGCGACCTCGCGTGCGATGCCCGCGACGCTCAGGCAATCGGCACGATCCGGAGTCAGCTTGACTGTGAACATCCGATCGTCGAGCGCAAGGTACTCGCGCAGATCGGTGCCAATCGGCGCATCGGACTCGAGGACCATCAGTCCGGCATGATCTTCGGACAGGCCGAGTTCGCGCGCCGAACACAACATGCCCTGCGATGCGGTTCCGCGCACGTTAACCGGCTTGATGGCGGTGCCATCTGGAAGCAACGCGCCGATCAGTGCGCAAGGCGTCCTCATCCCCGGCGTCACGTTCGGCGCCCCGCAGACAATCGATAGAGTCTGCTTCGCCCCGACATTAACTTCGCAAACCGTGAGCTTGTCTGCATTTTGATGGCGGTCGACGCGGTTTACGTGCGCTACGACGACACCGCTGAACGGCGCTGCAACCGGCTCGTTGCTTTCGACTTCGAGCCCGGCCATCGTCAGCCGCTCGGCCAACTCATCGCTCGATATCGGCGGGTCCACATAACTGCGCAGCCACTGCTCGGAAAATTGCATCGCGGTGCGGCCTAGGCGAACTGACGCAGAAAGCGCAAGTCGCCTTCAAAAAACAGACGCAGGTCATCGACCCCATAACGCAGCATCGTCAGACGCTCAAGGCCGGAGCCGAACGCGAAGCCGATCGTTTGCTGAGGGTCATGCCCGAAATTTCGGATCACGTCGGGATGCACCTGTCCGGCTCCGCAAATCTCGAGCCATCGGCCCTTGCGCGCTCCGCTGGTGAACATCATGTCGATCTCGGCCGAAGGCTCGGTGAAGGGAAAATACGACGGACGAAAGCGCAATGCGAGGGCATCGGTCTCAAAAAAGCAGCGCAAAAAGTTTGTGTACACCGCTTTCAAATCCGCAAAGCTGATGTTGTCGTCGAGCCAAAGACCTTCGACCTGATGAAACATCGGCGAGTGCGTGGCATCGCTGTCGACCCGGTACGTGCGCCCGATTGCAATCACCTTGATCGGCGGCCGATGCATGCGCGCATAGCGGACCTGCATCGGGCTCGTATGCGTGCGCAGCACCAACGGTCGACCCGCGCCGTCGTTGCAGTCGACGTAGAACGTGTCCTGCATCGAGCGTGCCGGATGATTCTCCGGACTGTTCAGCGCGGTGAAGTTGTACCAATCGGTTTCAATTTCAGGGCCCTCGGCAAAATCGAATCCGATCGAGCGAAAAATTTCCTCGATCCGCATCCAGGTACGTGCGACTGGATGGATTGCGCCGATGCTCCTCCCGCGGCCGGGCAGCGTGACGTCGATCGATTCGGCCGCCAGTTGTTCGTTCAAATGAAGTTCGGCCAGCGATTCACGTCGCTGCACCAGCAGTTGCTCGATCGCAGATTTCGCGATGTTGATCGACGCCCCCATTTCACGCTTGAGCTCGGGGGTCAGAGTGGCAAGCGCCTTGAGCCGCTCGGTAAGCTTGCCGCTCTTGCCGAGAAATCGTGCCTTGGCATCCTCGAGCGCAGCCGGCTGCGTTGCTGCGGCAAACGCAGCATGCGCTTCATCCACCAGGCGGTCTAGGTCAGTTGCCATCTATGCAAACAAAAAACGGGGCCCTTGATAGGCCCCGTTTTATCTCGCGTTCCAATTGGGTGCAATCAAACAGCGAGCGTAGCCTTTACTTTTTCAACGACCGCCGCAAAACCTGGCTTGTCGAGTACTGCCATGTCGGCCAGGATCTTTCGATCCAAGCCCACTTCGGCCTTGGTCAGGCCGTTCATGAACACGCTGTACGTGATCCCGTGCTCGCGAACCGCCGCGTTGATACGCGCGATCCAGAGCGCACGGAATACGCGCTTCCTGTTGCGGCGATCGCGGTAGGCATACTGCCCCGCCTTCATCACCGCTTCCTTGGCGACGCGGAATACGTTGTTCCGGCGCAGGGTAAAACCGGCCGCCTTCACCAAAACTTTTTTGTGGCGCGCGCGCGCGGTAGTGCCTCGCTTAACTCTTGGCATGTCGGCTCTCCTTACGCGTACGGCAGCATGCGGCGCACGGACTTGACGTCGGCCTCATGCATGTTGACAGCACCGCGCAATTGACGCTTGTTCTTCGTGGTGCGTTTGGTGAGCAGATGGCGCTTGGCCGCCTGCCCCCGCTTGATCGATCCACTGGCGCGGATCTTGAAGCGCTTGGAAGCGCTCTTTTTCGTCTTCATCTTCGGCATAGCCGTCCTTTCGTTTTTAGATGATTGCAGGCGCTCCGAAGAGACTTGAAGCCCGCTTTCACTTGTGGTTACTCAGATAAGCCGGCGAACTCACCGCCGGCAACTTACTTCTTCTTCTTGGGTGCTAACACCATCACCATTTGCCGCCCTTCCAACCTTGGCATGGACTCGACTACCGCTGTCGCAACCAACTCGTCTCGCACTCGCTCCAGAAGCTTCACGCCGAATTCCTGGTGCGCCATTTCTCTGCCACGGAACCGTAGCGTGATCTTTGCCTTGTCGCCCTCTTCGAGGAAGCGGATCAAGTTTCGCATCTTCGTCTGGTAGTCGTTCTCGTCCGTTTGCGGACGGAATTTGACTTCCTTGATCTGAATCTGCTTTTGCTTCTGCTTCGCCTCGTGCGACTTCTTTTGCTCTTGATACTTGAACTTGCCGTAATCCATCAAGCGGCACACCGGCGGAACTGCGGTTGGCGCGATTTCCACCAAGTCGACCTGCGCCTCTTCGGCCATGCGTATTGCATCAGCCAGCTTGACGACTCCGAGCGCGTCGCCCTCAATCCCTGTTAGGCGTAATTCGGGCGCGCTTATTTCACCGTTAATCCGGTGCGAACGTTCTTGAGCGATATTTACCTCTCCTAAAAATTAAATATCAAAGCCGCACGCCACGCTAAGCGCTTGCGACGTTCTGACGCTCCTCAATCGCGAGCTTCAGACGTTCGGCAAATTCGGACAAAGGCATCACACCCAGGTCCGCGCCACCGCGGGCACGTACGGCCACCGTGTTCACTTGCTTCTCTTTGTCGCCGACAACGAGAATGTAGGGGATTTTCTGCAGGCTGAGCTGGCGGATCTTATAGTTGATCTTCTCGTTGCGCAAATCAGATTCCGCCCTAAAGCCTTGTTTTTGCAGCGTTTGCGCAACTTCGTCCGCATAGGCTGCCTGATGCTCCGAAATACAAGCGACCACGACCTGGGTTGGCGCAAGCCACGGCGGCATCGCCCCCGCGTAATTTTCGATCAACATGCCGATAAAGCGCTCGAGCGACCCGACGATCGCACGATGCAGCATCACGGGTGTCTTGCGCGTGTTGTCCTCGGCGACATATTCGGCGCCCAGCCGCTCCGGCATCGAGAAATCGACCTGCATCGTGCCGCACTGCCACGGTCGACCCAACGAGTCTTTCAGGTGGTATTCGATCTTCGGGCCGTAAAACGCGCCCTCACCCGGCAGAGTTTCGAACTCCACACCCGAACGCTGCAGCGACTCCATTAGCGACCTCTCGGACTTATCCCAGATTTCATCCGATCCGATGCGCTGTTCGGGCCGCGTCGCCACTTTGTAGAGCAATTGTTCAAAGCCGAAGTCCCTGTAAACCTTCTGCAATAGCGCCGTATAGGTAACGCACTCGCCGAGGATCTGATCTTCGGTGCAGAAAATGTGGCCGTCGTCCTGGACGAACCCGCGCACGCGCATCAAGCCGTGCAATGAGCCAGACGTCTCGTTTCGATGACAGAAGCCAAACTCGCCGTAGCGCAGCGGCAGTTCGCGATAACTGTGCAGATTCGCGTTGTAGATCTGAACATGACCCGGGCAATTCATCGGCTTCAGCGCGTAGTACCGATTCTCGGACTCCGTGGTGAACATGTTCTCGCGATATTTTTCCCAATGGCCTGACCTTTCCCACAGCGAGCGGTCAAGAATCTGCGGTGCCCGCACTTCGTGGTAGCCGTTATCGCGATAGACCGCACGCATGTACTGCTCGACGGCCTGCCAGATCGCCCAACCCTTCGGATGCCAGAACACCAGACCGGGCGCTTCTTCCTGAAAGTGAAACAGGTCGAGTTCCTTGCCGAGCTTGCGGTGATCGCGCTTGTCGGCTTCCTCCAGCATTTTCAGGTACGCGTCCTGGTCTTCGCGCGTGCCCCATGCCGTGCCGTAGATCCGCTGCAACTGCTCGTTGGCCTGATCGCCCCGCCAGTACGCCCCGGCAACCTTGGTCAGCTTGAACACCTTCAACTTTCCCGAAGAAGGCACGTGGGGGCCGCGGCAGAGATCGATGAAGCTTCCTTCGCGATACAGCGAAATGTCTTCATTGGCGGGAATCGATGCAATGATCTCGGCCTTGTACTTCTCGCCGATCGATTCGAAGAATTTGACGGCGTCGTCGCGCTTCCAGAGTTCGCGAGCGACCGGCTCATCCAGTGCCGCGAGTTCGGTCATCTTGCGTTCGATCGCCTGCAGGTCCTCCGGCGTAAACGGCCGCTTGTACGCAAAGTCGTAATAGAACCCGTTCTCTATCACGGGTCCGATCGTGACCTGCGCCTCGGGAAACAGTTGCTTGACTGCGTAGGCGAGCAGGTGCGCGGTGGAATGCCGGATAACTTCGAGGCCGTCGGCGTCGCGCCCCGTGACGATTGCGACGCTCGCATCGCGATCAATCAGATAAGAGGTATCGACCAGCTTGCCATCAACTTTGGCGGCCAGCGCAGCCTTGGCGAGGCCGGGACCGATCGATGCAGCGATCTGCGCTGGCGTCACCGCCTGGTCATAACTCCGGCTTGAGCCGTCGGGCAATCGAATTGAGATCATCGCGTTGTTCCCGTCAAAAAAAAGTGCGGCGAGCCGCACTTTTTTCCGCAAGGCGAACTCGTCCCGTTATCAAGAGCCGGTGAACCTAGTTCGTAACGTCATTTCGCGCTTTCGATTGTGAGGTTGGTAGGCGCGATTGGACTCGAACCAACGACCCCCACCATGTCAAGGTGGTGCTCTAACCAGCTGAGCTACGCGCCTAAAAGATGCAGTATATCGTCATCGCGTTGCGAATCTGGATCGCAATAGAAACCCAGCCGCTAACGCCGTCGCGCATTGAACACGTCTTTGACGTCCCGTATCGCCGCCAGCACCCGGCCAACGTCAGATGCGCCATGAATCTCGACCGTGAACAACATACGCGCTTCTCCCTTTGCGCTGCTGGAGTTGACCCCGATCACGTTCATCTTCTCGCGCGCGAAAACTTCAGAGACGTCCCGCAATAGTCCAGGCCGATCCTGCGCCATCACCAGCACTTCGACTGGGTAGACCGCATCGGCGTGCTGCCCCCACGTCACGTCCACAACGCGCTCGGGTTCCCGGCGCGACAGTGATCTCAAATTCGAGCAGCTTGCGCGGTGGATCGACACCCCTTTGCCGCGCGTTACATAGCCGAGAATCTCGTCAGGCGGCGCGGGCCGGCAGCATCTGGCGAGCTGCGTAAGCAGCGAGTCGACCCCTACCACGAGGACCTGACCTTTCCCTGCCCGCACCGATTGTGGTCGGCCGACCAGCTGGTCGGGGGTGGGGTCGACCATAAGTGTGGCGGGAGCCAGCGCCTGTTCGATCGAACGAAAGCTGAATTCGTCCTTGGTCGCGGCGGCCGACAACTGCTCGACGCTTGCAAAACCGAGTCGCTTTGCCAGATCGTCGAGCTTCAAGGCCGTTTTACCCAGCCTCTGTAATTCCTTTTCGATCAGTTCCCGGCCCGCGGCAATCGACTGCTCGAGCTCAAGCGCGTTGAACCACTGGCGCACTTTGGCGCGCGATCGAGCGCTCTTTAGATAGCCCAGCTCGCTGTTCAACCAGTCGCGGCTGGGGCCCCCGGACTTTGCCGAAATGATCTCTACCGTCTGCCCCGTCTTGAGTGGAGTGTTTAACGGAACGATGGCGCCGTCAACACGGGCGCCGCGGCATTGATAACCGATCTGCGAATGGATATGGAATGCAAAGTCCACGGGCGTTCCACCCGCCGGCAGCTCGACGACACGGGCTTGCGGGGTCAGCACATAGATTCGCTCGCCGTTGGGTGAAGTTGCGGCGCCACTGGCAGCAAGCGGATCAACCTCTTCGCGCCATGCGAGTAACTGGCGCAACCAGGCAACGCGCTTGGCATCCTCAGCGGCGGCGTCACTCAATTTGGTGGCTACCCGCGTCGCCCCTTCCTTGTAACGCCAGTGCGCTGCCAGACCCAACTCGGCTGACTCGTGCATCTGCCGTGTGCGGATCTGAATTTCAAGCGAACGGCCGCGGGTATCGGTTACGACCGTATGCAACGACTGATAACCGTTCGCCTTCGGACGCGCGATGTAATCGTCATAGTCGCTGGCGGCCGCTTTCCATTCCTGATGGATCAACGACAGCACCTGATAGCAATGAGCAACGTCTTCGACAATCACACGCAGGCCGCGAACATCGCGCAACTGTTCGAACGCCAGTTGCTTCGTGCGCATTTTGTTGACGATGCTGTAGATGTGTTTCGGCCGCCCGACCACCTCACCCGCTATCGACTCTTCGTTGAGCATTGAAGTCACGCGCTCAATTGCTTGATCGATGAAACCCTGCCGTTCGGTACGCTTTTCATCGAGCAGTCGCGCGATGTCCTTGTAGGTTTCCGGCTCGAGGAACCGGAAGGACAGATCTTCGAGTTCCCATTTGATATGCCATATGCCAAGCCGGTTGGCCAGCGGTGCATAGAGCCTCATGGTTTCCTGAGCGATCGGCTGCGCCCCCGGTTGCTTGCTCGCCGCGTAATACCTCAGCGTTTGCAGACGCGATGCGAGGCGCAGCAACACGACGCGCAAGTCGTTCGACATGGCGAGCACCATGCGGCGCAAACGTTCGGCCTGATCGTCCGCGCCTTGCCTTTTGCTCCGTACATCGACCGGCGTGCGCGTCATCTCGGAAAGCTTCATCAGCTGGCGCAGATCGCCTACCAGCTGTGCGACCGCGGAGCCAAAACGAGCTCGCAGCCACTCGTCGGGCTCACGCAGGATGTCGTGCACGCCGAATAAACACGCGGCGCGGATCAGATCGGGATCGCCACGCAGCGGCGCGACGATATTCGCACTGCCCCGCGCGTGCGCACTAAAAAGCTCGCCGGTAGCTAGCATTTTGTCCTGATACAGAGGCTCCACCAGCGCGAGGGTTTGCTCCAGCACGGCTGCGGGTGCCCGCTCGGAAGGCTCATCGATCTGCATGGGCACAAGGATAAGGTGCTGCACAATGACGCGATGCTCCGCACGCTGCTGGACCGGATCAAGTCATCGACGTCGGTGGCGATTCCCGATCAACTGTGGACGGAAACGCTGTCCTCGTTGCCATTCTTGACGCGGCTCGACGCTGACGAGCGGGCGCGCTTGCGCACGTTGGCCGGTCAATTACTCGCTGACAAACAGATGTCCGGCGCTGCAGATCTCGTTCTTACCGACGAGATTCAAGTCAACATCGCTGTGCAGGCGTCATTACCCGTTCTGAACCTCGGGATCGATTGGTACCGCGGCTGGAAGGAGATCATTGTTTATCCAGGCGAATTTCTGGTGCCCCGCAACGTTACCGACGACGATGGCGTCGTCCACGAATACGTTGAGCCCATCGTCGGCGAAGCGTGGGACCGTGGGCCGCTGCTGGTGTCCTGGCATGACGCGCAACATAGTGCGACGGGCGCCGCAGCCGCATCGTCGGTGGTGATTCACGAGTTCGTCCACAAACTTGATCTGCTTGATGGCGCAGCCGATGGCATACCGCCATTTTCAGCGTTGCAAAAAGCGCTCACCCCGGAACGTTGGTACAGCGGCTTGCAGCGCGCATTCGACCGCTTCGTGGCAGAGCTGGAGATGATCGAAAGCCAACTACCGGAGGGCTTTGGTTCGGATCCGGCCGATGAGGATCGTTACTACGCGCACTTGCCGTTCGACGCTTATGCCGGAGAAGACGAGGCTGAATTCTTTGCGGTCTCGAGCGAAGCGTTCTTTGTTGCACCGAGGAAAATGCAGCAGACTTTTCCAGAATGGTATGCACTGCTGACCGAATTCTTTTTACAGAATCCGCTTGCTCAGCGTCCCTGACCGTTCGCGGCGCAAAGAAATTCGCGCACGATCTTGATCTCCCCATCGAGCATTAATGTTGGCGCATGCCCGACGCCTGCAATCTCAATGAGGTCGGCTTTCGGTCCGCGCACGGTCATTTCCTGCGCCGTCGCGTACGAAAGCAAATCGGATTGCGCGCCGCGCAGTAGTAGAGTTGGCACTCGAATGTTGTCATACAGCGCCCACAGCGTTGCTTCGTCTGCAGCAGCGCGCTCGGCGGTCGCCGCTCTAAAGGGCGCACCGATTTGAGGGTCATAGTGCAACACCCAGTGCGGGCCCTCGCGCTTCAAACCCGGCTCGACCAACTCACGCCAATCTTCGCGCCGCGTCAAGCCAAATGGTGCCGCGACGCGTGAGATGTAATCGACCGCCTGATCGATGCTGGTAAACGCAAGCGGGGCGCCAACATAACTGGCAATGCGCGCAAGCGCGGCGGATTGGAGACGGGGACCGACGTCGTTCAGTACGAGCCGGCGAATCGGCGACCCTGACTGCCCTGCCAAGGCAATCCCGATCAGTCCGCCCATTGACGTCCCCACCCAGTCGACCTGTTCAACGCCGAGCCGCGCGATCAGCACCAGCATGTCGGCCACGTACTGCGGAACGCCGTAGTGCATGGGCTCGTCTAGATAATCGCTGCGTCCACGTCCAACGACATCGGGGCACACGATTCGATATTCGGCGCTCATCGCCTGCGCCAATCGGTCGAAATCACGCCCGAGTCGCGTCAACCCATGGACGCATACGAGCACGTTTGGGTTGTCGTGTGCGCCCCATTCCGTGTAAGCCATCCAATGCAGCCCCGACGGACTCAGACACTGCACGCGACGCAGGCGCGGCTCAATGGGCAAAATCACGATGGCATACTCGTCGACGTATCGGCTGCGCATTGTCTGCGATTTTTTTTCGCGCGTTCTGTAAAACAGTGGAGCACTCCATGTTCAAAGGCAAGACTGCGTTGGTGACAGGATCGACCAGCGGCATCGGGCTCGGCATCGCGCACGCGCTTGCCGCTGAAGGGGCGAATCTGGTCATCAACGGGTTTGGGTCGCCCGCCGTCATTCAGCAGGTTGAACTTGACCTGCAAGCGCGCGGCGTTCGTACGCTGTATCACGCGGCCGACATGAGCCAGCCAGCGGCGATCGAGCAAATGTTGAACGCGGCCAGCAGCGTTTTCGGCGGCATCGACATTCTGGTGAACAACGCGGGCATCCAGCACGTCGCGCCGATCGAATCGTTTCCGGTCGACCGATGGGACGCAATCATTGCGATAAACCTCAGTTCTGCATTCCACACGACACGTCTCGCGCTGCCCGCAATGAAGCGCAAAAACTGGGGCCGCATCATCAATATTGCATCAGTGCATGGCCTGGTGGCATCAGCCGACAAATCGGCCTACGTTGCCGCCAAGCACGGGGTCATCGGCCTGACCAAGGCGGTCGCACTGGAAACCGCGCAGTCCAATGTGACGTGCAATGCGATATGTCCTGGGTGGGTGCTGACACCACTGGTACAGCAACAGGTCGACGCCCGCGCCGAGCGCGAGAAAACTGATCTCCAGACGGCTAAAAAGGCGCTGCTCGCCGAAAAGCAACCGTCGCTGCAGTTTGTGACACCTGAACAATTGGGTGCTTTAGCGGTGTTCTTGTGCACGCCTGCGGCGGATCAGGTTCGAGGTGCCGCCTGGAATGTCGACGGCGGCTGGTACGCACAGTAAGTACGCGCTAGTTTCGATGCGCGCAAGCCGCGCAGCTTGCTTGCGTTATTTGTTCCCGGCGACCAGCTGCACAGGCGGCGATGTTGGTTCGGTTTGGACACGGGCCGGCGGGCGCGCGCGCACAGGCTGCGCAGTGTCGGTCTGCAGCCTCGGCGCTCCAGGAGGCACGTAGGAATCAAGCCAGGTGGGGTCGGGAATTTCTCCAAACACCTGCTTCAACCGGGCTCCCCAGGTATCGCGGATCATGTTCATGTATTGATTCGAACCGTCGATATGCACGAACTTGGTCACGTGCAACATATCGGCTTCGTAGACGAGCAGGTCCAGCGGCAGTCCAACGGAGATGTTCGATTTGAGCGTCGAATCCATCGAGATCAGAGCGCACTTCGCCGCCTCGTCGAGGGCAGTCGACGGCTGAATGACGCGGTCGATGATCGGCTTGCCGTACTTGGCTTCGCCGATTTGAAAGTAGAGATTTTCTTCAGTGGCTTCGATGAAGTTGCCGGCCGAGTAAACATGGAACAGGCGCATGCCCTCGCCCTTGATCTGGCCGCCGAAGATGAATTTTGCGTTGAAGTCGATTCCAAACTCGCCCAGCGCTGCGGCGTCGCGGTGATACACCTCGCGCACGGCATCGCCAATGATGCGCACCGCTTCGACCATCGTCGTTGCGGTCCAGACGCTGACGTGCTCAGGTCCGATGCGCTCGCTCAGAATCTGTGTGACTGCCTGCGTCACTGCGAGGTTGCCGGCGGTCAACAGCACCAGAACGCGCTCGCCCGGGTTCTCAAACACCGTCATCTTGCGAAACGTCGAAATCTGATCGACGCCGGCATTGGTGCGCGAATCCGCCAAAAACACGATTCCAGCATCCAGCCTAATTGCAACGCAATAGGTCATCTGCGCGTTTCCTCAGTGAGCCTGAAGCGGGACAAGAAAATCCTCGCTGATACGTTCGCCAAGATCATTGATGCGCTCCAGAAACTCAGTCAGGAACGGGTGCAGGCCTCGCGCCAGGATGTCTTCAATGCGACCATAACAAAGTTCAGCGTGCAGCAACCCCGCGCGCCGCTCGGTCTCTCTGGAACGATTGTTCCGAACCTTCTCGAGATTAGCGGCGACCTCGCTCAGGCAACTCGTCAGAGAACGCGGCATATCACCGCGCAGTATTAACAGTTCGGCGACACGCGACGGCGTGATGACATCGCGGTAAACCTTTCGATACGTTTCAAACGCGGACACCGAGCGCAGCACCGCTGCCCAGTGATAAAAATCCAAGGGCTGGTCGTCGTCTTCCGTCGCGTCTTCGCGCGCACGTTGATCCCCACGCTCAAACGGGTCATCAACGCCGTGATATTTGACGTCGATCAACCGCGCCGTATTGTCGGCGCGCTCGAGGAATGTGCCAAGCCTGACGAAATAGAACGCTTCGTCCTTGAGCATCGTGCCGATCGTGACTCCACGCGACAAATGCGATCGGAACTTGACCCACTCAAAAAACGCCTGCGGTTCCCTTTCGGGCATCCGGTCCGCCAGCTTGCGTTGCAGATCGAGCCAGGTGTCGTTATGCGTTTCCCAGACTTCAGTGGTCAGGGACCCGCGCACAGCGCGCGCATTTTCACGGGCAGCCTGCAAACAAGTGAATATCGACGACGAATTACTTGCATCGCGCACCATGAAGTCGACCACGTCGCGCTGCGAGAATATCGGGTAGCGATCATCGAACTCCGGCGTCAACTCGGAAATACTGAGCAGCGCGCGCCAGCCCCGCTCCGATTCCTGCGCCGATTGCGGCAGCAGCGAAGTCGAAAGCGTGACATCGAGCATGCGCGCGGTGTTTTCGGCACGCTCGATGTATCGAGCCATCCAGAACAGGTGATCGGCGGTCCGGCTAAGCACTTCCATTCCACAAGTGCACACGGTCCCGACCGGCACGCTTGGCTGCATACAGAGACTCGTCGGCACGCCGTACAAGCTCACTCGAATCTCCGAAGTCTGCCGACTCACACAATCCGATGCTGACAGTGACCTGCATTGCGCTGTCAACTTCAGCCCACGAGTACTGCCGTACGGCATCGACCAGCCGTTCCACCACCGCCATCGCGGCGCCGCCTTCACTGTCGGCCAGTAACAGCGCAAATTCGTCCCCGCCCAACCGCGCGGCAAAATCCGTGTCGCGCAAGTTGGCGCGGATGACACTTCCGAGCTGCCGCAGCACTGAGTCTCCGGTCAAATGCGAATAACGATCGTTGATCTGCTTGAACCCATCAATGTCAGCGACCACCAGCCCGAAACGCAAGGTCCCCGCGCGCGCCCGAGCGCACCAGCTCTCCAGTTCCTTGGTAAACGAGCGTCGATTTGCAAGGCCCGTTAGTTCATCTTCCAACGAAAGGCGTTCCAGACGCGAGCGCGATTGCTCAAGGTCTCGGGTCTTCTGGTGCAGCGCTGCGGTCTGCGTACGGAGCTTGTGGAGTTCGGCTCGGGCTTCGTGCAGTCGTGCGCGTTGCGTACTCAGGCGGCCATCGAGCCGCGTCTTCACTTCTACGTACCGTTTGTGATGAAACAGCGCCAGTTGAAAATCACCGCGCGCTTCATAAAGCGCTGACAGCTGCTGATGCGAATCGGCCGGGCGCCGCAGATCTCCAAGTTCCTCCGCCTGGATCAGCGCAGGCGCCCAGATTGCGAGTCCCTCGTGCTCTCGACCGGCTCCGACCAGGTGGTAACCCAGCTCCAATTTGGCCTGCACTTCGCGCAAACGAAAGCCACTTTGCGTCGCCTCGACCACCGCCGCGTTCAGATCGGCAATGCCTTCGTTGAACTTTCCCAGCCAGCAGCGTGCTGCACCCAATTGAACACGTGCCGCGATGGCGTTGGCGCGGTCGGCAGAACCGGTGAGCAACTCCAGCGCGACGACGAAATGATCCTCCGCGTCTGCCATGCGCCGCATCACGGTGTCGCCATCGCCCGCCAATGCAGCGCGCAGACCTTCGCTGGCATCGACCAGCCCCGACTGCAGAACAACCATGCCTTCGTCCGCTGCAGTTCCCGAAGGCAGTTCGAGCGCTGATTTCAATGATTCACGCGCGGCCTCGAAATCGCCGAGGATTGTGTGCACCGTAGATTGGTGCACCAGTGCGCGGCGTACGCCGGCGTAGTCCTGATGCTGGCGTGCAAGCTTTTGTACTTCGGCGAAGCCATCCAGTGCTTCGCCGTATTCGCCCAACTCGCAGCACGCGCTGGCAAGCAGAATGTTGACCTTGCCCTGTGACGCGACATCCTGCTGCGTGCGGTAAACCAACTCAGCCTGCGACAACTGCCTTATCGCTCCGGACCAGTCTCCGACCTGCATCAGCGCCGACCCTGCGATGAAGTGTGCACGCGCCATCAGCCCGTCGGCGGTGCGCGCGCGCGCAACGCTTTGCGCGCGCAACGCAAAGACCACGGCGTCGTGCGGCTCGGTATTGATCAGTTTCTCCGCGCGCTCGATCAGCGCGTAAGGATCGATCTGATCGGTCGCGCGGCGGGCAGCACTGTCGTGAGCACTCATTGCGTCGACCGGCTCGAGTGGTTCACTCGGACGGTTCATCGCTCGAGCACCCATGTGTCTTTAGTTCCGCCACCCTGTGATGAATTGACGACCAACGAGCCGTCACGCAGTGCGACACGGCACAGCCCACCCGGCACAGTGATGACATCCTTGCCCGACAGCACATACGGTCTCAGGTCGACATGCCGCGGTGCCAGGCCCGATTCGACGTAGGTCGGACACGTCGATAGTGCAAGCGTCGGCTGCGCGATGTAGTTCTCAGGATTTGCTCGCAGCCGTTCAGCAAATTCTTCGCGCTCGCTGCGGGTCGAGGCGGGTCCGACCAGCATTCCATAGCCACCCGCACCATGCACCTCCTTGACGACCAACTCATCCAGATGCGCAAGCGTGTAGTCGAGCTGCTCGCGCTCACGGCACACATGTGTCGGAACGTTCGAGAGAATCGGCTTTTCACCGAGGTAGAAGTCAATCATGTCCGGCACGTAGGGATAGATCGACTTATCGTCGGCAATTCCAGTGCCGATCGCATTCGCGAGCGTTACCCTACCTGCGCGATAGGCCTGCAACAACCCGGGCACGCCAAGCTTCGAAACCGGTTTAAACGCACGCGGGTCAAGGAAGTCATCATCGATGCGACGATAGATCACATCGACGCGCTGCGGGCCCCGAGTTGTCCGCATCAGGACCTGATCGTCCTGCACGAACAAATCCTGACCCTCGACCAACTCCACCCCCATTTGCTGCGCCAGAAACGCATGCTCGAAGTATGCGGAGTTGTGCATACCCGGCGTCAATAGCACCACGGTGGGATTGTCGATTCCGACCGGCGCGACCGATCGCAGATTTTCAAGTAACACGTCGGGATAATGCGCGACTGGGGCAACCCGGTTCCGCGCAAATAGGTCAGAAAACAGCCGCATCATCATCTTGCGGTTTTCCAGCATGTAGGACACACCGCTCGGCACGCGCAGATTGTCTTCGAGCACGAAGTATTCACCGACTTTGTCCGCGTTCTCCGCGCGCACGATGTCGATGCCGGAAACGTGCGAATAGATGCCCTGCGGCACGTCCACCCCTTGCATCTCCGGGCGGTATTGCGCATTGCGCAAAATCTGGTCAGCCGGGATACGGCCCGCCCGAATGATGTTCTGCTCGTGGTAAGCATCGTGCATGAACAGATTCAGGGCACGCACTCGCTGCTTCAATCCGGCTTCAATATGCTTCCATTCCTTGGCGGGAATGATCCGCGGCACTACGTCAAATGGAATCAGCCGCTCGGTTCCCTCGGCCCCGTTGCTGCCGGCTGCGTCTTTGTCACCGTAAACGGCAAACGTCACCCCGACGCGTCGAAATACCAGATCGGCTTCGTGGCGCTTGAACTGCATTGCCTCCGGCGTCTGCTCTGCAAGCCAGCGTTCGTACTCGCGATAATGCGCGCGGACATGCTCGTGCCCGTCGTACATTTCGTCGAACGCTTTGTACATCTGCTGCTCCCCCAACGGCTTCATCGGCGCAACCGCCCTGCTCACGCACACGTTCTGCCCGACCAAGAGCGGTCGGGCACTGCAGACGCTGAAGGGGGAGGCAGAAGCTTTGCTGCCGGAAACCCAGTTTAGCCGCGAACGAAGGGCTCGGGCGGTCCCGGAATGACGTCGGGCGAGTTTTCGGGATCGATCACATCCAGCGCACCCGAGGGTAACGGACGCGAGTGCATGCCCGGTCGGTTGTGCCAGTAACGTGCATCGTGCAGACGAGATGCGTGGACGGTGCTCGTGCCGTCAGCGGTGAATCGCCACTGCACGGCGCCCGCATGATCGGTGCGCAGCAGTTCAATATTGTTCGCCCGATAGCGCGCCAGCACGTCGGTGTGGGGATGACGGAAACGGTTTCGATAACCGGCCTGCGCCACGGCGGCGGTTGCACCCAGCGATTTGAGAAGCATTTCGCCTGACGAGGTCCTGCTGCCATGGTGAGGCGCCGCCAGCCAGCCGGCGCGCAACCCAGGGTCGCGCGCGAGCAACGCAGCCTCATCGGCAACCGGCACATCGCCGGTGAGCAAGAGCCGGGTCGCACCCGCCGTGATCGATACCACGCAACTCATCGAGTTGGTGCTGCGCTTGACGTCATAGTCCTCCCGCGACGGATGAAGAACCACGAATCCGAGCGAACCGGAATTCCAGCGCATGCCTGCTGTACACCGCTCGACATCGGTGCGGTGCCCCAGTGCTGGGTGCCCTGCGGGTACGGAAGAGAGCACGCGCTCGACTTCAATGCCACGCAATACCGCCGCGGCACCGCCCGAATGATCGCTATCCAGATGCGAAAGGATCAGGCCATCGAGGTGACCGATGCCGCGGTGCCTCAGGTATGGCAAGACCACTCGCTCGCCGGCGTCGGAATCGCTTGAATAGCGCGGACCTGTGTCGTAAAGCCACATGCGATCGCGCGTTTCAACCAGCAGTGCAGATCCCTGACCGATGTCGAGGGCCGTGATCCACACCTCGTTGTCGCCGGCGCGTTCGGCGGGCCACACGAACATCGGAAGCAAGGCGGCTGCCCCCATTGCGCGCAACGGCCAACCGGGTGGCGCAAGCATCCACACGACGCCACCTGCAGCGAGTACCACTAGCACGACCGGCGGTGTTGCCACCGGCAATGCCGCCCACGACAGCGATGCCGCCCATTGCAGTGCGATCGCAAGCGCAGCGAACATTGCGTTTGCTAGGCCGAGCATGGGCCCTGCGAGCGAAGATAGCGGCGCAGGCAAAGCCGCAAACGCGGCCCCCCCAAGCGCTAGCGGCGTGACCGCCCAGCTGACGACCGGAATCGCGACTGCATTGGCGAGTGGAGAAATCAAAGAGAGTTGATGAAACAGCAGCACCGTCGCAGGAATTAATGCCAGCGTTACCGCGACTTGCACGCGCGTTGCGGCGCGCAACAGTTCGAACCAGCGACGCGTTCTGTCGCGCATTGGCCTCCACTGACTAACCCAGACGATTGCCGCAACCGCCCCGAACGACAGCCAGAAGCCAGGCGCCAGCGCAGCCCACGGATCGATCAGACACACGAGCGCGGCGGCCAGCGCAAGCGAGGTTCCCATGCTGATGCGCGAACTGAACAGCCACGCGACTCCGACCGTTGCCAGCATCACCACTGTGCGCTGCGCTGGTACACCCCATCCCGCCAGCAGCGCATACAACAGCGCCGCAAGCAATCCGCCGAGCACTGCAGCCGTCTGCGCAGCCGCGCGCGTCAGCAATGCAGGCGAGCGCCGCCACAGCGCTCCGACCAGAAGCCCAACGAGGCTCGCGATCATCGTGATGTGCAACCCCGAGATGCTAACCAGATGGCCGATGCCGGTGCGATTGAACAGAGTCCAGTCGGCATCGCCGATCGCACGTTGGTCGCCCAGGATCAGCGCGACCAATACGCCGCCAAATCGCTTGCCTGCAACATGAGGTTCAAGACGATCGCGCAGCATCGAGCGCGCGCGCTCGATCGCATATAGCGGGCGCCACACCATCGATTGCGTCCGCGCCGGCACCGGATCATTGCGGCCAGCACGCACGTACCCCGACGCTCGCAGATTTCTTTCGAGCATCCATGCCTCGAAGTCGAAACCTCCTGGATTCATCGTGCCGTGCGGCCGCTTCAATCGAACCGTGAACGACCAACGCTCGGCAGGCTGCACAACCGTGTTGCCGCTGTACCAACCCAGCAGCAAGCGCGAAGGAACTTTCTGCTGCCCGGTAACCGGTTGGACGTCGAACTCGAAACGCACTCCGCGTTCGAGCTTGACGGGCAGGCTCGCGACGACGCCGGTGATTGCAACATCACGTCCTTCGTCGTCGAACGCAAGCTCATCGGACATGCGCCATGTCGCGTGCGCGGCCGCATAGGCAAACCCGATGCAGATGATGGCGAGCAAACCCGACCCGCGCGCTGCAGGGTGTCGACGAAACCACCCGCTTACCGCTAACGTAATGACGGCCGTGCAGGCGACGAACGCAATGCCCATTGGACTGGGCAGCGTCACCTGCCATTGAAGCAGGCAAACGCCGCACACAAATGCGATCAGCGCCGCTGCTCGCATCCGTCGCACATACCAGCGCGCTGGGCGGACTGTGCCAATTTCATAAAGGCCTCAGGGCCTAAACTTCGCCGATGCCACGCAAGTACTTTCGCAAGGTGATGCCCAACGTCGACAAAGTGCGCGAAGTCAAAGCGCTCTCGATGTTTGGCGACACGTTGTTTCATCCCGCGCTATGGCACCTGAACCGGCGCTCAGCCGCCGGCGGTGTCGCAGTAGGACTTTTCTGTGGCCTGATTCCTGGACCGCTACAGATGCTCGGCTCTGCCATCGCATGCGTGGTATTCCGCGTGAACCTTCCCCTCGCGCTCGTTACAACGTTTTATACAAATCCAATCACGATTGTGCCGTTGTACCTGATCGCCTATGAGATCGGCGGATTTACCCTCGGCGCACGCGCGTTGGTCAGGCCGCCGGCGTTGCCCGAGTGGGACTGGACGCATCTGCTGCATTCAATGGAGGCCCTGGGGCGGTGGGCGCTGGGACTTGGCGCCCCGTTGGCGCTGGGTCTTCTGATGCTCGCCACGATTCTCGCTGCGCTGGGCTACATAACGGTGCGTGGGCTGTGGAGTGTTTATCTGCGGCACGCGTGGCACACGCGCCGCCGCCGCACGCGCGTCTGATGCCTCGACAGTTGCGCGTCGAACTTCGGCACCGTCAGGCGAGCTGCAGCCGACCTTCTATCAGGCGCATGACACGATCGCATCGGCTCGCAAGCTCCGGATCGTGAGTCACGATGACGACCGCGGTGCGGCGGCTGCGGGCGAGCTCGACGAAAACGTCGAATACCCCGCGCGCGGTGTCGCGATCGAGATTGCCAGTGGGCTCATCCGCCAGAACGCAAGCCGGTCGCGTGACAATTGCGCGGGCGATCGCGGTGCGCTGTCTCTCGCCCCCGGATAACTCGGCCGGATGGTGGTGCACCCGCGCGCCAAGACCCACCGCCTGCAGCACCGTATTGGCCTCTGCCCTCGCCTCGCTCAGCAATTGGCGGCGAATCGAAAGCGGCATTGCCACGTTATCCAACGCAGTGAACTCGGGGAGCAGGTGGTGAAACTGGTAGATGAAACCGAGCCGCTCGTTGCGCACGCGACCGCGTTCGGAGTCGGCCAGCTTCGCAACGTCACGCCCATCGATCATGATTTCGCCGCGGTCAGGCGCGTCCAGCCCCCCCAGCACGTGCAGCAACGTACTCTTGCCGGAGCCTGAAGCACCAACGACCGCAATCAGCTCGCCCGGCGCAACTACGAGATCGGCACCGCGCAGCACATCGACCGACAACCCACCTTCTCGGTACGATTTCTCGACAGCCCGCGCGCTCAGCACTGTGGCGGGCAGCGCCGACTGACCGACCGCGCTAGTCATAGCGCAGTGCCTCGGCGGGCTTTACGCGTGACGCCCGCCAGCTCGGATACACCGTGGCAACCAGCGACAGCGCCATCGAAATGAGTGCGATCGGCACGATGTCGCTGGCGCGGGGATCGGAAGGCAGTGAGCTGATGAAATAAATATCCTTTGGAATCAGCGGAAATCCCGCGAGGCGCTCGATCGCGGGAAAAATCGTGTCCAGGTTGTTTGCCACGAACAAGCCACTGCCTACTCCAAGCAGCGTACCGAGTACTCCGATCAGTGCCCCCTGCACCATGAAGACCATCATCACGCTGCCAGCACTTGCACCGAGCGTTCTTAAAATGGCGATGTCGGACTGCTTCTCTGTAACCGTCATCACCAGCGTCGAAACCAGATTGAAAGCCGCCACTGCGACGATCAGCCCGAGGATGATGAACATCATCCGTTTCTCGATCTGAACTGCGGCAAACCAGCTCCGGTTTTGCCGCGTCCAGTCTCGCACCAGTACCCCAGGTTCGAGTGCTTGCACGAGCTGCGCTGCCACTTCGGGCGCGCGCTGCATATCAGTCAGCTTCAAACGAACGCCGGTCGCGCCATCTACCCTGAAGAGTCGCGCCGCATCGGCAATGTGAATCAGTGCGAGCGCGCTGTCGTATTCGAAGTGTCCCGAATCGAACGTGCTCAACACCGTGAACTGCTTCAGGCGAGGCACGACACCCGCTGGCGTAACCTGGCCCTGCGGCGCAATTAGCGTCACTTTTTCTCCGAGCGAGACGCCGAGTGTTCGGGCGAGCTCACCACCGAGCGTGATCCCGAATTCGCCGTCGGCAAGCGCGGTCAGCGGCGCGCCCCGCACCTGCAACCCGACGTCAGACACTGCAGGCTCGGCCGTCGGCTCGATCCCACGCACCAACACGCCTCTGACACTTTCACCGCGAGTCAGCAGCGCCTGCGCGTTGATATACGGCGCGACACCGGTGACTGATGGATTGCGCCGTACCGTTTGCTCGACAGCACGCCAATCGGCCAGCGCACCGTTGGCTGCAAACACTTCGACGTGCGACACGACCGAAAGCATGCGATCGCGCACTTGTGAGACGAACCCGTTCATCACGGACAGAACGACAATCAATGCCATCACGCCGAGCGCGATACCGATCATCGAAATGCCGGAAATGAACGAAATGAACCCGTTACGACGACGGGCGCGCCGCCCAGCGCGCGTGTAGCGCAATCCGATTCGAAGTTCGTAGGGAAGGTTCAAGGGTGGAGCACCGTTTAATTCGACTTTAGGGCGCGCGGATTGTAGCCAGTCGCGGCGCAGCGGCAGCGCCGCTTGCGATGATCGCGCAACCGTAGAATCGGCGCCGATGCATCTGACGCTATTGCTCGCCGGCGCCTTAATGCCGACCCCGTTGGCTGCCGCCTTGGCCGAGTCTCTGAAGACACCCGTTTTAAAACGACGTTTGGAGCACGCCACGGCGCTGGTGGGAAGTACTCAGAGCTCGAGCGAGGCCGGCACGAGTGGTCACCTCGTTTGGCTTGCGCAAAACTTGATGAAACAGTCCACACCCGCTACGGCGCCCTACGCGTTTCGCAATCTTTCCGGCGGCGCACAGACAGCGTACGTCTGGCACGCCGATCCAGTGCACGTCGAAGTCGCCCGCGATCAGCTCGTCGTGCAAGCGCTCGATAGCGATGCGCTAACGGATGACGAAGCTGTAGAGCTTGTCACTCTCGCAAATCAGGTCTTGTCTCCTTTCGACGTCGAGCTTGTGATCCGTGGCAGCCGGTGGTTCTTGCTGCATGAGTTCGATTGGATCGTTGAGACGATTCCGCTTGTTACAGCGCTTGATTCTCCGGTGACAATGCCGGTCGGCCCCGATGCGGCAATGTGGAACCGGTTGCACAACGAGATTCAGATGGCATGGCATGCGCACGAAGTCAACGAACAACGAGAAGCCACGGGCAAACGGACTGTCAACGCGCTCTGGCTGTATGGTGGCGGCCGCTACCACCCGCTGCCAGCCATTGCGTTCTCTGAGGTGCATTCCAATGCGTCGGAGTGGCGCGGCGTGGCTGAGGCGGCTGGGTCGCGTGGACACTTCCTAAACGACACAGTCGCAAGCGACGCGTTGATCGTGATTGACGACTTGTTGATACCTAAACAACGCGAAGACTGGGCCGCCTGGCTGCAAATGATCGCCGCGATCGACGCACGTGTCGCCAGGTACGACGCTGCAGCGCTCGACATCGTTCTGACCGGCAAAAGCGTCAAGACTTTTTCGTCGCGCGGGTCCGATCGCTACAGGTTCTGGCGCGGCCGCGGTCTTTCGGAAGCGCTGAGCGAATGACGGTGCTGACGACGCGTGATTTCGACGGCGCTTCAGCGCGACGTCTTGCCGCCGAGGGTGTGCCCGTCGCGCTGGCCCGCGCACTCGCCGCACGTGGAATTGGCCATTTCGCGGAAACGCATTTGCTGCTTGATGGTTTAACGGCGCCCGACGCGCTGTCAAATGTCAACGACGCCGCTCGCTTGCTGGCCGACCGAATTGAAGCGGGGGCTCGTCTACTGATCGTCGCCGACTATGACTGCGATGGCGCCACAGCGTGCGCGGTGGCAATCCGCGGCCTGCGTGCGATGGGCGCCAACGTCGACTACCTGGTTCCAAATCGTTTCGAATACGGCTACGGGCTGACACCTGAGATCGTGGAACTCGCGGCCTCCGGACACAAAGGTAGCGCTGGAAACAGCAAACCTGATTTGCTGATCACTGTCGACAACGGTATCGCGAGTATCGAGGGCGTCGCCCGCGCGAATGAGCTAGGCATGTCCGTCTTGATCACCGATCACCATTTGCCGGGTGCCGAGCTCCCGGCTGCCGCGTGCATCGTGAATCCCAACCAACCCGGTTGCGGATTTCCGAGCAAGCACCTTGCGGGCGTTGGCGTAATGTTCTACGTGCTGCTTGCACTACGCGCCGAGTTGCGCGCACGCGGCAAATTCGACGTCGCAACCCAGCCGCGGCTCGATCAGCTGCTCGATCTGGTTGCTTTGGGCACGGTCGCAGACGTGGTTCGGCTTGACCGCAACAATCGCATTCTGATCGCACAGGGTTTACAGCGCATTCGCCAGGGGCGGTTGCGCGCAGGGATCGCTGCGTTGTTTCAGGCGGCCGGCAAAGACGCGCGCCTTGCGTGCGCGCGCGACCTTGGCTTCGCAATAGGCCCACGCATTAATGCGGCGGGCCGCCTGACGGACATGACGATCGGCATCGAATGCCTGACCACCGACAGCTTCGAGCGAGCGCTTGATCTCGCGCGGCAGCTCGACCAGCTCAATCGCGAGCGGCGTGAGATCGAAAGCGATATGCAGCTCGATGCGATGGCCGAACTCAACGATGCAGAGGTCACCGCCCGCAGCACGATCTGCCTCTACAACGCCGACTGGCATCAGGGCGTGATCGGACTCGTGGCGTCGAGAATCAAGGAAAAATATCACCGGCCAACGATTGCTTTCGCGCGTGGCAACGATGGCGAATTGCGCGGCTCGGGGCGTTCGATCGACGGCATCCACTTACGCGACACGCTCGACCTCGTGACCAAGCGTGCGCCAACACTGGTCCGCCGCTTTGGGGGTCACGCAATGGCAGCCGGCCTGACGATGCCGGCTGAGGGTTACGACAGCTTCGTTATTGCCTTCGAGGACGCAACGCGGGGATCTTGCGACCGTTCGCTGTTCGACCGAACGATTGCCACCGATGGCCCTCTGGCTGCCGGCGAGCTTGTGCTGTCACTGATCGAGGCAATTGATTCGCATGTATGGGGGCAAGGCTTTCCAGCGCCTTTGTTTGATAACGAGTTCGTCGTGCTCGAACAGCGGCTGGTCAAGGGCCGGCACTTGAAGCTGTCGCTTGATCTCGACGGCCGCCGCTTTGACGCGATCTGGTTTCAGCGCACTGAACAGCTGCCCCGATCGGTGCGGCTTGCCTATCGTCCGATGCTCGAGGAGCACATGGGCACGCGGCGGCTGCAACTCGTGATCGAACATGCCGCTTTATAATTCGCGGGCCGCTGCTGCATACCGCGCAGTAATCGAGTGATACAGCCAAAGGACGTCATGGAACCCGAGCGCGTCAATCAGATCGAAGGAACCGTTGCAGGCTTGCGCGGGCGCCTGGCCGAACTGCGGAGGTATCTTTGACGTCGACTTGAAAGAAAGCCGTCTCGAGGAAATCGGGCAGGCGCTTGAAGATCCAAAGGTTTGGGACGACCCGAAGCGAGCACAGGACCTCGGCAGAGAAAAGAAAAGCGCCGAAGCGATCGTGCAGAAGATGCGCGATCTTGAGTCGGAAGTGCGCGATGCACTCGAGTTGTTTGCAATGGCGCACGGCGACAATGATGACGCCACCTTGGCCGCAATCGAGTCCGACGTCGCAGGGCTCGCCACTCGAGTCGGCGACCTTGAGTTTCAGCGGATGTTCAACAATCCGCTCGATCCGAACAACTGCTTCGTAGAAATTCAGGCGGGCGCTGGCGGCACCGAAGCGCAGGACTGGGCTGCGATGCTCGAGCGCATGTACCTGCGCTACGCGGAGCGTCGCAAGTTCAAATCAGAGCTGCTTGACGAAACGAGTGGCGAAGTCGCAGGCATCAAGGGCGCGACGATCAAGCTCGTCGGCGATTACGCATTCGGAATGCTGCGTACCGAGACAGGCATCCACCGGCTGGTGCGCAAGTCGCCGTTCGATTCAAACGCCCGGCGTCACACCTCGTTCGCAAGCGTGTTCGTCTATCCTGAAGTCGATGAAACGATCGAGGTCGAGATCAATCCTGCGGATTTGCGCATCGATGTTTACCGCGCTTCCGGAGCCGGTGGCCAACACGTGAACAAAACCGAATCGGCCGTGCGCATCACGCACCTTCCAACCAACATCGTCGTGCAAAGCCAGAACGATCGCAGCCAGCATCGGAATCGGGCCGAAGCGATGGCCATGCTGAAATCGAAGTTGTACGAACAGGAGTTGCGGAAGCGGCAGGTTCAACAGACCGCGCTCGAAGACTCGAAGACGGACATCGGCTGGGGCCATCAGATTCGCTCGTATGTTCTGGATCAATCGCGCATCAAGGATCTGCGCACCAATGTTGAGGTGGGCAACACGCAAGCAGTGCTCGATGGGGACCTCGACGATTTCATCGAGGCGAGCCTGAAGCAAGGCGTTTGATGGACAAAGCTCGCTCGTTGACGATTCTGACCGGCGCTTCGCGCGGTCTCGGTGCAGCAATGGCCGAACAGTTGCTGACGCGCGGTGTGCTGGTATTGACGATGTCGCGACAGCCGGATCGGTTGCTTGACGCCAAGGCCGAAGCCGCAGGTGCAACGCTCGAGCAGTGGTCGATCGATCTGACCGACGGAGTTTCCGCGGCAGCTCGGCTCGAAGCGTGGCTTATGAGTCAACGAGATTCATTTTTCTCAGCTGCGTTAATCAACAATGCGGCACTGGCCGGTGAAGCAGGACCGATCGACGAAGCCGATGCTGAAGAGCTTGCCGCGGTGCTGCGGGTGGGGCTTGAAGCACCCGTGTTGCTGACCCGCGCTTTTCTGCGTGCGACGCGAGCGTGGAAGGCTCAGCGCAAAGTGCTCAACATTTCGTCCGGCGCGGGCACGAAACCTTTGACTGGAACGGCCGCGTACTGCGCAGTGAAGGCAGGACTCGATCATTTTTCGCGTGTCGTCGCGCTCGACGAAGCACGTCGTCCGAACCCCGCAATGATTGTTTCGCTGGCGCCCGGCGTAATCGACACCGACATGCAGACCGCCCTGCGCGATTCCGACCCTCAAGCATTTCCCAGCCAGCCTCAATTTGCCGCGATGAAGGCGCAGGGGCAACTGATGTCACCGGTCGATGCTGCGATCAAGGTTCTCGCTTATCTCGCCCGCCCGGATTTCGGTAGCCACTCTGTGGCCGACGTGCGAGAGGCATGAGACTTCCATGACTGACGCCAAGATTCCACCGCCCGCTCCCTCGGATGAAAATCAGATCATCGCCGAGCGTCGCGCCAAGCTTTCCGCTTTGCGCACCGCGGGTCCTGCGTTTCCGAACGATTTTCGCCGTACGCATGTGGCCGACGAACTGCATGTCAAGTATGGATCTCGGGA
>Ga0183260_10000048_pt1 | contig 77634 bp, 79 predicted proteins | sample AntDrymUQ4972206_2_FD_129768 | JGI IMG/M metagenome (GOLD analysis project Ga0183260, IMG submission 129768) | Polar desert sand microbial communities from Dry Valleys, Antarctica - metaG UQ497 (22.06) (version 2) (version 2) | ecosystem: Environmental > Terrestrial > Soil > Desert | place...
ACGCCCGAGAAGGGATTTATCAAGCACTACTGGGATGGCTACAGCGAGGCGCTCATCCTCTACGCGCTCGGCCTGGGGTCGCCCACGCACGCGCTACCGACCAAGAGTTACGCGGCGTGGACCGAGTCGTACCAGTGGAAGAAACTCTACGACATCGAGTTTCTCTACGCCGGCCCGCTCTTCATCCACCAACTCTCGCACGTCTGGATCGACTTTCGCGGCATTCAGGACGAGTACATGCGCGGACACGGCATCGACTACTTCGAGAACAGCCGCCGCGCGGCTTACGTGCAGCAGCAGTACGCGATTCGCAACCCGAAGCAGTTCGCCGGCTACGGCGAGTACGCCTGGGGAATTACGGCGAGCGACGGCCCCGGCCCGGCGCGGCGCAAAATCAAGGGCGTCGAGCGCAGCTTCTACGACTACAAGGCGCGCAGCATGCCAGTGGGGCCGGACGATGGGACGCTCGCGCCGTGGGCCGTCGTCGCCTCATTGCCTTTCGCGCCCGAGCTCGTGCTGCCGTCGCTCAAACATTTCGACGAATCGGTTCCAGAGATGACGAGCGAGTATGGCTTCAAGTGCAGCTACAACCCGACCTTCTCGGAGGGGTCGAAGAGTAATTCAGGCTGGATTTCGCAAGGGTATTACGGACTCGATCAGGGACCCATTGTGATGATGATCGAGAATTACCGCACGGGCTTGCCCTGGCGTCTGATGCGGCGGCAGCCCGCCATTAGGATGGGGCTGCGCCGGGCCGGATTCACCGGCGGCTGGTTGGGCAATGCAGACGCCGCGAGTTGAGCGCACTAAGCCCGACGGTGCTGTTGGAGGTGCACCTGAATTAGTCAGCTGGCCGTAACCTCCCCGCCTCGGCCGGCGAGGCGCCGCAGGGCAGCCGTGCGACGGCGCCCGTTGACGGCCCGCTTGATCACTTCTTCATCATCTTGCCGTCGTTCATCATGTCCATGTCTTTCATGCTGACCATGCCGTTGCTGTCCTTCTTCATGCCGTCGAACATGGCTTCGTGATACTTCATGAACTCCTGTTTGGAGATCATTCCATCACTGTTGGCATCCATCTTTTTCATATCCATTTTCATGCCCATGCCGTCTTTCATGTGCATGCCGTCCTTCATCGAGTCTTTCTTCATCGTGTCTTGCGCAGTGGCGGACATACCGGCGCCACACAGCATCGCGGCCAAACCCATCGAAATCAGCTTTTTCATGATAAATCTCCTTTTAGTCAACGAACGTTGTGCGCAGTACATAATTCAAGCATCGCACTGTCCTACCGCGAATGGGGCTTGCCCAGATCACATCTTCTTAACAAGTCGATGACATGGATCAGGAAGCGAGCCGTCCTTAACTTTTGCGAGCGCTTGAGGCAACTTTCGGTGCGTCTTAATTGGAGAACACCATGGGCGAGATATTTTGGAACATAAATTGGGACAGCATGTTCGCACCGACGAACTCGTTAGCGGAGTTGTTCGTGCGGGCCACGATCATGTACTTCGTTCTCTTTGTGCTGCTCAGGTTGGTGCTGAAACGTCAGGCCGGCGGGATCGGGACAACGGATGTTCTCGTCATCGTCTTGTTGGCCGAAGTTGCCGGAAATGGATTTGCTGCTGAATACAAGTCAGTTGTCGAAGGCACCGTTCTTGTCGGCACTGTGCTGTTCTGGAGCTATCTGCTCGATTTGGCTGGGTACCGATTTCCTGCAGTCGAGCGGCTGCTTCGTGCATCGACGCTGGTTCTCGTCGAAGACGGAAAAATGGTCCGCAAGAACATGAGGGCCGAACTTGTTACCACGGAGGAGTTAATGGCGCAGCTGCGCGAGAAGGGTATCGAGGATTGTGCCCAGGTAAAACGAGCATCCATGGAAGCCAATGGCATGATCAGTGTCATCAAAATGGACGCGTGAGCGGCGTTCTGAGTTCACATGCGCAGTAAAAGAGTTCGCTCGCGGAGTCGTGCGGTGCTGGCGTTGATTCTCGTCACGTTTCGAATCTTGCCAGCACATGCTGCTGAGCCGGTCCGCCTCGCCTTGATCAAGCGCCCGACACGCTGTGCGGTAGCGTGGCCGGTGCGGTAAGCAGCTGCGCTACAATCGCCCGCTTTTCACGGCACGGCCATCCTTCCGTGTCCGCGAGTCTGAATTCAACGAAAGGGACCTATGTCAGTTGCAGATATCAATAAGTCGGAAATCGTCGCCAAGTACCAGCGCGCGCAGGCCGATACCGGATCACCCGAAGTGCAGATCGCGCTGCTCACGGCACGCATCAATGAGTTGACCGATCACTTCAAGGCGCACGTCAAGGACCATCACTCCCGCCGCGGCCTGCTGAAAATGGTCAGCCGCCGTCGCAAGCTGCTCGATTATCTGAAAGGCAAGAACCCCGATTCGTACAAGGGGCTCATCGATAGCCTCGGACTGCGCAAGTAATTGTGCATCTGATGAAATAACCAAGCCCGCGTGGAACGGTCTGCGCGGGCTTTTTGCGTTCTGTCGATGTGATCGGACGCCGCGAATGAAAAGGAATCAGAATGTTTGAGAAAGTAACGAAGAGCTTTTCGTACGGCGCGCACACGGTGACGCTCGAAACGGGTGAGATTGCTAGGCAGGCCGATGGTGCAGTTGTGTGCTCGATCGGCGACACGATGGTGCTGGCTACGGTGGTGGCTCGCAGGTCCGCGAAACCGGGACAGGATTTCTTTCCGCTGACGGTCGACTACGTTGAAAAGACCTATGCAGCCGGCCGTATTCCAGGAGGGTTCTTCAAGCGCGAAGGACGTCCTTCCGAGAAGGAAACGCTGACCTCGCGCCTGATCGATCGCCCACTTCGCCCGCTGTTTCCAGACGGGTTTTATAACGAAGTCCAAGTCGTGATTCACGTGCTCTCAGTGGACGCCGAGATCGATCCGGATATCCCGGCACTGATCGGCGCGTCAGCTGCGATGTCGTTGTCGGGCGTCCCGTTCAAGGGGCCGATCGGCGCCGCACGTGTCGGTTATGTCGACGGCCAGTATGTGATCAATCCGACCGCCACGCAGTTGAAAACCTCACAAATGAATCTGGTGGTCGCGGCCACTGAGCGTGCAGTGCTAATGGTTGAGTCCGAGGCTGACCAGTTGCCCGAAGATGTCATGCTGGGCGGCGTGATGCACGGTCATCAGCAGATGCAGGCCGTCATCAACGCAATCCATGACCTGGTGCGCGATGCCGGCAAGCCGGCCTGGGAATGGCAGCCGACGGCGAAGAACGATCCGTTGATTGCAAGTCTTCTGCAAAGCGCCGGCCCGGCGCTGCGCGAGGCGTATCAAATGCGTAGCAAGCAGGCGCGCTCGAATCGAATCAAAGAAATTTATGGGTCGGCGCTCAGTGCGGCATCGAGCGACGCCGCATCGAGCGGTCAGCCTGCAGTTGACGGTAATGAGGTCAGCAACATCCTGTTCGATCTGGAATCCAAGATCGTTCGCAGTCAGATTCTTGACGGGGAGCCGCGCATCGACGGGCGCGACACGCGCACCGTTCGGCCGATTGAAATTCGACTCGGCATGTTGCCACGTACCCATGGCTCAGCGCTGTTTACGCGCGGCGAGACCCAGGCCCTGGTGATCGCAACGCTGGGTACCAAGCAGGATGAGCAGATCATCGACGCCCTGCAGGGCGAGTATCGCGAGCGCTTCATGCTTCACTACAACATGCCGCCGTTTGCTACCGGCGAGACCGGCAGGGTCGGCTCGCCGAAGCGGCGCGAAGTCGGCCACGGCCGGCTAGCCAAGCGCGCCTTGCTCGCATGTCTGCCTTCGTATGAAGACTTTCAGTATTCGCTGCGGGTCGTGGCGGAGATCACTGAATCGAACGGATCGTCGTCGATGGCGTCGGTGTGTGGCGGGTGCCTTGCGCTGATGGACGCCGGCGTGCCGATGAAGGCGCACGTCGCCGGCGTTGCAATGGGGCTGATCAAGGAAGGCAACAAGTTTGCCGTGCTGACCGACATCCTTGGCGATGAGGACCATCTCGGTGATATGGATTTCAAGGTTGCGGGCACGGCGACCGGCGTGACGGCGCTGCAGATGGATATCAAGATCGAGGGAATCACGCGCGAGATCATGCAGGTCGCACTGGCGCAGGCCAAGGAAGCGCGCATGCACATCCTGCAGAAGATGCAGGACGCGCTGGGTGCATCGCGCGGAGAGCTTTCGGAGTTCGCCCCGCGCATGATCAAGATGAAGATCAATCCCGAGAAGATTCGTGACGTGATCGGAAAGGGGGGTGCCGTGATCCGCGCGCTGACCGAAGAAACCGGAACGCAGATCGATATCGAGGACGACGGCACCATCATCATTGCCAGTGTCGATCAGGACAAGGGACGCGAGGCACAGCGGCGCATCGCCGAGCTGACCGCCGAGGTCGAGGTAGGCCGCGTGTACGACGGTACCGTGCTTCGGCTGCTGGATTTTGGCGCGATCGTGCAGATCCTGCCGGGCAAGGATGGTCTGCTGCACATCTCGCAGATTGCCAACGAGCGCGTCAACGCGGTGGCCGATTACCTGAAGGAAGGCCAGCCGGTGAAGGTCAAGGTCATCGAAGCCGACGAGAAGGGCCGCGTACGCCTGTCGATGAAGGCTGTCGGCGGTGATGCTCCGGCCGCGCAACAGCAGTAGGTCGACCCCGGTCGCGACAGGGCGCCGTAACTGGCGCCTTTGTCTTTTAAGCACCTGTGCAATCGTCATCGCGACGTCAGCGCTAGCGCTCGTTGGCTGCACTTCGGTGCGGATGGCTGGAATTTCGATGACTGCTTCGATGACTGAACACGACGACGCGTATCTGTGGTTGGAGGAGGTCGACGGCGCTGGTCCGCTCGATTTCGTCCGTGCCGCTAACGCACGCACGTTGGCAGAACTGACTGAACGACCCGAGTTCGCGCCCATTCGCGACGGCGTGCGCGAAGTACTCGATTCAAGCGAGCGGATCGCGCAGGTTGAGGTGCATGGTGAGCACCTCTATAACTTCTGGCAGGACCGCGCCAATTCGCGCGGGCTTTGGCGCCGTACAACCTGGGCCGAATATCGCAAACCGGGTCCTCACTGGGAAACCGTGCTCGACGTCGACGCGCTCGCGCGCAGTGAGAAGGAAAACTGGGTTTGGAAACATGCTCAGTGTTTGCCGCCACGTGGCGAGCGCTGCCTGATTACTCTGTCGCGCGGCGGTGGCGATGCAGCCGTCGTGCGTGAATTTGATCTGGCGAAGCTTGCGTTCGTTGCCGACGGATTCGTTTTGCCCGAAGCAAAGTCGGATGTTGCATGGCGCGACCGCGACACAATCTACGTGGCGACCGACTTCGGGCCCGGCAGCATGACCGCTAGCGGCTATCCGCGCATCGTCAAACGCTGGAGTCGCGGCACATCGCTGTCGCAGGCCGCAACGATATTCGAAGGGCAATCGACGGATGTAGGAGTGAGTCCGTGGGTCGATCATGACGTCCGCGAGGGGACGACCCTGATCACGGAAGGAATACGCCGCTCGATTGCTTTTTACAACGGTGAGACATTCGTGCTGCGCAACGATCTGCCGATACGCCTCGCGGTACCCGACGATGCTGCCGCACAAATCGTCGGCCCATGGTTGATCGTGCGTTTGCGTTCCGAGTGGAAGATCGGCCAGCGGTCTTATCCAGCCGGTGCGTTGATCGCTACGCCGGTGCGAGAATTTTCAAACGGTAAGGCCGCCTTTGACGTTCTGTTTGCGCCAACTTCGCGCAGCGCTTTGCAGAACTGGTCCGTAACACGTAATGCAATCGTGCTCGATGTGCTTGAGAACGTACGCAGTCGAATCTGGGTGATGACGCGGGCAGACAACAATTGGCAACGGCAGGAGATTGAGTTGCCTTCACTTGGCGCCGCCAACGCGCGCGCCGTGGACCGCTACACGTCGGACCAGGTCTTTGTTACGTACCAGGATTTCCTGACGGCGCCCACCCTGTTCATTGGCCATGCAGCGCAACCAGTCGAGAAGTTGAAGTCGATGCCGGCGTTTTTCGACGGAGCCGCGATGTCGGTCCGACAACTCGAGGCAACTTCGCGCGATGGCTCGCGAGTACCGTATTTCGTAGTCGGCCCGGCCAGTGCGAAAAATGCGCCGACCATGTTGTATGGCTATGGTGGTTTTGAAATTGCACTCGAACCTTTTTACAGCGGTGCACTTGGCCGCGCGTGGCTGGGGCGGGGTGGCGTTCTGGTCATTGCGAACATCCGGGGCGGTGGCGAGTTTGGTCCGACGTGGCATCAGGCCGCGTTAAAGGAGAAGCGGCAGAACGCGTTCGACGATTTCATTGCGATCGCTGAGGACCTCGCCCGACGCAACATTGCGCAGCCGAAGCACATCGGAATTCGTGGTGGAAGCAACGGTGGCTTGCTGGTCGGTGCTGCATTAACGCAGCGGCCAGAGCTTTTCGGAGCGGCTGTCGCCCAGGTTCCGCTGCTCGACATGCAGCGCTACAACAAGCTGCTGGCAGGTGCGAGCTGGATGGCTGAGTACGGCAACCCGGACGTACCCGCCGAGTGGGCCTACATCTCCAAATATTCCCCCTATCAAAACGTTCGCAAAGACGTGCGCTATCCGCCGACGCTCTTCACGACATCGACACGCGACGACCGCGTGCACCCCGGACATGCCCGCAAAATGTTTGCGCGCATGCGCGAACAGGGGCATGACGTCTGGTACTACGAAAATATCGAGGGCGGGCATGGCGCTGCGTCGAATAACGAGCAGCGTGCACTGATGGGTGCGATCGAATACACGTTTCTTTGGAAACATCTGGTGAAACCGTGACGGCAGGTTCGATGCGCGCTGTTGAAGTTACGCACCCGGGGGGTCCCGACGTACTGCGGACCACGGAGCGCACGCGTCCAGTACCCGCGCGAGGAGAGGTTTTGATCCGCGTGCAGGCGGCAGGAGTCAATCGTCCCGACGTTTTGCAGCGTAAAGGCGGCTATGCGCCGCCGCCCGGCGCGTCGGACCTACCGGGCCTCGAGGTCGCGGGCACGATCGAAGCGGGCGACGTTGGGGCAGCAGGGTTCAAGATCGGCGACGCGGTGTGTGCTCTGGTTGCCGGGGGTGGGTACGCGGAGTACTGCGTCGCCCCGGTCGGCCAATGTTTGCCGAAGCCGCGCAATCTCTCATTTGCCGAAGCCGCCGGGCTTCCGGAAACCTACTTCACTGTATGGAGCAACGTGTTCGATCGCGCGCGGCTGGCTGCCGGCGAGTCGTTGCTGGTGCAGGGCGGCTCGAGCGGAATCGGCGTCGCGGCGATTCAACTGGGTGCTGCGCTCGGCCATGCGGTTTACGCAACCGCGGGCAGCGACGAAAAATGCGAAGCATGCGTCAACCTAGGTGCTCGGCGGTGTATCAACTATCGCAGCGAAGATTTTGTCGAGGTCATCAAGGGTGAGACGCAGGGACGCGGCGTCGACGTCATTCTCGACATGGTCGCGGGCGACTACCTGCCTAGGGAAGTCGACTGTCTGGCCGATGATGGTCGCATCGTCATCATTGCACTGCTGGGGGGCGCGAAGGCGCCGCTGGACCTCAGTGCGGTGCTTCGCCGCCGTCTGACGATAACGGGCTCGACGTTGCGCCCTCGATCAGTCGCGTTCAAGGCGGCGATCGCTGAGCGGCTGCGGGAAGTCGTGTGGCCGCTGATCGAATCCGGTCGCATCAAGCCGGTTCTGTTTCGCACTTTTCCGCTTGCAGCCGCGGCCGACGCCCATCGACTGATGGAATCGAGCCAGCACGTCGGCAAGATTGTGTTGACCGTGGGCGCGGGTGCCGAACGTATATCAGCGGGGGGCCCCGATGAGTGAGCGGCGAGCGCTGGTAGCGGCAAACTGGAAGATGCACGGGTCGCGCGCGTCCAACGACGCGTGGCTGAGCGAATTTACCGGTGCAAGCGATGGCTTGAAGTGCGAAGCCGTGGTGTGCGCCCCGTATGTCTATCTGCAGCAGCTGCGCGATCAGCTCACTGTGGGTCAGGTTGGCGCTCAGGACGTGGCGGCGAATACGGCGGGGGCATTTACGGGCGATGTTTCAGCGGAAATGCTGCGCGACTGCGGCTGCGATTGGGTCATCGTCGGGCATTCGGAACGGCGCCAGTGGCACTACGAGACCGATCAGATCGTGGCGCTAAAGGCCGAGCGCGCGCTGCAGGCCGGGCTGCGTCCTCTTGTTTGTGTCGGCGAAACGTTGCAGCAGCGAGAAGCCGGCGAGACGATGGCGGTGCTAAATGCGCAACTTGCAGCAATCCTGCAGCGGATCGGCGTGGAGGGTTTGCTGCGCGGGGGATTGGCGTACGAGCCGGTGTGGGCGATCGGCACCGGGCGGACCGCCACCCCGCAACAGGCGCAGGAGGTGCACGCAGCGTTGCGTGTACAGGTGCAACAAGGCGCTTCGGGTTCCGCGAACGCACTGCGGATTGTCTACGGCGGCAGCGTCAAGCCGGCCAACGCGCGAGAACTGTTCGGCCAGCCCGACATCGACGGGGGTTTGATTGGCGGCGCATCGCTGGTTGCCGGCGACTTTCTGGCTATCTGCGCCGCGGCATCGGTTTAATCTACGGCTTATCGAAAAAGGGTTTCAGAAAATGGCTTGGCTAACTACTTTACTAATCGTCATCCAGGTGATTGCGGCAATTGCCACGATCGTGCTGGTATTGCTCCAGCACGGCAAAGGCGCCGACATGGGCGCAGCGTTCGGCGGCGGTGCTTCGGGAAGTCTGTTCGGAGCAACCGGCTCTGCCAACTTTTTGTCGCGCAGCACAGGCGTGGTCGCTACGGTGTTTTTCGTCGCGACACTTGGACTCGCTTACACCGGAACCGAATCGATCCGTCCCGCGTCGGAGACAGGTGGAGTCATGGGCGTTCCAGCGACGCCCCCGGCGTCCTCACCCGCGCCCAGGGATGTTCCGGCATCCAGCGGACAAGCGCCGCAAAACACAGCGCCGGCGACCGCCCCTGTGGTACCCGCGCCAGTGACGGCGCCTCCAGCGACTTCAAACCCCCCGGCCACCCCACGCGACATTCCGAAGTAGCGCGCGACTTCAGTAGAATCCTGCGGGATTTCCACTGCCCACGTGGTGGAATTGGTAGACACACCATCTTGAGGGGGTGGCGGCGAAAGCTGTGGGAGTTCGAGTCTCCCCGTGGGCACCAAAAAGCAAGCCAAACGCAAGCAGCACAGTGATTCTCGAAAACTATCTTCCGATTTTGCTATTCATTGGCGTGGGTCTAGGGATCGGCGCGGCGCCAATGTTGCTCGGGGCAATACTCGGACCACGAAAGCCCGATCCCGCAAAACTGTCGCCCTACGAGTGCGGCTTCGAGGCGTTCGAAGATGCGCGCATGAAGTTCGACGTGCGGTACTACTTGGTCGCGATCCTTTTCATCATCTTCGATCTCGAGATTGCATTCCTCTTTCCCTGGGGCGTTGTGCTCGGTGATCTCGGCGTGTGGAGCGCCGGCTTCTGGGCAATGATGATGTTTCTTGCGATCTTGACCGTCGGCTTCATCTACGAGTGGAACAAGGGCGCGCTGGACTGGGAATAGCATGGCACTCGAAGGACACCTGAACGAAGGATTCGTAACCACCAGCGTCGACAAAGTGTTGAACTGGTCGAAGACGGGTTCACTTTGGCCGATGACCTTCGGGTTGGCGTGTTGCGCGGTCGAGATGATGCACGCCGGCGCTGCACGCTACGACCTTGATCGCTTCGGTATTTTCTTTCGGCCGAGCCCGCGCCAATCCGATCTGATGATCGTCGCCGGCACGCTGTGCAACAAAATGGCGCCCGCGCTGCGCAAGGTGTATGACCAAATGGCTGAGCCGCGCTGGGTGATTAGCATGGGCTCATGTGCGAACGGCGGTGGGTACTACCACTACAGCTATTCAGTTGTGCGTGGCTGCGATCGCATCGTCCCCGTGGACGTTTACGTGCCGGGCTGTCCGCCGACGGCGGAAGCTCTGATTTACGGAATCATTCAGCTGCAGAACAAGATTCGCCGCACCAATACGATCGCCCGTTGATGAACCGTCTCGATCAACTCGCCGAACGTTTGAAATCGGCCTTCGGCGATCGGCTGCAAAGTCTTGTGATTGCCTTTGACGAGATCACGATCGTGATCAAAGGCACAGACCACGTGTCGGTAGCGGTCACACTGCGCGATGATCCTGCGCTTGCGTTCGAGCAATTGATCGACCTGTGTGGCGTCGACTACTCCACCTACGGCGAGGGTGCCTGGGACGGAGCGCGCTATGCGGTGGTGATGCATCTGATGTCTCTGACCCATAACTGGCGGCTGCGCGTGCGCTCCTTCTGCACCGATGATGATTTTCCGCTGGTCGAATCGGTCGCCGCGGTGTGGGCGAGCGCCAACTGGTTTGAGCGCGAAGCGTTCGATCTCTACGGCATCGTGTTCGAAGGCCACCCGGATCTCCGCCGCTTGCTGACCGATTACGGTTTCGTTGGCCATCCGTTTCGCAAAGACTTTCCGATCTCGGGCTATGTCGAGATGCGCTACGACACCGAGCAAAAGCGGGTCATTTACCAGCCGGTGAGCATCGAGCCGCGGGAGGTCGTGCCGCGCGTGATCCGCGAAGAGAACTATGGACAGGCGCGCAAGTAACCGCTGACCCATGCCGGAAATTAAAAATTACACGCTGAACTTTGGACCACAGCATCCGGCTGCGCACGGCGTGCTGCGTCTGGTGCTCGAGCTCGATGGCGAGGTGATCGAACGCGCGGACCCGCACATTGGTCTTCTGCATCGCGCAACCGAGAAGCTTTGCGAGACCCGCACGTACCTGCAGTCGGTGCCGTACATGGACCGGCTCGATTACGTGTCGATGATGTGCAACGAGCACGCGTACGTGATGGCGATCGAGAAGTTGCTCGAGGTCGACGTTCCCATTCGTGCGCAGTACATCCGCGTGATGTTCGACGAGATCACGCGCCTGATGAACCATCTGCTGTGGTTGGGCGCGCACGGGCTTGATGTCGGTGCGATGGCGGTGTTCCTGTACGCGTTTCGAGAGCGTGAAGATCTTATGGACATCTACGAGGCGGTGTCGGGGGCGCGCATGCACGCGGCCTACTACCGGCCAGGCGGTGTGTATCGCGATCTGCCCGAGGCAATGCCGCAATTCAAGAACACGAAGTACCGCAGTGAACAGGACATCAAGCGTCTGAACGAAAACCGACAGGGGTCAGTTCTTGATTTCATCGAGGACTTCACCAATCGATTTCCAAAGTACGTCGATGAGTATGAAACGCTGTTGACGGACAACCGCATCTGGAAGCAGCGGCTGGTTGGTATTGGAGTCGTTTCGCCCGAGCGCGCGCTTCAGCTTGGATTTACTGGGCCGATGCTGCGCGGCTCGGGGATCGAATGGGACCTGCGCCGCAAGCAGCCGTACGAGGTGTACGACAAACTGAATTTCGAAATTCCGATCGGCAAGAACGGCGATTGTTATGACCGTTACCTGGTGCGTGTGGCCGAGATGCGTCAGAGCAACTCGATCATCAAGCAGTGCATTGACTGGCTGCGTGCCAATCCGGGCCCGGTGATGACCGACAACCATAAAGTGGCGCCGCCAACACGCGTCGAAATGAAGTCCGGCATGGAAGACCTAATCCATCATTTCAAGCTCTTTACCGAAGGCATCTATGTGCCGCCGGGCGAGGTGTATGCGGCGGTCGAACATCCAAAGGGCGAGTTCGGTATTTATCTGATTTCCGATGGGGCGAACAAGCCCTACCGACTGAAGATTCGGGCCGCCGGCTTTCCTCATCTGCAGGCGTTGGACGAGATGGCGCGCGGCCACATGATTGCTGATGCGGTGACGATCATCGGCACGCAGGACATTGTGTTTGGCGAGATCGATCGATGAGTGCAGTTCCGCAGAGCAGCTTGCTGTTATCGGCCGGTGCGTATCGCAAGATCGATCGCGAGCTCGCGAAGTTTCCGGTCGACCAGCGTCGGTCCGCAGTGATTGCTGCGCTTGCCGTTGCGCAGGACGAGCTCGGCTGGGTCTCGCAGGAGATTATTGAGGAAGTTGCGGCCTACCTCGGCATGCCGCCGATCGCGGTTTACGAGGTGGCGACGTTTTACAGCATGTTCAACGTCAAGCCGCTCGGCAAATTCAAACTCACGCTGTGCACCAATCTTCCCTGCGCACTATCCGGGGCAACGCGTGCTGCGAAGCATCTCACGCACCGGCTCGGCATACCGCTCAATGAGACGACAGCCGACGGAGTCTTTACGTTGAAAGAAGGCGAGTGCCTGGGTGCGTGCGGCGATGCGCCGGTTCTGCTGGTCAACAACAAGCGGATGGAAAGCTTCATGAGTAACGAAAAGCTCGACGCATTACTTGCCGAGCTTCAGGGTGCCGCACGATGAGCGCTCAAACCTGCTTTCACGGCCGTCACTTGAACCCGATGATTCTGGATGGGCTGGACGGCAACAACTGGCACTTGAAAGATTATGTCGATCGCGGCGGCTACAAGGCGTGGCGCAAGATATTCAATGACAAGCTCACACCTGACGCGGTGATCGCAGAGGTCAAAAAATCCGGATTGCGGGGGCGGGGCGGCGCCGGATTTCCGACCGGACTCAAGTGGAGCTTTATGCCGCGCCAGCACGCCGGGCAGAAGTACTTGGTGTGCAACTCCGATGAAGGCGAGCCCGGCACGTTCAAGGACCGCGACATCCTGCGCTACAACCCGCACAGTGTGATCGAAGGCATGGCAATCGCCGCGTACGCGATGGGCATTAAGGTCGGTTACAACTACATCCATGGCGAGATCTGGGCCGAGTACGAGCGCTTCGAAGACGCGTTGGCCGAGGCGTACGAAGCCGGCCTTTTGGGCGCAAAAATTTTGGGCTCCGAGACTTCATTCGACTTGCACGCGGCGCATGGGTATGGCGCGTACATATGCGGCGAGGAAACCGCGCTGCTCGAGTCGCTCGAAGGCAAGAAGGGGATGCCGCGCTTCAAGCCTCCATTTCCTGCCAGTTATGGCTTGTACGGCAAGCCCACCACGATCAACAACACCGAGACGTTCGCCGCTGTGCCGTACATCATCAATAACGGCGGCGATGCATTTCTGCAGATCGGTCGGCCGAACAACGGCGGCACCAAGATTTTTTCGGTGTCGGGCGATGTGACGTGGCCGGGTAACTACGAAGTTCCGCTCGGAACGCCGTTTGCAAAGCTTCTCGAGTTGGCCGGCGGCATGCGTGACGGCAAGAAGATCAAGGGCGTGATTCCGGGCGGCTCTTCGATGCCGATCGTGCCCGGCGACCTGATGATGGTCACCGACATGGATTACGACTCGATCGCCAAGGCGGGCTCGATGCTCGGCTCGGGCGCGGTCACGGTGATCGACGAGACGCGCTGCATGGTCCGGTGCGCAGAACGGCTCGCATACTTTTACTACGAGGAAAGTTGCGGTCAGTGCACACCGTGCCGTGAGGGCACCGGATGGCTTTATCGAATCATTCACCGGATCGAACACGGTGAAGGGCGTGCTGAAGATCTCGACCTTCTGAACTCGCTCGCCGACAACATTCAGGGCCGCACGATCTGCGCACTGGGCGACGCCGCCGCGATGCCGGTGAGAGCGTTCGTCAAGCATTACCGCGCCGAGTTCGAGCATCACATCGCGCATCGCAACTGCGCGGTTCCGGAGTACGCGTAGTGATCGAACTCGAAATCGATGGCAGGAAAGTCGAAGTGCCCGAAGGCAGCATGCTGATGGACGCGGCGAGCCGGCTGGGCATTTACATTCCTCACTTCTGTTACCACAAGAAGCTCTCGATCGCGGCCAACTGCCGGATGTGTCTGGTCGAGGTTGAGAAAGCGCCGAAACCGATGCCGGCGTGCGCAACGCCGGTCGCGAAAGGAATGATTGCGCGAACGCAGTCGGCCTACGCCAAGCAGGCGCAGCGGTCGGTGATGGAATTTCTGCTGATCAATCATCCGCTCGATTGCCCGATCTGCGACCAGGGTGGTGAGTGTCAGCTGCAGGATCTTGCGGTCGGTTATGGCGCGTCTTCGAGCCGATACGCCGAGCCCAAGCGCGTCGTATTTCACAAGAGCATGGGACCGTTGATCTCCGCAGAGGAGATGACGCGCTGCATTCACTGCACGCGTTGCGTTCGCTTCGGTATCGAAGTCGCGGGCGCGATGGAGCTCGGCATGGTCAATCGAAGTGAGCATGCGGAGATCTTGAGTTTCGTCGGTCAGTCGGTGGATTCCGAGCTGTCGGGCAACATGATCGACCTGTGCCCCGTTGGCGCGTTGACGAGCAAGCCATTTCGCTACGAAGCCCGCCCCTGGGAGCTGTCGCGCCGCAAATCGATAAGCCCGCACGATTCGGTCGGTTCCAACCTGATCGTTCAGGTCAAGAACAATGAAGTGATGCGCGTTCTGCCGCTTGAAAACGAAGAGGTGAACGAGTGCTGGCTGTCGGACCGCGACCGCTTTTCGTACGAAGGACTGAACGCTCCTGACCGCCTGCAACGACCGATGCTGAAGCAAGGCGGGCAGTGGCAAGAGGTCGACTGGACTGTCGCGCTCGAGTATGTCGCGCACGCGCTGACTGAATCGAAGCAGGCGCACGGCGCCGAGGCGATTGGCGCTCTCGCGTCGCCTGCGAGCACGGTTGAAGAACTGCACCTGCTCTCGAAACTGATGCGCGGCCTCGGCTCCGACAACATCGATTTCCGTCTACGTCAGTCCGATTTTTCGGCTGACGCTGCGCCTTTCAATGCGCCCTGTCTGGGAATGAAGATCGCCGAGATCAGCAAGCTCAGCAGCGTGCTGCTGGTGGGTTCGTCGCTTCGGAAAGAGCAACCGCTGTTGTCGACGCGGCTACGCGCCGCCGCCAAGCGCGGCTGCAAGGTCAACGTGTTGCACGCAGTCGCCCCCGACTTGCTGATGCCGGTGGCCAATCAATGGTTGATGCGCCCGAGTGCTTGGATCAACGTGCTTGCGGAAATAGCGGTCGCTGTTGCAGTTGCACGCGGTGACGCAGCGCCGATTGACGGAGTCGTGGCCAGCGACAGCGCGAAGGCGATCGCGACGTCGCTACTCTCTGGAGAGCGACGCGCGATTCTGTTAGGCAACGCCGCGGTCTATCACCCTCAGGCGGCGCAACTGCATGCATGGGCTCAGTGGATCGCGCGAGCGACTGGCGCGACGCTGGGTGTACTGACCGACGCCGCGAATGCAATGGGCGGCCATATGGTCAACGCGCGGCCGGTCGAGGGTGGCCTGAACGCGCGTCAGATGATTGAGCAGCCACGGGCTGCATACCTCCTTTGGAATGTGGAGCCCGATTACGACACCGCAAATTCCGCGGCGACTGCGCAGGCGTTGCAATCCGCGCAAACGGTGATTGCATTTTCCGTCTATCGCAATGGCGCGCTCGACTACGCCGACGCAATTCTGCCCATCACGCCTTTCACCGAAACTGCCGGCACCTTTATCAACTGCGAGGGCCGCGTGCAAAGTTTCAACGGGTCGGTGCGTCCGGCTGGCGAGGCTCGGCCCGGCTGGAAAGTGCTGCGCGTGCTGGGAAATCTGCTGAATCTTGCGGGCTTCGACTACGAAACTGCCGAGCAGGTGCGCGTCGATGCGTTGCCTGCGGATTTGTCTGCTCGGCTTTCGAATGAGATCGCTATGCATGTGCAGCGCCCGGTTGTTGCCGTCGGTGGGGCCGAGAGAATTGCCGACGTTCCGATCTATTTCGCGGACTCGTTGGTGCGTCGTTCGCCGCCGCTGCAGGCAACCCATGACGCGCGACCACCGAAGGCGCGCGCCAATGCGTCGACACTGCAGTCGTTTGGGGTCAGTGCGGGGGACAAGGTGCGCGTGAAGCAAGGTGACGCAGCTGCTTTGCTCGACGTTGTGGCAGACAACGGTGTCGCCGACGGCGTCGTTCATGTTTCGGCCGCGCATGAATCGACCGCCACACTCGGCGCAATGTTCGGCCCGATCACGCTGGAGCGCGCGTGATCGAAACGATCACCAGCTACGGTAGTCAGACGCTGGGACCTGCGTGGCCGGTGGTGTGGTCGCTGGCAAGGATTCTTGCGATCGTGCTGCCGATTCTCGGCCTGGTTGCGTACCTGACGCTGTGGGAGCGTCGACTGATCGGCTGGTTCCATATTCGGCGCGGGCCCAACCGGGTTGGGCCCCTGGGCCTGCTGCAACCGATTGCCGATGCGGTCAAGCTGCTGACGAAGGAAATCATCTCACCGTCGCAGGCGGATAAGTCTCTGTTCTTTCTGGCGCCGATGGTGATTCTGATGCCCGCGCTCGCGGCGTGGGCGGTTATTCCGTTCGCGCCGGGCCTTGTGCTGGCCGACATCAACGCAGGCCTGTTGTATGTAATGGCGATCACGTCCGTTGGAGTCTATGGCGTGATCATCGCGGGCTGGGCATCGAACTCCAAGTACGCATTTTTAGGCGCGATGCGCGCCGCGGCCCAGATGGTCAGCTACGAAATCGGCATGGGATTTGTGCTCGTCACGGTGCTGATGGTGTCCGGAACGTTGAACATGACACAGATCGTGGTTGGGCAGAACACCGGATGGTTTGCCGACATGGGTCTTAATTTTCTGTCGTGGAACTGGCTGCCGCTGTTGCCACTGTTTGTGATCTATGTCGTTTCGAGTATTGCCGAAACGAATCGCCATCCATTTGATGTTGTCGAAGGCGAATCCGAGATTGTTGCAGGCCACATGGTCGAGTATTCAGGCATGAGCTTCGCTATTTTCTTCCTTGCCGAATACGCCAACATGATTTTGCTGTCCACGGTGGCGACGATCATGTTTCTCGGCGGCTGGGCAGCTCCGATTGACCTCGGGCAATTGCTCGGCTTCGAGACCCCCGCGTGGGTGGCTTCGCTATCGGGGTGGTTCTGGCTGTTTGCCAAGGTGTTCTTTGTTGTCTCGCTCTTCATCTGGTTTCGTGCGTCGTTCCCGCGCTACCGCTATGACCAGATCATGCGTCTTGGCTGGAAAATTTTCATTCCGCTGACGCTCGTCTGGTTGGTCGTCATTGCAGTCTGGATGCAGACGCCGTGGAATATCTGGAGTGCTGGTTGATGGGAGCCATTCGGGAATTCTTCGACAGCCTTCTGTTGCGCGAGCTCGTCAAAGGCCTGGCGCTGACCGGCCGCTATGCGTTCGCGCGCAAGATCACGATCCAGTATCCGGAAGAAAAGACGCCGCTATCGCCGCGCTTCCGCGGACTCCACGCATTGCGCCGCTATCCAAACGGCGAAGAACGCTGCATTGCGTGCAAGTTGTGCGAGGCGGTATGCCCGGCGCTAGCCATCACGATCGAATCCGATCAACGCGAAGACGGCACACGGCGCACCACGCGATACGACATTGACCTGACGAAATGCATCTTCTGCGGTCTGTGCGAGGAGAGTTGCCCGGTCGACTCGATCGTGGAAACCAATATTCTCGAGTATCACGGCGAAGAGCGTGGCGACCTGTACTTCACGAAGCCAATGTTGCTTGCGATCGGTGACCGGTACGAGCAAGAGATTGCCGCGGCGCGCGAAGCCGATGCGCCATACCGCTGACGACCGGCCATGAACTCGCAGTCGGTGCTCTTTCTGATTTTTTCCGGCGTCATGTTGATCGCAGCGCTGCGCGTGATTACGGCGCGAAATCCGGTTCACGCAGTTTTGTTCCTCGTGCTTGCGTTCTTCTCCGCCGCCGCTCTGTGGATCCTGCTCCGCGCCGAGTTCCTCGCTATCGCATTGGTGCTGGTCTACGTCGGTGCCGTCATGGTGCTGTTTCTTTTCGTCGTGATGATGCTTGATATCAATGTCGACAAGCTGCGGCTGGGGTTTTGGCGCAACGCGCCGTGGGGCTTTGGTGTTGCCGCGCTGATCGTGCTGCAGATGTGGCTGGTGTTATCGCAGCCTCAGTGGCAGGACCTGACAGCTGCGGGGGAGGGCATCGCGAACGTCGACAACACACGCACGCTTGGGCTGTTGACGTTTACTGAATATGTATTTCCGCTGCAGATTGCGGGCGTGATCCTGCTCGTTGCAATCATCGCCGCAATCGCCCTGACGTTGCGCGGGCGCAAGGATTCGAAGAGCCAGGACGTCGGCGGGCAGATTCGCGTGCGCAGCGAGGATCGCGTGCGGCTGGTGTCGATGGCAAACGAAGACCGGGCGCGACAAACCAAGCAGACATAGGAAAAGATCGTGGTCTCGTTGTCCTGGTATCTCGGTGTGGGCGCGCTGCTGTTTGCGATCAGCGTGGTCGGCATCTTTCTGAATCGCAAGAACCTGATTGTGTTGCTGATGGCGATCGAGCTGATGCTGCTCGCGGTCAATATGAATTTCGTCGCCTTCTCACACTACCTGGGTGACTATCACGGCCAGGTCTTCGTCTTCTTCATCCTGACAGTGGCTGCCGCTGAGTCGGCGATCGGCCTTGCGATCCTGGTGGTGCTGTTCCGCAACCTGTCGACGATCGATGTGCAAGAACTCGATCTGCTGAAGGGCTGAAGTCCAGCCGATGCGCACCCTCTACCTTCTCGTGCCCCTCGCTCCGCTGGTTGGCGCGCTGATCGCCGGACTGGCGGGCAAGGTCATCGGTCGCAGCGGTGCGCACCTGATCACGATCTTCGGTGTGCTGATTGCGACGATCGGATCGTTCATGGTGCTGTCCGAGGTCATGGCAGGTGCGACCTTCGATGGCACCGTTTACACCTGGGCAGTCGTCGACGGTCTCACTTTCGAAGTCGGCTTTCTGATTGATCCGCTGACCGCGTTGATGATGGTCGTCGTGACCTTTGTATCGCTGATGGTGCATGTCTACACAATCGGGTACATGGCCGACGATCCCGGCTACCAACGCTTCTTTTCGTATATCTCGCTCTTCACCTTCAGCATGCTGATGCTCGTGATGAGCAACAATTTTCTGCAGCTGTTTTTCGGATGGGAGGCAGTAGGTCTGGTTTCGTATCTGCTGATCGGGTTTTGGTACAACCGCCCCACGGCCATTTATGCGAACTTGAAGGCGTTTTTAGTCAATCGGGTCGGGGATTTCGGCTTCGTTCTCGGCATCGGACTGGTGTATGCGCACTTCGGCACGCTCAACTACGCCGAGGTGTTTGCAGCAGCCCCCGGCATGGCGCAGCGCGCCGTCGAGTTTCTTCCCGGCACTCCGTGGCTTTTGATGACCGTGATCTGCATTTGCCTGTTCATAGGCGCGATGGGCAAGAGTGCGCAATTTCCGCTGCACGTATGGCTGCCCGACTCGATGGAGGGTCCGACGCCTATTTCCGCGCTGATACATGCGGCGACGATGGTAACGGCTGGGATCTTCATGGTCGCCCGTATGTCGCCGTTATTCGAGCTGTCCGATGTGGCGCTGTCGTTCGTGATCGTCATTGGCGCAATCACTGCGTTCTTCATGGGCATTCTGGGGATCGTGCAAAACGACATCAAGCGGGTCGTGGCGTATTCGACGCTTTCGCAGCTCGGCTACATGTCCGTCGCACTCGGAGCATCGGCCTACGCCGCCGGCATCTTCCATTTGATGACGCATGCATTCTTCAAGGCACTTCTTTTTCTGGCCGCCGGTTCGGTCATCATCGGCATGCATCATGACCAGGATATCCGCAACATGGGCGGGCTCTGGAAGAAAATGCCGGTCACGTGGATCACCGCATTAGTAGGTTCGCTCGCGCTGATCGGCATTCCATTCTTCTCCGGCTTTTACTCTAAAGATTCGATCATCGTTGCCACGCACGCCGCGTCGGCCGCGGGCCAGTTCGGTGCGACCACTGCGTACTGGGCGCTGACGATCGGAGTGTTCATCACGGCGTTTTATTCGTTTCGCATGTTCTTCCTGGTTTTCCATGGAAAGCCGCGTTGGCATCAAAAGCGGCAGCATGGCGAACACGCTGACGGGCACCATTCCAGCGATCATCAAGGTGAGCCTCACGAATCGGCCAACGTCGTCACACTTCCGTTGGTACTGCTTGCAATTCCATCGTTCGTCGTTGGCTTCGTGACCCTCGAATGGATGCTGGGCGGCGATTTTTTCGGGAGCTCGATTTTTGTCGACACCGTTCGACATCCGGCGATGATCCATGTCGCCGAGGAGGCGAGAAGCGCAGTGGCCATGGGGCTCCACGGATTTGCGAGTTCGCCGACGTACCTCGCGCTTGCAGGCGTTGCGCTGGCTGCATTTCTATATCTAATGCGCCCGGATCTTGCGGCGTGGTTAAAGCAACGCTTCTCGGGGCTCCACAAGATACTTGACAACAAGTATTACCTTGATCGCTTCAATGAGATTGTGTTTGCAGGCGGCGCACGCAAGCTCGGCTTTGGATTGTGGCGCGCCGGCGATGTCGGGCTGATCGACGGAATCGCCGTCAACGGCAGTGCAAAGGTTGTCGCCTGGGTCGCAGGCGCCTCGAGGCTGATTCAGTCAGGCTACATCTACCACTACGCGTTCGGAATGATCCTAGGCATTCTGGTTCTGGTGACCCTGTTCGTCACCCTGAACGTCGTTCGCTAATAACAACTACAAAGAATCGTGACGCCCTGGCTCAGTCTTGCGGTCTGGATACCGATCGGATTCGGCATTGCCATTCTGGCCGCCGGGCGGGATCGCAATCTTGATGTCATTCGCACCTTGGCGCTGGTCGGCAGCGTGCTCGGTTTGGTTGTCACGATACCGCTTTACACCGGGTTTGATCCGGGCTCGGCGCAGTTGCAGTTCGTGGAACACGTGTCATGGATCGAGCGGCTCAACGCCAACTACCACTTCGGCGTCGACGGGATTTCGATCTGGTTCGTGCTGCTGACCGCGTTTATGACCGTGATCGTGGTTTTGGCCGGTTGGCAGGTTATTGAGACCCGCGTATCGCAGTATTACGCCGCGTTCCTGATCCTGTCCGGCTTGCTGATTGGCGTTTTCGCTGCGGCCGACGGCCTGCTGTTCTTTGTTTTCTTCGAAGCCACGCTGATTCCGATGTACGTGATCATCGGCATCTGGGGCGGCGCTAACCGTTTATACGCCGCGATCAAGTTTTTTCTATATACGTTCGCCGGATCGTTGCTGATGCTGGTCGCGCTGGTCTACCTGTATTACGCGTCGGGGGGGCAGTTCGGCATTTTCGAATGGCACCAGCTGCAGATCGGGATGACGGCGCAGGTGTTGCTGTTCATCGCGTTCTTTGCGGCGTTTGCGGTCAAGGTGCCGATGTGGCCGGTGCACACGTGGCTTCCCGACGCTCACGTTGAAGCGCCCACAGGCGGTTCGATTGTGTTGGCGGCAATCATGTTGAAGCTCGGAGCCTATGGTTTCCTGCGCTTCTCATTGCCGATCGTGCCCGACGCTTCGCACGAACTCGCCGGCTATGTCATCGTGTTGTCGCTGATTGCCGTGGTGTACATCGGTCTCGTCGCCCTCGTTCAGTCTGACATGAAGAAGCTGGTGGCGTATTCATCAATCGCACATATGGGTTTCGTCACCCTTGGGTTCTTTATCTTCAATCCCATGGGAATGGCCGGAGGCATCGTGCAGATGATCTCGCATGGCTTCGTCTCGGGCGCGATGTTTTTCTGCATTGGAGTGATGTACGACAGGATGCACAGCCGCAACATTGCGGACTACGGCGGGGTGGTCAATACGATGCCGAAGTTTTCGGCGTTCTTCATGTTGTTCGTTATGGCAAACGCCGGCTTGCCGGCAACCAGTGGTTTCGTTGGCGAGTTCATGGTGATTCTGGGCGCGGTGCAGTACAACTTCTGGATCGCGCTGATTGCCGGGACGACGCTGGTGCTCGGCGCTGCGTACTCGCTGTGGATGTACAAGCGCGTCATCTTTGGCGACGTCGCCAACGATCACGTCGCCGAGCTTTCCGACGTCAATGCGCGCGAGTTTTCGATCCTGGCGATGCTGGCGGCGGCGGTGTTGTGGATGGGGCTCTATCCCAGACCCGTAACTGATCTGATCGATGCTTCGGTGGCCCAGTTGTTGGAGCATCTCTCGGTGTCGAAGCTGCCAGCCGGTGCCGCCGCTGGCCCGAACCAATAATGGACTCGCTGAACACACTGGTCGCCTTGCCGGAGATCGTGCTGCTCGTCGCTGCGTGTGGCGTCCTGCTGATCGATCTCTTCATCTCCGATTCGCGACGCAACGTTACGTATGGCCTGACCATGGCCGCACTGCTTGCGGTTGCCGTCGTCGTTGGGTTCGCGGCGGCACGTAAGGACACGGTGGTTGGCTTCGGCGCGATGTACATCAGTGATCCAATGGGCCATGTGCTGAAGCTCGCTGCGATCCTGTGCTGCGGGTTCATGCTGGTTTGTGCGCAGTCATACGCTCGGGCCCGTGGAATCTGGAAGGGCGAGCTGTTCAGTCTGACGCTGTTTTCGCTGCTCGGCATGATGTTGATGATCTCGGCAAACAATCTGCTGGTGATCTATCTCGGCCTCGAGCTGCAGTCGCTTTCGATGTACGCACTGGTTGCCTTGCGGCGCGATGACCCCCGGTCGAGCGAAGCGGCGATGAAGTACTTCGTGCTGGGATCGCTGGCGTCGGGGTTTCTGCTTTACGGAATGTCGATGCTCTACGGCGCCACCGGCACGCTCGAGATCGACGAACTTGCAAGCCGCGTTGCCGCGGGCGAGATTGTCAGCCGCGCATCATTGTTGCTCGGCATCGTCTTCGTAGTGGCCGGGCTCGCGTTCAAATTTGGTGTGGTGCCGTTCCACATGTGGGCACCCGACGTCTACCAGGGTGCTCCGACTCCAATCACGATGCTTCTGAGCTCGGCGCCCGAGCTCGCCATCTTTGCAATTGCGTTCCGAATTCTGGTCGAAGGCTTGCTTCCGTTCGCGGTCGACTGGCAAAAGATTCTCGCCCTGCTGGCGGTTGCGTCGCTTGTGCTCGGCAATTTGACTGCGATTGCGCAGACCAATTTGAAGCGAATGCTCGCGTACTCAACGATCGCTCAGATGGGGTTTGTGCTTCTCGCCATGCTGTCCGGCGTGACGGCCGGCGATCCTGTCGTAATCGCCGACGCTTACAGCGCGGCGATGTTTTATCTGATCACTTACGCGCTGACCTCGCTGGGCACGTTCGGCATCATCTTGCTGCTGTCGCGGCAGGGCTTCGAGGCAGAAGAAATCTCGGACTTCCGAGGCCTTGCGAAGCAAAGTCCGTGGTACGCATTTCTGATGATGTTGTTGATGTTTTCGCTAGCTGGAGTCCCTCCCACCGTCGGGTTCTATGCAAAGTTGGTGGTGTTGCAGGCCTTGGTCAGCGAAGGTGCCACTGTTGCTGCGTTATCGCTCGCGGTGATCGCGGTGTTGCTCTCACTGATCGCCGCGTTCTACTACCTTCGCATCGTGAAGACGATGTATTTTGACGATCCGCTGCCGGAGACTGCGGCCGTACCGATCGTTGCGCCGACCGACATGCGTGTCGCGTTGTCCGTCAACGGCATTCTCGTTCTGGTGCTCGGGCTTGCCCCACAGTACCTGTTGCAGCTTTGCGCGGCCGCAATGACGCGCACGCTCGGCGGCTGACCCACCCGCAGGACATCTTGGCGCTTTCTGACGACATCGATCGGCTCGCTGAGCAAACGCTCGACAGCCGACTCGCATTCAAAGGCGATTTTCTGCGTCTTTACGTCGACAACATCCGTGCAGCCGATGGTCATCTGGGCACCCGTGAATATTTAAGGCATCCGGGCGCCGTGATGATTGTGCCGTTGCTGCCGGATGGACAGGTGGTTCTCGAGCGGCAGTATCGTTATCCGCTGAAGCGCACCGCGATCGAATTCCCCGCCGGCAAGCTCGACGCGGGCGAAGATCCGCTGGCGTGCGCCAAGCGGGAGTTGATGGAGGAGACCGGGTATCGCGCCGGCCGATGGAGCTATCTCGGCGGCTTGCACAACGCGATCGCTTATTGCGACGAAAAGATCGAGATGTACCTGGCCGAGGATCTGACGTACGAAGGTGCAGCGCTTGATGCCGGAGAGACGCTGGAGGTCTTCACGTCGACGTGGCAACAGCTGCTGCAGTGGGTGCGTGAGGGAACGGTCACCGATGTGAAGACGATGCTCGGTGTCATGTGGCTGGAGAAAATCCTCGCGGACGAATGGCAGCGACGCGACGTGTGACGCGCACGGACATCACACGCAGGGGCCACGCTACATGTTGATGTAGTTCGGGCCTCCGCCGCCTTCCGGGGTCGTCCAAACAATGTTCTGCGTCGGGTCCTTGATGTCGCATGTCTTGCAGTGCACGCAGTTCTGAAAGTTGATTTGCAGGCGCTCGGTGCCGTCGCCGTTCTTCACAAACTCATACACGGCAGCGGGGCAGTAGCGTTGCTCGGGTCCCGCGTACTTCGCCAAGTTAAGCGCCGTCGGCACCGATGGATCCTTTAGCTGCAGGTGCGGCGGTTGATTCTCTTCATGATTTGTGTTCGACACGTACACCGACGTCAGCCGGTCGAACGTCAGCTTTCCATCGGGGCGAGGATAGTCGATCGGCTTACATTCGCTCGCGGGCTTCAGCTTGTCATGGTCGGCTAAGGTCCGATGCAGCGTCCACGGCGCTTTGCCGCGGAAGACGATCTGATCGATGCCGAACATCAACGAGCCCAGGATCAAGCCCTTATCGAGCCACGGTTTGAAGTTGCGCGCGCGATGCAATTCATCGTGCAGCCAGCTCGCTTCGAACGCCTGCGGATACGCAGCAAGCTCATCCTGCTGACGACCTGTAGCGAGTGCGTCAAACGCAGCTTCAGCGGCAAGCATTCCGCTCTTGATTGCGGCATGACTGCCCTTGATGCGTGGAGCGTTCAGGAAGCCGGCGTCGCATCCAATCAGCGCCCCGCCGGGAAAGACCAACTTCGGGAGCGACTGCAACCCACTCGCGTTGATCGCGCGCGAGCCGTACTCAAGGCGCTTGCCGCCCTCGAGATACTTTCGGATCGCGGGGTGGGTCTTGAACCGCTGGAACTCGTCGAACGGTGACAGGTAAGGATTCGCGTAAGAAAGGCCGACGACGAAGCCCACCGACGCCAGATTTTCGCCAAAGTGATACATCCAGCCGCCGCCATAGGTGCTGTTATCTAGCGGCCAGCCAGCGCTGTGCAAAACGAGCCCTGGCCTGAACTTGGCGCCATCGATTTCCCAAATTTCCTTGATTCCTATTCCCCACGCCTGTGGATCGCGACCGTCGCTGAGATGAAAACGCGGAATAATCTGGCGCGCAAGGTTGCCACGTGCGCCCTCTGCGAACAGCGTGTATTTGCCGTGCAGTTCAACGCCAGGCTGAAAGTGCGCGGTCGGCTTGCCATCGCGCCCAACGCCCATGTTGCCGGTGGCCACGCCGCGCACCGCACCGTTATCGCCATATAGAACTTCGGCGGCGGCGAACCCGGGGAAAATTTCAACGCCAAGCGCCTCTGCCTGCTGGCCCAGCCAGCGTACGAGGTTGCTCAGACTGCCCACGTAGTAGCCGTGGTTCCTTAACGAGGCGGGCAACCACGACTGAGGAACCTCGCGCGAGCTCGTCTCGGAAAGGAACAAAAAGTGTTCGTCGCCAACAGGCGTCTGCAGCGGGGCTCCGCGCTCCTTCCAGTCACCGAACAGCTCTGTGAGCGCAATCGGATCGAAGATCGCGCCCGACAGAATGTGCGCGCCGATTTCGGATCCTTTTTCGAGCACACAGACACTGACGTCGCGCCCGCGTTCGACAGCAAGCTGCTTGAGCCGAATAGATGCCGCCAGACCCGCGGGTCCGCCACCGACGACCACGACGTCGTATGCCATTGCTTCACGTTGAACCGCTGCTTCCGCCATCTGCCATTCCTGAGGTCGAGCGCGAATTGTAGGAGCCATCGACTATGCGATCATCGTTGCACTTATGCGAACCAATCTGAAAGAAAAAGTGGCGCTCGTGACAGGTGCCAGCAGTGGACTCGGAGCCCGCTTTGGCCGGGTGCTTGCCGCTAACGGCGCATTGACGGTGTTGGCGGGACGCAGGGTCGAACGATTGAAGGATCTCAGAGCAGAGATCGAAGCCGCAGGTGGCGCAGCCCATGTTGTGCCGCTTGATGTGACTGACCACGATTCGATCAGGGCAGCGGTAGAGCAGGCCGAGCGCGAAGTTGGCCCGATCGACATTCTGGTCAATAACTCGGGGGTCTCGACGGTGCAACGGCTCACCGACGTCACGCCGGTGGACTACGACTTCATGTTCGATACCAACGTCAAGGGCGCATTCTTTGTTGCGCAGGCGGTGGCCACGCGAATGATCGCGCGGTCCAAGCAACAGCAAGGGCTGCGCGGACGCATCGTCAACATTGCGTCGATTGCCGGCATGCGGGTGGTGCCGGAGATCGGCGTGTATTGCATGACCAAGGCCGCCGTGATCCATATGACGCGTTCGCAGGCGGTGGAATGGGGGCGCTATGGCATCAATGTCAATGCAATTTGCCCGGGATACATCCGCACTGAAATGAACGACGCAGTGTGGGATACCGAGCGTGGCGGCAAGCTGCTCGATCGTTTGCCCCGCAAGCGGGTTGGGACCCCAGAGGAACTGGACGGCGTGCTGTTGCTACTCGTCGCTGACGAATCGCAATTCATCAACGGTGCCGTTATTGCGGCCGACGACGGCATGTCTGCCGCGTGAAAGAGTTTGTCACCGAAGTACCCCTTCGTTGGGGCGACATGGACGCCATGTCGCACCTAAACAATGTGATGTATTTCCGGCTGATGGAAGAAGCGCGCATCCAGTGGTTCGCCCGGTTTGGGTTTCCAACGCTGCCCGTCGGGGAGGCGCCAATTCTTGCGCACGTCGGCTGTGATTTCTTGAAAGCCATGACGTATCCCGCGACTGCCATTGTTACCCAGGTCGTCACGCGGGTGGGAAGCTCGAGCGTGGAGATGTCGGTGAAAATTGAGCGGGCCGGTGAACCTGCGGTGGTCTATGCCGCCGGGCGCTCCGTCATCGTGTGGTACGACTACACAGCGAATAAATCGGCACCGTGGCCTGAAACCGTCCGCGCAGCGATCACCTAGAATCGCCGCCGATAGCTGGAGAATTCGATGAACAAGGTGTTTCCCTCGGCCTCGGCCGCGCTGGCCGACGTCGTCAGCAATGGACAGATCGTCGCGGTGGGCGGCTTTGGTTTGTGCGGCATTCCGGAAGCGTTGATTGTCGCGTTACGCGATAGCGGCGCCAAGAAGCTCACCTGCGTCAGCAACAACGCCGGTATTGATGGCGCTGGCCTTGGGCTCCTGCTGGCCACGCGCCAGATCGGCAAGATGATTTCGTCGTATGTAGGCGAGAACAAGGAGTTCGAACGCCAGTATTTGTCGGGCGAGCTGGAGCTCGAGTTCACACCACAGGGCACGCTGGCTGAGCGGATGCGTGCCGGCGGCGCGGGAATTCCGGCGTTTTTTGCGCGTACCGGTTTCGGAACCATCGTCGCAGACGGCAAACCGACGCAGAAGTTTGATGGCGTGTGGGGCAACAAGGAATACGTAATGGAGCGCTCGATTCGGTCGGATCTATCACTCGTGAAGGCGTGGAAAGCCGATAAGCAAGGCAACCTCGTGTACCGCAAGACAGCGCGAAACTTCAACCCGGTAGTTGCAATGTGCGGCCGGGTGACAATCGCGGAGGTCGAAGAGATTGTCGAAAATGGTGTGCTCGATCCTGACAACGTACACACGCCGGGAATTTTTGTGCAGCGGCTGGTGCTCAATGCCACGCCAGAAAAGCGCATCGAGAATCGAACCATAAGGAAGAGCTGAATGGCGTGGACTCGCGAACAAATGGCTGCGCGCGCGGCGCAGGAGCTCAAGGACGGTTTCTACGTCAATCTCGGCATCGGTCTGCCCACATCGGTTGCCAACTACATTCCCCCAGGGATTGACGTGATGCTGCAGTCGGAAAATGGCCTGCTTGGCATTGGTCCGTTTCCACTCGAGGAGGAAATTGACCCCGATCTGATCAACGCCGGCAAGCAGCTCGTCACCGCGCTGCCAGGGTCGAGTTATTTTTCGAGCGCAGATTCGTTTGCAATGATCCGCGGAGGCCATATCAATCTGGCAATTCTCGGTGCGATGCAAGTCAGTGAGAAGGGCGATCTCGCGAATTGGATGATTCCGGGGAAATTGGTCAAAGGCATGGGCGGCGCGATGGATCTCGTCGGCGGTGTGGAGCGGGTCGTGGTGCTGATGGAGCACACTGCAAAGAGTGGCGAGCACAAGATTCTGTCGGAGTGCACATTGCCGCTAACCGGCAAGGGTGTAGTTAATCGGGTGATTACCGAGCTTGGCGTTTTTGATGTGACCGAAAGCGGTTTACAAGCGACAGAGCTCGCGCCGGGTGTCGCGGGAGAAGAGGTGAGCGCAAAAACTGGATGTCGCGTCACCTTTTCCCACGCCTCCGCAGCTGCGTAACTCCTGGCCGGCCACGGCACACGCCGTGAACGCTACGCATCATCACCATCATCATCACGCACTGAGCGAGCATCACCGCGGTGATAGCAGCTACACGCATCGTGCGCGTGCTGCGGGTGGCCGGACGTTGACGATCGCCGTACTGCTGACGCTCGGATTTGCGTTTATCGAGCTACTGGGTGGCCTGTGGTCCGGCTCGCTTGCGTTGCTGGCTGACGCGGGCCATATGGCAACCGACTCGGCGTCGCTTTTGTTTGCGCTCGTTGCCAATTTGATAGCGCGGCGTCCGGTGTCCGAGCGCCACTCGTTCGGGCTGGCGCGCGTCGAGGTGATTGCGGCGTTCGTCAACGCGCTTTTCATGGTGGCTGTCGTTGTTTGGATCGTGGTTGAGGCGTTCCAGCGCTTTAACTCGCCCGTGCCGGTACAGGGCCTCGCGGTAGTGGGTGTGGCAGGGGTGGGGCTGCTGATCAACGTCGCTGTCGCCTGGACACTCTCGCGTCAGCGCGACAACGTCAATATCCGGGCTGCCTTCGTGCACGTGCTGGGCGATTTGCTGGGGTCCGTGGCGGCAATCACGGCGGGGCTGATCATTTACCTCGGCGGCCCGGTGATCGCCGATCCGCTGCTGTCGCTGGTGGTGGCGGCCCTGATTGTGCGGTCGACCTTTGGCGTGCTGAAGGAGACTACATTCGTGCTCCTCGATAGTGTTCCTGCGGGCGTCAATTACACCTCAGTGGGTGCGACGCTCGCAAAGCTCCCTGGAATTGTCTCGGTCCACGATCTTCACGTGTGGTCGATGGTCCCCGGCCGGGCGGCGCTGTCGGCGCATGTGCTCGTGAACGACGTCGAAAGCTGGCCTGCGATTCTGCAAGAGGCGCGTCGTGTGCTGAACCGCGATTTCAACATCGATCACATCACGCTGCAGCCCGAATGGCTACAGAGGGCGCGGGGGGTCATTGGCATCCGGACGGAATAACGGGCAAGGATTCCGCGGACTTGGCACTTGACTTAGCCCCTAGATATTGGTACGTTCTTTGTACCAATTAATACAGCGCATTTGACATCTATGGCCGCATTACCGCAACGTGCATCCGCGAGGGCGGATGCGATCGACATCACCAGCCGCGACGCGCGCAGCCGGCTCGCTGCGATGGTGACCAAGCTGCTCGAGCACTGGAAGCTGACAGCGCCCGAGCAATCGGCGCTGCTCGGCCTTTCGACCGGGAGCCGCAGCACGCTTGCTCGTTATCGCGAAGGCGAGCCGCTGGCCGATAGCCGGGATCTGCTCGACCGCGTGGGGCATCTGCTCGGCATTCACAAGTCGCTGCGTATTCTGTTTCCCTACGACCGAGACCTCGCGTATGGGTGGATGACTCAATTCAATCGTCGCCTGGGTGCGCGGCCAGTCGACCTGATAACCGAACGCGGGTTTGAAGGCCTGCTCGCAGTGCGCAGGTATCTCGACTTTCAACGTGGCCAGTGAGGTGTTTTCGGCAAACGCCGATTTCCACGGCGACCTGATTCGAAACATTCCCGGAATTCGTCGATCGCAGAATCTGTTCGATGATCTTGCCAGCGAGCCGGCTGACTGGGCGCTGGCGGTTGCGGTTGAAGAAAGCGAACGCATCCCGACGGTCACGGCGATCGCAACACGACCGTTCGATTACGGCAGCGTGATCAGCTACACCTTTGACGCCGCGCACTGGCAGAGCACGCGTTTCTCCGACGGCACTCGCTATGGCGTTTGGTACGGCGCGCTTGAAGTCGAGACAACAGTCTATGAAACGGCGCATCACTGGCGCCGCTTTCTGCTTGATAGCTACGGTGAACTGGATCGCGTCATCGTCACCGATCGTCGCGTGTGCGACGTCCGATGCGATGCGCTGTTGATTGATCTCCGCGGCAAGCACCTGGAATATCCCGATCTGATTCGGCGCGACAGCTACGTGTTCACGCATCAGGTGGGCCGCACGATGCACGAGCAGGACCTCGGCGGGCTACTGGTGGCCTCGGCGCGCTGCCCCGGGATCAACGCGGCAATTTTCCGCGCTGAACGCTTATCCAACGTACGCGAGAAACTCTTTGTGACCTACAGAGTCAACGTTGTGCGCGATATTTTCGTCGCCGAGCGCGCGCGAAATCGCACCTGGCTGTCGTTTGCGCCGAGCAGCCTTGAGTAGCGACTACAGACCGAGCTTGCGCGCCAACGACAGCGCGCCTAGCAAGACGGGCTGATGGACCAGATAAATGCTCAGCGCCCACGTTCCCAGGAATACCAGCCAGCGCGGAGCGTGCTCGTTAAGCGAGGTCAGCGCGCGGGGAATGTGCCAGCGCGCCTTCTGCCAGCGGGCGGCCAGACCTGCGCCGATCAGCACCACGCCAATCCATGGGAAAAGTGGTACGTAGTCCTCGGTGCGCGGCTTGAAGGTCATGAAGCCGAAGATGGTTGCGGGTGGCGTGTTGAAAAACTCGTTCGCCATCAGAACGCCGACCAATACGCAGGCGGCGCCGAGCACGGTATTCCAGGTCCTTAAGAGAAGCAGAGGGCGCGCAATCAATAGCGCAGCGGCAACGAAGTGCAGGATGCCGAAGTAAATGAAGCGCGGCCCAAATAGCAGCCAGCTGCCGAGCGATACGAATGCGGCGGCCGCAGCGATCTGGGCCCAGCGTTTCCAGAAATCCGATGCCGCGGGCTTGAAGGAACTCCGCAATACCAGCCCGACGCCGATCAGCAACAGAAACTGCGTGACAATCAAAGTGCGCCATGCGATCCAGGGCTGATCGCGTGTCATCGCCAGGTTCACCCAGCCGAAGTAGGCAAGGTCGTAAATGAAGTGGTACACGATCATCTGCGCCACCGCGAAACCGCGCAGAGCGTCGACCACTGCAAGCCGCGGCGGAGCGTTCATTGACGAGGACGATGGCTGCATAATCAGTTTGAAGCAGTCTATTCGCTGGGAGGTACGCGATGCTGATGTCGTCACAGGATTATCGCGAGTCGCTTCGTCGCTCGCGGCCGCGCGTGTTTGTCGACGGTCACGCGGTTGAGTCGGTGGCTGATGAGCCGTCCCTTGCTCCAGGCGTCAATGCGCTCGGGTTGACTTACGACTTCGCGTTGCGGGAGCACCTTGCGCCCGTGATGCGGGCGCGTGCCGGTTCGTACGACATCAATCGCATGAATGCGATTCCGTCGACCGGCCAGGATCTGTTGAACAAGCTGGAAGCGGTTCGGCTTCTGTGCCAGGAAACCGGATGCGCGCAGCGCTATCTGGGTGGTGATGGACTGGCGGCGCTGCGACAGGCGACGCATCGCATCGATGCCGACAAGGCAACCGATTATTCGGCACGACTGGCTGCCTACATCAACCGAGTGCACGCCGAGGATCTCAGTCTCGGCATCGCAATGACCGACGGCAAAGGCGACCGCTCGCTGCGGCCACATCAGCAACCGAACCTGGACACCTACGTTCACATCGTCGAGCGTCGCGCGGACGGCATTGTCATTTCGGGCGTCAAGGCGATCGTGACGGCGGCTCCCTATGTTCATGAATTACTGGTGATGCCGTGCCGAAATATGACCGCGGACGACGCGGATTTTGCAGTCTGCTGTGCGGTGCCGATCGATGTCGACGGTCTGACGATCGTTGCTCGACCTGCCGGCAGGCCCGGCGAGAAGGCCGCATTGTTCAGCGGCCGCTACGGGCAATCGACCGGTGTCGTAATTTTCGAACGTGTGTTCGTGCCGCGGGAACGCGTGTTTCTGGCCGGTGAATGGGAACACTCGGGTTTTCTCACCTACAGCTATGCAACACATCATCGGCAGACGTGTATAGCTGCCCGCGCAGGTTTTGGAGATCTACTGATCGGTGCAGGTGCGCTGATGACCGAAGCCAATGGCACCGACCTCGACCATGCGCATGGCTTGCGCGATGCGATGGTTGATCTGATCAAGATTGTCGAAGGGTTTTACGCCTGCGGTATCGCAGCGTCGGTGTATTGCAGCAACGATCCGTCGGGCGTTGCAATGCCCGAGGCCGTATTCGGCAACATTGGCAAGTTACTGATGGCAACACAAATCTATGACATGCATCGCCTCGCGCACCAGGTGTCTGGCGGTTTGATTGTCACGTTGCCGGGTCCTGACGAAGACCATAACCCTGCAACGGCCGGTCGCCTTTCTGAACTACTGACTGCGCGTTCCGATATTCCGTACGATAAACGCATCGAGGTCGCGCGCTTCGTTGAGGATCTGACGGCTTCGTATCAGGCCGGGTGGTACTCGGTGATCTCCTTGCATGGCGGCGGCTCGCCGGATGCGATGAAAATGGAAATCTGGCGCAACTATCCGTTGGGCAACAAGGTCGACCTGGTCGAGCGCCTGCTCGAGCGTGGCGTTCTCACCGACGATGTGCGAAAGATCACTCGTAACCGTCAGCCTGGGCGCTGCTGCATTGAAGGGTGTCAGGTGCCATCGGCACCCACGCTGGTTCCGCTGCCACAGATTGGCCACGCTGCCTCTCGCTCTGTCTTGCCGTTGCGGAAGACGGGAACAACAAACTAGGCTAAGCGCCGTGCGCCTGATAGCCGAGCACTCGTTTCTTCTCGTGGTTGACGTACAGGCGCAGTTGGCGCCGCACATTGCTGGCAGCGGCGAAATCGTCACAAAGTGCGCAGCACTGATGCGCGCGGCACGTCTATTGCAAATTCCAGTTCGCGTCACTGAGCATTGCGCCAATCGCATTGGTGGTTCGGTGCCCGACATCGCAGCTCTGATCGACCCGTGCGATGTGCTGTCAAAAACGCATTTCTGCTGCACTGACGAGGCACATGTAACGGACAACCTGCGCGAAATCGGGCGCAAGCAGGCAGTTGTCGCTGGCATGGAAGCGCATGTATGCGCGATGCAGGCAGCACTGGGACTTGCCGAGCAGGGCTATCAGTGCTCGTTCGTGCAGGACGCAGCAGGTTCACGCCGTCCCTCAGATCACGCCGCAGCGATTGAGCGTATGCGCATGAGCAATGTGCAGATCGTGACGACCGAAATGGTGATGTTCGAGTGGCTTAAGCGAGCCGACGTCCCTGAGTTTCGCGAACTTCTGAAGATCGTCAAGTCGTTTTAGTCGATTCAATGGTGGATAACCGATCCGGCGACCTGTTCGGCGCTGCTCCGCTGCGGCCAGCAGGACTTGTTTACGATTCGGACTTCATCGGCGACGACGAGCAAAGTCGCTTGCTTTTAGCAATACGCGATGTGCCAATCCACGATGCGCAGTATTTCGAATACACGGCGAAGCGACGCGTGGCGAGCTTCGGGTCAAGCTACGATTTTAAGACGCGCGATTTACACGAGGCCGAGCCCCTTCCCGAGTTTCTGATTGCATTGCGCCGTCGTGTAGCGCAGCGCGCATTGGTACCCGAAGACGACTTCGCCCAGGCGCTGATCACCGAGTACCGGCCAGGCACTCCCCTGGGGTGGCACCGCGATGCGCCTAATTACGAAGTGATTGCTGGAGTTTCCCTAGGGGGCCAATGCCGCATGCGTTTTCGACCTTATCCTCCGCGGCCCGGGCGCGATCCCAGGACGTTCGCACTCGAACTTGCCCCGCGATCGGTCTACGTAATGCGCGGCGACGTCCGTTGGCAATGGCAGCACAGCATCACAGCGACGCGTGAGCAGCGATGGTCGATCACGTTTCGCACGCTCAGCAGAGCCGCGTCCTGAACGGGCGCGTTATATATTCCTAATTAACCAACAAATCTTCCAGGAATTATCTGAATGCTCGAGTTGTTGGGCGACCCGCAGATCTGGTCGCATTTTTACCTTGACCGCACTTGAGCGGGTGCTCGGCATCGACAACATCGTGTTCATTGCGACTCGTGCTTTTTAGAGTCATCCTTGTTGCTTTGCACTTGGCGGCCGCGGCATCCGCCACGGCGCTTGATTTGCAGGGACATCGCGGCGCGCGTGGCTTGGCACCCGAGAACACACTTGCGGCGTTTGGCAAAGCGGCTGCCATTGGTGTCACCACGCTGGAAACCGATCTCGCGCTTACAAGCGATGGTGTCTTGATACTGTCACACGTGCCGCGTTTGACCTCAGCATTGACACGGCGCCCCGACGGACAGTGGTTGAGCGAAGATGGTGCAACCTTCTGGTCGCTAAGGCTGCAGGACGTTTCGGGGTATGACGTTGGACGTCTAAACCCCGCGCACCCTTATGCAGCAACGTGGACAGAGCAAGTATCCGCCGACGGGCAACGTATACCCACCTTGAAGCAGTTGTTCGATTTGGCGCGCGACGCGCGCACGCCGGGCGGGCAGCCAGTCCGGTTCAACATCGAAACTAAAATTACGCCGAGCAGCCACAATCAAACACCCGAGCCACGCCGCTTTGCCAAAGCGGTCGTAGATGCAATACGTGCGGAGCGCATGAGTGATCGCGTAACGGTGCAATCGTTCGATTGGCGAACGTTGCTCGAGGTAAAGAAGTCTGCGCCCGATCTGCCGACTTCGTGCTTGACGATCGAGTCATCGAGCATGAACACCGTTGCGGAAGACGCATCCGGAGCGTCGCCGTGGCACGCCGGACTGAAGCGTGCGGATTACGGTGGCTCACTCGCTCGCTTGGCGTTTGCGGCCGGGTGCAGCAGCTGGGCTCCATTTTGGCGCAACGTAACGGCCGAAAGTGTTGCCGAGGCGCGCGCGCTAGGGCTGAAGCTCATTGTCTGGACGGTCAACGACGCCGCCGAGATGCAACGGCTCGCTGCGCTCGGCGTCGACGGCATCATCACCGATTATCCCGACCGCGCCAGGCGCGCGCTCCGTGCTCGCGACGTGACTATCGACTAGCGCTGACGCACGTTAGATTGATGGCGCTCTGTATACTGCCAAATTACCGGTGACGCTGTTGTACGTAGATCTATCAATACGCAGCGTAGATAACGAGATGTCGTTAGCGAAATACGGATGATCAAGTACGTGTTCGTTACCGGTGGCGTGGTCTCCTCGCTTGGAAAAGGGATCGCAGCCGCCTCCCTTGCCGCGATCCTCGAATCGCGCGGCCTCAAAGTCACCCTGATCAAGCTAGATCCCTACATCAACGTTGATCCCGGCACGATGTCGCCGTTTCAGCACGGCGAAGTCTTCGTCACTGAAGACGGTGCGGAAACCGATCTCGACCTTGGGCACTACGAGCGGTTCATCTCCGCCAAGATGCGCAAGGTGAACAACTTCACCACCGGCCAGATTTATGACTCGGTGATCAAGAAAGAACGGCGCGGTGAGTATCTGGGCAAGACCGTGCAGGTCATTCCACACGTCACCAATGAGATTCAGGATTTTATCGAGCGTGGCGCCCGTGCTGCTTGGGACGGCAAGTGCGATATCGCGATCGTCGAGATCGGCGGCACCGTAGGTGATATCGAATCGCTTCCATTTGTTGAAGCGGTTCGGCAGATGAAACTGCGTCTTGGGCCATCATCGGCTTGTTACGTGCACTTGACGCTGGTGCCCTTCATCCCGTCCGCGGGCGAGCTCAAGACCAAGCCAACGCAGCACAGCGTGCAGAAAATGCGCGAGATCGGAATATTTCCAGACGTATTGCTGTGCCGTGCGGACCGCCCAATTCCCGAAGACGAGCGCGCCAAGATTTCACTGTTTTCCAATGTTCCGATCGATGCTGTCATTTCGGCGTGGGACGTGAGTTCGATCTACAAGATTCCGAGCATGTTGCACCGGCAAGGCCTGGACGAGATCGTCTGCTTCAAGCTCGGCATCATTGCCAAGCCTGCAGATCTTTCGAGCTGGGACAACCTGGTCAACGCGCTCGAGCATCCGGAGCGCGAAATCACCATTGGCATGGTCGGCAAGTACGTGGAGCTGTCCGATTCGTACAAATCACTAATCGAGGCGTTGATGCACGCGGGCATCAACACACGCACGAAGGTGAAGATCGAGTACCTTGATTCCGAGCTGGTCGAGAGCGGCGGCGCGGCCGTGCTCGACAAACTCGACGGCGTGCTTGTGCCTGGCGGATTCGGCAAGCGCGGCACCGAAGGCAAGATTGCGGCGATTCGGCATGCGCGCGAAAACAAGGTGCCTTACCTTGGAATTTGCCTCGGCATGCAGCTGGCGACGATCGAGTTCGCGCGCAATGTGTGCGGACTTGCGGGCGCCAACTCCACCGAGTTCGATCCCGATACGCCGCATCCCGTGGTCGCCTTGATCACCGAGTGGACCGATCGCACGGGGCGGTTCGAACGCCGCGATGCTCTGTCCGATCTCGGCGGCACGATGCGCCTCGGATCGCAAAAATGTCCGATTGAACGTGGCACGCTGGCAGCGCGCATTTACGGTGCCGAAGTCAACGAACGTCATCGGCATCGCTACGAAGTCAACAATGCGTATGTGCCGCAGCTCGAGGCACAGGGCTACACGGTGTCCGCGCGCACGCCCAACGAGAAGCTCACCGAAATTATGGAGCTGCCTTCGCATCCGTTTTTTATCGGGGTTCAGTTTCACCCGGAGTTCACATCCACTCCGCGTCATGGACATCCGCTGTTCCGCTCCTTTATAGAAGCCGCGATCACCGCGCGACAGGCGCGCTCGGAACAACCTGCGACCGCAGCATTGACTACGCTTGCGCAAAAGGCCGCCGCGTGAAGCTAGCGGGGTTTGAGGTTGGGCTTGACCGACCCTTGTTCCTGATCGCAGGCCCCTGCGTGATCGAATCCGAGCAGATGGCCGTGGACACCGCCGGCCGCCTCAAGGAAATCACCGCCAGGCTCAATATTCCTTTTATCTACAAATCCAGCTTCGACAAGGCAAACCGCAGCTCGGGCAAAAGCTTTCGCGGTCTTGGCATCGACGAGGGGCTGCGCATCCTCGCCGCGGTTAAAGCGCAGCTCAAGGTTCCGGTGCTGACCGACGTTCACAGTGAGGACGAAATCAAACCGGCAGCCGGCGTGGTGGACGTTTTGCAGACGCCGGCCTTTCTGTGCCGCCAAACCGATTTCATTCGCGCGTGCGCTGTTTCCGGCCGGCCGGTGAATATCAAGAAGGGCCAGTTTCTTGCGCCGGGCGATATGAAAAATGTGATCGACAAGGCGCGCGACGCGGCCCGCGAGGCGGGGTTACCCGAGGACAGCTTCATGACGTGCGAGCGCGGTGCCTCGTTCGGCTACAACAATTTGGTGTCCGACATGCGTTCATTGGCGATCATGCGCGAGACTAAGGCACCGGTTGTGTTCGATGCCACTCATTCGGTGCAGTTGCCAGGAGGCCAGGGGACGAGCAGCGGCGGTCAGCGCGAGTTTGTGCCGGTATTGGCACGCGCCGCGGTCGCAGTGGGTGTGGCAGGGGTGTTCATGGAAACGCATCCTGACCCTAAGAACGCGAAGTCCGATGGACCCAACGCTGTGCCGCTTGATCGAATCGAGGAATTGCTTGAGACCCTGGCCGACATCGACCGGGTCACAAAGAAGCGCGGCTTTATCGAGGCCGAATTCGTTTAAAGGAGCACACGCAGTCATGAGCGCCATCGTCGACATCATCGGTCGCGAGATTCTGGATTCACGAGGCAACCCCACCGTTGAATGCGATGTGCTGCTCGAAAGCGGCGTGATGGGAAGGGCGTCGGTGCCGTCCGGTGCATCGACCGGCACGCGCGAGGCAATCGAGCTCCGTGACGGAGATGCGAATCGCTACGGTGGTAAGGGTGTGCTGAAGGCCGTGGAGAGCATCAACACCGAAATTTCGGAAGCCGTGATGAGCCTTGAAGCCAACGAGCAGGCGTTTCTCGACGGTGCGCTGATCGAGCTCGACGGAACCGAAAACAAATCGCGGCTGGGCGCCAACGCGATGCTGGCCGTCTCACTGGCCGTCGCAAAGGCAGCGGCTGAAGAAACGGGCCTGCCGCTTTATCGCTACCTGGGTGGCAGTGGCGCGATGCAAATGCCGGTGCCGTTGATCAATGTGATCAACGGTGGCGCGCACGCGAACAACAATCTTGATTTGCAGGAGTTCATGATCGTGCCGGTGGGTGCTCCCACGTTTTCTGAGGCGGTTCGATATGGCGCAGAAGTCTTTCATGCGTTAAAGAAACTGATCGACAAGGCAGGAACGAGTACCGCGGTGGGTGATGAGGGTGGCTTCGCCCCGAATGCAAAAAGCCACGAGGCGGGCATCCAGATGATTTTGCAGGCAATCGAAAACGCCGGCTATCAACCCGGCAGCGACATCGCGGTGGCGCTCGACTGTGCTGCAAGCGAGTTTTTCAAGGACGGCAAGTATGGGCTCGACGCCGAAGGGCTGTCACTGTCCAGCGGCGAGTGGACCACGATGCTGTCGACCTGGTGTGACAAGTATCCGATCGTGTCGATCGAGGACGGCATGGCGGAGAACGACTGGGCCGGATGGGAGGAGCTCACACGCCAGCTCGGAGCACGGGTGCAATTGGTCGGCGACGACGTATTCGTGACGAATACCGTGCTGTTGCGCGAAGGAATTCGGCGTGGTGTGGCCAATTCGATCCTGATCAAGATCAATCAGATTGGTACGCTAACCGAGACATTTGCCGCGATCGAAATGGCCAAGCGCGCGGGTTACACATCGGTGATCAGCCATCGCTCGGGCGAAACCGAAGATACGACAATCGCCGATATTTCAGTTGGAAGCAACGCGCTGCAGATCAAGACCGGCTCGATGAGCCGGTCCGACCGCGTCGCGAAGTACAACCAGCTGTTGCGCATTGAAGAAGACTTGGGTGACATTGCGAGTTATCCGGGACGCGATGCTTTCTACAACCTTCGTTGACGCTTCGCGATAGCGACGATGAGGTTGCTGGCTCCTTTTCTGCTGGCCCTTCTGGTTGCGATTCAATGGCCGCTGTGGTTTGGCAAGGGCGGGTGGCTCCGAGTCTGGGATCTTGACCGCCAGCTGGCCGCGCAGCGCGGAACGAACGGGGTATACAACGCACGCAATGCCGAGCTCGCCGCCGAAGTCGCGAGTTTGCGTGAAGGCCGCGAGGCAATCGAGGAGCGCGCGCGCTATCAGCTCAATATGGTGCGCGACGGCGAGGTGTTCTTTCAGCTCGTTGTGCCGAAGCCGCAGGCCAATGCAAGCGCGCCTGCGCGCTGATCCGAGCGCTGCTTCCCCATATGAACTTGCATCGTCTATTAAAGGAACGTGAAGCCCGCGCTGCACCGATTCGGGTTGGATTGATCGGCGCCGGCAAGTTCGGTTCGATGTATCTGTCACAGGTTCGCCATACGCCGGGTGTGAGAATGGCGGCGATCGCCGATCTCGATCCGGTGCGCGCGCGCCGGTCTCTGCAGAACGTCGGCTGGTCCGACAGCGCCATTCAATCGTTAAGTTTTTTCTCCGACGCGCGCGCGCTGATAGAGCATCCGGGGGTCGATATCGTCATCGATTCCACGGGTTCTCCTGCTGCAGGAATTGCGCACGTTCTCGCGTGTTGCGAGCATCGCAAGCACATCGTGATGGTCAACGTCGAAGCCGATGCCCTCGCCGGGCCGTTGTTGGCGCAGCGGGCACGCGAGGCCGGAATCGTGTATTCGCTGGCGTACGGCGACCAGCCCGCGCTGATCTGCGAATTGGTCGACTGGGCACGCGCGTGCGGGTTAGAAGTGATCGCCGCCGGCAAGGGCACGAAGTATCTGCCTGCTTATCACGCGTCGACTCCGGACACGGTGTGGGGGTACTACGGCTTGACCGCGGATGACGCGCGCGTCGGCGGATTAAACGCCCAAATGTTCAACTCGTTTTTGGACGGCACCAAGAGTGCGATCGAAATGTGCTCGGTGTCGAACGTCACTGGGCTGATCGCGCCCGACGGTTTGTCTTTCCCGCCGTGCGGTGTTGATGAGCTGCCGCAATTGCTCCGCCCTCAGACCGAGGGGGGTGTGCTACACCATCGCGGACAAGTCGAAGTGATTTCAAGCCTGCAGCGCGATGGCAAGCCGGTCCATCGCGATTTACGCTGGGGTGTTTATGTCGTGTTTGCCGGCGGCAGCGAATATGTCGAGCGCTGCTTCAAAGAATATGGGCTCGTGACCGATACGAGCGGACAGTATTCCGCTCTCTACAAACCCTTCCATCTGATCGGACTCGAGCTCGGCATCAGCGTTGCCAGCGTCGGCTTGCGCAATGAACCCACCGGTGCGCCGATCGGCTTCAACGCAGATGTGGTGGCGACGGCCAAGTGCGATCTGTCTGCAGGTGCAATGCTGGACGGTGAGGGTGGCTACACCGTGTACGGCAAGGTGATGCCGGCCAAAGAGTCATTGCGCATTGGTGGTCTGCCGCTGGGGCTCGCGCACAAGATGAAGCTCGTCAATGCTGTAGCAGCCGGTCAGCAAGTGCGCTGGGGCGACGTGCAGATCGACGAAGATCAGCCTGCAGTAGCTTTCCGGCGGTCAATGGAGCGCGCCGCCGCGATTACCGGCAGCGAAGCGATTGAAGCGTTGTAGTAGGGCTGCTACTCGTCGCATTCGTCGGCCTCTGAACGAGCTAAACTTTTTACGTCGATCCAGTCCTCGCGAGTGGCCCTCTGCCCGTTGATTCTCTCTTAGACTTCGAAATCGCACGACGTCTTTCCGCCTCTGCGACTGACGGGTAGGCTTGAAACCGGGTAAACCTTGGCATGCGATGAAACGCCTCACCGAAAGGAACGTCATGCAATCTATGAATCGTTTTATCGCAGCTTTCGTCCCACTGTTTGCCACTTGCTTCATTAGTGTGGCACCGCAGCTCGCCGATGCGCAGTCCCGAGCGCGCTCCGCCCCCGCTATTACAAGCTTTCAGGTCGACATGAGCGACCAGCTCGCGCCAGGTAGCGAAATCGACTTCACGCTCGAAGGTACGCCTGGCGGGCAGGTCAGTGTGCGCCTGAGCGGCGTTTCGAGAAATATCGTTTTGCGAGAAGTTGATCGTGGCGCCTACGAAGGTAGCTACACCGTAAGCCGTCGCGACAAGCTGGGTCCGAAGCCAACCGCGCGCGCAACGCTGCGGGTGGGCAAACTTTCAGCGGTAGCAACGCAGGCATTGGCGGGTAGCGTTCCACCCGCCGCCACCGGGCCGGCCGCTGCACCTGTTCCCGCTGCGACGCCCGCGCCCGCAATCGCGTTTGAACGCTTCTCGGTTACACCGGTGGCGCGCATCGAGCCCGGCGCCGAGCTGCGCTTTGCCGCCATCGGAACGCCCGGCGCGCGCGCTTCGTTCACCATCGACGGGGTGGTACGCGATGTGCCGATGCCGGAAGTCCGCTCTGGCCGCTATGAAGGCGCGTACACCATCCGCCGCAACGACAATTTTCCCCCGTCGCTCAGTATCGTCGCGACTCTCGAAGGCAGCGGCCAAACCGTTCGCTCGCAGTTGAATCAGGCACTGCTGGTCGACGCAAAGGCGCCCACGGTTCGCAATCTCGCGCCGGCTAACAACGAAGTGGTTGCAAGCAATCCGGTTTCCGTCTCCGGGACGTTCGACGACAGGGGCGGTGTAGGCGTCGATACGAAAAGCGTGAAGCTCATGATCGACGGCCAGGACGTGACGCGCAACGCCAGCATCACGTCGCAGTTCTTCACCTGGCGCGGCGATTTGCGCCCCGGAACGCACCAGGTTGAAGTCAACGCAGCAGACGTCGCCGGTAATGCCGTGCGGCAAAACTGGACGTTCAGCGTAGCGGGCGCGCAATCTCCCGCAGCCCCTCCTGCCGCTACGCTGCCACTCCAAATCACGAGTCATGCCAATAATGCACAAGTAGGCAGTGGTCCGATTGAAGTGCGCGGCCGCACCGCTCCGGACGCGAAGGTGGATGTGCAGGTCAACGCGATCGCGTCGCTAGCCGGTTTTTTTGGCATCAATCAGCAAGTGTTCAGTCAAAGCTTGCGGCCCGACGCCAATGGCAACTTTGTCTTCACCTTCCAGTCGCCGGCGGCGGTGCCCGGTACGCGCTACGAAGCCACCATCACCGCCACGAGAGGCGACGTGGTGCGTGAATCTAAGCTGGTGCTGTTCCAGCAGCGTTGAAACCGTCTCCGCTTAAAGCACGCTTTGCATGGTAGTAGGCGCCGGCGCGATCCGGCGTCGGGCGCGCCGCTGCACGAATGCTGTACCCGCTATAAAAAGCGGGTCATGAGCCGCTGACTCCCTCCACCGAGACCAGCGTCGACTTTGCAGTTCTCTGCCGAAGGTTGATCAGCGGCTTGTATTCGGGCGAGCGATACCAGGCATTCAAATGCGTCATGTCAGCGAACTCGAGAATGACCAGACGTCTAGGCATCCAGTCGCCCTCCAGAACGTCCGTTGCGCCACCGCGGACCACATAACGGCCGCCGTAAGCTTCGATCGTCGCCGAAACTCTTTGTGTGTATTGCTCATACCCCGCGGCATCGGTCACTTCTACGTTGGCGAATAGGTAGGCAGGCATGCTGGATTCTCCTTATCCTGCGCGCGTATGTGCGGAAGATTTCATCGGATCCAAAGATTCTTGCTCAAACCCGATAGAAGTATGTGATCGTGGCGAAGCTCATATCGCGCGGCGGGCCGATCGATTCTCCGTCAGGGACTCCGCCTATCTCGTGGAAATGAAGACGAAATCATGGCAACCTAGTACTGGCTAAGTTTTGAGTGAGCGAGCTGGCAATGGCCTGATTCCGGCCACATTCAAGGCTTCGTTCCACCGTCGAGCGTTGCCGTGTCAGCCCTCTCTAAACCGCGTGCGAACAGATGTGCGACATCGACCGGATCAAGTGAGTACTTGCGGCCGCAGAACTCGCAAGTGACTGTCACCGATCCCTGCTCGGCAATGATCGAGTCGACTTCTCCCTGGCCGAGGGACACCAGCATTTTCTGAATGCGTTGGCGCGAGCAGCTGCACTGAAACCTCGGTTTCAGCGGCGCGTATTGCTCGACGGATTCCTGCCAGAACAGGCGATGCAGCACGGTTTCTGGCGCCAGGGCGAGCAGCTCTTCTACGGTGACAGTGCGCGCTAGTGCGCTCAATCGCTCCCACGTGTCTTCATCGAGTAGGCCCGATGCGGAGCGATTGTCATCGGGTAGACGTTGCAGCAATAGGCCACCCGCGGCGTCTTCGCTACACGCCAACCAGAGCCGGGTCTCGAGCTGCTCACTTTGTCGCATATAGGTTTGCAGCACTTCGGCGACGCTGTCCCCTTCAAGGGCGACGATTCCTTGATACGCCTGCTGGCCAGGCATCGGATCCTTAGGGTCGAGCGTGATGACAAAGCGCCCGCGTCCGCCGCGATTGAGCAAATCCTGCAACGAAATGTCGTCTGCAATCGGCTCGTCGCACACTTTAGTGGTGGCACGCAGCGCTAGATCAGGTTGGCATTCGATGACGAGGAGCTGCAGCGGGCCATCGCCGTAGATCTGCATCACCAATGCGCCGTTAAATTTGATGCTGCTAGCCAGCAGAGCAGCCGCTGCGGCCATTTCGCCAAGCACGCGCATTACAGCCGGGGGATACCGGTGATGCGCCGTCATCTCTCGCCACGCTGCGCCGAGCTGCACGATCTCGCCGCGCGCACGTGCTCCGTTAAACGAAAACTTCAGCAGCAGATCGGACATCTCCAGGGGCGCTAAGCGAGGGGTAGGGGCTTCATCGATCGGCAATCAATCAATGCGACGTAAATCGTCGCGATACGCGATGGCGCGCTGCACATAGCTCTCGGTGTTGTGTCGCATGCGTTCAATATCACTGGGCGCCAACTGTCGCACCACTTTGGCTGGAGATCCGATGACCAGCGAGCCCTCTGGGATGTGCTTGCCCTCGGTGACCAGCGCCCCGGCGCCGATGAGGCAGTTGGGTCCAATGACCGCACCATTTAAAATCACTGACTGAATGCCAATTAAGCTTCCGTCGCCGATCGTGCACCCGTGCAGCATGACCTGATGCCCGATCGTCACGCTACGGCCGATGGTCAGTGGCACACCGGGATCGGTGTGAAGTACGCAGCTTTCCTGCACGTTGCTGTCATCGCCGATCTCGATCGGCTCGTTGTCACCGCGCAGTGTTGCGTACGGCCAGATACCGACGCGCGCGCCCAGAATCACGGTGCCGATCACCGTCGCGGTGTCGAACACATATGCGCTCGGGTGAATCCTTGGAACCCGCGCGCCCAATTGATAAATAGCCATGCGCGAAGTTTAGCGGCGCCGGCACGCGCCACCCGCCGTCAGTCGGTTAGCTGCCGTCACCGCCAGACTTGATCCCCAATCGACGCTCGGGGGCCCCGGATTAGCTCAAGCGCGCGACACCCTGAAGGGGTATCGAACCGGCCAGTGCGGACCGGTACAGTGGCCCATCCTTAGGAGGCGGAATGAATTGGGTGACGTTGCTGAATGCGCCGATGGGCGAGCTGCTGGGAAAGAAAAAGCAGGACCTCCGCCGTCGTGAGGCAAGCAAGCCGCCGATTGGCGCGACGATCTGCTGCGCCGGCTTGCGCATGACGGTCCAGGCAGGGTTGAGCGACGAGCTGTGGAGCTGGTTGGTCGGCCTCGGCTGGCGCGAACTTGCGCCCGGAGAAAACCGTCTACAGTTGAAGCCGCTCGCCACCACATTGGTCACTCGGCTTTTTGATTCCCAGCCTGAGCAGCGGGAGCGAGTCCTGATGAATGCGATCTACCAGGTCACACGCCATAGATCGGTCAAGGTGCCGGAGCGCGCGTCGGTTTCCTAGAGCGGGCAACGTTCCTGCTAGCAGATTCTGGGGATTCGGCGTGCTGTAAGCGTTGCTAAATTCCGCAGATTGCGGGAGGTTTTGCTTTGGAGTTGCATTTCGTATCGCAGGTATGCGATCAGGTTCGCACGCTTTTCAAGATCCGGCGTGAGCGCGAGCTTCCGTCGGCAGGGGAAAAGCCGCCCTTTGGCGCCAAGGTTTGCTGCGGCGACGTTCGAATGACGGTGCGCGCCGGGATGACGGATGGGCTTTGGGGATGGCTGCTTTCCAAGGGCTGGCGCGAGGTTGCCATCCGACCCGACCGGCGTCTCTACAAAGATATTCCAACCACCTACGTCACACACCTGATCGACGCCGAAACCAACGAAGAACGCACGCGCGTCATGGCCGCCGCAATTTCGAACGCTCAGTACCGAACGACGATCACACGGGATGGCCGTGTCGTGCCGGTGCGTCAGCCGCGCGAAAAAGTCGACCGCGACGCCTAGCACCTCAAACAGACTGCGCCGCAGTTTCCGCCCGGAGCCTTTCGCGCTCCCGAAGCACCCCGCGCTGAATCTTACCGGTCGTTGTCATCGGCAACTGATCGATGAACTCGATTTCCTTCGGATATTCGTACGGCGCTAATTTTCCACGCACATGGTTCTGCAGCTCTTCGATCAATCCGCTTGACTCGCTGTAACCCGGCGACAGCACGATGAACGCCTTGATCAGCGCGCCCCGCTCGGCATCGGGCCTCGGCACGATGGCCGCATTGGCAACCGCCGGGTGCTTGATCAGGCAGTTTTCGATTTCACTGGGGCCGATGCGATAGCCCGCGGCTTTGAACATGTCGTCGGCGCGGCCTCGATACCAGAAATAGCCGTCGCCATCGGCGGTTGCCAAGTCACCGGTGCGGCACCACTGGCCGCTGAACTTGCCGCGCGTGGCGTCTGCATTGTTCCAGTACTCGAGGAAGAACACCGGATCCGGAACGCCATGCATATCGTGGCGGTGAATTGCAATCTCGCCGATTTCGCCATCCGGCGTGCCGTTCCCGTCCTGGTCGATGATTGCGATTCGATGGCCGGGGTAAGGCCGGCCCATGCTGCCCGCGCGAGCAGGCCACTTCTGATGCGAATTTCCCACGATGTAATTCATCTCGGTCTGGCCGAACATCTCGTTCACCGTGACCCCAAGCGCCTCCTTGCACCACTCGAACACCGTTTCACCAACCGCTTCACCGGCGCTCATGATCGATCGCAGCTTCAACTGGTAGCGCGTGCGCGGAGCGGCAACAGCCTTCATCATCATTTTCAGCGCCGTCGGAAACAGGAAAGCGTTGGTCACACCATGACGCTGCATCAATTCAAACGCGCGCTCGGGAGCGAAACGGCCGCGAAACCCAACGATCGGAAATCCGAAGTAAAGCGTGGGCAATAGCGCGTCCATCAGTCCGCCGGTCCATGCCCAGTCGGCGGGCGACCAGAAGACATCGCCTGGCTGCGGAAACCAGTCCTGCGACGCAACGAATCCCGGCAGGTTGCCAATCAAAGCGCGGTGTGGCATCAGCGCACCCTTGGGTGGGCCGGTGGTGCCACTGGTGTAGATCAGCAAAGCGGCCTCATCGGCGAGCGTCGCCACCGGCGCAAATGTATCCGCCTGCCTGGCGAGCAACGCGCTCCATGAGTGCGAGGTGGGATCGCCGCCGCTCTGGCCGCCTACTACGATTCGATGACGCAGTGAAGCGCAGCTGCCGTGGATTTCCTGCACGACCGCGGCGGCGGCGGCGTCGATGATTGCAACCACTGCGCCGCTGTCCTGCAGCCGGTACTCGAGTGCGTCAGGACCGAACAGCAACGACAATGGCATTGCGATGGCACCCATCTGGTACGCCGCAATGTGGGCGACGGCCGTTTCTGGCCGCTGGGGCAGCACGATTGCAATTCGATCGCCGCGCTTGACACCCATCGCTTGCAGCGCATTTGACAGACGATTCGCGTCGGCCTGCAGCGCGGCGTACGTGAACGATGCAAACGCGCCCGATTCATCTTCGTAGTGCAACGCGATACGCGTTGTTTCCTGCGCCCAACGGCGGCAGCACACCTCCGCAATATTGAATTCGCGCGGCACGTACCAGCGGAAGTTGTCGTAGAGCGCGCGGTATTGGTCGCGCATCAAGGTCTCCGGAGCCAATTCCTATAATCGCCCATCGCTCGCACGGGTGCAACGCCTTGCCGATATCGACATAATGAAGCCATCGCGTTCCGAGTTCATCGATATTCGGGGCCTGCGCTATCACCTGCGCGAGTGGGGCGCTGCCGAGGCCGACGCAGCGCACACGTGGGTGATGCTGCATGGGTGGATGGATGTTTCTGCATCGTTCCAGTTTGTAATCGATGAGCTGCCCGATGATTGGAAAATTGTCGCGCCCGACTGGCGCGGCTTTGGATTGTCCGCCCGCGCGAGGGCCGATTGCTACTGGTTTCCAGACTATCTGGCGGATCTCGAGTTCATTCTTGACGCCGTGCTGGGTGGCGAGCGCGCCTGGCTGCTGGGCCACAGCATGGGTGGAAACATTGCGCTGGTCTATGCGGGCACGCGTCCGAACCGAGTGCGCGCGGTGGTCAACCTCGAGGGTTTCGGTTTGCGTGCCACAGCGGCGGAGCAGGCGCCGGATCGTTTCTCGCAGTGGATCGATGAATTGAAGGCAGGTGCCGCGCTCCGCGACTACGCGTCGCGCCACGAAGTCGCGGCGCGGCTGATGAAGAACAATCGGCGGCTGTCGCCGGATCGGGCAGCGTTTCTGGCTGAACACTGGGCAATTCCCGATGGTGCAGGGCGCTTTGCTGTCGCGGGTGATCCAGCGCATCGCATTATCAATCCGACTTTGTATCGGATCGATGAAGTGCTGGCGTGTTGGAGCAAGGTCGAATGCCCGGTTCTCTGGGTACGCGCCGCGCAGAGCGATGTGCTGCGTCACGTCGGCCCGGATCACGAGGCGGCGCTGCGCGAAGTCGAGGCGCGCAAAGACGTGCTGCGCAACGTAACGAGTGTGCTGATCGAAGACGCGGGTCACATGGTGCATCACGACCAGCCCGAGCAGCTGGCGCATTTGATCACCGCGTTTGCTCAACAGCACCGGTCGTAGTGCGGCGCTTTAGAATGTCCGATGCCTGATCAAACTGGCGGCGTACATGCAATTCGCGCCGACCTTCACTCCCACTCGAATTTCTCGGACGGCACGCTAGCGCCAGGTGATCTCGCGCGCCGCGCGTCTGAACACGGCGTCGAGCTTTTCGCGCTAACGGATCACGACGAAGTGGGGGGACTTGCTGAGGCACGTGCGGTGGCAGCGGAATGCGCAATGCCTTTTATTTCCGGTGTCGAAGTCTCTGTCAGCTGGGGTGCGACGACGCTGCACATCGTCGGACTTGGGGTCGACCCGGAGTCGGCTGCGCTGCGCGACGGTCTAGGCCATGTGCGCTCGGGTCGAACCCGCCGTGCTCAGGAAATTGCGGCCAGCCTGGCCGCAGTCGGCGTCGAGGGCGCGTTTGAAGGAGCGCTGCGGCTTGCCGACAATCCAAAACTGATCGGGCGCACGCACTTTGCGCGGTATCTGGTAGAGCAGGGCGTTTGTCGCGATGTTCGTGAAGTATTCAAGCGCTATCTGGTCGAAGGAAAGCCCGGCTATGTGCCCCATCGCTGGGCCACGCTGAGTGAAGCTGTGACGATGATCAATGCAGCGCGGGGCGTCGCAGTGTTGGCGCATCCGGCCCGATATCGGCTTGATTCGCTGGCGTTGCACTCGCTGTTAGAAGAGTTTCGCCACGTAGGCGGTACTGCGCTTGAGGTTGTAACGAGCAATCACAACGCGGACGAAGTACGCCGCTATACAAAGCTCGCGCTCGACTTTGGCTTTGAAGCCTCCAGCGGAAGCGACTTCCACGGCCCCGGTGAATCGGCGAACGTCGAGCTGGGCCGGGTGCCGCGTCTGTCACCGGAGCTGCAGCCGGTGTGGCACCGCTTCGTTTAGCCCGACCGCCGAATGGCTCAACTTTTCTCGGTGCACCCGGTGGATCCGCAGGTGCGCCTGCTGCGCCAGGCAGCGCAGATTCTGGACCATGGCGGTGTCGGCGCAATTCCCACTGACTCTTGCTACGCGCTGGCGTGTCATCTTGACGATCGGGCCGCCGTCGACCGCATCCGCGCGATTCGTCGCATCGACGAACGCCACTTGCTTACATTGATGTGCCGTGATTTGTCTGACATCGGCCAGTACGCCAAAGTCAACAATCGTACGTACCGGTTGCTTAAGAACGCGACGCCCGGGCCGTACACTTTAATTCTGGAAGCAACCAAAGAGGTGCCGCGGCGGCTGTCGCATCCTTCGCGCAAAACGATCGGTCTGCGGGTGCCCGACCACCGCGTGGCGCTGGGGCTGCTCGACGTCCTCGGCCAACCGCTGTTGACGACAACGTTGCAGCTTCCTGGCGATGAGCTCCCACTGAACCAGGGTCTGGAAATTCGCGACCGGCTCGATCACGAGATTGATTTCGTCCTTGACGCCGGCGCTTGCGGTGTCCAGCCAACGACCGTGATCGATTTGACCGGCACCGAAGCGGTGCTGGTGCGCCAGGGTTTGGGCGACATGGCGCAGCTGGGTCTGTAGCGTCACATCGAGCGGTCGACGCCGCTGATAGACTCGATTCGATGGAAAATGTAATGCAGGCGATCGCGGTGTACGCGATCCCGGTGCTGTTTGCGATTACGGTGCATGAAGCGTCACACGGCTATGTTGCGCGCATGTTCGGTGACAACACCGCCTACGTTCTGGGCCGCGTCACGCTGAATCCGATCAAGCATATTGATCCCATCGGCACGATCGCAGTCCCGCTCGGAATGGTGATTTTGACGGGCTTCATGTTCGGCTGGGCCAAGCCAGTCCCGGTCGACTGGGCCAGTCTGCGGCGACCCAAGCGCGACATGATCTGGGTCGCAGCCGCGGGGCCGGCGGTTAATCTCGTGATGGCGATCTTGTGGGCCCTGATGTTCCGCCTGCTTCAAGGCGCGGGCGTTGAAGAGCGTTTCTTTTTCGAGGTGGCGCGCGCCGGAATCCAGGTCAATCTGGTTTTCATGGCGCTCAACCTGTTGCCGATTCCTCCGCTAGACGGTGGCCGAATCGTCAGCGGTCTGCTGCCCCACAAGCTTTCGATTGCATATTCGCGCATCGAACCCTTCGGACTTTTCGTCATCATTGGCCTGATGTTCGCGGGAGCCCTGAACTTCCTGTTACGGCCGTTTCTTGCGGTCGGCGAAGCAATCGTGAGCTTTTTCATCTGATGTTTGCCGATCGGGTTTTATCGGGCATGCGCCCGACCGGGGCAATGCATCTGGGCCACTACCACGGTGTTCTGAAAAACTGGGTGCGCCTGCAGAACGAACATCCGTGCCTGTTCTTTGTCGCCGACTGGCATGCGCTGACCACGCACTACGAGGAAACGCAACGGATCAGCGCCGACGGTGTCGACATGGTGATCGACTGGCTTGCGTCAGGAGTCGATCCCGGTAAAGCAACGATCTTCATTCAATCGCGTGTACCTCAGCATGCGGAGCTCTTTCTGTTGCTTGCGATGGCAACGCCTCTGGGATGGTTGGAGCGCGTGCCGACCTACAAGGATCAGCAGCAGAAACTATCCGACCGGGACTTGTCCACGTACGGCTTTCTGGGTTATCCGTTAATGCAGGCTGCGGATATTCTTGTCTACCGATCGACCCTGGTTCCGGTCGGCGAGGACCAGGTGCCGCATATCGAAATGACGCGCGAAATTGCCCGTCGCTTCAATCATGTGTTCGGGGCCGAGCCCGACTTCGAAGTAAAGGCCAAGGCGGCCGCGCGCAAGCTCGGCGGTGATGCCAAACGTTTTGAAGAACTGCGCACGCAGTATCAGCAGGAAGGCGACGCCGAAGCTCTTAAGCGCGCGAGGTCGATCGTGAATGCCGCAGCCCAGTTGGGTATTGAGGATCGCGAACGTTTGTTTGGCTACTCGGAAGGCGCGCACCGTGTCATCCTGCCCGAGCCCGCGGCGCTACTGACGAAGGTATCGAGGATGCCCGGGCTCGACGGCCAAAGGATGGCGAAAAGCTACAAGAACACGATCGCGCTGCGCGAAGAACCCGAATCGGTCACGAAAAAAATTCGCACGATGCCGACCGACCCCGCCCGCGTGCGCCGCATCGACCCGGGCGAACCGGAACGATGCCCGGTGTGGCCGTTGCACCAGGTGTATTCGGACGAACCGACCCAGCAATGGGTGCAGACGGGGTGCCGCACGGCGGGAATCGGGTGCCTGGAATGCAAGCAGCCGGTGATCGACGCCATCGTGCGCGAACTGGCGCCGATGCGCGAACGGGTGCAGCGCTTCCTCGATCAACCGGCGCTGGTGCAGGACATCGTCGCAGACGGTTGCGACAAGGCGCGGGCGATGGCAGAAGAAACCATGCACGAAGTGCGCGCCGCGATGGGGCTCGTGCCCGCACGCTGACCGGAACGGACTTGAGGGCGGCGGCTACGCTGGCTTGCCAGCGTCATCGAGTTGCTGAGCGCGTTGCGCCGCGGGACGAGCCCGTAGACGCGCCGAATAGTCGACGAATGCAGGACGCTTGTCGATGGTGCCGAACATCAGTCCCCAGCCGATTTGCGATCCGACATACACATCGGCCGCGGTGAATTCGTCGCCGCACGCGTACGCATTGCGGCTGACGTGCTGCTCAAGTGTGTTGACCGTGTCCTCGTAGCTCCCGTAACCCAGCATTGCTTTCTTGTCGGAGTGAAAGCCCTGGCTTTTGTTGGTGACGGCGGCTTCCACCGGCCCAGCCGCGAAGAACAGCCAGCGATAGTAGGGCCCGCGCCGTTTGTCTCCGGGCGGCGGCGCGAGCTTCGCCGCAGGAAATGCATCGGCGAGATACGCGCAAATGGCAGCGGCCTCGGTGACGACAACCTCGCCATGCTTGATCGCCGGCACCTTACCCATTGGATTGACGGCAAGATAAGCGGGCGCTTTCATCGTTGTAACGTAGTCCAGCACGACGGTTTCGTAGGGTTCGCCCAATTCCTCCAGCATCCAGCGGACAATGCGCGCGCGTGACATCGGATTGGAATAAAAGGTAATCATGTCTGTCATGGGAACCACCTTACGTTGAATACGCCAGATTATCAGTGCGGGGGCGGCGCCCGCGTTGTGTCACCTTCGCCTTGGGTCGAGCGGTGGGCTGCCTGCGTTGCACCGAGTGATCGCGTGCTCGATCTCGCATGCGGGGGCGGGCGCCACGCGCTGCTATTTGCGGCACGCGGATTCAAAGTCACCGCGGTGGATCGCGATCCGACGTTTGCGGAAGCTTTCGCAAATACCAGCGTTCGATTTGTCGCGGCTGATCTGGAAAACAGTGCGTGGCCCCTGGGCGACGCTCGGTACGACGTCATCGTCGTAACCCAGTATTTGCACCGGCCACTGTTTCCGATGGTGCGCTCGGCACTCGCCGAAGGCGGTTTGTTGATCTACGAAACATTCGCCGCGGGCAACGCAGCGTTCGGCCGCCCCACGAATCCGGATTTCCTGCTGAATCCGCGCGAGCTGCTCGATGTATTCGGCGACATGCGGGTCATAGCATTCGAGGATGGATTCACTGCGCAGCCCAAGCCGGCGATGGTGCAACGCATTGTGGTTCGCAACACTGTCCCTCGGTCAGTGTTGCCGTCGCACCCGTGCACTTTGTAGCAGCCGATTTACCGGTGGGCGCGCTGTAGAATCTCGCGCTTCCCAGCGTACTCAACACGCAATGACCGAATGATTAAAGGCAGCATCGTTGCGATCGTGTCGCCTATGCACGAAGACGGCTCGCTCGACTTCGATGCATATCGCCGGCTGATCGATTGGCATATCACGGAGGGCACGCAAGCGATCGTTGCGGTGGGAACGACCGGCGAATCCCCGACGGTAAGTCCTGCCGAGCATGGCGAGCTGATCCGGGTCGCGGTAGAAGCTTCGGGGGGACGCATCCCAATCATTGCAGGTACCGGCGGCAACTCGACGCGCGAAGCGGTCGAGTTGACGCAGCACGCAAAGGAAGTGGGAGCGGATGCAACGCTGCAGGTCGTGCCGTACTACAACAAGCCAACGCAGGAGGGGCTGTATCAACACTTCCGGACGATCGCTGAAACGGTCGACCTACCCGTCATTCTTTACAACGTACCGAGCCGCACCGTGGCCGATCTTGCGACGGAGACAACGCTGCGATTATCGAAGGTTCCGGGAATTATCGGATTGAAGGACGCAACGGGCGACATGGCGCGGGCGGCCGAGCTGCTGAAGCATCTTCCACGTGATTTTGCGATTTACAGTGGCAACGACGACAGCGCGCTGGCGCTGATGCTGATGGGCGGGCACGGCGTGATTTCCGTCACTGCGAACGTCGCGCCGCGTCTGATGTCACAGATGTGCGCGGCAGTGCTTTCGGGAGATTTTGCGCAGGCCCGCACAATCAACAGCCAGCTGCTGTCGTTGCACTTGAAGTTGTTTGTCGAGCCGAATCCGGTTCCTGTGAAATGGTCGCTGTTCAAGGCGGGTCGCATTCCTGGCGGTGTCCGCCTTCCGTTGATCGCGCTTTCCAAACACAACGAGGCGATCGTGCACAGTGCGTTGAAAGAAGCTGGCCTCGCTTGAATTTCGTTTTAGGAGTTGCAAAATGATTCGATTGAAGTTTCTGCGGACAGCGGCGCGAGCGGCGGCACCTTGCGGTGCGACCGTCGCTGCACTGCTGGTGGCTGGATGCTCGTGGACCGGCAGCCTGTTCACGTCTGACAAGGTTGCGTATGAAACTGCGCGCGCTCGGCAGCCGCTCGAGGTGCCGCCGGATTTGTCGCAGCTGCCGCGCGATGAGCGCTTCCTTGTGCCCGAACGTCCGCAGACGATCACAGCGTCGGGCCAGGGACAACGGTCCGTCCCCGCGTTTGGAACAACATCCGCTGTCGCCGTTGTTCCCGCAGGCTCGGTCGCGCGGCTGGAGCGGCGGGGCAATCAACGCTGGCTCGCGGTTGACCTGCCGCCCGAGAAAGCGTGGCCGGTGTTGCTCGATTTTTGGCCGAGTGTTGGATTGAAAATTGAGAAATCGGACGCCAATGCCGGGGTGCTTGAAACCGCTTGGGGAGAGAATCGGGCCAAGCTGCCGCAGGACATTATTCGTCGCACGCTCGGGCGTGTGCTCGACTCGATCTATTCAACTAATGAGCAGGACAAGTACCGCGCAAGGATCGAGCGCACGGAAAAGGGAATGTCTGAAATCTACATCAGCCATCGCGGGATGGAGGAAGTGTTCACCAGCACGGCACAGGACCGTACGAACTGGCAACCGCGCCCGTCGGATCCGGACCTGGAAGCTGAGATGTTGCAGCGGCTGCTGGCGCGATTCAACGAGCCCGCAAAACGGGTTGCGACTTCACCCGCCGGTGTTTCGGCGACGGCATCAACTACGGCGGGCGCTGCGTCGATTTCGGCTGCACCTCAGATCGCGCGCCTGATCAAATCAGCTGACGGACGCAACGAGCGTCTCGAGGTCGATGAAGCCTTCGATCGTGCGTGGCGGCGCATCGGTTTGGCGCTCGATCGCGGTGGGTTTACCGTGGAGGATCGCGACCGCGCAAAGGGCTTCTATTTTGTGCGTTATCTCGACCCCGACTTCGAGGCCAAAGCGAAGGCGGAGCAGGGCTTCTTCAGCAAGATGTTTGGCCGCGAGAAGCCGGTTCAGGCACCGCAGTTTCGCGTTGGCTTAACCGGGCAGAGCACGGCGAAGACCACCGTGCAGGTCTTCGATTCGACCGGCAAGGTGGAGGTCTCAACAGTCGCCGATCGAATTCTCAATTTGCTTAACGAGCAACTGAGGTAAGCGCTATTCCGCGACCGCCTTGGGTTATTGCTGGTCGGCTGCGGCGCGAATTGCCTCGCGCATGCGCCGGCCGCGCGCCGCGACCTTCGCGGCTGCGACATCTCTTAAGCGGTCCATCGTGCTGCGTATCTGCAGCTTAGGCTCCGGCAGCGCGGGTAACGCGCTGGTCGTCGAAGCGCGCGACGGGTTGTTCTACACACGTATCCTGGTCGACAACGGCTTCAATGTCCGGCAGCTTGGGCGCCGGCTCGGAAGGGCGGGACTTTCATTGCGCGATATCGATGCGATCGTGGTGACGCATGAGCATTCTGATCACGTCGGTGGCGTCGCGCGCTTTGCATGCAAGGCCGGAATTCCGGTGTACTGCTCACGTGGCACGGCGCGATCCGCAGGCCTGGATGAAATAGGCTGTGACGTGCATACGATTCGAGCCGGTGTGCGCATCGAACTCGGGCCCCTGGCCATCGATCCTTTTACGGTGCCACATGATGCGGCGGAACCGCTGCAGTTTGTTTTTTCGGATGGCGACCGGCGCGCCGGACTTCTTACCGACGCCGGCCAATGCAGCGAGCTGATCGTACGTGCGTTACGCCGTGTGCACGCGTTGCTGCTCGAGTGCAATCACGATGAACAAATGCTTCAGTCGGGCAGCTATCCCTATTTTCTAAAAATGCGTATTGCAGGCGCGTTCGGGCATTTGTCCAACAGGCAGGCCGCGAGCATTGTGCGAAAAGTCGATTGCAGCAGGCTCGGCTGGATTGCCGCTGCGCACCTGTCGAAAGCGAACAACACTCCCAATCTTGCGCGGCTAGCCCTTTCGGCGGCGCTCGATTGCCGCGCAGAAGACATTGCAGTCGCCGACCAGGACAATGGACTGGCCTGGCGTGCGGTCTGATTATCCAAAAAAAAAAGCCGGCAAGCGCCGGCCCTTTTTCTACCTCACAAAAAATTAGGGCTTCACTGGCGGCGAGGCTTTCTTGTTCGCGCTTTCCGCGGCGGTGGCAGCGGCCTTGTTGGCCTCGTCGACCGGATTCGTCGCAGTGGGCTTCATCGAGTCTGATTTCATCGAGTCTGATTTCATCGAATCCATGGACGTCGTAGATGACGTCGACGACGTGGTCGGCGATGTTGATGTCGATGGGGTCATCGAAGACGTCGACGATGGAGCAGGCGTCGGCGCGGTGCTCGTCGCCGGAGCCGGCATTACAGCGGGCGCAGGAGCGGGCGCCGGCGCAGGCGGAGGTGTTGGATCTTTTCTGCCGCATGCAGCAAGCGCGACAACCATAATTGAAGCAAGCAATAACTTATTCATTTGAACGAATCCTTCGAGGTTGATCGGTAACGGTGTCTGGTTGGTAGATAATTTTTTTGGGCAAAAGCACCGACGAGTATAGCTGGACGGTTTCGGCGCGTCCGGCAGCGTGGTGCACCCAACGAAGTGCGCAGCTATCCTAGCCCCAGCGGAACGACGGGAAGATTATGCGCGGCAGCATCCCAGCGCCGGCTGAACGCGGAAATCAGCGGCTGCGCATGCGGCTTGTTGTTCAGCCACATGTGGCCGCGGGCCTGTGCGATGGGCTGCAGATCAAGAACGGTTGAATCGTCGGCGATCAGCGTGGCGTCGTCGCCCACCGGGTCATCGCTCGAGGCCGCGCGCAGCTCAAGTGCAAGCGGAAATCGTTGTTGCAACCCGCGCAAGCGTGCGGCACGTGTGTCCAGCCAGTTCGTATCGTCCACCAGTAACCGCACACGCGCGCTTCGATGAGCCAGTAGGAACCGTGAAAGCCGGTCAACCACCTCAGGCCGGGCCAGTTCGAAAATCGACAGGTCCACGTGAAGGCACAGAACGCGTCGGGTCGCCGTGCCGATTGCCTCCATCACGGCAGCCTGCGTCTCGGCGCGCGACGTTATCAGCGTGCGCTTTGGAATCGGGGCTTCGGGTGGGGCGTCAGCGTTGGCGTCGGGTTCCATGAGTGCGAATGATTACGAAGCGGCGCTAGCTTACGATGATCTAGGAGCCCAGCGTGATCCAACCAGCAGCGTGCCAACCGTGCAGCAGCTTCCACGTGGATTCGGGCAGGCGTTTCGTCGATGTCGCTGCCAATTCGCGTCGGTCGGCCAATGTGCTGAGCGCGGCAATCGCGTTCGTCGATGACGCAGTCCATTCGCCGTTGATGCCCACTGCTGTGCGCGAATGGAGCATTCGGGTCTTCCTGTCGAGCTTGATTCCGCGCGAGAGCGCGAGACTGCGAAACTCCGTCGCTGACAAGGGTCGCGCAGGCGGGTCAAACATGACGGTCGCCTTTGGCTCGCTTAGGTGACGAAGTAAAAAACGCTCAGTGTCTGTGCGACCGGGACGATGTTGCGCGAGCTTGGCATGCACATCGCGCACCATGGCTGGCGACAGAGCAGCAGGGCGTGCCGCTACAGCCACTCGAGCTTCCGCATAACGTCCGCGCACCCAACGATGCTCTGCGAACTCCGTTAGCCACGGTTCGAGCAGCTGCTGATACTCGGGCGCACGGAAACCGATCGAGTATGTGACACATTCTCCAACTGCGACGCCCTCGTGCGGAATGCCGGGCGGCAGATACAACATATCGCCGGGTTCGAGCACCCATTCGTCGGAAGCACGAAAACCCGCAACGTGTCGCAGCGGTGACGCGTCGCTGCCTCGCAGATTTTTCTGGTTGCTGATGCGCCACCGGCGTTGGCCTACTGCCTGCAACAGAAACACATCGTAAGAATCGACGTGCGGGCCTACCCCACCGCCGTCGGTCGCATAGCTGATCATCAAATCGTCGAGACGTGAGTCGGCGACAAACCGGAAGCGCGAGAGAAGCTCACGCGCGGCGTCATCGTGCAGATCGACACCTTGCATCAGCAGTGTCCACCGTGATTGCGCCTTTGACGGCATGCGCGCCAACGGCCCTGCCTTCACTGTCCACTGTTGGTTGTTCGAACTAATCAGTCGGCTTTCGACCTGAGGATCACGCGCCATCTCGAACAATCGCGCCCGATCCACGGGAGGATCGAATTGCGGGAACGCAGCGCGTATCAGGCACGGTTTGCGCTGCCAATAATCACGCATGAATCGACGTACGCTGATGGGGCCGAGCTGTCGAAGGATGGCAGAGCGATGCACCATGCGATTATATGAAGCAATGATTTACGATTTAAGCCGTTATGAAGATCGACAACGACACACTGGTCAGCATCAACGTTTCGCTGCACGACGCGCAGGGCAATCTGCTGGAGAAGTCGGATGTGCCACTGACCTATCTTCACGGGCACGGAGATATATTCAGCCGCCTGGAGGAAGCGTTGCATGGACAGGAAGTCGGGGCCGACCTTTCGCTGCAGCTTGAGCCCGAGGATGCTTTCGGCGACTACGACCCGGAACTCGTCACGCTGGTTTCAATAGACGATCTGGGCGAGGGTGCCGCACTCGACATGAAAGTTGACGGCACCACTGTCGGAGCGGCTGCAGGCGTCTACACGATCACCGATATTGCGGAGGGGATGGCAGTGCTTGACGCCAATCATCCGCTGGCCGGCTTTGCACTGCGTTTTTCGATCGTCGTGGTCGATGTCCGCGCGGCAACGGCAGAGGAAATCGAGTCGGCCGACTTGCCGGCGCTGCCTGATTTTCTGCACATCGCTGAACCCGAAAGGCGAACCTTGCATTAGCCGAGTGTTGCCTGCTGCTTCAGCTCGGCAAGCAGTGCATGTGCATCACGTGGTGACAGGGCATCGAGGTCGAGAAGCTGCAGTCGCTCAAGCAGCGGATCGATGGCAGCGCCTACCGCCGATGACGATTCGGGGATTGAAACGAAGAGGTCGAGCTGCGGCCGCGTTCCCAGCGCCCGCTCTTCGAGTTGTGTTAGGAGTACCCGGGCACGTTTAATAACCGCCAACGGAACGCCCGCGAGCTGCGCAACCGCCAATCCATAGCTCTGGCTGGCGGGTCCATCCCTCACTTCGTGTAGGAAAATGACTTTGCCGTTGGCTTCAGCTGCCGCGACGTGCACATTGGCAACTTCCGGGAGTTGTTCCGCAAGCTGCGTCAACTCGAAATAGTGAGTTGCGAACAGCGTCAGCGACCGGTTCCTGTCGACCAGCTCGCGCGCGATCGCCGCGGCGAGCGCCAACCCGTCAAACGTCGACGTGCCGCGGCCAATCTCGTCCATCAAGACCAAGCTCTGCTCGGTGGCCGCGTTCATGATCAACGCCGCCTCGAGCATTTCGACCATGAAGGTCGATCGACCGCGGGCGACATCGTCGGCGGCGCCGATGCGCGTCTGGATGCTGTCGACCGGTCCAAGCGTTGCGGACGTTGCGGGTACGTAGCTACCGGCGTGCGCCAGCAGCACGATCAGTGCGATCGAGCGCATGTAGGTTGATTTGCCGCCCATGTTGGGGCCGGTGATGATCAGAAGCCGGCGCCCGGGTCGCAGCGTGCAGTCGTTCGGCACATAGGTTTCGCACTCATGCTCGACCACTGCGTGCCGTGCGCCTTGAATCTCGATCTGCGGTGTATCGACGAAGTTCGGTCGGGCCCAGCGCGCGCGTTGGGCATGATTCGCCAAGGCCAGCAGCGCATCGATCGACGCGAGAGCATCGGCGCAGCGCTGTAGCTGCGTGACGTGCTGCGCGGCCTCAGCCACGATCTGTTCGTACAGAGTCTTTTCGCGCGCCAGCGCGCGCTCGCGCGCCGATAGCGCCTTGTCTTCGAACCCCTTCAACTCCGGGGTGATGTAGCGCTCTGCATTCTTCAGCGTCTGCCGGCGACGGTAGTCGTCCGGGACTTTCGCTGTCTGGCCGTGCGTCACTTCGATGTAGAAGCCGTGCACACGGTTGTATTCAACGCGCAGGTTGGCGATGCCGGTGCGCGCTCGCTCGCGAGCTTCCAGATCGACCAGAAATTCTCCAGTGTGATCGCGCAGCGTGCGCAGTTCGTCAAGCTCCGCATCGAAGCCGGCGGCGACGACATCGCCGTCGCGTACTGCATACGCAGGTTCTGCGAGCAGCGCTCGAGTCAACAGCGTCTGAAGTTCTTCCGGAACCGCCAGCTGCGCGCGCAACTCAAGCGACAACGGCGCTGCAACGCTTGCAAGAAGCGAAGCGGTACCTTTCACATGCGGCAACGCCTCACGCAACGCAGCCAACTCGCGCGGTCGCACCGATCCCAGCGCAATCCGCGCTGCAATCCGCTCGAAGTCCGGCACTTCGCGCAGCTCCGCCGTCATGCGCTGACGAAGCGAATCGCTGGCAAGCAGCTCTTCAATGCATTGATGACGATTGGCTGCTTCACCGGCATTGCGCAGGGGATGGTGCAGCCAGTGCCGCAGGCGGCGGCTGCCCATCGTAGTGGCGCAATGGTCGAGCAACTTGAACAACGTGGGGCCATCCTCACCGCGCAACGTCTCGGTGATCTCCAGATTGCGGCGCGTGACAGGATCGAGCGCGATGAAGTCGGAGATCGATTCGCGCTTCAGTGATGCAATGTGGGGCAGCCGGCTGCCCTGTGTCGTGCGCGCGTAGTCGAGCAGGGCAGAGCACGCGGCCAGGATCTCGGGCGCGTCGGCGATGCCGAACGCGTCCAACGCGGTAACTTGCAGCTGCTCCTTCAGCAACGCTTCACCGCGCGCAGCGTCGAAGTGCCAATCGGGCCGTGCCTGCGAAGCGCAAGGCAGCGCATCGACCAACGTATGCAGCGCATCGCTCCAGCCTTCGGCGATCAGAATTTCCGAAGGATCGATGCGAGCCAGCTCGGAGGCCAGTTGCGATGAGGGAATACTCGCCGCGCGCATCTTGCCCGATGACAATGTGAGCCATGCGAGACCGATTGCGCCGTTGCGGCGCGTAGGCGGCGCCAGTGCCAACAGCGGCGCGTTCGATTTGTCGTTCAGCAACGATGTATCGGTCAGCGTCCCAGGCGTGACCACGCGCACGACTTTGCGTTCGACCGGTCCCTTGCTGGTGGCCGGATCGCCGATCTGTTCGCAGATCGCGACGCTTTCGCCGAGCTTGACCAGCTTGCCGAGGTACTGCTCGAGCGACACCACCGGGACACCGGCCATCTTGATCGGTGCGCCGCCGGATACACCGCGCTTGGTTAGCGTCAGATTGAGCAAACGTGCCCCACGCTCGGCATCGTCGTGGAACAATTCGTAAAAGTCGCCCATCCGATACAGCAGCAGAACATTCGGATGCTCGGCCTTGATGCGCCAGTACTGCTGCATCATCGGCGTCTGCCGCGCAATATCGAGAGCGGCGTTCATGCGACCAATCGTCGCTACGCCGCCTGCATTCGCGTCGCGCCCATCCGGCAAGCCAGCGCAAACGCGTTCTGCATCGCGCCGGCGTTGGCGATGCCGCGACCGGCGATGTCGTATGCCGTGCCGTGTGCCGGCGTTGTGATGGAAATCGGCAGGCCCCCCGGCACAGTGACGCCGCGATCGAAGCCCATTAGCTTCATCGCTATCTGACCTTGATCGTGATACATCGTCAGCACGCCGTCGTAGCCGCCGTCTTTGCGCATCGCTCGCACGAAGATCGTGTCGGCCGGAAATGGACCGTCGGCGGGAAAGCCGCGCTCGCGCGCGAGCTGAACGCCGGGGCCGATGGTGTCGAGCTCTTCTGTTCCAAATGCACCGTTGTCGCCGTTGTGCGGGTTTAGTCCGCACACCGCGATGCGCGGTGCTGTGATGCCGGTTGACGCCAGGCCGCGAGTAAGCAGTTCAACTCCGTTTGCGACGCCTTCGCGCGTTAGCAGCGCGCTCACGTCTTTCAGCGGGACGTGCGACGTGACGCGCGATGTCCACAGCGATTCGAGAACGTTGAATTCGACGCAGCTGCCGTGAAAGTCGAGCAGCTCGCAAAAGTAGTGAAGCTCGTCTGCATGCTGCATGCCGCCGGCGCGCAACGCTGCTTTGTTCAGTGGCGCGAAGCACATCGCATCGGCGACGCCACGCTGGCATAGATCGAGCCCCAGTGCCAGGCCGTCGAGCATGTATTGGCCGTTCTTCTGTGCGACCGTGCCGACCTCGAAGCCGCTTTCATCGGCGTGCGCCCAGTTGACGACGCGTGGCCGTTGCGGCGCGCGCACCGCGGCACCCCTGTCGAGATCGATCTGTACTTTCGCGCTGCGCATGCCGTCGTCGAGGACGGGGCGGCTGCCGATCAGCAGGATGTCCGCCGTGAGCTGCGCCGTGCCATCGGCGAGCAAGCGCGCGACGAGTTCCGGCCCGATTCCCGCGGGGTCGCCCGTGAACAGTGCGATCGTCGGCTTCACTGCTCGATCTTCACATTGGCGTCCTTGATCAGCCGGCCGAAACGATCGTAATCGGACTTCACCAGCGCCGCGAACTGCTCCGGCGTCGCCTTGCCAGGTTCACCACCCAGCGCCACCAGCCGCTTCTGCACGTCGGGCAACTGCAGCACCTTGATCGTCTCCGCATAGAGCCGGTTGACCACATCCTTCGGCGTCCCTGCGGTTACGAACAGGCCGTACCACGTCGACATCTCGACGCCCGGCAGTCCCGCCTCGGCGAGCGTCGGCACATCGGGCAGCTCTGGCGAGCGCTGCGGGCTCATCACTGCGAGGGCTTTGACCTTGCCGCCCTTGATGAATGCCATCGCCGAGGACGTCGTGTCGAAGTCCATCTGGATCTGCCCGCCGGCAAGATCAGCGAGCGCTTGCGCGGAGCCCTTGTATGGGATGTGCACGGCCTTGGTGCCGGCGGCGAGATTGAACGCTTCACCGGCGAGGTGCTGCGTGCTGCCTACGCCCGATGAGCCATATGAGAACGCATCCGGCTTGGCCTTGATCAGTGCGATCAGCTCCTTGACGTTGTTTGCCGGAACACTCGGAGACACTACGAGCACGTTCGGCACCGTGACGATCAACGCGATAGGAATCAGATCCTTGTTCGTGTCAAAACTGAGCTTGATCAGATGCGGCGCGATCGCCTGACCGGTGTTGGTCGCGAGCAGCAGCGTATGACCGTCCGGCACAGCCTTGGCAGTCAGGTCGGCAGCGATCGTGTTGGAGGCGCCGGGCCGATTCTCGACGATAAAAGGCTGGCCCAGCGCCGCCTGATATTTTTCGGCGAGGATGCGCGCGATGATGTCGGTGCCGCCACCTGCGTTGGCGCCGACCATGATGCGCACCGGCTTGACCGGGTAGGTCTGTGCGGGTGCGACCGTTGTGAATGTGGTCATCGCGCATGCGATGAAAACGATGATTCTGCGTTTCAACATGCTTTCTCCAATTGCCATAAGGGCGAGCTCAATGCACAGGCGGGTGAACTTCACTGGACGGATCGGACCGCGTCGCCCGGTGCACGTCGCCGACCAGCTTCAACAGCTGCGGAAAAATTTTTGGTGGGGCGCACACGATGCGGCCGTCTTCCATGAAGCGGGGCTCACCTTCAAAGTTGGACACTAGTCCACCGGCCTCGAGAATCAGCAGGCCGCCCGCGGCCATGTCCCACGGCGATAGCCCGATCTCCCAAAAACCGTCAAGCCGCCCAGCGGCAACGTAGGCGAGATCGAGAGCGGCGGCGCCCGGACGGCGGATGCCGGCAGTAGTCTCGGTGATGTTCTTGAACATCTGCACATACTCGTCAAGGTGTTCGAGTGCGCGAAACGGGAATCCGGTGCCGATCAGGCAGTCGGCCAAGCGCTCGCGCTTCGAAACTCGCAAGCGCCGCTCGTTCATGAACGCACCGCGGCCGCGCGTAGCAGTGAACAACTCGTTACGCGTCGGGTCGTACACCACCGCCTGCGTGATGTGCTCGCGGTGGCGCAGCGCTATCGATACGGCGTATTGCGGAAAGCCGTGAATGAAGTTGGTGGTGCCATCAAGGGGATCAATGATCCAGGTGTATTCGGACTTTCCGGAAGCGCCCGACTCTTCGGCCAGAATTGCGTGGTCCGGATAGGCTTTCGAAATGATCTCGAGAATGGCTTCCTCGGCCGCCTTATCGACTTCGGTGACGAAATCGGCGCGGCCCTTTGTCGAAACTCTGACGAGGTCGAGATCGAGTCCAGCACGGTTAATGATCGTGCCGGCCTTGCGTGCGGCCTTGATGGCCGTGTTGAGCATCGGGTGCATGAGGAAACGCGGCAGCAGCGACGCCGACGGCGATTAGACTGACTGCGCAGTTTGGTCGCGCAGTTTAGTCCATCCATCGGTCAATTTTTCCAGGTTCGCAGTGTTCGATCGCGTTCGGTTCGTCCTGGTTGCGCCAAGCCATCCCGGCAACATTGGAGCGGCCGCACGCGCCATCAAAACGATGGGCTTTGCGCGGCTGATTGTTGTCAACCCGCGGCAGTCTGACTACCGGCTGCAGGCAGAAGCCATTGCACTGGCAACGGGCGGCGCAGACGTACTCACGGCAAGTCAGGATTTTGGAACATTGGCGGATGCTTTAACCGGCGTCGCCACCGCATACGCAATGACCGGGTACGACCGCCAATTCGGGCCGCCATTGCTTGACGTGCGCGGCGCTGCGCTGCAGTCTGCCCATGCGCTGAGGGAGCGCGGAGTGGGTGATATTGCGTTTGTATTTGGCACCGAGCGCGACGGGCTGCGCAACGAAGACGTCGAACGCTGTCAGTTCAGTTGCGCAATTCCCGCTAGCGCAGAATTTTCGTCGCTGAATCTGGCGCAAGCGGTACAGATCGCCGCCTACGAGTGCCAGCTCGCGTTGCGTGGCGAGCCAGTCGTGCATGCCGAACAGATTCGGTTTGCCGAAACGGAGCCGCCGGCGAGCGTTAATGCGCTCGAGGGACTCTACATTCATCTTGAACAGGCGATGCTTGCGATCGGTTATCTCGACGCAAGCGAACCGAAGCGCCTGATGGCCCGTCTGCGCCGGCTGTTAAATCGAGCGCGGTTAACGCAGACGGAACTTGACGTCCTGCGCGGTATTTGTGCCGCGATCATTCAATCGCGTAGCGATCGGATCGGGCGCAAGCGTTGACCGCCTCAATGCATGCGCTCGAAGAAGCCGAGCGCGTCGCTACAATCAGTGACCATGTTTACCCGCCTGCGCGAAGACATTGATTGCATTTTGCAGCGTGACCCCGCGGCACGATCGCGTTGGGAAGTTCTGACCTGCTACCCAGGCGTGCATTCGCTGTGGATGCACCGTGTCGCGCAGGCTTGCTGGAGCCGGGAGTTGTACTGGCTGGGACGCTTCATCTCGCACATTTCACGATTCCTGACCGGGATTGAGATTCATCCCGGCGCACAGATCGGTCGCTTCGTGTTCATGGATCACGGCATGGGCATCGTCATCGGAGAAACGGCCGTGGTGGGCGAGGGCTCGACGATCTACCAGGGCGTAACCCTGGGCGGCACGTCGACGATCAAAGGCGCCAAACGTCACCCAACGCTCGGCCGCAACGTCATTGTTGGAGCGGGTGCAAAAGTGCTTGGCGGTTTTACGGTTGGCGATCGAGCGCGCATCGGTTCAAACGCGGTTGTGGTGAAAGAAGTTCCTGCAGGTGCAACCGCAGTAGGCAACCCGGCTCGCATTCTGCACAAGGAAACTGACGCACAGCGAGAAGAGGCAGCCAACGCGATGGGGTTTTCGGCCTACGGGATTACGCAGGAGGGAGATGACCCTCTGACCAAAGCCTTACATGGCTTGATCGATCATGCGACGGCTCAGCAGCGCGAAATCGAGCGCCTGATCACGGCGCTGGAGCGCAACGGTATTTCAATGGATGACGACAGTGACCAAGCGCCGAAAGTCGACGCGGCGCGACTTAATCGGCTGGTCGACGATTGATACCACCGCAACTTTGTTGATCGTTAAAAAACACCAGGCGCGGCTCACCCGCGATGAAGTGCAGGTAGCCGCCACGCGGCTCGCTCGCGTCGACATCCCAATCGGGAAGCACCCACCGCTCGGCACTGGCACCGTCGAGATCGATTCGGTGCGCTGCGGGTCGGTGCGTGTGCCCATGAATGGTTCGACGCACTCCGGCGTCGCGCAACGCCCTGCAGACCGCATCGGGCGTGACGTCCATGATGTCCATCGCCTTGGTTGCTTTTTCGGTATCGCTGCGCGTGCGTGCATTGCGGGCGATCACAGCTCGCTCCTCAACGCTCTTCGTCAAGAACTCGCGCTGAAACTCGACACTTCGCACCATTGAGCGAAACTGTTGATACGCGACATCGCGCGTGCACCAGGCGTCGCCGTGCGACAGAAGTGTCTTCGCACCCACAACATCGACAACGATCGGGTCGGCCAGAAGCGTTGCTCCGGCGGCGCGGGTGAAGTCATGACCCAACAGAGGATCACGATTACCGTGCATCAGTAGCACGCGCTGACCGGCCGACGACGCAGCGGCAAGCGCATCGACGACAGGCCTGGCAGCACTCGACGCATCGTCGCCAATCCAGAACTCGAACAGGTCGCCGAGAATGACCAGCTCGCGATACCGTGGCGCCTCCGATTGCATGAAGCTAAAAAAGCGCCGCGATGTGGCGGGGCGTTCGGCGGCAAGGTGCAGATCGGAGATAAAAACGGGATCGAGCAACGGCTCGATCGATCCCGTGACCGCCAGCGCCGGCGGCGGCTCGATCAGGTTCAAATGACTTCGGCTCGTTCGATCAGCACATCGACCTCGGGCACATCCTGATGCGAACCGTGCCGTGCGGTGCGCATCAGCTTGATCTTGTCCACGACGTCCAGGCCCTCGATGACTTTGCCGAACACGCAATAGCCCCAGCCTTGAGGAGACGGCGCCGTGTGGTTCAGGAATTCGTTGTCGGCCACGTTGATGAAAAATTGCGAGGATGCCGAATGCGGGTCGCCGGTGCGCGCCATTGCGACCGAATACTTCGTATTGCGCAGGCCGTTGCGTGCCTCGTTTTCGATTGGCGCTTCGGCAGTTTTCTGACGCATACCCGGCTCGAAGCCGCCGCCCTGGATCATGAAGCCGTTAATGACACGGTGAAACAAGGTGCCGTCGTAAAAACCGGAGCGCACGTAACTTTCAAAATTGGCGGCGGTCTTCGGAGCACGCTCGTTGTCGAGCTCGATCGTGAACGGGCCATAGTTGGTGTAAAGGCGAACCATTGCTACTCCTGTGTTGCGTTATTGCGTGACCTTGGCTGTCTTGATGACGATCGGCTGTACCGGCACGTTTTCGTAGACTCCGCGCGTGGACGTCGGTGCCGCTCTGATCTTCTCGACCACGTCCATGCCTTCGACAACTTTTCCGAACACCGCGTAGCCGTTGCCGTCCGGATTGGGATAGTCGAGCCGTGCGTTGTCGACAACGTTAATGAAAAACTGAGCACTGGCGGAATTAGGATCGCCGCGCCGTGCCATCGCAACTGTGCCGCGCGCATTCTTCAATCCATTCTGACTCTCGAGCGGGATCGTGCCGCGCGTGGGCTTCTCCTTCATATCGGCGGCAAAGCCGCCACCCTGGACCATGAAGCTGGGGATGACACGATGAAAGATGGTGCCGTTGTAATGGCCGCTTTTTACGTACCCCAAAAAGTTTTCGACCGTCTTTGGAGCCGCCTGGGGTGCGAGTTCGATGACGATAGTGCCTTCGCTGGTTTCAAGGGCAACGCGCGGTGCGGAGGGCTGCGCCTGCGCAGGAAACGACACAACAGCAACGGCCAACGCCGCTGCAACGGTTAAATGTTTAAAGATCATCAGGTTCCTCAAAGTTATTAAGGGGACGTCCGGATTTAACGCGCAGCACGTGTTTTGGTAACGATCTCGCGTGTCAGATTGAGCTTGGTCGAAATCGCCCGATTCGTCGGCTGCAATGCCGAAGCACGTCGATACGCTTCAGCGGCCATCTGTAAATAAACATCCCCCATGTTCTCGTGCGCCGTGGCGTAATCCGGCTTTGCAAGCAGCGCCATCTCAAGCGCCAGGCGTGCACGATCCAGCTCGCCGTCGGCAGCGTACAAAACTGCGAGGTTGTTGTACGGCTCGGGCAGTTCGGGAAAATCGTCGACCAGCTGCTGAAACGCACCGCGGGCAGCCGCGGTTTCGCTCAGGTCCGTCAGAATCACACCGCGGACAAACCGCATCTGCGCATCGCGCGGATTTTTCGCCAGATGCGATTCGGCGCGCGCCAGTGCCTGCTTGCCCTGGCCCGCGGCAATCAGCTTTCGGACTTCCTGCAGCGCAGTGGGCTCGACACGATCGACGGTGATATCACCGATCGGCGGCGGTGGCACCGGTTGCGCCCTTGTCGCGGTCACGCTGCCAAGCGCGACGCAAGCCGCAACGCAAACTCCTACAGCGAATAAATGGTGATCCGACATTCCAGTGGGCGCGGGCGTCGCGCGACCTGCGCATGTACTCGTATACTGCGCGCGATTCTACAACCCGCTCCCTCCCATCCGTGCAGATTCTGCCGAGTTCCTGACGGCTGCTGACCGGTCGGGCCTCGAACCGACATCTGTGTGGTCGACGAGTTTCGAACGATCCGTGCGATGCCCCTGAGTATCTACAACACGCTGTCCCGTACCAAGCAGCCGCTGCAGCCGATCGTAGCCGGCCGGGTCGGCCTGTACGTATGCGGCATGACGATCTACGACTATTGCCATCTTGGACATGCGCGCCTGTTCATGACGTTCGAGATGGTGCAACGATGGTTGGCGGCCTCCGGCCTCGACGTCATCTACGTGCGCAATATCACCGACGTCGATGACAAGATGATCAAGCGTGCTGCTGAAAATGGGGAGACGATCGGCGCTTTGGCGGAACGATTTATAGGCTACATGCACGAGGATTTTGCCGCGCTCGGTCTTGGCCTTCCGCAACTCGAACCGCGCGCGACTGAGTACGTGCCACAGATGCTGGGTCTGATCAAGCTGTTGCAGGAAAAAGGATTGGCCTACCAGGCGGATGGTGCAACCGACGAACCGACGCAGGGCGACGTGAATTTTTCGGTTCGCAAGTTTCCGGGCTACGGGAAGCTGTCGGGAAAGTCGATCGACGATTTGCGTGCGGGTGAGCGTGTCGTCATCGACCGCAGCAAACGTGATCCGCTCGACTTCGTTTTGTGGAAACAGGCCAAACCGGCGGAGCCTCAATGGCCGTCACAGTGGGGGCCGGGGCGGCCGGGATGGCATATCGAGTGTTCGGCGATGGCTTGCGAAACGTTGGGAAAGACTTTCGATATTCATGGCGGTGGGCCCGATCTGATCTTCCCGCACCATGAAAATGAGATCGCGCAGAGCGAAGGCGCGCATGGGGTTCCACTCGCCAACGTCTGGATGCACTGCGGGGCGTTGCGCGTCGGCGACGACAAGATGTCGAAGTCGCTCGGCAACGTAATGACAATTCGCGAAGCACTTAAGAAATACGACGCAGAGGTGTTGCGCTTTTTTCTGTTGCGTCCGCACTACCGCAGCCAGATTGCGTTTACCGAGAGCTTGATCGATGAAGCGCGCACGGCGCTCACACGCCTGTACCTTGCGCTGCGCGACAACAAAGCCCCCGAACAAGTGCACATTGACTGGACAGAAGCGCACGCACGTCGATTCGCCGACGCGATGAACGACGATTTCAACACGCCGATTGCACTTGCGGCGCTGTTCGATCTTGCAAGCGAAATAAATCGCAGTGGTTCAACCGGACTCGCGGCGCAGTTGCGAGCGCTCGGATCCACACTCGGCCTGCTGCAGCAGGAGCCCACGCAGTTTTTGCGCGGCACCGACGATGACACGGCAGGTATTGAATTGCTGATCTCGGTGCGGGCCACTGCCAAGAAAGAAAAAAACTATGGCGAGGCCGACCGTGTGCGCAAAGCGCTACTCGACAAAGGCGTGGTGCTCGAAGACACCGCGGACGGCACCACGTGGCGAAGGAGGTAGCCGCGGCGCCGCTGCCGGCGCGGGTGCCTGGAGTTTCGCCAAAGTACTGGGCAAGAGCGAAGCGCGAGCTCAGTGCCGCGGATCCGATCATGGGTCGCATCATCGCTGCGCACCCACGCGGCAGGCTTGAGTCGCGCGGTGATGCATTTGTGACCCTCGCGCGATCGATCGTCGGGCAACAGATTTCAGTCAAGGCGGCAGCGTCGATCTGGATGCGATTCTGCAAAGCGTGCGGTGAGACCACGCCGAAGGGCATCCTGCGCCGCCGCGCCACCACGCTGCGCCGGTGCGGCTTGTCAGATCGAAAGGTGGAGTACATCCGCGATCTTGCAGCCCATTTTGTCAGTGGTCGCGTGGATCCGTCCCTTTTCGACCAGCAGGGCGATGAGGAAATCATTGCCGAGCTGATCGATATCCGCGGCGTCGGCCGCTGGACCGCGGAAATGTTTCTGATCTTCAACTTGCTGCGCCCCGACGTGTTGCCACTCGACGATCTCGGCTTGCTGAAGGCAGTCAGTGTCCATTATCTTGACGGCGTGTCCGTGCTGGGTCGCTATGGCAGAGCACGCGTTGCGGAGATTGCTTCAGCCTGGGCACCGTGGCGCAGCGTCGCAACCTGGTACCTATGGCGTAGTCTTGATCCGGTTCCCGTCACGTACTGACAATGGCAAAGACCACCTTCCTCGACTTCGAACAACCCATCGCCGAGCTTGAGGCCAAGATCGACGAGTTGCGGTTCGTACAGGACGATTCCGCGGTCGACATCTCCGAAGAGATCGATCAGCTGCAGAAGAAGAGCCAGGGGCTGCTGAAAGAGATCTACGCTCGGCTCTCGCCGTGGCAGGTCTCGCAGCTGGCGCGCCATCCGCAGCGACCGCACACGCTCGATTACGTCGGCGACATCTTCACTGACTTCCACGAGCTGCATGGCGACCGTTCGTTCTCCGACGACCTGTCGATCATCGGCGGCGTCGCGCGTTTCAACGGGCAGCCGGTGATGCTCCTCGGTCATCAGAAAGGGCGCGACACGAAGGAGCGCGCGCTGCGCAACTTCGGCATGAGCAAGCCCGAGGGCTATCGCAAGGCGTTGCGGCTGATGAAGCTCGCTGAAAAATTTGGCCTGCCGCTTTTCACGTTTGTCGACACGCCGGGCGCGTATCCGGGCATCGACGCGGAGGAGCGCGGCCAGTCCGAGGCGATCGGACATAACCTGTACGAGATGTCGCAGCTCAAGGTGCCGATCATCACGACGATCATCGGCGAAGGCGGCTCGGGCGGTGCGCTCGCGATCGCGGTGGGCGACACGGTCTTGATGCTGCAGTACTCGACCTACTCGGTCATTTCACCCGAAGGGTGTGCGTCGATCCTGTGGAAGAGCGCCGACAAGGCGCCGGATGCGGCCGAAGCACTCGGGCTCACCGCGCATCGACTGAAGGCGCTTGGCGTGATCGACAAGATCATTGCCGAGCCATTGGGCGGCGCGCATCGCGATCCGAAGCAGATGGCGGTGATGCTCAAGCGCGCGCTGGCCGACAGCCTGCGTCAATTTCAGGGAATCAAAACCAAGGACCTGCTGGCCGCCCGCCACGCGCGGCTGTTGGCCTATGGCAAGTTCAAGAGCACGACTGAAGAAACCTGACGCCTTCGAGCAGCAATTGCTCGATACGGTGAGCGATGCGATCGCGCGCGCGTCGGCGCACTTGCTCGATACCGCGGCGCGAGCCGCCGAGCCGCTGAAGCGCCAGGCCAAGGCGGCGAAGCGCGCGCCGAATGAAACGGTCGCGGTGGCACTGAGCGGCGGCCGTGACTCGATGGTGCTGCTCGATCTACTCGCGCGCCTGGCGGCGACGCGCGGCACCGGTATCAGGCGGGTGGTCGCCATTCACGTTCATCACGGGCTGAGCGCGAATGCAGACGCGTGGGTTGCGCACTGCGAGGCCGAGTGCGAGCGGCTTCGGGTGCCGCTCGCGGTACGCAGGGTCGAAGTGAAACGGCGCGGACGCGGGATCGAGGCAGCGGCACGCGACGCGCGCTACGCAGCATTGGCCGATGCCGCGCGTGAGGGAAATGCAACGATGGTGCTGACCGCGCACCATCGCGACGATCGTCTCGAGACGTTCCTGTTGCAGTGGATGCGCGGCGCTGGTCCCGAAGGGCTGGCTGCATTTCCGCCGGCGCGCGTGTTTGGTTCCGATCTGCAACTGCTACGTCCGCTGATCAATGTCGGGCGCACCGATATCGAGCGCTATGTCAACGTGCGCAAACTGAAGTACGTCGACGATGACAGCAACGACGACACGGCATTGTTGCGCAACGCGATCCGTCACCAGGTTCTGCCACACATCGACGCGTTGCGCGCCGGCTTCCGGGTTGCCGCCGCGCGTTCGATCGACCTGGTTGCCGATGCAGCCGAAGCCATGCGATCGATCGCTGCGGTTGATCTTGCTGCGTGCACCGATGGCGCACCCGACGGCATGCTGTGGCTGCAGCGGCTTGCGGCATTACCGCCGTCGCGGCAGACGGGCGTGCTTCGGCGCTGGTTAGCCGCAGGCGGACTTGAAGCGCCGAGTCGCACCCGACTGCTCGAGATTCTCGAGCAGGCTCAGAACAAACGCAGTGATGCCCGAATGCTGGTGCGCCTGGGCGATCGCGAAGTGCGGCGCTACCGCGGCCTTCTGCTACTAAAGCAAACCGACGATTCCGATCGCGACTCGCACAACCTGAGCTGGGACGGCGAGGACGAACTGCCGATTCCGGGCTGGGGCGGCGTGCTGAGGTTCACTGCGGTCGACGGCGAGGGCTTCGACGCAAATTGGCTGCGTGCCGCGCCGCTGGAGGTGCGCCGCCGCGGCGGCGGAGAACGTTTTAAGCCGCATCCATCGCGGCCCTCAAAAACGTTGAAGCGGCTGTTTCAGGACGCCGGCATCCCCGAGTTCGACCGTGGACAACTGCCGCTACTGTGGCGCGGAGGCGAATTGGTCTTCGTCGGCGGCCTGGGCGCTGACGTCCGCTTTACCGACCGTGATGGTGAGCGCATCGTGATCGAATGGGAGCGCGACGCTTCGTTGATCGAGCGCGCCGCATAAAAGTCCGCGCGCACGTGCTCCTATAATCGCGCGCCGCATTGCTCCCTCGTCGTCATCAGAGCAGCGCGCATCGTTGAGAGGCGGCGCAATGGCTTTGATCGTTCACAAGTACGGCGGCACTTCGGTTGGCTCGGTTGAGCGTATCGGCAACGTTGCGCGCCGGCTTGAAAAATGGCAGCGCGCAGGGCACCAGTTGGTGGTCGTTGTATCAGCGATGAGTGGCGAGACCAATCGGCTGATCGCGCTGGCCCACTCGGTGCAGAGCTCGCCGGACGCACGCGAGCTTGATGTCGTCGCGTCCACTGGCGAACAGGTGACCGTTGGATTGCTCGCGATGGCTCTGATTGCCCGGGGCATGAAAGCGAAAAGCTATACCGGCCCGCAAGTACATGTTCTGACCGACAGCGCATTCAACAAGGCGCGCATCCTCAGCATCGACGAAAAAAAGATCCGCGCCGACCTTGCCGATGGAACGATTGTCGTTGTTGCCGGATTCCAGGGCGCTGACGAGCGCGGCAATATCACCACCCTCGGGCGCGGGGGCTCCGATACGTCCGCGGTCGCACTCGCCGCTGCATTGAAGGCCGACGAATGCCTGATTTACACCGATGTCGACGGCGTCTACACCACCGATCCGCGCATCGTGGCCGAAGCACAGCGTTTAAAGAGAATTACGTTCGAAGAGATGCTCGAAATGGCAAGCCTGGGATCGAAAGTGCTGCAGCTGCGGGCGGTGGAGTTCGCGGGCAAGTACAAAGTTCCGCTGCGCGTGTTGTCGAGCATGACCGACGTCGATATGCCGCTGCCCGAAGAAGCGGCGTCGGGCACCCTGATTACGTTCGAGGAGAGCGTTTACATGGAAAAAGCCGTCATCTCAGGGGTCGCGTTCGAACGCGATGAAGCCAAGATCACGCTGACCCGCGTGCCCGATCGCCCCGGCATTGCGTATCAGATTCTCGGCCCTATCGCCGACGCAAATCTCGACGTCGACATGATCGTGCAGAACATCAGCGTGGACGGCACGACCGACTTTTCTTTTACCGTTCATCGAAACGAGTACGCGAAGGCGATCAACGTGCTCGAAACCCACGTGAAGGACAAGATCGGCGCGAAAGAAGTCGTCGGGGATCCGAAAATCGCCAAGGTATCCATTGTCGGCATCGGCATGCGCTCGCACGTCGGCATTGCCAGCCTGATGTTCCAGACATTGGCGGAGGAGGGGATCAATATGCAGATGATCTCAACCAGCGAAATAAAAATCTCCGTGGTTGTCGAAGACAAGTACATGGAGCTGGCCGTGCGCGCACTGCATAAGGCGTTTGGGCTCGAGCAGGCCGCGGTGTAGCGTTCGTTGCCGCTGATCGAGGCAACGACTAAACTCGCGGCCTCGCAAGTAATTGAATCCCGGAGGCGTGGCCGAGTGGTCGAAGGCACTCCCCTGCTAAGGGAGCATGCGCGCAAAAACGTGCATCGACGGTTCGAATCCGTCCGCCTCCGCCAGAACCATGGATCTCAACGTATTGAAAAACGTCCGCGCCTGGACGCGCGGCGTGGAGGTTGAACCCGAAGCAGTGGCGCAGGTAAAGAACATCGCGTCGCTGCCGATTGTGGCCGGCCACGTCGCGATCATGCCGGACGTGCATCTGGGAAAGGGCGCGACGGTGGGTTCGGTCATCCCAACACGCGGCGCGATCATTCCTGCCGCTGTCGGTGTCGACATCGGTTGCGGCATGTGCGCGGTCCGCACGGTGCTGAAGGCAAACGATCTGCCGGATTCGCTGGCCAAGGTTCGCTCGGCGATCGAAGCGCACGTGCCGGTCGGATTTTCAATGCATGCAAAGCCTGTCAGCACGCATCACGATGGCCTGTTCGGGATCGCCTTGAAGCGCTACGGCGACGAGTTGTACGACCGCTACCAGCACCTGCGCATCATGGAGCGCGTTGGCAAGTTCGATCACAAGCGCGTGTGGAATCAGGCCGGCTCGCTAGGAGGTGGAAACCACTTTGTCGAACTCTGCCTCGATGAATCGAGCGCTGTTTGGATCCTGCTGCACTCCGGCTCACGCAACGTTGGCAAGACGATTGGCGAGACCGCAATTGGCATGGCCCGTGAAATTGCGGTCAAGCGTCAGCGACATCTGCCGGATCGCGATCTCGCGTGGCTCGACGAAGGCTCGACCGAGTTCGACGAGTATGTCGCAGGTCTGCGCTGGGCGCAGGACTATGCGGCGCATAACCGCAATTTGATGCTCCACGCCGTGCTGAAGTCACTCCGTGAAGAGTTCGGCCGCGAAATCGGAACCCGCGAACACGCAGTCAACTGCCATCACAACTACAGCTCGCTCGAGGAACACTTCGGTGAGCAGATATGGATCACGCGTAAGGGCGCCGTATCTGCGCGCGCTGGCGAGCTCGGCATTATTCCCGGCAGCATGGGGGCCCGCTCGTTCATCGTTCGCGGCAAGGGACACGCTGATGCGTACAGCTCGTGTTCACACGGGGCAGGGCGTCGACTCTCGCGCAATGCGGCCAAGCGTAAATACACCCTCGATGATCTGCATAAGCAGACCGACGGTGTGGAATGTCGCAAGGACGTTGGTGTGCTGGACGAAATTCCGGGCGCCTACAAGGACATCGAAGCGGTGATGGCTGCGCAGGCGGAACTGGTCGAAGTCGTGCACACGCTGAAACAGGTGATGTGCATCAAGGGGTGAGTGCACGTCTTCGTAGTGCGGACCTGTTGAATTAGATGTCATTGACCCGGGAGCCGCTTTCCAGTCGCTGCACGCGCTCACGCAGCGCTTGAAGTTCGTCGCGCAGTTGCTCAAACTCGGCGCGCCAGTCAGAAGCGGGTGCGGCACCCGTCTCCTGCGCACGGGCGGGTTCGACGCTCATGGATTCTGCAGCTGGACTCAACAGATCCACCCACCGCGACTCGCGTGAGCCAACGGCGCGCGGTAGCAGGCGCACCAATGCACCGCCCGAATCTAGCGAACGCTCGGCGAGCTGCGCGAGAAAGCCTTCGACCGAGCTGACATCGGCGAATCGATGCAGGCGTTCCGTCGACGCCCTCAGTTCAGCCGCGGTCTGTGGTCCGCGCAGCCAAAGAGCTGCGAGCAGCGCGACGGCTTCGCTCGGCAATTTCAAAACGCGGCCAATGTTCTGCGAATAACGCATGACGCGGGAGCCACTCGATTCAATTACCAGCGACAGCGGTTTCAGCCGATCGATCGCAGCCTGTACGTCAACTTCAGATGCACCCAGCACGGGGTCGCGGTTGTTCTTCTGGTTGCACCCTGACGTTAGCGCGTTCAACGACAGTGGATAGATATCGGGAACTGTCAGTTCTTTTTCGGCGAGCACGCCGAGGACCCGGGCTTCAAGCAGCGACAGCTGAAGATTCAAGGCGCCACCATAAGTTGCAATGTAGCTCGTCGACGATTATGTTTGAAGTGCGCGGATCTAACCGCTTAGCTCAAGCGGATTCCGATTGACGCGCGCAGAAGCCTGCATCGGTTGGGCCGCCTGTGTAACGGCAACTTCAACGTTTAATCATACTGTCGAGCACGGCGGCACCTCGAAGCGCGCGCTCGAATTCTGCGTGTCACGACTGCAAAATTGATCTAAATTGGCACCCTACAAAAGGAACAAACTAAAACTAGGAGGAGACATGGATCTTTGCACACGCCGTTCTTCGATCGCTCGTATCGCCAGCGCAGTAGCTTGCCTGACGACCTTGGTGATCGCGCCTGTTGCGCTGGCTCAGACGTATCCAGCGCGTCCAATTACATTGATCGTGCCGTGGGGCGCCGGCGGCGGAACCGATGCCACCGCGCGCATCATCGCCACGTTGCTGGAGAAAGACTTGGGTCAACCCGTGAACGTCGTCAACCGCACCGGCGGCAACGGCGTCGTCGGCCACGCAGCGATCGCTTCTGCCGCGCCCGACGGCTATACGATCGGATTGGCCACCGTCGAGATCGGCATGTTGCATTGGCAAGGGCTGACCGAGCTGACCGGTGCTTCGTACACACCACTCGCTCTCGTCAATGCGGACCCAGCCGGCATTCAGGTGCGTGCTGATGCGCCATACAAGACAGTTAACGACTTGCTGGCAGCGATCAAAGCCAACCCAGGTAAGCTGAAGGCGTCGGGCACTGGACAAGGCGGGATCTGGCACCTTGCTCTGGCGGGTTTGCTGCGCGATCAGAAGATTGATCCCGCTTCGGTTCCGTGGGTGCCGAGCAATGGTGCGGCGCCGGGACTGCAGGACATGGTCGCGGGGGGTGTTGACATCGCACCGGTGTCGCTACCCGAAGCTCGCGCTCTGATCGATGCGGGCAAGGTCAAGAGTCTCGTAATCATGAATGACAAGCCGTCTGCGTTATATCCCGCGGTGCCAACGCTGAAGTCCGCGATCGGCAGCGACTGGACGACCGCCGCATGGCGCGGCATGGTCGCGCCGAAGGGAATTCCGGCCGACGTTCGCGCCAAGCTC